>Ga0265797_10005692_pt1 | contig 18048 bp, 18 predicted proteins | sample P2T30metagenome_FD_192433 | JGI IMG/M metagenome (GOLD analysis project Ga0265797, IMG submission 192433) | Plant litter microbial communities from East Loma Ridge, Irvine, California - P2 T30 | ecosystem: Environmental > Terrestrial > Plant litter > Unclassified | place: USA: California...
ATGTGCTTTCCGACGTAGAGAAGCACCGATATTACATACAGCCAGTGAAATTTTGACATTCACCCTCGAACACGATACGAATGCGGTCAGGAATCATATCCTAAAAGAACATGATGCTAGTTCCACGACATTGTTGGGGGAGATGATCGGGATACAGAGTGTTACGGATAATACGGGTTTGGCCAGTCATTTGTCGGATAGTATACGACATTTACTGGATATCCCACACGAGGGCGAGGTAAGCTACATGTTGCCATGTCAGGACTTAGCTTATGATCAGTCGATATTTGTTCGTAAAGAAGGGCCGTTGGCGGATAATTTCATTACTTTCTTCTATGAGACCTCGGCCTCGTCACTGTTTAGACCAATCACCGATATGCCCCATATGGACAAGGAGAGTAGGTCATTCCTGTACCAAGATTGGACCATCCCTAACATCCAGACCCCCCACCTCGATTATCTAGATCACGCATATCTCTCCTTATATTGCTTGTCGAGCTCCTATCCTTTTGTGTCTCACACCACGCACATCGCGCTTCATATTTCATCCTATCTAATCCGATCTCCAAATCAGTCATCAACCTCCTTCAAATTAAGGACAAGCCCTTGCGACATGGTCAGTCTCCCAGCTTTCCTCTTTGTGGCAAGTTATGCTGATAATTAGCGGTCCTGCGTTTCGCTAGGACATGTTTGAGAACGCCAAATCACTTTATTCATCGATATTTCGTCAAGCAGGATCTGATACCGCCTTTACTTGATTTGCTGGAAGAGGAAAGTTCACGAGATAACATGTTGAGCTCGTCCTGTATGGATGTCCTGGATTTGATACGCAAGGTGAGCAAAACACTGTCTTTCTTTCAGTGGCATCAGCTCACACTTTTAAGGAAAACATCAAGCCAATCATTAATCATATTTTCGATAACTACCGCGCACGACTAGAAGCGCTAGGTAAACGCCCATACCTCCGTGCATTCATCCAAGGCCTCACAACCCGCTGGGAGCAGAACAACGAACCTCCACCTGCACCTCCTCAACTTGATTCTGAGGCTTCTACCAATACTGGTTCTGGTTCTGGATGGAAAACTCAAGCTCAAGAGGAAGACTACTTTAACGGTTCAGACGAGGAGGAAACACCTAAACGACCTAGTAAACGTCAAAAACCAATTACGAATACTACTCTTACCCGTGGCCGTGTGACTACAGGTGTACAGCGTAGTCCTACTACTCGATCTAAACCCTCGTTGGTCGATTACGATGATGGTTCCGATTCCGATGGGTCGAATGGTACGCAATCACCTAGTCAACCTGGTTCTGGTCTTGGTCTAGGTGCTACCCAAGACTTGGAAGAGGATCTGGGCGATGTAGCTATGCGTATGCGTGCAAAGAGGCAGCGTGAAGAGGAAGATGACGAGGGTTTCGCAGGATTGCTGGGTATGGCAAAAGCAGCTGGAGGAGGTACTTTGGCAGGAGCCAAGGAACCCGTCAAAGCCGAAGAAGTCAAACCTGTCAAACCACCTATGCCAACGACACCGGCACCGACGGCGAAACCTTCTACGCCGACTAAAGAGGAGAAGGCGTCTACACCTGGAAAGAGATTGAAGTTGCATTTGGGTTTTGGAAAGAAGAAGTAATATTGAGGGGACGGGGTGGGCATGTCGATGTCATATGTACAAGTAATAGCAGTAATTAGCAATGAGCAATATGCACTGGGTGATGACGTGACGAGCAGAGTCGGTAGTAACTATGTATGCATCACGTCTTGGGATTATCCGGGATGATCTACTGCTGGGCTATGCATCAAGCAGTATTCCTAGATCTGATGCATCGGATAGCCGGTAAAACTGTGCAGACGCGAGTACATCGGAGTTAAGTATCGCACCGAATTGTCAGTGCCACACTGTCTGTCGCTTGCCACTCTTAACTGAATTACCGGATTACGCCGATGGTGCGTGGCTGTTGAGCTGCCCTTTCTGCATTAGAGCAACGAGTGAGATTAATCTGATCCGTCTGTACCATCAAGTTATATCGCAAAAATGGGTGTAGGTCTATAGCCATATACAAAACACAACAACACAGTGACTGATCATACAGCGAGTTATCCGAGCCCAAAGGAAATCTGGTGGAATCTTCCGAGCCCACACCAATCTCAACAAGAACCCAGCCAAGCTTAGGAACTTGGATTTCGCCGAGAAGAACGGTTACATCAGGGGTGTTGTTAGGGAGATCATCCACGACTCTGGACGGTGAGGCTTGTTCTATCTATCTGCGAATCAAAGGGAGCGAGTGTGCTGGGGAACAAGGTGTGAAGATCGAATCGACATGAAGAATTAGGATCAAGGATTGTGGAGCGAAGTATCAGCTGGAAAAGGATTTTAGAGAACGGAGCAGCAGTGCAGAGAAACCCGGGCGGTGCGCATGAACCATGCTGACAAGACAGTGGTGCTCCCCTCGCCGTTGTTGTCTTCCGAGACCCTTACAGGTACAAGCTCCGAAAGGAAACCTTTATCGCTACCGAGGGAATCGCTACCGGATCATTCATCTACTGTGGAAAGAAAGCTACCCTAAACGTCGGAAACGTTCTCCCCATCTCGCAATGCCCTGAAGGAACAATCGTCTGCAACGTCGAGGAGAAGGTAGGTGACCGAGGAGCGCTTTCCAAGACATCTGGAAACTACGCTACCGTCATTGGACACGGTGAGGATGGAAAGACCCGAATCAGGCTACCAAGTGGTACCAAGAAGGTCATCAGCTCTAGGTGTAGGGCTACCATCGGTCTCGTTGCTGGAGGGTATGTCGACTTTTCTTTTCACCAAAATCGAAAAACGCTAACCTATTCAGTGGTCGAGTCGACAAGCCCTTCTTGAAGGCTGGCCGAAAGCACCACGCCATGAAGGCCAAGAGGAACTCATGGCCCCGAACTCGTGGTGTTGCTATGAACCCCGTCGACCGTATGTCCCCCCTTTATTGTCAATTGACATTCACTAATGCCCAGATCCCCATGGTGGTGGTAATCATCAACACATTGGTCACGCTTCGACCATGGCACGAGACGCACCCGCCGGTCAAAAGGCTGGTCTTATCGCCGCCAGGAGAACCGGTCTCCTCAGGGGTACCGTCAACAAGTCTGCCGCCGACCAGTAGATGGAAGGATGGAATTGACGATTTGGCAGTGGAGGTCTGGATCTTTGGACGCATTTGTACTTATTATGCAAACGTCTACACGGAACATTTTGCCCGAGACGTCGTGCTCAGTTACATTACTAAGTGACGGGCTTGGACCCGGTATATGCGTGTTTGTATCATCCGGACCAGGTTTCCTACCTAAGCGTTGATTCTCTGATACCTACTTCAGAACTGCAGACTTTGCCCATCCGACCGCACTTGAGTCAAACATATACCACATTGCCGATGCCCATTTGTCATCCGGTCCGTTCACGAAGTCGACAATCGTTACATCAATGCAAATGCGTTCCTAGCTAATTGTTATATATATGTGTCTTGATTCTCACCCTAATCTTGATCCATTCCCCCAACCTGCCTTTCATCTCGCTCACCAACCAGAGCTGAGCAAAGCTCTTTCAACCTCCTTACTAACATTCCATAATATCCATGTCCAACACCTTGTTTACCTCTCAGATCGAGGTTCTAACATCAGCTCGTAGCTCTTGAGTCGAATTTAGAGAATGGGATTAGAGACTTACGAGATCAGTGTTCAGGTCGTCCAATCGCTCGAGAACGCCCCGGAGACCACTGGCAACGATCTCCAGTTGTCTTGCTGAAGCATGAGAGGATCTAGATGCGTCCAGCCTATTGTGGGTAGAGAATGATAATGAGATATCAACTGGTCGAACAGGGTCGGTCGGGTGTAGAGCATCATTGGCGTAGAATAGTAGATGGCGCCATGTCTATCATCAGTACCGCTCAAGAGGGGGTTGGTCTGGTAAATCATACCAGTAGAAGTAAGGATTCAATCATATCTAATCGTCAGCTTGGAGCAACGTCGCAGACAGCTGACTTACTGAAAAGTAGACTACTCTTTGCCATTAATCCCGATGCCGACGAATCCTCGTCTTCCGTTATCGTCCTAACAGACCCATTCGCTTCCCGCTCAATAGCAGCCTCATATCCACTAGCTGTATCTTGCACGCCATCCGCAAGATCCGACAACATGTCTACTGCAAGCTGAAGACTTGGTGCGGACGCTACACATCAGCTTAAACTTGGAAGGGCAATGAGCTGATATACCGATATGCCTAGCTGGCCCTTGACCTCTCGCTGGGCCATTCAAAAGCACGGGTAGCCCTTGGCCAGATTTGAGATCTTGCGTAGTAGCACAAAGGTAGGCAAGGATGACCTGGTTCAGTCCAGCTACTTTGCTTTCGACTACCTTGTCAGTATACACTCGATCATGAGTGGAGTGTGACCCACTGGATGACACCTCATTAGCCGGAACGGTAATATCGGCCCAAGTCTGGGAATCAAAGAACCTCGCAGCGATCGCTAATACGGCGAGATGGTATCCTCCAAATCCACCTGATGAGCGCTGGGTTGTCAGCGGCTCTCCTCCATTAAACAACGAGATAGTGACATACCAGATCTTCAGAAGGGACTTTATGGACGACCATTGCCAACATTGATATTATCAATTTACACTCCTCGACTCCTTTCAAAGTGAGGTAGGCTTGATTCTCTCTCAGAATCACCAGTAATGATTCCCGATGAGCGTTGAGGAAACTTATGGCCTATCATATCAGCAAGAACTTCTTATAATATCTAGCACGAGACTCACATGTCCAGCTCCGGTCCTGGAGGAGCGATGTAGGCTCGACAAAATCCTAGTAAGGAGCTGTAATGCACAGACTAGTACACGATGTTGTCGATCTACTGAATCTTGTAGCGACCCGCCTAGCTGTCAGTGCCACTTCGTTTGAACAAGATCAAGTGACTCACCCATGATCTCTTCCCTCATTGGCTGTACAGAGACGAAACTACACATTGACAATTGCTCAAATATGCCAGCATCAAGTAGTCCTTCTGCGCCCTTCTTGGAAGCGGCGACAGACATCAAGAACGCCATCTTGCTTTCATATACCCAGTAAGCGTGGAGGTTGGCTGCTAAGTCAGCTCGCTTCCCACCAAAGGAAAGGCAGGAGGTTACATACCAGCTTCAGGCTCCAGACATTCTTGAAGGGGAATCTCTCGATCCTTCAATTCCCGAACAAAGAACCGTAAAGCTCCCATCTGGACCATAGGTAGTAGAACAGCCCTATCCTTTTCATTCTGACACATCGAGACCACAGCTCCAAGTAACGCAAAGCATTCCGTCTTCCATACATCCCGATCATCCATTGCATCCCTACATAGTATAGGGATGAATCGGTCTTTCTTGGTAGACATTTCGCGTAGCGTAGCTCGTTGTAGAGCCTTCATTGGCGAGGATGATTCTCTGGTAGATCCAATAGTCGAGACGTCGTCTGATATATCGAAAGTAACAGTGAGGAGTTGAAGGTATTGACTAATGGAAGCAAACAAGTTTCCGCGAGATGTCTCGGTAGTTCCAGGTCGAGTGACGGCGTCGAGGATTTTCCTCAAAATCAGAGATAATCGGTCCACAGGAAGGTTTTGGCCGTCGAATTCCAGCAGGATATTGACGAGTGTAGTGATAGATACTAGGACCGCTTCCGATAGATTCTCCAGTATGCCAGAAGCTAAATCGGCATCGCACCGATCGAGAAGACTATCCAGTAATTCGAACAGAACCACCTCTTGCCTTTCTTCTGGGACATAACGGAACAACATCGAAAGTGAGACTTTCAAACATTCGTTCCAGGCCGACAGGAACTCTCCTTTGGCCCAAGCGATCTCTGTCTCTCTATTGACAGCTTGCACCCGGTCGAGGATGTATTGGATTTCACTCTCAATAGCGAGTGTAGTGTTGCCAGGGGTAACGGCACCTCGTTGTTCGTATTGTCGTTTCTGAGCTCGTAATTCCCGTTCGATAGATGTAATGTCGTAATAATTCCATTGGGCTGTCTTAAAGTTCTCGGCGCTAAAGCTATTGAAGTATTCCAGTTCACGGCTAGTCTCGCTTGTTTGATCTTTCCACACGATATCGACAGAGGCAAGGAGGTCGTTGAGCGTTAAACGCTGTTGTTCATCCTGATCGAGTTCGTCTGCCTCTGCTTCCGTCGAAGAGCCAAATATAGTCAATGCAATATCGGCAGCATCCGCACTGTAGCCTCCAAATGTGAATGTCTCTAGCGCGACGCAGGACAATACCCAACGTCGATACTCGAGGAAGGCAATCAAGTTGGTCGCAGAAGTCTCGTAATCGCCCAAATAGCGAGTGGAGGCAATACCTTTGTCGGACGAAGCGGTATTATCGGCGGGTAAGTGTAAGGGTAGGGATGATAGTTGACCTGACGAGAAGCCGAAATGGCTCAAGGCGTGTGAAAGTGTCGATCGACCAGTAAGGGGATTTGAGAATAGCTGATTGACTAATCTGACTGATTTAGCCGCTAGCACAGGGTGAAGGGCGAAGAAGGAAGTAGTCGAGGCTCCGCCAGCTTCGGATCCGTCCATCAACTGGGTCAAGACTGAATCCAATGCGGAAGGTCGACAATCGTCAGATCGGGGATCCTGGAGGGTAAGATCATTCGTTCGGAAATCAAAGCCAAGTAGGAAGTGAGCGATATTAGGTCCTTGACCTTCCCCGCTTGTTCCTTCCACCAGTAGATCGAAAATAGTCGAGCGAATGGCGATAGGAAGATTTTCGATACTGGAAGACGAAATCTCGCCCCTAAGGACAGATCTTTCCACATCGTCGATGGCTTTACTTGTCAAATCCTCACCCTGTCCTTGGAGGCGGGTACAGAAACCCTGTGCGATTCTTAGTGAATCATCCGAGGCATCGATTATTCCAGCTAATCGATTGATGGAGGATGTATATTCGGATCCGAAGATATCGCTTTGGCTAAATACAGCTGAATTGGCGAGATGACAGACAAGTTTGGTGGAGATATAGGACACTGTCGAATCCGCGTCACCTACGAGTAGAGCGATTGTGTTGACATTGGCGAGGTAGTTGAGAAGGTACTGGTCCAATGAACAGGTTTCGATGGGTCTCTTGAAATCACCAGCATCGGCACGGGGTTCACTGAGGATCTGCATTTGAACACTGAGGAGTTCTTGCAAGTCAAAGATCCTGTGATAGACTCGCAAAACTCGCTGCAGTGTGCTTGTTACGATGCTGGATCGAGGTAGCGGGAGCGATGAGGTGGTATCGAGGATGTTTGCCAAGATGGCGAAAACGTTTCGTTCACCAATGAATCTTACGAGGACAGTGAAACCAGGTTCGTCCGCTAGCGACTTCGCTCGCTGAGCGAATTGAGTAGCGGCAAGATCGGAAGAGACTAATTCGGAGGGGTCGTAGGCAAGTAAAGCCTTCTCGACAAAAGCCAAAGCACTATCGATAATTTCCCATTGTTCTGTTTCTCGGCCGAATCTTCGGACTGTAGGGACTAGTAAAACTCGATCCATTACATATGCCTGACCGCGACGGAGAGTATTGGCCAATCGAGGAGAAGTGAGGCGTGGTAGGTCGAGTGATGAATTCGGCTTGGGGATCAAAGCAGTCAAGAAACCCAAATAAGCCCTTGTCAAGGGGTAGATATGAGCATCCTGTTCCAAAGTCTCCATCTTGGCCATCCATCCGACTGGCGATATTCGAGTTGGTTCATAGGACCTAAACAGCGCACTAGGATCGACGAAACTGATCCTTTCGTAATTCTCCACTGCCCTTTGAATGATATCATCATCGTTGACATCGCCTTTGCGGGTGACGAAAGCCGTCAAAGCCTGGAAGACATTCGATTTGAGGTCGAGTAGATCGGTGAGGTTCCTTCGCTGGTCTTGATCGACTGCTACGTCGGTGTTAATGAAATCAAACAATACCTGGATGGGATTCGGCTTCGAAGACAACAATGTGTCACGTGCAAGCTTTGAATGTCGGATGACCGTCGTCAACAATTTTGTCCAGCCTCGAAGCGGAATTATGTCTTGGTAAGGGTGCATAGCTGCTGGCTGGAGTATTCGGGTAGGTTTGACAGTCTCGAGAAGTTTAGGCATGATATCGACGAAATGCTGGTAAAAGTGGAAAAGCTTGTTCCAGGGCAGTTTCGTTTCGTTGTTCATTTTGTTGTAGGCAATCGAGGCGCACTCTGGACCGGTAGAGATAGCAGTCAACATCTCCCAGAATGCCCAACCGGGATATTGGTTCCCACGTACATCAAGGATTATACCGGTGAAAGTCGTGTCGTCCCATAGATGTAGAGCTCGATCTTCAGGTAGTGATCGATAGACAACAGCGAGGAACGACAAGAATGCCTGGTAATGTAATGGGGAGGGTGTATTGCGTGAAGCGAGTTTCGCGTGAATATCTTCTTCTCTGTGATGCTTTGTCGCGCGGAGTGCATCCTCTTCTCGATTCCGTAACGTCTTTAAGAAGTTCTTTCTCCCAGCAAGCGAGTCGACAAGGCACTGTAACTGATCAAAGATGAAAGCGTCGTTTTTCGGATCCGATCGTCCAGCGATTTTGAAGAGTGAATCTTCAGCAGATTCCCTTGCATCCTCATCTTCTTCCTCCAAGCCTCGTTCTCTGCGTATGCGCAGTACCCAATCGCGTAGGTGTTGGAAGATCTCGCCAGCAATGGGTTCGTGGAAGAAGTTGTCGGTTGTTGGAAGGTCGATACCGGTATTAGCAGCTATTGGGTCGAATTGCATCGCTGAACGGTAAAAGGCGAACCACGATAATTTACAGGCATCGCGTAAGAAGCTGTTTGTCCATTGATCTTGGACCTGATGGTCAGTCCGGCACGTACACGCGTGGAGCAGCTCACAATCAAGCTCGATGCTAGTTTGAGGAAACGTATATCGCGACACCACTGAGAGTCAGCGGGAGATACCAGACGAGCCAAAAATACGCACGTCATGTCTCGTATTATCTTCTGGCGGGTTGTCGGCGGGTATCGGTTGTGTCACCCCTAAGAAGGTCCTGAAATGTCAGCCAGAGCCTTCATCAACGCCTTCCCACCGACTTACGCAAGCAGTACACCACTGAGTCCATCTACTCTATCACACCTCTTCAACCATTTCAACACTTTGATCACTTGGCCCTTGCCCAGGTATCCACCCTCTGTGACCAGTCCAATGATTCCCGCCATCCGATTCTGCTGCTCCCTGATACATCCAACTCTGTACGAGAGCATCTCATATTCCACCCCAACGGGGTTATTCGTACGGAGCAATTCCTCAATCTTGCGTTGCTGCTCATCCAGCTGAAGTAGTATCTGGTCCACCAATGTCCCTTCGCCCTTTCCTTGTCCTAATGATGATCTGGTCAATAGCAGATCCAATACCCATTCTCGAAGAACGTCGAAAGGGTAATCCGCGATGCCCGAGGGTGAGATCGTTAATCTTAGAAGTTCGTGTAGGAAATCTAGTAGTTCGGTGAAATATTGATGATAGATAAAGACGCAGATTTCGGGTGTTGATCGTGCTGGATATTGAGAGTGTAGTGATTCAGCCTGTACGACTAGGACGGCAGCGAGAAGTTGAGAGATCTGTAATGCACCAGAAATGCCATTGACGATGTTGGCCAATTCGCCCGTTATGCGTACTGTCGAGCCGTTCGGCAGAGCAATGGGGTCTGATTGTCAGCCGTTGTATCTAGCGCAAAGAGACTGATCCAAACATACCATTCGCTACTGCATTCTTGTCTGCATCATTTGGCCCGGTGATATTCGTCAAGGCCAGCAACCAAGGTTTAGCATCCTCCAGTCGAGCTTGCAAGCGCCGTAATGGCGGATTGACGGGTTGCGTAGCTACCCTTCCGAGCAATATGAATAGCTCGCTGAACAACGCATGATCCCACTCGACCAGTGGAAGATCCGACATCGTACAGTAGGGTGTATTAGAGTGCTACGAGGCCGAAGTATAGAGTGAACTAAGGTGAGCCTGGTCAGAAAGTCAAGTCAATTCCTCCACTTTACTAATTCATCCACCCCTTTAAACCCCCCTCTGTGTATCACTACTTAGACGCGTCTCATGTGACGGTAAACAACTACAAAGTAACCTATACCCTATACATTAATCTCCATACATCCACCCCACAACACACCTTGACCAACCCCAACTACACTTTATATCAATCAGAAATGTCATCCGGTGGCGGTAAAGGTGGAAAGGGAAAGGCAAAGACCTCTTCCGAGACTAAAGTTCTCACTACCAGATCTTCAAAAGCTGGCCTTCAAGTACGTATATTCATCTACATACATCTATACCATGCTGACTTTATAGTTCCCTGTTGGACGTATCCATAGGTCAATATGCCCTTTCTGACCCTCATACAGTACTGATATCCAGGTTCTTGAGGAACAAGAACGCCAACAATGTTCGAGTTGGGGCCAAGGCTGCCGTTTACGTCGCTGCCATCATGGAGTACTTGACCGCCGAAGTCCTAGAACTTGCTGGTATGTCCTCTTCGTGCTTAGTCCATCTACATTCCCCTGATGATTAGGTAACGCCGCCAAGGATCTCCGAGTAAAGCGAATCACTCCTCGACACTTGCAACTAGCCATTCGAGGTGACGAAGAGCTTGACCAGCTTATCCGCGCGACCATCGCAGGTGGTGGTGTCTTGCCTCACATCCACAAGGTACGTTCCCTCCCTTCCTCTTATCACCGTCCTGCTCCGTGCTCTCAGTGCGTCAAGCTGACAACCAGACCCTGGTTACAAAGCCAATCGTCGCCAAACCCGCCAAGGTCTAGATCCCTTATTTCCTTTCCTTTCCTTAATCTGTTTCGGACTTTGTAAGGTGTTGGGTAGAAGAACTTTAGGAATGTGGATAGTTTGCTTTTCGATTTGCTTTGCTTTGGTCCCGCGGATGGTAGACCATGTTGGGTGTTGGGCATTGGGCGTTCGGTGTAGAGGAAGTTGATTTCAATGCTTTATGCAATTGCTTGTGAATATCGAGTAGTGTGAACGACAATGGTTCTGGCGTGTCGAGAATAGCCGACTGTAGCTCCGTCCACTGCTCATTCTGTAGTTCTCTGCCGTAGCTCTTCGAGACGTCGAAGCGGATCCTCCCCATTCCATCGTTGATCGCCTTCTACCATAGTCAACCTCGGAAGCCCCTTTTGCTCGATAGCAAAACTAGCTGCCGTAGCTGCATACAGTGATCCTACCTATCAGTCTCGACCGAACACCAGACTCACCTTCCCGCATATCCCCATTACTGAGTGACAGGCCAGCGCACAATCCACCCAAGAACCCATTCCCGCCTCCTGTGGGATCGATCACGCGACTCTGGTCATTCGAGGTAAAGTACGGAGTGATCCAGCCGGTCCATTGGGAAGAGAGGGTATAAGATCCAAGACGACCTGCGCGGACAATGATTGCGGGGACTTCCGATATCTGGGCTGATACCAGATCGTGCAGCGTCTGAGCAGCTTTAGTGACGTCCTCTAGAGTCGTTTCCGTCCCAGGTTCAATGGAGAGCAGAGACTGTAGCTCCAAGACGTTTGGGGAGATGACCGTCAAGTGTGGAGCGAGCATGATGATGGCTTCGAGCTCAGCTGGAACACAGCTGGACTACCAATCAGCGTATCCCTTCCTGTAAATGTGGATTTTGTAACTCACGGGCATCGGCTCCCATACGAGATTACCAGACCATGCGTCTTGAGTCTTGCCTAACTGCAGAATCTTTCGCTCTTCGACCATCGCCCTCGCTCGGGATGTACCGCAGACAATGTGCACCCATTCTGGCGGTGGATCCGAGAATGGTGATGGCGGTAATAACAGATCTCGAAGGTGAAGTTGCAGTCCAGGCGAGAGGTATCTAAACGATTGGTGTCCCTCACTTCTCATTAGGGGTTCTCGAATCAGTCGGAGGTATCTTACCCAATCGCTGAGCCAGAGTAAATGTTCAAAGCTCGGGTCGTAAGCCCATCCCGAGCTCTAAACCAGATCATACCCCTTCCGAGGGATTCGAGTTGATCTCTGAATTCTTGAGGGAAGTCAGAACCAGTATCGATGACCATACAGCACTGGCTCGAGGGTAAGAAAAGCCTGGCACAGGTCATAGCTATCCTGTCAGCTCGGCAGCGAGTGATCAGGGGACTCATACCGAAGATCCCGCCTCCCCCTATCTGAGGTCTCAGCTTGACCTTTCGTCTCGAGGAGGAATTGACAATGATGCCCACTCACCAAGTGTTCCTCGCTAATGCGCAAAGATCCATCTTCGCAAGTCGTCTGGAATTGATCAATGATGAACATGCCTTTCTGTCAGTGGCTCGTCAGGTCCCCTCCAACGACTTTGCTCACCCAAGGTTGCTACTCTACGTCTCTCCTTTGACTCTGGCAGACCCTCCACATCCGAAGTGCCCCAGTTCGACCGCCCTGCATCCTTTTGAGCCATTTCTGAGCGTTGTATAATCCAGACCGCTTCTACACCCGCCACGCCTTTCACCGGCTAATTCCGGCGGAGTCCAAGTGATCGTCGCCCCCTTGCGTCGTCATGCATTGTACTCATCAAGCTCACGTCGTTCTCATCGCAGAGAAGCTGGCAAGTGGAGCATGCCAACATGGTGAAGAAGGACAAAGGCAAAGCAAGGGCTGTGGACGTCGACACACCAAGCGAGAGATCACCACTACTAGGAGACAATGGTTCGCCAAGCCGTTCCCAATCTCGTCCAGTCCATCCACACATCGCCGCTATCCAATCTGAACGAGCGCGAGAATCGAGGACTCGATCAATACTCTACATCGCGCTGATCATCTCCTTGTCATTACTAGCGGCATTTGGCCTTTTCTTGGCATTGCTACTCAATTCATTCCGTCCTTCGACCACCGAATTGGATTCACTTCAGGACACTGCCTTTCAATATGCTGGGCCTGATGGAATATCGGTCGTGAATGTGACGGAAGATGGGATTTTGGTAAATGTTAGCCTGAGAGCTGGAATAGATTGGGACAGAGCATTGGGAATTCAACAATGGGTCAATGAGGAGGAGAAGCAACAAGCGGTTTGGAAAGGCGATAGGGGAACTGGGGCAGATTGGTGGGAGAATCTGAGGCATTGGACGGCTGGAAAGATGATGGCACAACTCAGCGAACCTGTTGTTCGAGTAATGATTCCCGATCAAGTGCTCATCCTTCCGGATCATTTCGATACATTCCCTCTTCTCCGCGTATCACTTCCGTCCGAATTTCAAGTCCCGCTCGTCGGGAATGTCAAGCCCAGTAATCAGGACTGGTTACCTCCTCTATCGATCTTGGCCTTGGCGAAACCCATTGCATCGACCGGCGACCTCCTTGCTTTCGCCCAGAAAGCATGGGAACATGGTGAATTGAATGTAGTCATCGGTGTACCCAAAGCCCAAGCTACAATCCCTCTTCAAGGCTTCCTTTCTCGATGGGCCAAGATTGAGAAATTGGATGTAACAAAACAAATCACTATGCCAGGTAAGTCCCTCCTATTCAACACCAGTACAATCTCAATGATTGTTTCCTTTTTTAGTCGAATCCCCATTCTTTCTAGTTCAAAAAAAGAAACAGAAAGACTGATATTACCCCAGTCCCACATTTACCTGGTCTACCACTACCCGGTCAACCGCTCAATCTCTCGTCGCTTGTCCACCTCGAATCATATACACTTAGTACAAGGGGTGATGAACTCCATATCAACGCTCGTGCGACTTTACCCAACATCGCTCCAGACCTCAATGTAACTCTACCGTTCAATCTCCCCTTTTCGATCCACCTGCCCGACGGCCAAGCAATGGCAGAAGTGATCACCGCCCCTCTTCGTCTGGGCGGACCAGCCGATAAACTCGACATTCTCATAGACGGCGTGGTCGTCGCTGATTTTACACCTGGACTAGACGCGTCCGATTCAGCCATCTCGGTCTTTCTACAGAACTATCTCAGCGGAAGGGATAACCCAATCCTCATCCGCGGTCTATCAAATCTTCCCTCCTTCGCTCACTCGCGCCTCACACCACCCCATTGGCTATTGTCTACCCTGCCATCAATCTCGGTTCCGCTATCGTTCCCTGGTCCTTCGCCTAAGCCGAAAATCATCCAGACTGTCACTATCGAGTCCATGAGGATCTCGGAATCGCGCGGAAAGTTGTTAGCTTCCGGCACAGTCTTGGCCGAGATCTCGTTGCCGAAAGGCATGGAAGCGGTCGATGTGGATATCAATGCCGTGAAGCCCGACATCATGGTCTACGACGGTCCAGTAGATGATGATGACGCTGATGAAGGCGATGGAGACGAATACCCACCCAAGGCATTCGGTCATATCAATCCTGAAGAATGGTTAAAAGCAACGTCAGAACGCTATCAAAATCCAGAACATCCCGACTGGATTACCGTTCGAGCGCCAATGGAAGATATACCCGTTGAGATCCTGAAGGGGAGAGATGGGGTGATGAGGGCATTTGTTAGTAAGCTCGTATTCAAAGGAGGGGCAGTAGCCGGGATCAAGGGGACTGCGGATGTTCAAGTTCAATTGAAGGGTGTCAGGGGACAGGTAGGCTTGGGCGGATTGCCAGTCAAGGGTGAAGTCTGGGTAGGGCGACAGCGGAAGGTAGCATCAGAGAATTTGGAGGATTGATTCGACGTGTGACAAAGTTGTATGCGTACATGATCCCATTTGAAGAGATTTTGTTGGTTCTAGGTTGTACAACTATAAGGATTGTATGCAGTATGACAGATCTCTTCGCCTTTACTCTGCAGAATGTACCCGCTCGATCTCCAACCGCAACCACTCAGCAGATTCCAGACTGATATTCCACCTGACATCCAACTCCCTCAAACCCATCTCTCGGCCCGATGGCATAATTGTCAAAGCAGCAAGCGCGAGGTAGGAATGGAATGGATCTGGGTATTCTTCCGGTTCTTTCCCAAATCCGCCCATTGGGGATTGTGCCGAGAGTAAAAAGGACATATTGGGCTCTTGATTGATCAGAGCATTATGGCCAAGAATCTTTTAATCAGCTCTTCGGCTTTGGTATAAGGTGAGAAGAGGGACAGAGAACGAACCGATAGAGCACCACCTATCCAGAAAGAGTAACATACATCCTCCAATTTCCCAGGTCGACCTTGAAACCCTCCAATCTGTCGCTGAGACAGCCAACGTACTGTCTCATGCTCGTCGTGAAGATCATTTCCAGATGACAGCAGACTAAGAGAAGCGACTGAACAATACGATGTGCCGCCTGAAATCAGCTTCAAGCAACGTATTATGCCAACGAGCTGACCTTGTGATTCAATGACACCTGGGCGGGACGAGTAACCTCCTTCCCACGTCTACCGTCAGCTCTCCCCCGAGACGAGGTTGTAGAGAAAATGGCCTACTTGACATCTTTTGATGAATGTCACTGCATCATTCAGTTCGACCCCAAACCGGCCTATCACACTCATCACGACCGAAGCGCAATATGTCATCCGTACATCATTCTGGAAACCTCCGTCTTCCATCCATTCTGGAGGTACAGGGGCGAACCTGGCATTAGTGATTCGATTCTGACATGATGACAGGCAGGGACATACGATCCATCTTCGGCTTGGCAAGAGCGCAGAAACTGTGATAGTCCGCTTATATCCAGTCTGTCGAGCGGGGCGCGAAGGATTGCCAAACACATCAAAGCGGTGTAGGTCGATGGTAGATGACCGGGACTAGTGTCTTCATTCTAAGTATCAGTATTGTCCAGCATCTCGGGCAATCTAGCCTACATGACTGTCCATATATGTTGATCCCTTAAATCCGCCAGATTCTATCTTCAGCTATCTCTTGAGGGCAAATCTTACGAGACTGGAGTTTCCATATCCATTCTATCCATCCTTCTCTCTGCTCTATCGTAGTCATGTCATCTAATGCACCAAGCATATCAAGTCCGGAGAGACAGAAGAAGGCTATCGTCATTCTACCTGTCAGCTCCCAGATATCAGAGACAGAGGTGACGGACCTATTGGAGTCATTATCTTGAGCTTGAGTCGGCAGAGCACGAAGACATCTCAGGAAGTAGTTGATATGTCCATTTCGTTTGAATGTCTTTTGGACAGCTGGCTGTAATGCTTGAGTGTTCATACCATATACCATACAACCCGTATACGCAGTGAAGAGGCATGAGCATGACTTTGTGGTTGCAAGGCACAGACACTTCATATTACAAGTTGTAATCTAATCTCAGGGAGATCTCAGCGCGTCCATCCTCTCGTTCCCCGAAATAACGCAGCAACTCATGTTCATCTGCCTAGACCTGCATCATGGCTCAGACTGGGACAGGACCAGCTACTCCCTCTCGACTTCAATCTCACTCGAGGCAAGTCTCGGGAAACACGGAATTTGGAACCCCTGAATCCAACTTTCCGCCTGAGGCCGAATCGGCAAGTCCATCTTTAGGCGAATCAACGCGTATGGTGGGTCTTGGAATTTCGAGGCAGGGGAGTGTCGCTTCTGTAAATGAGAATGGGAAGGGGGATGTGTTTGGTGGACTGCCCAGCAGAGTCGATAGAAAGGAACGGGATGCGGCACTGGACGAGGTGGATCAGTTCTTACAAGATGAGGAAGAAGGGGATACTTTCGACCTCAAGCACGGTGATCGCCGTTCACGCAGCTCAAAGTTCGATTTTAATATGCCAAGACGCAACGATTCCAGTCATTCATCCCTCCAATCTCATCGTTCACATGCTTCAGACCCATTACTGGAAGTTCTGGATAACGATGATGAATGGGAAGATGAGGGTGAAGGAGATGGAATGGAGGTATTTGACGGAGATGAGGAAGAAGAGTTTGATGTTGGTCCCAGTCGTAGAAGTAGGAGAGGGAGAAGGAGGTGGAATGAGGATGAGGGGAATGGCGAGGCCGGTTTACTGGAGGTGAGTCTGAGATACCATTGGCTTAGTCGGGGACGAGCTGATGGGATAGCTTATACCTCCTCTGATACTGGCGCACCCACTTGCGGTCTTCCCACTACTAGCTTATCTACCATACGACTTCCTACCGGCTGGAGTGGTGTTCTTCATTCCAGTGCTATCGATACTAGCCGTTTTGTCGGCTTGTGCACAGATCGTCATAGTCTATCTATCATGGTATGTTCGTTGCCGGATCCTACTATCGCGCTGACATGAAGGTATCTCAAAGTCTCAACTTTCGAAGAAATATTCGCGACAGTAGCAGGACGGTATGGGCAGTATGGTCTATGGGCGGGACGAACAGCTGTCATCGTGTCTACTACCGGGATGGCGGTCTCGTGGCTAGGAGGTTGGTTTATGTGAGCCTTGCTGAATGTCGCTGATGTCAGCCTTGCATCCCCTAATCTCCCCGCTGGCAGAGAACTACATTGGTCACTGGTCTCACAAATTGTCCAGACTAGTATGGACATTGGTTGGTGCTGCCACTGTATGAATTTTCTTCTTCATCGAAGACGACTCAGGCTGACGAACAGTTGCTGCCTTCGTTGCTCCCTTCTCGGATGACCCGATCGTTAAGACGTGCGCCGTTCGTTCTCGCGCTTCTACTGCCAATAGTGACTTTCATCATCATCGGAAGGACTGTCGAGATTGAACGAGATCGAATTCCAGCTTATGTACCTGACATGGGCAGTCATGAGGGTTCAGCAGAGATCGTCAAACGGGCGTTTTCGGCCACCAAGAAATTGGGTCTATCGGGAACAAGTAGTGCTGGCGCTGGTATCAGTGAGTTGTTGGTGCACTCACCAAGCCAGAGCTGACATCAAGCTACGCTCACACTCTTCCTTTCGCCTCACCTCTGCACATTGTCGACTCACTCGCAACTAGCCCGCGCAAAACGAACATCTTTCCCATTCCCCGCTCTCGCCGCATCACTCATCGTGCTCGCTTTATCCCTCCCAGCCGCCCTGGTACCATACTACCTAATGTCCCCTCCAACAGGTATCGAAGAAGGAGTCATCGCCGCCCCTCAGAAATCAGGTATCTTAGCTCGATATCCTGACAAGGATT
>Ga0265797_10005693_pt1 | contig 18046 bp, 15 predicted proteins | sample P2T30metagenome_FD_192433 | JGI IMG/M metagenome (GOLD analysis project Ga0265797, IMG submission 192433) | Plant litter microbial communities from East Loma Ridge, Irvine, California - P2 T30 | ecosystem: Environmental > Terrestrial > Plant litter > Unclassified | place: USA: California...
GCGCGGCCGCCGCGGCCGGCACCCTGGTCGGCGACCCGGCCCCGGCGCCTCCGGCCGGCGACGCCGCGCCGTCGAAGCAGCCCGGTCCGCGCCAGACGCCCCGCGAGCCCGGCAAGGGCAAGAACGTGGGCAACCAGGGGAAGGCCGCGCGCCGCGCGCGCTCCGCGGCCCGCAACTCGCCCTCCGGCACCCGCAAGAAGCCCTGACGCGACCGGAGCGGCCGTGCGGCCGTGCGGCCGTGCGGCCGTGCGGCCGTGCGGCCGTGCGGCCGACCGACGGATCCGCATTATGGTGAGAGGACGTCTGGTCGCACATCGCGCCCGGAGCCACCACGGGAGCGTGAGCATGACCGACATCTTCTCCGTCGACCAGGACGACCGGCCCGAGGCCCCTCGTGAACGGCGTCGCCTCTCACGACCCGTCACCGTCCTGCTCATCTGCGTGGCCGCACTGGTCGTCGTGGTGCTCGTCGTCGTCGCGATCGCCGGCATCTACGCCGCCGACCTGGCACGGTCGTACGACGAGCGGACGACCAAGCTCGACGACGCCTTCCCCGAAGCCTCGACGAGGCCGGCCGCGTCGGCGACCGGTGCCGTGAACGTCCTCTTGATGGGCAGCGACTCCCGTGGCGACGCCACCGACCTCGACGACGCCTCGAGCAGCGACCAGCGCACCGACACGATGATGCTCGTGCACCTCGACGCCGACCGCCAGAACGTCTACGTGATGTCGATCATGCGCGACCTGTACGTGCCCGTCCCTGAGCACGGCGAGGCCAAGATCAACGCGGCCTTCGCCTACGGGGGCTCGCCCCTGACCGTCCAGACCGTCGAACAACTCACGGGCGTGCGCATCGACCACGTGGCCATCATCGACTTCGAGGGGTTCCGTGGCATGACGGACGCCTTGGGCGGCGTCGACATCACGTCGTCCCGGGCGTTCCAGGCGCGAGACACGCCGATCGAGGTCGGGGTGAACCACCTCGACGGGGCCATGGCGCTGGACTTCGTCCGCGAGCGCTACTCCTTCGTGGACGGGGACTACACGCGGGTCGCGAACCAGCAGCTGTTCCTGAAGGCGATCCTCGACAAGACGATCAGCCAGGAGACCCTGACCGACCCGGCCAAGATCTCGGCGCTCGTCTCCTCGATCTCGGACTACCTGACGGTCGACGACTCCCTGGATGCCGGCACCGTGGCCTCGTTGGGCCTGAGCATGCGGTCGATCAGGTCGTCCGACGTCCACTTCTTCACGATCCCCACCGACGGGACCGGGACGGTCGGCGACCAGTCGGTCGTCCTGCTCGACCAGGACAGCCTCCCCGCCCTGCAGCAGGGCCTCCGTGACGACAGCCTGGAGGCGATCCTCCCGACGATCGTCCGCTGACCCGGAGCGCCCCACCCGGTCGAGGGGACGGCACAGCCGTCGCGACAGCTCCGCACGATGGCCTCCCGTGCCGTGACGGCTCGTGTCAGGAGGCGCGCAGCCTGACGAGATCGACGGCGTACGAGCCGAACCACTTGCCCGCGGCGGGTCCGCCGTTGCAGGGTCCGTCGCTCGCTCCCGGGGTCTTCACCCAGAGGAAGGCGTCGATGCGGTTGCCGTTGACGGCCACGCGGGGGGTGCGTCCGAGACCCGAACCCGGTGCGTTGCACCAGGTCCCCTTCCAGCCCTGGCCGTTGCGACCGATGTCCACGACGTAGTGCACGTCGGGTCCGGCCAGCACGGAAAGCTCCTCGGCGTACTTTCTCTCCTGGGCCTCCGTGCGGTAGTTCGCGACGTTCGTGAAGAAGCCCCTCGCCTTGGTGACGCCGGAGGCCCGGAGCCGCTCTGCCATGACGGGCGCCTTGACCCAGTTGGAGTTCCCGCCGTCGAGGTACGACGGGATGCCTGCGGCCGAGAGCGTGGTGACGGCCGATCGCAAGGTCGCCTCGCGCGTCGTCGCGAGCTCCGGGCAGGTCGACAGGTGTCCGAGCGAGTCGGGCTCGACCAGCACGACGGCCCTGTGCCCCTTCAGCGTGTCGGCCACGAGCGCGTTCCACCGCAGGTACTCGGCGTCGGACGTGGCTCCCCCGGCGGAGTGGCCACCGCAGTCCCGGTTGGGGATGTTGTACGTGACGAAGACCGGCGTCGTCCCGAGCTTCTCCGCTGCGACGAGGTTCCTGTTGATGAGGGCCTTGAGCTGGGTGTCGTCGTAGTACGACGACAACCAGATCGCGATGGGTTGCGCGGCGATGGTCTCCGCGGCTCGCGCCTCGACCGTCTGTCCCTTGGCCCTGAGGTTCTTGGCCGCCGTGGCAGCGGCTCCCCAGGTCTCGACGTAGAGCCCCCCGCGGTAGACGGTGCTCGGCGACGCGGACCGGATCGTCGCGGGCGTGACCGTGGCCGTACTGCCCTCCGCCGACGCAGGCAGGGGCGTCGCCTGCAGGGACGCACCGGCGACGACGACGACCGTCGCGACGGCGGTGAGGACACGACTTCTCAATGACATGGGCCTGATCTCTTCTCGTTGTCGGAACGCCTGGGGCTGGTGACGCCCTCGGCCTGTCCTCGACAGGCCGCCTCCGGCGCTCGGCGCAGACAAGCTCAGCACAGACCGGTCTTCGGAAGAAGGGCATGTAGGCCCGCCTGGTCACCCGCATTGTGGTGCCATCGCGATAGAATCGCAAAATATCGGCATGTATATTCTACGGTCAGCATGCCGCGCAGGCCCATGCTGTTTTGGCATAGGATCGCCGCGGGCGCCATCGACACTCACGCCCGCGGGCTGATCCGTCGCAGCACGACCGCAGGACCATGGACCACGAGGGGAGGCACGAGGTGACCGACGCCACGCGCACCGACCACCGGCAGGTGCTGCTGAGCGAGACGCGTGCCCCCTGGGCCAAGTCCTACGCGAGGCGCCTCGCGGCCACCGACACCGTCGTCGTGCTCGTCAGCATCGTGCTCAGCGAGGCGATCTGGTACTTCTCGAACATCTTCCCGGTCGTGCGGTTCACCACCTGGGACTCCATCTCGACGCGGCACACGATCGCCTCCGTGGTCCTCATGACCGCGTGGCTCTCCATGCTGGCGGCCTACGGGACCAGGGACGCGCGGATCATCGGCCAGGGGTCCCTGGAGTACAAGCGGGTCCTCGAATCGTCACTGATGCTCTTCGGGCTCTTCGCCAGCGTCTCGATCGTCCTGCAGCTCGACCTGGGACGGAGCTTCATCCTCTCGGCCCTGCCGCTCACGGCCGGTGCGCTGCTCCTCAGCCGGTGGTTGTGGCGCCGCTGGTTGATCCGACATCGAGTCGCGGGCCGGTACTCCTCCGACGCCCTGCTCGTCGGTTCCCGCTCGTCGGTCGAGCATCTCGTCGAGCACCTGGTCCGCCTGCCCGCCGCGGGGTACGCACCCGTGTTCGCCTGCGTCCCGGGCGGTCGGGTCGGCGAGAGCCTCGGAGCGACGGAGCTGCCCATCGCCGGAGGGCTCTCCGACGTCCAGGCCACCCTGGCCTCGAGGCGGGTCGACTGCGTCATCGTGACGAGCAGCGACGAGATGTCCCCGCGTGCGGTCCGTGAGCTCGGGTGGAGCCTGGAGTCCTCGGGCACCGAGCTCATCGTCGCTCCGGCCCTGACCGACATCGCCGGCCCGCGGATGCACACCCGCCCGGTCGCCGGCCTCCCGTTGATCCATGTGGAGTCCCCCGTCTTCGCCGGTCGCAGGGCATGGACCAAGTCGATCGTGGACCGCACCCTGGCCTCGCTCCTCCTGATCGTGCTCTCGCCGGTGATGCTCGCCATCACCGTGGCCGTCAGGGCCACCTCGCCTGGCGACGTGCTCTTCCGGCAACAACGCGTCGGGCTGGGGGGCAACACCTTCACGATGTTCAAGTTCCGGTCGATGTACGTCGACGCCGAGGCCAAGCTGGCCTCGCTCGCGACGTCCGATCGGGACGCGGGCAACTCGGTGCTGTTCAAGATGCGCAACGATCCCCGCGTGACGCGCGTGGGAGCGACGCTCCGCCGGTACAGCCTGGACGAACTGCCGCAGCTCCTCAACGTCATCAACGGGACCATGTCGCTCGTCGGGCCGAGGCCGCCCCTCGACTCCGAGGTCAAGTCGTACGAGAAGCACAACTTCCGCCGCTTCCTGGTGCGGCCCGGAATCACGGGACTCTGGCAGGTGAGCGGCCGGAGCGACCTGTCCTGGGAGGACTCGGTCCGACTCGACCTCTACTACGTCGAGAACTGGTCGATCCTCAACGACTTCATCCTCATGGCGCGCACGGCACGGGCGGTCCTCTGGGGCCGGGGAGCGTACTGACGTGATCCCTCGGCGCGGACGCTCGATCGCGTTCCGGCGACTCCTCGAGCAGGGCGATGCCTCGACGGGGCGCTTCCTGCTGGTGGCCTCCAGCGGGGGGCACCTCACCGAGCTCGACCACCTCGTGTCGTCCTGGGGAGGGAGCGACGGGTCCGACTGGGTCACGTTCCCCACGCCGCAGAGCCGTGCGCTGCTGCGCGGCCGACGGGTGCACCACGTAGCGTACGTCGCACCCCGGGACGTCCGCGGAACGCTGGCGGCTCGCCGACGGATCGTCACCGTCCTGCGGGAAGGCCGCTTCGACGCGATCGTCAGCACCGGGGCGGCCGTCGCCCTCTCCGCCGCGCTCGCGGGACTGGCCACGGGGACGCCGATGCTCTACGTCGAGAGCATCGCCCGTCTCCGGGGCCCCTCCTTGACCGGACGACTGGTGGCGGCGACGAGGACGGTCCTGCTGCGCACGCAGGTGGCGTCCTGGTCCAGTAGGCGCTGGCGCTACGCGGGCGACGTCTTCAGGGCCTACGACGCTCCTGTGCCCCACGAGGTCCCGGCCGACGTTCCCCTCAAGGTCTTCGTCACGGTGGGGACGATCGCGCCCTACCGCTTCGACGCTCTCGTCGACGCCGTCGTCGGCACCGGTCTCGCCGGTCCGGGCACCGTGTGGCAGCTAGGGTCCACGACGAGGGACGACGTGACCGGCGAGGTCCACGAGCAGATGGGGCACGACGAGGTGCAGCAGCGCATGCGCGATGCGGACGTCGTCGTGACGCACGGAGGCGTCGGGAGCATCCTGGACGCCCTCGCGGCCGGGAAGGTCCCCGTCGTGGTGCCGCGGCGAGCGTCCCGAGCGGAACACGTCGACGACCACCAGGAGCAGTTCGCCCGGCACGTCCACGACGCTCGCCTCGCCGTGACGGTCGAGGCCCCCGATCTCTCGGCGGCCGACCTGCGACGCGCCGCAGGGCTCGCCGTGCCCGCGCAGAGGACCGCGGCGCAGGACCATGGGGGCTGATCGGGCGCCGACCTTCAGGCAGTGAGCAACTCGGCGTGCTGCACTGGTCACATGCCGCCCACGATCCCGGGCGCCGGACACGAGAGGTGGCAGAAGTGGCACGACGCACGAAGACCGCGGCGGTCGCGGCCCTGACGGTCGTCGCCCTCGTCGTCGCGGTGGCCTTCGTCGTCGTGGGGCGGGACCCCGACGGAGAGCCGCGTGCCACCGCGTCGCCGACCGCCGACGGCCCCGTCTCGCGCGAGGCCACCGCCACCGTCACGACCGCGACGATCCGCTCGGCGTCCCCCGCCACGGTGTACCGCGGCGGTCTCTACGTCGAGCCCTGGGGAGCCGCGGCCAGTGCTGCCGAGGAGCTCGCCGAGGACGGCACCGGCGAACAGCGTGCGGCCGCCCAGGCGATCGCGCAGGAGTCCGTGGCGATCTGGTTGTCCTCGTTCTACGACGACGACGAGTTGCTGGCCCTCATCGACCGGAACGTGGTCGCCTCCCGCAAGGCGGGGACCACGCCGGTGTTCGTCACCTACGACATCCCCCACCGCGACTGCGGGGGCAAGTCCGCCGGCGGCACCGATGACGCCGAGGAGTACCTGCGCCGGAACCAGCTCGTGGCGGACGCCCTGCAAGGACAGCGTGCCACCGTGCTCGTCGAGCCCGACTCGCTGGGCCAGCTCGCGACCTGCCCCGAGCAGACGCGCGGCCGCACTGCCACGCTCTCGGCGGCGGTGACGCAGTTCTACCGTGCGGGCATCCCCGCCTATCTCGATGGGGGCAACTCGAGCTGGATCGACGGCGACGTCATGACGAAGCGGCTCCGTGCCTCCGGGATCGACAAGGCCCGTGGGTTCTTCACGAACGTCGCGAACTACCAGACGGAGGCCGACGAGCGGGCCTATGCCGAGGAGCTGGCCGAGTCGCTGGGCGACGATGTCCACTACGTGGTCGACATCGGGCGGAACGGCACTGGGTGGCGCGGCACCTGGTGCAACGGCAGGGGTGCAGGTCTGGGTCGGACCCCCCGAGTGGCGGAGGACGGACAGCGGATCGATGCGTTCCTCTGGGTCAAGACCCCTGGAGCGAGCGACGGCCGGTGCACGGGAGGACCTCGCGCGGGTGCCTGGTTCGCCGACTACGCCGTCGACCTCGTCGAGAACCGACGCGAACAGTAGGACGCGACGGCAGCGGACGCCGTCCGCCCGCCCTCCCGCACGAGCGACGTCGTCACCCTGGGCTCACGTGCGTGCCCGAAGGGCCTCCCGCGCTGTCCGCGCCGTGCGGTAGAGCAGCGCGTACAGCCCGGGGTGCAGCATCGCCACCGCCAGCCGCGCAGCACTGCGGGGGTCACGGCGGGCGACCGCGCGCAGGGCTGCGGGGGTGGACCCGCCGGCAGCCCTCCGGAACTCCGCCGGCGTCATGGAGCGCCGCCCTTCGGGGGCCCGCAGGATGCTGTCGGCCCCGGCGAGGAACGTCATGACCCCCGAGAACCACGCGAGGTCCTGCTGCGGGACGACGACCCCCCGACGCTCGAGCAGCCCCTCGAAAGCGGCCCTGCACGCCAGGAGCTGCCGTGCTAGGTCGCCCCGGGTCGTGATGGAGTCCGTCGAACGCTGGTACGTGTAGACCACGTCCGGCACGGTCGCGAACGTCGTCGCCTCCTCCAGCACCGCCATGACACCCAGGAAGTCGGACTGCGAACGCACGGCCGGGAACGGGTCCTGCGGCAGGGCTCCCCGTCGGAACAGCTTGCTCCAGAGGAACCCGCGCAGGCTCCCGGCCGCCATGGCCGTGCACACTTCGTCGAGGTCGAGGACCGCACGCCGGTCCAGCCCGTCCACGACCCGCGACGTCCCGGCGCGGGCGTCCACCTCGAGAGCCCGTCCGAAGACGACGTCCGCGGAGGTCTCCACGGCAGCGGAGTGCAGCATCCCGAGCGCATCGGGGGCGAAGGCGTCATCCGCGTCGACGAACCAGACGTGGTCGCCCGTCGCGACCTCGAGCGCGGCGTTCCTCGCCCGAGCGACGCCCACGTTCTCCGACAGGCGCACGACGGTCGATCGCGGCCACGTCCGTGCGAAGTCCTCGAGGAGGTCCGCCGTGCCGTCCGACGAGGCGTCGTCGACGAGGACGACCTCGAAGTCCGTGAAGACCGTGCCACGGAGGCAGTCGAGTGTCCGGCCCAGGGTCGCGGCGGCGTCGTGACAGGCCAGCACGACCGACACGCCCGGGGCCCTGCCGTTCGAGGCGGCGCTCTCAGCGGCGGTACTCACGGACGTACCTCCCGCCCGCCGCCCCGAGGAGCCCGACCTGCCACGCCAGCGGGACGAGATCGCGCTCGCGCAGCTTCCGGTACCGCACGACCCCGAGCACGGCACATGCCGCCCTGTAGGGCAGGACCGCCGCGGACCGGGCGAGCAGGCGCCACGCGGGCGTGCGGCGCAGCCGCAGACGCGCCTGGACGTTGCCCCCTCGGACTGCTCGGCGCCAGATCCACGTGAAGGTCGTCCGCGACGCGGGGACGTCCTCCTCGACCACGGCCTCGTCGATCCACGCGATGGCCGAACCGGCGTCGTGGAGGCGACCGAAGAACTCGGTGTCACTGCCGCCGGTCTCGGAGAACGCCTCGTCGAACCGGGGCGAACCGGCACGCCGCCACGCCTCGAGCGACAACAGCGTGTTGTTCGTCGCTGCGACGGACAGGCGGGTGCCCGTCCGGTGCCGGGCGCGCTGGATGAACCCTCCGTCGACGATCCAGGACGGGCAGTCCGGCGCGAAGACGGAGATGACGGGGCCGGTGACGATCGCGGTGCCCTGGCGCCGCCATCCCTCGACGAGGGTCGCGAGCCAGCCGGGTCGGGCCCGCTCGTCGTCGTCGACGAAGACCACTGCGTCGTCGAGGTCGGTCACCTCGGCCAACCCCCTGTTGCGGGCCTGGGCGATGCCCGCGACGGGCTCCACGACGTACGAGACGGGCAGCGGGGACGCCTCCGCCACCGCCCGGCCCGACGCCTCCGCGTCGTTGTCGACGACGACGACGCGGAACTCGAACGCCCCGGCCGTGCCCTCGAGCGAGGCCAGGAGCTCGGACAGCAGCTCCGGCCTGCGGTACGTCGCGACCGTCACGACCACCCGAGGGGCGACGTCGCCGTGCATCAGAGGGCCTCGTAGACCCGTACGGCGTCGAGGTCCGCCTTGGCCGAGAACGGCACGAGGCCCTCCGGGTCCGGGTACCCGAACGCCACGAGCATGATCGTCTTCTCGTGGGGAGCGAGGCCGAGCAGGTCCCTCATCTCGAGTTCCTTCTCGGGCATGTCCGGCCAGTTGATGACGCAGGTGCCCACGCCCTGGCTCTCGAAGCCGAGCAGGAGCCCCGTGGCGGCCAGGCTCGCGTCGACGTAGATGAGGTGCCGGTCGCGAGCGTCGAAGAAGGCCGACATGTCTCCGACCACGACGATGATGCCGGTGAGCTGGTGCGCGTAGCCCCTGGTCCCCATCGGGACGGACGCGACCCGGCGCACGCTCTCGGGATCGTCGAAGACGACGAAGCGGTAGGGCTGCCGGTTGCAGGCCGTAGGAGCCTCCATGGCCACGGACACCGCGATGTCGACGACCTCGCGGGGCACGGGACGGGGCTCGAACCACCGTACGGACCTCCGGCGTCGGGCGAGGGCCACCAGGTCGTCGGACGCCACGCTGGGCGTCGTGGTGTCCGGCCTGTGCGGACCCGAGCTGCGCTCGCCGACGAGGTCGGCGCTCGCCTCCTGGAACTCGGGCTCGAGTCCCGCGAGGACGGGGTCCCCCGCCGCACGCGTGGCGTCGAAGTAGTCGGCGAGGACCGAGTGCATCCACAGGACCTCGTCCTTGCCGAGCACGCCCTCGCCGTCCCGGCGCAGGCTGACGTACGACCTGACCGTGCTCACGATGTAGTCGAGGGCGAAGACCGGCCGTCGGGGCTGCATCGTCAGTCCCTTCTCGATCATGTGGACGTGCCGGCGGAGCTGGTAGTGGGCCGCGTGCTGTCCGGCCATCGCCTCGTACCGGGCGATGCCGGTCCTCACGAGACGGGACTCGCGGGCGAGGGGGCCGGTGACGCCGCCGAGCAGGTCGCGGACGAGCCTGGCGGGGAGGGACCTGGCCCCACGGACGGTCTTGAGGCGAGAGGAGAGGGACACGGGCTCAGCTTTCATCGGTGTCGGGTGCGGTGCCATGGCGGCGGTCGAGGAGGAGGCGCACGGGGGCCGCGATGGCGAGCGTCATCTGGACGCCCGCGACGCGGGACGTGCGGCCGAGGAAGCACGAAGCGTAGCTCGACAAGATGTACGACGTCACCGTCGCGTACGCCGCGGCTTGGATGCCGAGAAGGGGCAGGAGGGCCAGGTTCAGTGCGACGTTCGCGACGGCTCCGATCGTGTGCCGGGTCACGGACGCCCAGAGCACGCCCTCGGCGATGATCCACTTCGAGTACACCGCAGCCATGAAGACGAAGGGGCAGGCGACGACGAGCGTCCACAGGATCGGGACCGCGGCCGCGTAGTCGTCGTCGAGGAAGAACGTGATGAACACCGTGCCCACGGTGCCGGCCAGCACCGCGACGCCGACGCCGAGCCAGAAGGCTCCGTCGTAGCTGCGCTGCAACAGGGCCTTGTAGCCACGGCCCTGCGGCCCTTCCTCGCGCCGTGCCGCCAGGAGCAGGGGCAACGTCGCGTTCATGAACACGACCGGGAGGAAGAAGGCGAGCTCGCTCATGCGCGCAGCGGCGGAGTAGACGCCGACGGACGCGGCCCCCAGGACGGCCTGGATGACGATGACGTCGGACCTGAGGTTGGCCTGGTTGGCGAGCCCTGAGAGCAGGAGCGGCCATGACTCCCTGAGCAGCCCCAGGGACTCTCGGACGGACGTGCGACCCACTCCGGGGCTCTGCGGGTCGCGCCGGTAGGTGAGCCAGATCGTCGCGCTCGAGACGACGGCCTCGAGCACGAAGAGTCCGATGAAGACCCAGAGGTCCTGGAAGAGCAGGAGGCTCGCGAGCCGGGCCACGAAGAAGGCCGCCGTCACCAGGAGACGACGAGCCGCCACGACCCTGATGTTCATGGTGGAGCGGTACCAGAGCTCCGGGGCATCGAAGGCCCTCGCCACGAGCGACGCCGACGCCACGAGGGCGGCCACCAGCACGACCCGGTCCGAGCTCGTCGCCGCGACGGCGGCCACCAGCCCCACGGCGACGAGCGCCAAGAGCTCGCGGACGACGAGGAGCGCCGCCATCACCGTCTTCTGCGAGCGGTCGGGGTCGAGCAGGATCTTGACTCCGAGGCTCGCGAGGCCGCCGCTCATCACGGCGAGGCCCACGGCCGAGAGGGCGGTGGCGTACGAGTAGGCCCCGAACTCCTCGACGGGCAGCACCACGATGAGGAGGAGCCCGATGACGGAGTTCGTCGCCATCGTCGCGCCCTGCTGCAGCGCGCTCCAGGAACCGTTGCTCACCGCGCCGCCTGCTCCTCCGGAGCGCAGGCGGCGCACGATCGCCCTCACCCGACGCCAGGGTCGTGAGGCCTCACCCATGCGCGGAAGGGCGCTGCGGCGAGTAGGCCCGCACGAGGGTGCTCGCGACGGCTGCCCGGGAGGCGTGCTCCCGGAGCCAGTCGCGGGTCCGGTCGAACCGCTCGTCGACGCGGCCGGAGGTGAGGACCGAGACGATCGCCGACGCCAGTGCGGCGTCCGCGACGGGGCCGTCCTCGTTCTCGACCCATCGGATGGTCTCGACCCCCTCGAAGCTCTTCCACTCGCCCGCCTTCGTGGCGACGACGGGCGTCCCCTCGGCGAGGGCCTCCAGGATGAAGACGGGGAGCACCTCCTGGCGGCTGGGCAGGCAGGCCACGGTCGCCCCGGCGAGGAGCCCCCGGAGGGCCTCTCTCGTCAGCGTCCCGGCGTAGTCGATGCCCGGAGGGACCCGGTCGATGCCGGGGCCGAGTGGACCGCAGACGGTGAGACGCGCTCCGGGGACCCGCTCGAGCACGGACGGCCACGCGCGGAAGAGCCGATCGACGCCCTTCCTCGTCCCGACCTCGCCGCCGAAGACGACCCGCAGTCCGTCCCGGTCCCCGCCGGTTCCCCGGCCGGGGAGATCGACGGGGTTCATGACGAGGCGCACGTCGGCGCCGGCGACGACGCGCTGCACCGCCGCCGCATGGACAGGGCCCAGGCAGAGGACGACGTCGCAGGCTCGGAGCACGGCGCGGGCGAGACGGGGACGCTCGGCGACGAACTCGAGGAACCGCGCCCCGTGCAGCGTCGCTACGACGCGGAGTCGGAGGAGCGACGCGGCGACCGCCACGAAGCCCTCGCGCACGAAGCTGCCGCCCTCGCTGAGGTGGACATGGACGACGGGTCGCGGACCCCTCGCCAGGAGGGGCAGCACCCAGGCCGGGAAGGCCAGCGCCGCCAGGAGACCGAGCACGGGCCGCCCGGGGCGGTAGGTGACGTAGCGTCGCTGTCGGAAGGGCGCGGTGTCGAGGTGCCCGTACTCGGTGATCACGGACGAGATGCCGCCTGGCATCCCAGGTACCGGACCGACCTGCACGACGACCGGACCGTCAGCCACGACGCCCGCCCCCGTGCACCATCGCTCGTCGGGACGCCGTCCCACGTCGGGCTCCTCCAGCGGCCGGCTCGGGCTCCTCCGCGTCGCCGTCGGGCTCGATGACGCGTTGCAGGGCGATCGAGATCCCGAGGAGGGTGAACAGGAGGCTCGCCACCGGCGTGCTCGTGAACACCGGCAGGCCGACGGAGGCGAAGGCCGCCACGATGAAGGCGCCCTTGCCGAAGGTCGAGATCCACTGCAGGTGCGGGTCCCGGCGCAGTCCTGCGGCGGCGAAGCTGCGGTACACGTGGACGAGGAACACGATGAAGGCGGCACAGCCGATCCATCCGGTCTCGCCCACGAGGACGGGCCACTGGGTGTCCGTGAGGAACGCACCGCTCATGCCGGGGATGTTGCTCAGGCCCCAGACGTTGTCGAAGCCCAGCTTGAGGTACTCCGGGCTGTACTCCACGCCGGCGAGGTAGCTGCCGTACCGGGCGAAGCCCGCACCGAGGGGGGCGTGGTCCCCTGCCACCTGGACGGCGCCGAGGAGCAGGCGCGTGCGCGCCGCGGGAGCACTCGTGTAGACGTACTCGTCGAGCGTGGTCGAGAAGGTCTCGACGATCGCCGAGGCGAGGGAAAGCGCGGCCAACGGCACGAGCACGAGGCCACCGACCACGAGCACGACCCGCACCTTCTTCGGCCAGACGAGGAACAGTGCGCCGAAGGCACCCACGATCGCGGTGCGGCGGAAGGACGCGACGGAGGCGACCAGAGCTACGACCGTCGCCACCCTGGCGAACCTGATGTTCGGCAGGTGCACGCTGGTCGCGAAGGCACCGAGCGCCAGGATCCCCGCGATGTTGCCGAGCACGAGAGGGTGGCTGAAGATGCCCTGGGACGACAGCAGGCCGTAGCGGAAGTCGATGTACCCGCCCACGCCTCCGCTCACGAGATCGACCCAGGTGCGCCCCAGGGCGACGTTCGCCGCGACGGAGAGCCCGACGACCGGGATCGCCAGTCCGACGATCCAGCGCGCGATCCGTCTGGCGTCCGAAGCGTCCCAGTCGAGCTGCGCCAGGCCGAAGGCGAGCAAGGGCATCTTGAGCAGCAGGAACGCTCCCTGCCCCGTCGAGGCGGCGCTCACTCCCGCCACGACGGAGCTCACCAGCCCGAGCGCCAAGGTGATGAGCAGGAACGACTGCCCGGGCAGCCGGTCGAGCTTCTTGCCGGTGAGCCGCAGCACGAGCGGCACGACGACGCCGAGGAACACGGACGTGGCCTCGTCGATGTAGGTCAGGAAGTCGAGTCGCAGGCCCGTCTCCAGCACGGGTGCCAGCAGGCACGCCGCCACCAGCACGAGGGCGAGCGTCTTCATGCGGAGCCGGAGCACGAGCAGCACGCCGATGCCCACGAGTGCGCCCGCCGCCGCCGGCTGGTGCAGGGCCAGCACGACGCCGCCGCCGACGACGCCCACGAGCAGGACGACCAGGAGGACGGTGGTCGGAGAGACGCCGGGCCGACCGTTCGGGCGACGGGCATCGGTGCGGGTCCGTGCCATGTGGCCCGCCACTACCTGAGGACCGCCGTGGTCCGGGTCCACATGTCGTCGATGCGCCCGACGAGCTGGGGCTTGCGGGCCACGATCTCCCCGCGTCCGGCGGCGTCCTCGACCACGCGCCTCGCGACGTCGCCCGGCTCGTCCGCCAGCGTCACGAGCCAGGAGGGCACGCCGAAGTCGTTCATGAGCTCCTGGTACTTGTGCGACCAGCCCAGGGCCGCCGTCGGCCTGCCCTGGGCGAGGGCACCGACCACGGCGTGGAAGCGGCTGGCCACGACGAGGTCCGCCTGGCCGAGCACGCCCTTGAGGACCAGGGGATCGTGGTGCCGGAACACGGGGACCGAGCCACCGCCGGCAAGGCGACGCGCGATCTCCTCGTCGCCGTCCTCGTGGAGCACGACCACGGGCTGGAGGCCGAGGTCCCGGGCAGCCCGGACGTAGCCGTCCAGCACGGTGTCGTAGGTCGAGGCGTCCGTCGTGCCCGACGTGAGGAGCTTGGCGTTGGGCACGATGGCGGCGAAGGGGCCCTCCACCGGACGCGGCCCCGCCAGGGGCTCGAGCCCGATGGTGAAGTCGACCGAACGGTGCACCGGCGTCGAGACGCCGAGGGCCGCGAGGTGGGCCGCGCTCGTGTCGTCACGCGCGAAGACGATCTCGGCCTGGTCGAGGATCTCGCGGGCGAGGTCCGCCTTGACCTGGTCCTCGAAGGGGCCGAACGCCTGGGGCAGCATCACCTTCGTCACGCCCCGTGCCGCCCATCGGCGCCCGAAGAACGCCTCGCGCTCGTGCCGGTGCCGCGAGAAGGAGTCGCTGTAGGCGAAGCCGGAGGCGTCCAAGACCGAGGTGATGTCCCTGTCGCGCACGAGGCCGAATTTGTCGGCGACGACCCCAGGAACGCGGTCGCCGACGAGCACGCTGAGCCGCCGGTGGTCGTAGTGGTGCAGGGTCTGCCCCAGCCCGAGCCGTGCCCTGTCGGCGAAGGAGCCCTGCCAGGGGTTGGACGACAGGGTGAAGTCGTCTCCGAGCCGCGCGACGACGGCCATCAGCATCAACTGAGCGCCCTTGTTCACGGGGCTGATCCCACGGATGTCCACGGTCATGGTCCCTCGTCTCCCTTCGGGGTCGCTCTCGCGGACCTCCGGATCGATGTCCTCGGCGCCTGCACGACCATCACCAGGTCGCGCCTCCGTCGTCCGAGACGAAGGTCGCTCCCGCAGCACCGAGCCACACCGCTCCTGCTCCGGAGGCGACGACCTCGGCTCGCCCTCCGGCCGGGACGGGGGCGCAGCCCGCGGTCGTCGTGGCGGTGCCCTCGAGCGCGAGCCGCTGCACCTCCACGCCCTCGCACGTCGGCAACTCGGCGACGGCAAGCAGGTAGCCGTCCTCGTCCGCCCCGACGGCCGTCACGCCCGGAGCGGCCCCCGCCGCCCCCCAGGTGGCACCCGCATCGGCGGTCTGGAACACCTGGCCGTCACTGCAGAGGACGGCGGCGTGCGTCTCGTCGACGGACGCGAGCTGGACCACCTGCGCGCACGGCGCCGTCACGGTGACGCCCGAGGAGGAGTGCACCACGGCCAGCGTCGCGGGGTCCGCGTACCAGTTGCTGGACAACCGCTCAGGCGAGTTCACGAAGTCCGCCCCGGACGTGTACGTCAGGGCGACGGTCGGCTGGCACCCCTGGCTCTGGAGACCGACGAGGTACGCGTAGGTGCTCGAGACCGCCTCGACGCGCAGCACGGTCGCCATCCCCGTGAACACGGGGGCGGCGCTCCAGGTCTCGCCCCCGTCCGTGGTCTTCTCGAGGACGGCCGTCGTCGTCGGGGAGCAGGTCCCCGAGGCCGCACGGTACGCCGTCGTCGCGTCGACGGCCGACAGCCTGCTCGTCGGAGGCGTCAGCTGCGGGGCGGCACTCGCGGTCGGTGCCGGCTCGGGCGTCGCCGGCGAGCCGCTGGCGCTGGGCGGGGCCGCGGGCGGGGCGTCGCCGTCGGCCAGGAGCCCCCCGAGCCCCCCTCCGGGCGAGGTCAGGGCGACGCCGACGAGGGCGGCGTCGACGAGCGCGAACACTGCGATGCCGGCGATGACGAGCCCCCGACGGGAGCGGCGCACCTTGCGCTTCGCGGTTCTGCGGTCGCGCTTCACGAGGTCCTCCTGGAGTCGTCGGTGATCGTCGCCGCGACGGCGAGGATCTTGATGAACACGTCCGCGGCAGGCACGAGCTCGCGCCCGGATCGCGCGTACGTGGCGTCGGATCGGCGGTAGGGGTCGACGACGTCGTCGTCCAGGGGGTCCGCGGCGGCCTCGACGAGACCCTTCCGCGCGGCGACGGCGGCGATCGCCGCGCGCAGCCTCCCGGCCTGGTCGTCGAGGGGCAGCGCCGCGGCGCTCGCCAGGTCGTCCGTGGTCATGCCGAGCGCGAGCCGCGCGAACTCGCGCAGCGTGAAGGTGCGGCGCGCGGCGCGAGGGTGCAGCTGGGCGACCTCCTTGCGATGCTCTCGCCCCATGGCCAGCACGACGTCCGCCTCTCGGACGTCGCGCTCCGAGATGCGGCGTGCGGCATGCGTGCCGGGCTCCAGCCCGTGGCTGGTGGCCAGCGCCCACGCCTGGGGCGGCATGTCCTGGCCCGGCTGGGCGAGCGTGCCCGCACTGCTCACGGAGGCGCTCGTCACGCCTCCCGCGGCGAGGCCGGCCCGGATGTACTGCTCCGCCAACGGCGAGCGGCAGATGTTCCCGGTGCACACGGTGAGGATGTGGAACTCCTGGGCGGTCGAGATCGTCACGGGCATCCGCTACGCCGACCGCGACGACGACATCGAGGGGTGGTAGGCACCGGACTCGTCCTCGGGGTGCGGGTCGGTCCCGCCGTAGTAGTTGCCGTAGTTGCCGTAGCCGTATGCGTCTGGGCCCTTGGTGGGGAGCATCGTCATGACGATGCCGAGCACGCGGCTGCCGATGTGGTCGAGGGTGCGGAGGGCGCTCTGCAGCTCGTTCTTGTTCGTGCGACCCGCAGCGGCGACGACGATGGCCCCACCCGTCAGCTTCGAGAGGATTGCGGCGTCGGTGACGGGCAGGAGCGGCGGCGCGTCGATGAGGACGTAGTCGAAGGACGTCGTTAGGGAGGTGACGAGGGAGGCCATCGCCTGCGAGCCGAGCAGCTCGCTCGGGTTCGGGGGGATGCGACCCGCGGGCAGCACGGACAGTCCGCCCCTGCCCCAGGGCTGCAGGACGTCCTCGACGTCGGCCCGCCCGATGAGGACGTCGGTGAGGCCGACCGCGCCCTCCAGGCCGAGGGTCTCCGCCAGGCGCGGCAGTCGGAGGTCGCCGTCGACGACGACGACGGTCGCACCGGTCTCCGCGATGGCGATGGCAAGGTTCGATGTCGTGGTCGTCTTGCCCTCGCCGGGGAGCGAGGACGTCATGACGAAGCATCGCGAGGCGGACTCCAGGTTGACGAACTGGAGGTTCGTCCGGAGGGCGCGGAAGGACTCGGCCCGCGGACTGCGGGGGTCCGCCTGCACGATGAGGGGTCGCTTCCGAGCCGTGGGGTCGAAGCTGATGCCCCCGAGGATGGGCGAGTCGGTGACGTGCTCCACGTCGAAGGCGCCGTGGATCCTCGTGTCGAGCGTGCTCCGCAGCACGGCTGCTCCCAGCCCGAGCGCGAGCCCGACGAGGAGGCCGATCGCGATGTTGACGACGGGCCGGGGCGAGGACGGCGAGGTCGCCTCGACAGCGGGCTCGATGGTGGCGACCTTGACCAGGCTGGGGCCGCCGGTGGCGGGCGTCTCGAGCTCGTCCACGACGACGCGGGTGAAGCTGTCCGCCACGGCGTCGGCGATGCTGGCGGCCGAGGCCGCCGAGTCGTCCTCGACGGTGATGTCGATGAGCACCGTGTTGGACGGCGACTCGGCGGTGATCCGCTCCGCGAGCTCGGCCGAGGTCACGGGGAGGCCGAGCTCCTGGATGACGGGCGCCAGGACCGTCGTGCTCGTGACGACGTCAACGTACGAGCGCACCTTCTGCTGGGCGGCGGCACCGCCCTGCACCAGCTCGTTCGCGCTCGAGCTGTCGGAGGACTGCACGCTGACGAAGAGCTGCGTCGACGATGTGTACCTCTGAGCCATCAGGAGGGTCGAGGCCGCTCCTGCCGCCACGCCGGTCAGGGCCAGGAGGACGATGAAGGCCCATCCTTTCCGCACGATGCGGATGTAGTCGCGCAACTCCACGTCGGAGGCCTCGTTCCTGTCGTCGAACAAAGACTCGGCGACCTGTCACCCCCGAGCATGCATCCACTCACGTGGCGCGCCGATGCCGCGACGGAGTGCAAGTCGAGGACCAAACATACACACTTGTCAGCGGTTCGCCACCACCAGGTCGTCCCCGGGCATTCCCCGTCACGAGCGCGGCGCGGCGCGTGCGCCGGTACGCTCGGCGTGGCTGGTCCTCGTCACGTGCCCATCCCGGCGTGCCCCGGCCCCTCGCGGGGTCCGTGCGCACCGGGGTACATGATACGATCAGCCGCAGTTTTTCCACTGTCACCTGTCGGTAGTCCCCGGTTCGTCCGACACCGTTTCCGGGCCTGAACAACGAGGGGGTC
>Ga0265797_10005694_pt1 | contig 18045 bp, 19 predicted proteins | sample P2T30metagenome_FD_192433 | JGI IMG/M metagenome (GOLD analysis project Ga0265797, IMG submission 192433) | Plant litter microbial communities from East Loma Ridge, Irvine, California - P2 T30 | ecosystem: Environmental > Terrestrial > Plant litter > Unclassified | place: USA: California...
AGGACCACCTTGCCGCTGTACTGGCACAGGTCCTGCGGCGCTTCATCTTGCAGGCGCTTGAAGCTGTGCTTCAGGATCGCCGGGCAGGCGGCCGGGCTCTTGGTGAGGGCCGCGACTGGCGCAGCCTGCGCGCGTGCGCTCTGGGTGACGCTCAGGGCGGCCGTGGCAGCGAGCAGCAAGGCGATGGTCTTGATCATGGGATGGGGTTTGACGGGGTTGAGGTGCGACGATTGTAGCGCAGGGGCTGCACCGGCGGCGGTGGCCGGCGCCCTATTTCACCATCACGATTCCAGGCTGCGGTGCTCGATCTTGATGCAGTGGTTCATCACCACGTCGAGGCCGGCGGCGCGCGCCAGGTCGGCGGCGGCCTGGTTCTCGATGTCGAGCTGCATCCACAGGCAGCCGGCGCGCACCGCGATCGCGTCGCGTGCGATCGGGCCGATGTCTTCGGATTTGCGGAAGCAGTCGACGATGTCGATACGCTGGCCACTGCCGGCCAGCGCATCGGCGGCTTCTTGCAGGGTGGCGTACACGGTCTCGCCATGGATGGTCTGGCCGGCACAATTCGGGTTGACGGGCAGGATGCGGTAGCCGTTGTGCTGCAAGTAGGCGCCCACTTCGTTACTGGCGCGATCGGCCTTGTCGGACATGCCGACGATGGCGATGGTCTTGCTGTCGCGGAGGATCTGGGTAATGGTTCTCATTGGCCACGCGTTGTTGTTATCGTTGCGATGAGCTTATCAGGTTTGCATGCCGCGGGACGCATGCCGTGCTGGCGCCGCGATCGCAAACGTGGAAAGATGGCGGCTCATCCTTTGCGGGCTGTCCCGGACATGATTTCTCTTTTTTCCCGCAGCGCGATCCTGTGCGCGCTGATGCTGTCGTTCGCTGGCGCGCACGGCGCCGAATCCCTGGCCGACGTGGAGCGCGCCATCGTGCCGGTAGCGAATTGGGGCGGCACGCCGGCCGACGCCGCCAAGGCGCGCCAGCACAAGATCAGCCACATCACGCTGCACCACCAGGGCGAGCCATTCAAGCCAGGCACCGATCCTGAAGCCTACCTGCGCCGCCTGCAGGCATGGTCTCGCGCCGAGAAAGGCTGGCTCGACATCCCCTACCATTACGTGATCGACCTCGATGGCCGCATCTATGGCGCGCGCGATATCGCCTATGCCGGCGACACCAATACCGACTACGACCCGAAGGGCCATGCCCTGATCGAGGTGGTCGGCAATTTCGAGGAAGTGGAACCGAACCAGCAGCAGCTCGATGCAGTGGTCAAGCTGATGGCCATGCTGGCGGCCAGGTACGGGGTGTCGCTCGACGAGATCCAGAGTCACCGCGATTATTCGGACAAGACCGTGTGCCCGGGCGCCAATCTGTACCGCTACGTGCAGGAGGACTACTTCCGCCACAAGGTGGCGCTGCGCCTGGCGCAGGAGCAGGCGGCGCGCTGACACCGCCCGCTCTTTCCGAGTCAGTGCTTACTGCGCCGGCGCCCCGCCCGGCTGCGGTGCAGGTGCGTCGCTAACGCGGGCGCTGCGCGTCACCCGCTCGGCATTGGTCATCGTCACGAAGGCAGCTTTATCAGCGGCGCCACGCTCGAATTCAAACTGGGCCAGCGAGCCCGGAATAAAGAAGCCGGTGCGCGAGAAGGCCTTGAGTGGCACTTGCCTGCCGCTGCCGCGCTGCATGACCAGTTGGCCATCGCGGACCGTGAAACTGCGCTGGTCGTCATCGTCGGTCTCGTACACGCCCGCATACGCCTCAAGCGTCTTCGCATCCACTGCGATCGCCTTGTGCTCCTTGAACGGTTTGCCGATCGCCAGCGCCGCCGCCTTCTTGGCCAGTACCTCGGGATCGGTGTTGCCGCTGTCGGCGTTGGACAGCACCGCCACGAACACCTTCTGCTCCGGCAGGCGCAGCGCGAAGGTACGGAAACCATTGATGCCGCCGCCATGGTCGATGAGCGGCGCACCTTGCAGGGTGCCAACGCCCCAGCCATAGCCGTAGTCGGTCGACTTCTCGGGACTCAGTTTATACGGCGTGAAGGCGAGCTTCCAGCTGGCCGGCTTGAGCAGCTTGCCGGACGTGATGGCGGCATCCCACCTGGCCAGGTCGTCGACCGTGGAGACCAGCGAGCCGGCCGCGTAGGGTTGGGTCATGCTCAGGGCCGCAGTGGGACCGAAGCCCTTCTCCTTGGCGCTGTAGCCTGCCGCGCGCGGCGCCCTAGAGCGTTCGAATCCTTCGAAGGCCGTGTCCTTCATCCCCAGCGGCGTGAAGATGCGCTGCTCCAGGAAGCTGGCGTAACTCATGCCGGACACCTTCTCGATGATCGCGCCGAGCAGGAAATAACCGCTGTTGTTATAGGCGAATTTGGTACCTGGCTCAAACTCGAGCGGGTCGTTCTTGAAGCCATCGATCATCTGGGCGACGGTGAAGTCCTTCGCCATATTGTTCCCGTAGTTCGACTTGCTGGTATAGCTGACGATGCCGGACGTATGCGTCAGCAGGTGCTCGACCGTGATGACCTTGCCCTGGGTCGGATAGTCGGGGAAGAAGCGCGTGATCGGGTCGTTGACGGCCAGCTTGCCTTCGTCGGCCAGCAGCAGGATCGCCGCCGCCGTGAACTGCTTGGTGATCGAGCCCAGGCGCAGCACGGTGCCGGGCGTCAGCGGGGTTTTGGCATCGATATCGGCCGCGCCATACGCCCGGCGCAAAAGCGTCTTGCCGTTCTTGACCACGATGACCGTGGCGCCGGGATCCCTCGCCTTGTACTGGGACTTGAATAATGCGTCGAGTCTCGCCCCCAGAGGCTGGGCGGCAGCGGCCTTGGTGGTGGCCTGCTCGGCATAGGCGAGCATCGGATTCGACAGCAGGACGACAGCAACAGCAATGGCGGAGAGTTTCAGCATGATCGACTACCCTTCTTGGCGAGTTGTGATCTTGCTACTGTAACGCTGCTGTATGGAGTGCGGGAATTATTCTGATCAATAGCGAAAGATGTCGATTGGTATCTTGCGCCATGGATGAGAGGCGTGAGGCCACTTCAATCACCATCCTTCGGCACCTTTCGGCCATTGATTAGGAAATCCAAGTTCCTGCATCAGTCCGGCGCCGTACGTCTTTTGCACGAAGACCAACCGCTCCCGCAGAGCAGAAGCAAATCCAATCGAGTCCAGTAGTACGTGGATTACAGTGAGTGCTGCATAAACCGATTTGTTATCCGCAAACGTCAGATTCAGTGCCTTATGATTGCGTGACGCTACACTCAGCTTCCTCATCAGGAATCGATCATGGTGTGCGGCCATATTGCGCAGTACTGAGAGCGTATGCAACCAACTTTCGAACACTTCGACCTGCAACGTGCCGAACTTGGCCGCGATTGCCTTTTTGTCGCCAGGATCTCGAAGTATCTTGAACGTCCGAGACCACATACCGAGGGTGACGCACTCGCTCATTGCCCAGCTGGGTGGAAGATAAAGGGTCGTCGTATTTCTTGAAGTAGGCATCGATAAAATGCTTGTCACCAGAGCGCCTGACTTCGCTTTCGATCTTCGACAACATTTGTCCCATACCAAACTCACGCACCGGCTTGAAGAGGTGGGGATCCAGATACCAGTGCGGAGAATGCTTCAAGCTGAGGTAGTTGCAAATCGCACCGCGAACAGCAACTTCCAGCCGCTCGGCGGCTTCCAGAATCATGGCCCGGATTTCGCGATCAAACTCATAGCGGTCCCTGATCATCTCAAAGCTGACGCCTGGCTTGAAACACTTGGAGACCGGATCGACGAGTTGATACCAATAGCCCTTTAGCCGGTAATGCCCGACAAAATTTAAATATTGGAATGCCAGTTTATGATCATGGACGATCAAACCCTGTGCCTGCAGCTTCGCAAGAAGGGTGGCTGGTGACTGAGCAGGCTTGGAGAAGGTTGCCAAGAACATACCCATAAAGAAAAAGTCGCCTTTTGCACGCCTCCTTGCGGAGGACCCTTCGGGTTAAGAAGGACGTGTGGCGACTGTGTTGGGATCAACTTACTCAAAATTGAATAGTGCGTCAATCGTAGCCCTACGCGAGCACACATGACGGCCAACATGAAAAAAGGCAGCCCGCAGGCTGCCTCTTCTGTTGTCGAGCTTCGACGCTCAACGGCCTCTCGAACGCAGCTTCTGGATCGCCGCCAACTGCGCAATCGCCGCGGCCATTTCGGCCTGGGCTTTCGCGTAGTCGATCTTCGTATCCTTGTTCAGCATCAGTTCTTCAGCCTGCTTCTTGGCTGCGGTCGCTTTCGCTTCGTCCAGGTCGCCACCGCGGATCGCGGTGTCGGCCAGCACGGTCACGCCGTTCGGCTGCACTTCGAGGATACCGCCGGCCACGAAGACGAACTCTTCGCCGCCGCCTGCAACCTGGATCCGCACAGCACCCGGGCGGATGCGCGTGATCAGCGGGGTGTGCTTCGGGTAGATACCCAGCTCACCCGCTTCACCCGGCAACGCGACGAATTCTGCCTGGCCGGAGAAGATCTGCTCTTCGGCCGAGACTACGTCCACTTGAAATGTGTTTGCCATGTGTGTCCTAGAGTAGAAGAAGCCGACTTAGGCAGCCAGTTTCTTCGCTTTCTCGATAGCTTCTTCGATCGTGCCGACCATGTAGAACGCTTGCTCCGGCAGGTGATCCAGTTCGCCCGATGCGATCATCTTGAAGCCCTTGATCGTGTCTTTCAGCGAAACGTACTTGCCTGGTGCGCCGGTAAAGACTTCAGCGACGTGGAATGGCTGCGACAGGAAACGCTGCATCTTACGAGCGCGAGCGACGACCAGCTTGTCTTCTGGCGCCAGTTCGTCCATGCCCAGAATCGCGATGATGTCACGCAGTTCCTTGTAGCGCTGCAGGGTGTTCTGCACCGAGCGCGCGGTGGCGTAGTGCTCTTCACCGACGACCAGCGGATCCAGCTGGCGCGAGGTCGAATCGAGTGGGTCGACCGCAGGGTAGATACCCAGCGAAGCGATGTCACGCGACAGAACGACGGTCGAATCCAAGTGAGCGAAGGTGGTCGCTGGCGATGGGTCGGTCAAGTCATCCGCAGGGACATAGACGGCCTGGATCGAGGTGATCGAACCGGTCTTGGTCGAGGTGATGCGCTCTTGCAGACGGCCCATCTCTTCGGCCAGGGTAGGCTGGTAGCCCACTGCCGATGGCATACGGCCCAGCAGTGCCGAGACTTCGGTACCGGCCAGGGTGTAGCGGTAGATGTTATCGACGAAGAACAGCACGTCCTTGCCTTCGTCACGGAACGCTTCGGCCATGGTCAGACCGGTCAGCGCGACGCGCAGACGGTTGCCTGGTGGTTCGTTCATCTGACCGTAGACCATTGCCACTTTCGAGTTGGCTGGGTTTTCCAGGTCGACGACTTTGGCATCGGCCATCTCGTGGTAGAAGTCGTTACCTTCACGGGTACGCTCACCCACGCCGGCGAACACGGACAGACCCGAGTGTGCCTTGGCGATGTTGTTGATCAGTTCCATCATGTTGACGGTCTTGCCGACGCCGGCGCCGCCGAACAGGCCGACTTTACCGCCTTTGGCGAACGGGCAGACCAGGTCGATGACCTTGATGCCGGTTTCCAGCAGGTCGGTCGATGGCGACAGCTCGTCGTACGCAGGCGCGTCACGGTGGATCGATGCCATGCGCTCGTGGCTGACCGGACCGCATTCGTCGATCGGGTTGCCCAGCACGTCCATGATGCGACCCAGGGTCGGGGTGCCGACCGGGACCATGATTGGACGACCGGTGTTCTGGATAATCATGCCGCGACGCATGCCGTCCGAGCTGCCCAGAGCAATGGTACGGACAATGCCGTCGCCCAGCTGCTGTTGCACTTCCAGGGTCAGATCGGAACCTTCCATTTTCAGTGCGTCGTACACTTTCGGCATGGCGTTACGTGGGAATTCCACGTCAACCACTGCGCCGATACACTGAACGATTTTGCCATCAGCCATGTTCGTTCCTTCAGATATATAGTTAAATTCTTGTAGCTTGATCGTGGGCGCAGCTTAAACAGCTGCAGCGCCGGAAACGATCTCGGAGAGTTCTTTGGTAATCGCAGCCTGGCGGGTCTTGTTGTAGACCAGCTTCAGGTCGCTGATGACACTGCCGGCGTTATCGCTCGCGGCCTTCATCGCGACCATGCGTGCCGATTGCTCGGACGCCAGGTTTTCTGCAACCGCCTGGTACACCAGCGCTTCCACGTAACGCACCAGCAGTTCGTCGATGACGACCTGTGCTTCCGGTTCGTAGATGTAGTCCCAGCCATGGGCGCCTGCGTCGGCTTCCAGCGCTTTGGCTGGCAGCGGGAGCAGTTGCTCGACCATCGCTTCCTGTTTCATCGTGTTGATGAACTTGGTGTAGCACAGGTAGACAGCATCGAGCTTGCCTTCCTGGTACGCGTCCAGCATCACTTTGACCGGTCCGATCAGCTTGTCCAGTTGCGGTGCATCGCCCAGCTGGGTCGCTTGCGACACCAGCTTCATGCCGACGCGGTTCAGGAAGCCCAGGCCCTTGTTGCCGATGGCGACTGCCTCGACACGGTTGCCCGCTTGTTCCTGCTCACGCGCCTTCTGCGTCACCTGGCGCAGGATATTGGTGTTCATGCCGCCGCACAGACCCTTGTCGGTCGTGATGACGATGAAACCAACGGCCTTCGCCGACACACCCTTGGCTTGCGCCATGAATGCGTGCGTGTATTCCGGGTTTGCGCCCGCCAGATTGGCGGTGATATTACGAACCTTGTCACTGTAGGGACGGGCGGCGCGCATACGATCCTGCGCTTTGCGCATTTTCGATGCGGCGACCATTTCCATCGCCTTGGTGATCTTCTTCGTATTCTCTACGCTTTTGATCTTGCCACGAATCTCTTTGCCTGCTGCCATGAGTCCTTACTCCTTCCGCGCACCGGCGCCGTGCTCGCACGACGCCGGCCCAACGATTAATATGCGCCGGATTTCTTGAAGTCAGCAACGGCGGCGGCCAGCGCTGCTTCGCTGTCCTTGTCCAGTTGCTTGGTGTCGTCGATCTTCTGCATCAGCGCAGCGTGACCCGACTTCAGGAAAGCGTGCAGGCCGTGTTCGAACGGCAGCACTTTCTTGACTTCGATATCGTCCAGGTAGCCCTTGTTGACGGCGAACAGCGAGGCTGCCATTGCCGAGGTCGACAGTGGCGAGAACTGCGGCTGCTTCAGCAGTTCGGTCACGCGCGCACCGCGGTCCAGCTGCTTGCGGGTCGATTCGTCCAGGTCCGATGCGAACTGCGCGAACGCAGCCAGCTCACGGTACTGCGCCAGGTCGGTACGGATACCGCCCGACAGGCCCTTGATGACCTTGGTCTGGGCAGCGCCACCGACGCGCGACACCGAGATACCGGCGTTGATCGCAGGACGGATACCGGCGTTGAACAGCGAGGTCTCCAGGAAGATCTGGCCGTCGGTAATCGAAATCACGTTGGTCGGCACGAAGGCCGAGACGTCGCCAGCTTGCGTTTCGATGATCGGCAGTGCGGTCAGCGAACCGGTCTTGCCGGTGACGGCGCCATTGGTGAACTTCTCGACGTAGTCGGCGTTCACGCGGGCTGCGCGCTCGAGCAGACGGCTGTGCAGGTAGAACACGTCGCCTGGGTAGGCTTCGCGGCCTGGTGGGCGGCGCAGCAGCAGCGAAATCTGGCGGTAAGCGACAGCTTGCTTCGACAGATCGTCGTACACGATCAGTGCGTCTTCGCCGCGGTCGCGGAAGTATTCGCCCATCGCGCAGCCCGAGTAGGCCGAGATGTATTGCATGGCGGCCGATTCCGACGCCGATGCTGCAACGACGATGGTGTATTCCATCGCGCCGTGCTGTTCCAGCGAACGCACGATGTTCTTGATGGTCGATGCTTTTTGACCGATCGCGACGTACACGCAGGTAACGCCTTGACCTTTCTGGTTGATGATCGCGTCGACAGCCACAGCCGATTTACCGGTCTGGCGGTCGCCAATGATCAGCTCACGCTGGCCACGGCCGATCGGCACCATCGCGTCGATCGACTTGATGCCGGTCTGCATAGGCTGCGACACCGATTCGCGGGCGATGACGCCTGGCGCGATTTTTTCGATCGGGGCGGTCAGCTTGGCATCGACCGGACCTTTGCCGTCGATCGGCTGGCCCAGGGCGTTGACCACGCGGCCACGCAGTTCAGGACCGATCGGCACTTCCAGGATGCGGCCGGTCGTCTTGACGATGTCGCCTTCCGAGATGTGCTCGTAAGCACCCAGGATGACGGAACCGACCGAGTCACGCTCGAGGTTCATTGCCAGGCCGAAGGTGTTGCCTGGGAATTCCAGCATCTCGCCCTGCATCACGTCCGACAGACCGTGGATGCGGCAGATACCGTCGGCGACCGAGATCACGGTGCCCTGGTTGCGGACGTCTGCAGAGCTTTCGAGGCCCTGGATCCGGCTCTTGATCAGCTCGCTGATTTCAGATGGGTTAAGTTGCATGCTTGCTAACTCCAATTATAGTTTCTTGATGCGTAGGGCAAGTGTGGCCGAGGTGACGCGGCGACGGATTACGACGCCAGCGCAACGTGCATCCGTTGCAGCTTGGCGCGCACCGAGGTGTCGAGCACTTCATCACCAACGACCACGCGCACACCACCGATCAGCGATTGATCCACTGTTACCGTTGGGTTCAGCTTGCGGCCAAATTTCTTTTCCAGCGTAGCGACCAGCTGCGACAGCTGGTCACCCGAAATCTCGAACGCGCTGAAGATCGTTGCGTCGGCAGCGCCTTCGCTCGCATTCTTCAGTTCAGCGAACTGGACGCTGATTTCGGGCAGCAGGGAGATGCGGCCGTTTTCGGCCAGCATCGCAATAAAGTTCTTCGCTTCAGCGTTCAGCGGAGCCTTGACCAGCGACGCAATCGTGTCCGCCAGCTGTGCCTGCGTGACGTTCGGGTTGCTGGCAAAGGCCTGCACATCGGAAATTGCGCCGATCTGGCCCAGTTCCGAGGCGATGGCCGACCACGCGTTCATGTCGCCGGTTTGGGCGACACGGAACAGCGCTTCGGCGTAAGGGCGGGCGACGGTTGCGAGTTCTGCCATGATCAGAGCTCGGTCGACAGTTTCGACAGCAGATCGGCGTGCGCCGCTGCGTTCACTTCACGCTTGAGGATCTGCTCGGCGCCGGCAACCGCGAGGGTTGCAACCTGGCCACGCAGTTCTTCGCGCGCGCGGGTCACTTGCTGTTCGGCGTCAGCCTTGGCAGCGGCGACGATGCGTGCGCCTTCTTCGCCAGCGGTACGCTTGGCTTCTTCGATGATCGCAGCAGCACGCTTTTCAGCGTCGGCGATGCGCTTCTGGACTTCGTCACGGGCGCCAGCCAGTTCGGTCTGGACGCGCTTTTCAGCGGCAGCCAGATCGGCCTTGCCACGGTCGGCAGCGGCCAGGCCGCTCGCGATCTTCGCAGCGCGCTCATCGAGCGCCTTCATCAGTGGCGGCCACACGAATTTCATCGTGAACAGCGCCAGGATGAAGAAGACCACGAACTGAGCAAACAGGGTTGCATTGATGTTCACGGTTTTATCCTTCTTACAGAAACACGGATGCCGAACCAGGACTGGTCCGGCCCTTCAAGACATCGAACTGCTTGTCTTAGACGACTGGTGCGACGAATGGGTTGGTGTACGCGAACAGCATGGCGATACCGACACCGATCAGGAATGCCGCGTCGATCAGACCAGCCAGCAGGAACATCTTGGTCTGCAGGGTGTTCATCAGTTCTGGCTGACGTGCAGAAGCTTCGAGGTATTTACCGCCCATGATTGCGATACCGATACAAGCACCGATAGCGCCCAGGCCGATGATCAAACCGCAAGCCAGTGCAACGAAAGAAAGGTCAGTCATGTGAAACTCCAAAAGTTAAATTAAAAACTAGATTAAAAACTACAACTTCTTTACAACCACTATCTTGTTCGATGCTTGCGGCGCCGATCAGTGGCTATCGTGAGCCTGACCGAGGTACACCAGCGTCAGCATCATGAAGATGAATGCCTGCAGGAGCACGATCAGGATGTGGAAGATCGCCCAGATGGAACCGGCAATGACGTGGCCAACGAAACCGAAGATGGTGGCCGATCCGCCCAGCAGTGCGATCAAGAGGAACAGCAGCTCACCGGCAAACATGTTGCCGAACAGTCGCATACCGAGCGACACCAGTTTTGCTGCGTATTCAATCACGTTCAGGAGCAGGTTGAACGGCGCCATCCAGATGCCGAACGGTGCTGCGAACAACTCGTGGATCCAGCCGCCCAGGCCTTTGATCTTGATGCTGTAGTAGAACATCAGGGCCAGCACGCCGAGGGCGATGCCCATTGGACCATTCAGGTCGGCGGTCGGGACCACACGGTGGTACGGGAAGATATGGGTGACGCCAAGAACTTCAAATAGTTTCGACCACATGTCGACTGGCAGCAAGTCCAGCGAGTTCATCAGGGCAACCCAAACGAACACGGTCAGTGCGGCAGGCGCGATGAAGCTGCGGTCGCCGTGCACGATCGACTTGGCCTGGTCATCGACCATCTCGAACAGCATCTCGACGAACGCCTGGAAACGGCCTGGCACGCCAGCAGTTGCCTTGCGCGCAGCAGCCCACATCAGCAGGCAGCCGGTCAGGCCCATGGCGATCGACCAGAACAGGGTGTCGTAGTTGAGGATCGAGAAATCAACCGGACCGTGCTGGTGACCGTTCGACAGGTGGCCCAGGTGGTGCTTGATGTATTCTGATGCGGTGGGCGCGTGCGCCGCGCCGTCGATTGGAGTCGCCATATCGTCAATGCCTAAATAATAGAATGATGTAACTTTTCAGCGCCACGATGAACCCGACGATCATCGCCAGCCAGTTCAGATCGCGGTACAGCCACGCCGTCGCGCCCAGGAGCGCCAGCGTCAATGCAATCTTTACAAATTCCCAGATGAAAAATGTCGCGGGACTTGCCCGTCCGCTCGCGGACGCCGCAAACAGGCGCACTGCCATGATCCCGTTGGGCACGACGCAACACAAGCCGCCCAGTACCGCCGAAAACATCGCAGGCCATCCCCCCAGCAGTGCGGCGATGAGGCCAGCGACGACTGTTGCGATCAACTGCAGGGAAACGATACGCAGCATATTTTTTTAGGTCTTGTGCCAGCGTATTTGGGCGTACTACGATGTGGTAATTACATGAATCGCCGGAATTATAAGTGGTTATACGGACGTGAGTCAAACGATTCCCCACTTATAACTGCTCTGTAAAGATGGCGAAAATGTGACACGTTGCTGACGAATTGGGCAATATTTTCAGTAACTTAACGCCAGATGGTGTATGGCGGGGAATGTGACAATTGCGGAGGAGTGAGTGGGTAATGACGCTTTGCGGCATGTGTTGCGAAGGTGATAGCGCTATCTCATTGAGGCTGGTTGGACGCGTCGGCGGCAGAGCCGCCAACCCTACGAACTTGCCGGATGGGCGTATCCGTCAACATGTCCATTCAGATTTCGTAGGGTTGGCGGGTTCCCCGCCGACGCGTTCAACGCGAGCCGCATTCCTGCCCGTGCCTCGTGATGCTCCCTCGACCGATGAGGGAGCATCCCTGTTTTTTCACGCGCGTAGCCGCGCCAGCACGCCATCGAGAATATCGAGGTCGGCGAAGTCGATGATCATCTGCCCCTTCCCCTTCGGTCCCATCTTGAACACGACCGGGGTCGCCAGGCGATCTGACAATTCTTCTTCGAGACGCACGATGTCGCCCGATTTGTCTTTGATGCGCGACGACTGGGCCGGTGCGTTCTGCTCCTCGAGCTCGCGCGCGACCAGCTTTTCGGTTTCGCGCACCGATAACCGTTTGGCGATCACCTGGTTGGCCAGCGTGATCTGGTTTGCGCTGTCGACCGCCAGCAGAGCGCGGGCGTGGCCCATGTCGATATCCCCTGCCATCAGCATGGTCTGCACCGGCTGCGCCAGGTTGATCAGGCGAAGCAGGTTCGACACCGCGCTGCGCGAGCGGCCGACGGCGCCGGCCGCCTGCTCGTGCGTGAAATTGAAATCCGAGATCAGGCGCTGGATACCTTGCGCTTCTTCCAGGGGATTCAGGTCTTCGCGCTGCATGTTCTCGATCAGCGCCATCGCGGCGGCAGCCTGGTCGTCGACGTCACGCACCAGTACCGGGATCTCTTCAAGTCCGGCCATTTGCGCGGCGCGGAAGCGCCGTTCGCCGGCGATGATCTCGTACGGCGTGCTGCTGCCCGCGGGGAGCGGCCGCACCAGCACCGGTTGCATGATACCCTGGGTCTTGATGGACGCGGCCAGCTCGGACAGGCTCACTTCATCCATGCGGGTACGCGGCTGGTACTTGCCGGCCTGGATCTGGGTCACTGCCAGGACCGACGGGGTATTCGGAACCGCCGGGGCGGCGTCGAGGTCACCGCCCAGCAGGGCGTCGAGGCCGCGGCCGAGCCCTTTCAGTTTTTTGGTTGCCATTTCTGTGTCAGCTCTCTTGGTGATTACATGGTCTTGATGCGCTGGACCATTTCCGCGCCGAAGGCGATATATGCCTGCGCGCCTTTCGAAGCCGGATCGAAGGTCACGCCCGGGATGCCGTAGGACGGCGCTTCGGCCAGACGCACATTGCGCGGGATGATGGTCTTGAACACCTTGTCGCCGAAGTGCTGTTCGAGCTGGTTCGACACCTGCTGCGACAGCGTCATGCGCGGGTCGAACATCACCCGCAGCAGACCGATGATCTTGAGGTCCGTGTTCAGGTTGGCATGCACCTTCTTGATCGTGTTGACCAGGTCGGACAGGCCTTCGAGCGCGTAGTACTCGCACTGCATCGGGATGATCACGCCATGCGCGGCGCACAGGCCGTTGAGCGTCAAGAGCGACAGCGCCGGCGGGCAATCGACCAGGATGAAATCGTACTCGGCGTCGACCGCGGCCAGCGCATCCTTCAGACGGCGTTCGCGGTTCTCGAGCGCGACCATCTCGACTTCGGCGCCGGCCAGTTCGCGGTTGGCGGGCAGCACGTCAAAGCGCCCTGCCTCGGAGCGCACACGGGCGCCAGCAACATCCGACTCGCCCAGCAGCACCTCGTAGATCGACGACGCGAGCGTGGCCTTGTTGATGCCTGCGCCCATGGTGGCATTGCCCTGCGGGTCGAGGTCGACCAGCAGCACGCGCTGGTCCAGTTTCGCCAGGCCTGCGGCCAGGTTCACGCTGGTGGTGGTCTTGCCTACTCCACCCTTCTGGTTCGCAACGCAAAAAATCTTCGCCATCTATTATTTTCCTTCGATGCGATTACAAGTCGATATATCGTTCATACGATACAAATCATTTTAACGATTCGTACTATATAAACGATATAAACGGTTTATACAGTTAATACGGTTTATGCGGTTCGTTCGATGAAAACGAGGTGACGTTCTGCACCCAGCCTTGGAACCTGCAAAGGCTGCAGATCCGTGACTTTCCACTCTTGCGGCAGCCGTTCGCGCTCTTCGCTTGGCGCTACGCCTTTCAAGGCGATGAATTTGCCGCCCTCGGCCAACAGGTGGCCCGACCAGTTCACAAAATCCGACAGGTCGGCGAAAGCACGCGAAGTGATGACGTCGAATTTGTCGCTGACCTGCAGGTCCTGCACTTTCATCGTGTGCACGGTGACGTTGCTCAAGCCCAGCTCCGCTTTCACCTGCGTGAGGAAGGCGGTTTTCTTGTGGACGGTGTCGATCATCGCCACTTTCATGTCCGGCCGGGTGATTGCCAGCACGGTGCCTGGCAATCCGCCCCCTGCCCCGACGTCGAGCACATTGTGTGCATTTGCGAACGCCGGCACAGCCGCCAGCGAATCGAGCAGATGGTGCGTCACCATTTGCATCGGATCGCGCAGCGAGGTCAGGTTGTACACAGCATTCCACTTATGCATCAGCTGCAGGTAGCTCATCAGCTTGGTCTGCTGTTCCGGGCTGACATCCAGCTGCATGTCGGCGATGCCGTCGGCCAGCACCTTGGCCAGCACGTCATGGTCGAATAGATACTTCATTCAGCTGTCTCCGCAGGCGTGTTGGTAAAACCTTTGGCACCGCGTTTTTTCAGGTGCACCAGCAGCAGCGAGATTGCCGCTGGAGTGACGCCCGAGATACGCGACGCCTGGCCCAGCGTTTCAGGACGCTGCTTGTCCAGCTTCTGGCGTACTTCGAACGACAGCGCCACGATATCGAGATAGTTCAGGTTCTCGGGCAGCTTCAGGTTTTCATAATGGTCATGGCGTTCGACTTCGCGCGCCTGGCGATCGATATAGCCCGAATACTTGAGCTGGATTTCGACCTGCTCTTTCACTGCCGGGTCTTCGACGCCGGGTCCGGCCAGCGGCTGGCCTTCGAGACCATTCATTGTCATCAGCTTGTCGTACTCGACGCCGGGTCGGCGCAGCAGGTCAGCCAGGTTGTACTCCCGTTCGAGTGCCTGCCCCACCACACGTTCGGATTCGGCGGCGGCCAGGATGCGTGGGTTGACCCAGGTCGATTTGAGTCGTTCGAGTTCACACGCCACGGATTCACGCTTGGTCTCGAAGGCTTGCCAGCGCGCGTCGTCAACGATGCCAAGCTGGCGCCCGATCTCGGTCAGGCGCATATCGGCATTGTCTTCGCGCAGCGACAGGCGGTATTCGGCGCGACTGGTGAACATGCGGTAGGGCTCGACCACTCCCTTCGTGGTCAGGTCGTCGACCAGCACGCCGAGGTAGGCTTCCGAACGACCCGGGGTCCAGCCGTCCTTGCCCTGGGTTTGCAGCGCGGCGTTCAGTCCGGCGAGCAAGCCTTGGGCCGCGGCCTCTTCGTAACCGGTGGTGCCGTTGATCTGGCCGGCGAAGAACAGGCCTTTGATGGCCTTGGTCTCGAGCGTGGATTTCAGGCCGCGCGGATCGAAGTAGTCGTATTCGATGGCGTAGCCAGGACGCAGGATGAACGCATTCTCCATGCCACGCATCGAGCGAACCAGTGCAAGCTGCACATCGAATGGCAGGCTGGTCGAGATTCCGTTCGGGTAGAACTCGTTGGTCGTCAGGCCTTCCGGTTCGAGGAAGATCTGGTGAGATTCCTTCGAGGCAAAGCGGTGAATCTTATCTTCGATCGACGGGCAGTAGCGCGGGCCGACACCTTCGATGACGCCGGTGTACATCGGGCTGCGGTCCAGACCGGCGCGGATGATGTCGTGGGTGCGCTCATTGGTGTGCGTGACCCAGCACGGCACCTGGCGCGGGTGCATCGCGACATTGCCCATGTACGAAAATACCGGCACCGGATCGAGGTCGCCCGGCTGTTCGCTCAAGACCGAAAAGTCGATGCCGCGGCCGTCGATACGCGGCGGGGTGCCCGTCTTCAGGCGGCCTTGCGGCAGTTTCAGTTCTTTCAGGCGTGCTGACAGCGAAGTCGCCGGCGGATCGCCTGCTCTGCCGCCCGAGTAATTCTGCAGGCCGACGTGGATCTTACCGTCGAGGAAAGTACCAGCAGTCAGCACCACGGCGCGAGCGCGGAAGCTCAGCCCAACCTGGGTGACAGCGCCGACCACGCGGTCGCCTTCGACCATCAGGTCGTCGACTGCCTGCTGGAACAGCCACAGGTTCGGCTGGTTTTCCAGGCGCGAGCGGATCGCCGCCTTGTACAGGACGCGATCGGCTTGGGCACGGGTCGCACGTACGGCCGGCCCCTTGGACGAGTTCAGGATCCGGAACTGGATGCCCGCCTCGTCGGTGGCGATGGCCATGGCGCCGCCGAGCGCATCGACTTCCTTGACCAGGTGCCCCTTGCCAATGCCGCCGATCGACGGATTGCAGGACATGGCGCCAAGGGTTTCGATATTGTGGGTCAGCAGCAAGGTCTTCTGACCTGTGCGTGCGGATGCGAGTGCGGCCTCGGTGCCGGCATGGCCGCCGCCAACGACGATGACGTCGAATTCAGTAGGAAATAGCATGATGGGGGTGTGAGGCGTGGGGACTTAATGCGCGATTATAGATTCTTTTTTCCTGCTGGACTCCCGACCGGCTGGAAAACGACAAAATTTGTTTCACGTGAAACTTTACTCTTCTGTTCGTACGTGGATGTTTCACGTGGAACGATATATAAAAAAGCCGGGAGAAATCCCGGCTTCCATGTTTCACGTGGAACAATGCAACTACCAGCCGAGCTTTGTGAACGCATCGTACGCCGTCTTTACAATCAACGCCGTGACGACCAGCAGGAATAATTTCCGCACAAATCCGCTGCCATGTTTTAGTGCTAGCCGCGTACCAACCAGTGAGCCGACAATCTGGCAACCTGCCATCAGCAGGCCAAGCTGCCACAGCAGATGGCCGCTATAGCCGAACCACATCAAAGCGGAAAGATTACATGCGACATTGACGATCTTGGCGGCGGCCGATGCACTCAGGAAGTCAAAGCCGAAGAAGCGTACAAAAAGGAAGAGCAAGAAGCTTCCGGTGCCAGGCCCGAAAAATCCGTCATAAAAACCGATCGCGGCGCCGATACCAATTGCCCAGATCCGCTCGGTCATCCCGCTGTGCAATGGCGCGTGAACTGATCCAAGATCCTTCTTCATGAAGGTATAGACTGCGACCGCGACCAATACAAAGGGGAGCAAGGCGCGGACGAAATCGGCCGGGACGCGGGTGACGGTGTAGGCGCCCACGAACGACAAGGCAAATGCCGCCACCGCCGCCGGCGCGGCCGTACTCCATGCGACGCGCACCCGACGCGCGTAACTTGCCGCGGCCGAGCCGGTGCCAAAGATCGCTGCGAGTTTATTGGTGCCGAGAATTGTTGCCGGGGCTTCCTTCGGCAACAGCGAGAACATTGCAGGAATCTGGATCAGGCCGCCGCCGCCGACAACGGCATCGACCAGGCCGGCTGCGAACGCGGCGCCGCCAAGCCAAACAACATCGATCATGGAAAGCTTTCAGGGGAAGTGCAGAGCCATGATTTTACGGCAAGCAAGCCGTACTGACATGACCCGGCCCTTCCCTTCCGACCTCACACGCTGGCTGTCGCGATCCGTCGCTGCGCTGTTGAAGTGGTCGCAAAATCGATCAGCAATGCATTGAGCCGGTCGGCGCCTGCCAGCTGCATCCAATGCCCGACCCCATCAATCCGCTCGTAGCGGAATCCACCGCGGCAGTGCTCAGCCGAGTCGCCCATCTGTTTTTCGCCCAGTGCGGGATCGTGCTCGCTCCAAATGCCCAACACCGGCACGTCGACCGGCTTCCAGCGCCGCGACATGGAAGGCTTGAGATTTGCGCGATAGTAATTGAGCGCCGCAGTCAAACGGCCGAGCGGTTGGAGTGAGGCGCGCCAGATGGCCTGCTGCTCGCGGCTGCGACTCAAGCGCTTGAGCGCCGCCCAGTTGCCAGCCTTGATCACTTGTTCGGCAAGCACCGGCATCATGAACAACCCCATGTACCAGAAACGCAATCGCTGACCGATTCCCGCTTTGACGATGGCTTCCGGATGACCAACCGATAACGCAGCGAAACGGTTGACGCGTCCGGGCGCGTGCATTGCCAGGTGCCACCCGATTATGGCGCCCCAGTCATGGCCGACCACCACGGCGCTGTCGATGTCGAGTGCATCCATCAAGCGCAGCACGTCATCGGCCAGGAATTCCATTGCGTACGCGGATACTTCCGTTGGCATATCGGTCTTGCCATAGCCACGCAGGTCAGGCGCGATTACCCGAAATCCGGCCGCGGCCAAGGCTGGAATCTGGCGCCGCCAAATGGCATGCGTGTCGGGAAAACCGTGCAGCAGCACGACTGGCGGGCCCTCACCGGCAGTCACGTAGTGCATGGTCAAGCCATTGACGCTGGCATAGCGAGAGTCGATGTCCATTCGTTTCCCCTGCCACAGATCACCGGAAACACAGCTTACCAGAACGTAAACGCCTGTCCAGACCCTGTCTGTGGATAAGCTACTTGATATCCACAGGTACGGA
>Ga0265797_10005695_pt1 | contig 18042 bp, 17 predicted proteins | sample P2T30metagenome_FD_192433 | JGI IMG/M metagenome (GOLD analysis project Ga0265797, IMG submission 192433) | Plant litter microbial communities from East Loma Ridge, Irvine, California - P2 T30 | ecosystem: Environmental > Terrestrial > Plant litter > Unclassified | place: USA: California...
CCGAACCCCGAGGCCGAGCTGGTTCACGGCGACGCCAGCGGCGGCATCGATGTCCCAGAGCAGCGGGCCGCGCGACCCCGGGTCGGTCAGGCCGAGCGTGCGGTTGACGGGGGAGTCGACCCCGCCCGAGGCCGTGTACCCCCAGTCGTCGGGGACCAGCTCGTCGAAGCGCACGGCCAGGACCATCCCCGGACGCGCTCCTGCGACGGCGATCGGCCCGACCAGGCAGTGCCCCCGGCGCGGGTCGATCAGGGTCGGGGCGTCGAGGCCCGGGCCCGGCTGACGTTCCGTGTAGCCCGCGGCGCTGAGGGTACGGACGGTCACCGTGTCGCCCGGTTCCACGGTCAGGACCGGCTGGCGTTCGGCGGTGAAGACGTCGACGGCGGAGTCGACCGTGGCGTCGAGGCGGTGGCTGGTCACCGCTCGATCATCCCAGGTGGTGCGGGCGCTGGGCGGGGCGGGCAGTTCCGGGCGTCCCTGGTTGGATCGGGCGTACCTGGTCGGGAGTTCTGACCAGGTACGCCCGGTTCCACCAGTCATCGCGGGTGTTCTGGGAAGGAACGTCCTCAGTGGAACTGGGGGATCGTGAGCCAGATGCCCGCCAGCACGGCGGCGATGCACAGCGCGAAGCACAGCACGGCACCGGCCAGTGCCGCCGGCGGGGTGTGCCCGGAGCGGGGGCTCTCGTCGGAGTACTGCGTGCGCTCGCCGCCGGCGTCGTCCGGCTGCCCGGTGCCGAGCAGCCGCAGGCCGAGCGTGTACACGAGCACCAGGCCCACGGCGGCCACGAAGCCGACGCCGGCGACCGTGCCGATCGCGGTGAAGTCGATGTCCATCGTCGTTCCCCTCAGTTCGCTGCGCCGGTGGGCTGCGGCTCGGGCTGCTCGGTCGGCCCGGCTGCGTCGGCGGTGATGTCCTCGTGCGAGACCGGCTTGCGCTTCGCCAGCACGTAGAAGGTGAGCCCAGCAGCCAGGGCGAGGACCGCGACGAGCACCAGCCCGAACGCCGAGGTCGACGCGAGCCAGGTCGCGAGGGCCCCGACCACCGCGGCGGCGGGCAGCGTGATGACCCAAGCCGCGACGATGCGTCCGACGACCGACCAATGCACGTCGGCGAGCTTCTTGCCGAGGCCCGACCCGACGACCGCGCCGCTCGTCACGTGGGTCGTCGAGAGCGCGAAGCCCAGGTGCGAGGAGATGAGGATCGTCGCGGCGGAACTCGTCTCGGCGGCGAAGCCCTGCGGCGACTGCACGTCGGAGATCTTCTTGCCGACGGTCTGCATGATGCGCCAGCCGCCCATGTAGGTTCCGAGACCGATCGCGAGTCCGCAGGCCAGGATCACCCAGAGCGCCGGACCGGTGCCCGCGGCCTGGTAGTTCGCGGCGATGAGTGTCAGCGTGATGACGCCCATCGTCTTCTGCGCGTCGTTCGTGCCGTGCGCGAGCGACACCAGCGACGCCGAGATCGTCTGCCCGTGCCGGAAGCCGGTCGCCGCACCGTGGGTCGTCGCGTTCTTCGTGAGCACGTAGGCCAGGTAGGTCGCGACCAGGGCGATCACCGCGGCGATGAGCGGGGAGAGGAGCGCCGGCAGCACGACCTTCGACACCACCGTCGCCCAGCTGATCGAGTTGAGCCCGGCGCCGATGATCGAGGCACCGATGAGGCCGCCGAACAGCGCGTGCGTGGAGGACGACGGCAGCCCGACGTACCAGGTCGCCAGGTTCCAGAGCACCGCGCCGACCAGCCCCGCGAAGATCATCGTGGGGGAGATGTGGATGCCGTCCTGCCCCTCGCGGATGATCCCCTGCGAGACGGTCTTGGCGACCTCGGTGGACAGGAACGCGCCGACCACGTTGAGCACGGCGGAGATGATCACCGCCGTCCGGGGCTTGAGCGCGCCCGTGGCGACCGAGGTGGCCATGGCGTTCGCGGTGTCGTGGAAGCCGTTCGTGAAGTCGAACACGAGGGCCACGACGATCACGAGCGTGACGATGACGATGACGTCCATGCGCAGGACGCTAGGCCACACCTCGAACCCCCTGCGTGAACGCCGGGTGAACAGGTCCGGGATGGAGCGCGTCTGCGAGGATGGCAGTGTCTGAAAGGATGCGAGTGTGCCCACCTTCTCCGCCGCTCGCGGCGACGCCTCGTTCACCGACGCGCACGGCGTCGAGATCGTCTACTCGACCTGGCGTGCGGCGCGGCCGAAGGGGATCGTGCAGATCGCCCACGGCGTCGGCGAGCACGGGCTCCGCTACGAGCCGCTCGCGCAGGACCTGGTGCGCGCCGGCTACACCGTGCACGCGAACGACCACCGCGGGCACGGTCGCACGGGCCTTGCCCAGTGGGACGGCGACCACGCCAAGCTCGGTCGGCTCGGCCCCGGCGGGCTGCGCGCGGCGATCGCCGCAGTGGAGCAGATGAGCGCGGTCGCGCGGGCCGACGAACCCGGGCTGCCGCTCGTGCTGCTCGGGCACTCGTGGGGGTCGCTGATGGCCCAGCGGATCGTGAACACCTCGTCGGACCGCTACGACGGCGTCGTCCTGTCCGCGAGCGCCTACCGGCTGCCCGGCTGGATGAACAGCGGCGACCTCAACGCCCGGCACGCGGGGTCCGGGCCCACCAAGTACGAGTGGCTCACCCGCGACCGGAAGATCATCGACGCGATGGCGCTCGACCCCCTGGCGGTCGAGGCTGACGTCATCGGGCTCTTCGGGCTCGCCGACACCCTCCGGCTGCTCGGTGTGCCGCGGCGGGGGATCCCGCACGACCTGCCGATGCTGCTGCAGGTCGGCTCCGACGACACCCTCGGTGGTCCGCGCTCGATCGAGCGTCTGGCGCAGGCGTACCGCCGACGCGGCCGGCTGTCCGACGTGACCGTGCAGGTGTACGAGGGCGCGCGGCACGAGGTCTACAACGAGACCAACCGCGCCGAGGTCATCGGCGACCTGGTCGCGTGGCTCGACCGGGTGACCGCGCGCTGACGGCGCTCGCCGCGTCCTGCGACGCGACCGGCGGCGGACTGGAGGCCCGTGGCGGCGCCGCCACGCGCCTCCAGGCCGTCACCAGGCCGGCTCACTGCCGGGCCGTCGGCCGTCCGGAATAGGGTTGCGGCATGCACGGTGAGTACAAGGTCCCCGGAGGCAAGCTGGTCGTCGTCGACCTCGAGGTCGTCGACGGCACGATCCAGCAGTTCCGCCTGGCGGGTGACTTCTTCCTGGAACCCGACGACGCGCTGCCGCTCATCGACGCGGCCGTGAACGGGCTTCCCGTCACCACCGACGCTGCTGGCGTCGCCGCAGCCGTGCGGGCGGCCCTGCCGACCGATGCGGTGCTGCTCGGCTTCACGCCCGAGTCCGTCGGCGTCGCGGTGCGCCGCGCGCTGTCGCGGGCCTCGACCTGGCGCGACCACGACTGGCAGATCGTGCACGAGGGGCCGATCAGCCCGAACGAGCACCTCGCGCTCGACCAGGTGCTGACCGAAGAGGTCGGTGCCGGCCGTCGCGGTCCCACGCTGCGCATCTGGGAGTGGGACCAGCCGGCCGTCGTGATCGGGTCGTTCCAGTCGCTCAAGAACGAGGTCGACCCCGCCGGCGCCGAGAAGTACGGCGTGCAGGTGGTCCGACGCATCTCCGGCGGTGGCGCGATGTTCATGGACGCCGGCGCCGTCATCTCCTACTCGCTCTACGTGCCGTCCGACCTGGTGCAGGGCATGACGTTCGCCGACTCGTACGCGTTCCTCGACGAGTGGGTGATCGAGGCGCTCAAGTCGCTCGGCATCGAGGCCTACTACCAGCCCCTCAACGACATCACCTCGACCAAGGGCAAGATCGGCGGGGCCGCCCAGAAGCGCCTCGGCACCGGGTCCCTGCTGCACCACGCCACCATGAGCTACGACATGGACGGCGAGAAGATGGTCCAGGTGCTGCGCATCGGGCGCGAGAAGATGAGCGACAAGGGCACCACGAGCGCCGCGAAGCGCGTCGACCCGCTCCGCTCGCAGACGGGGTTGTCCCGCGCCGAGATCATCGAGCGGCTGATCGGCACCTTCACCCGCCTGTACGGGGCGACCGAGGGGCACGTGACCGAGGCCGAGCGCGAGCGGGCGCAGGAGCTGGTGCGGACGAAGTTCGCGACGAAGGAGTGGCTCGAGCGGGTGCCGTGAGCCCTGCTCGGTCGACGGTGGACGCGACGGCCGGAGCTGAGGGGGGACGTCCCGGCCGCCGCTGCTGTCGAGTCTGCGCCTCGACCTCATGAACCAGACGTGTGGATGATGAGAATCCCCCGCGCGGCTGATCCGCTCGCCGCGCGGTCCACGTAGCGTCGCTGCCGTGAACTGGTTGATCTTCCTGGGGGCGGTGGCCGCCGTGGCCGTCGTGGTGTGGATCGCCGATCGCATGGGGTGGGTCGACCTGTCGAACAAGTCCCAGCGCAGCGGCGGATCCGGAGGCATGGGCGGGATGCTGGACGAGGTGTTCGCACCGACCCGGCACGAGACGCAAGCCGAGTACGAATGGCAGGCGCGCCTGCCGAAACAGGCCCCGTCTCCGGCGGACCACGACCACGATCTGCTCAGCGGCAGCGTGCTCATCCGGGTGCCGGCGGTGCGGAGCGCCGGGCGGCACGAGGCCCGCGCGGGGACGCACGACCGGTCGTACTGAGCCGACGGGCGCCGCGCTCGTCTGTGCGTCGCTCGCTTCAGCGCGTCGTGAGTTCCTGGTAGTCCGGGTGCCGCTCGATCCACGCGTGCACGTAGCTGCACTGCGCGACGACCCGGCGTGACGAACTCGCACGCACGTCGTCGAGGGCGTGCTGCACCAGGATCGACGCGTGCCCACCGCCGCGGTGCTCGGGATCGACCTCGGTGTGCACGAAGCGGATCTCGTCGCCGTCGATCTCGTACGCCGCGAGGCCGATGACCTCGCCGTCCTCGATCAGGGAGTACTGCTGCTTGTCGGTGTCGTTGCGGACCTCGGGTGCTGCTGCCATGCACTCGACCGTACGCCGGGGCCTGGGCGTGCGCTCTGGGCTGCGCGCTGGCTCCGTGTGCTGCGCGTCCGCTCGGTGCGCGACAATGGGTCCGTGCGCAGGGGAGACGACCGAGGCCCGGACCGCGTCGTCCTCGGCGACGCCCTCGACGTGGTCCCCGCGTACCCGGACGGCTCCTTCACGCTGGTGTACCTCGACCCGCCGTTCAACACCGGCCGGTACCAACGGCGGCACGCGACCTCCGCCGTCCCGAAGGCCGACGGTCCCGTGATGGGGTTCCACGGCCGGACCTACGAGCGGGTGCGCGGCGACCTGATGCGCTTCGACGACCGGTTCGAGGACTACTGGTCGTTCCTCGAGCCCCGACTCATCGAGGCCTGGCGGCTGCTCGCCGCCGACGGCACGCTGTACCTGCACCTCGACTACCGCGAGTCGCACTACGCCAAGGTGCTGCTCGACGCGCTCTTCGGCCGCGAGTCGTTCCTGAACGAGATCGTGTGGGCCTACGACTTCGGTGCCAAGTCCAAGACGCGCTGGCCCACGAAACACGACACGATCCTGGTCTACGTGAAGGACCCGTCGCGGTACTGGTTCGACTCCGAGGCCGTCGACCGCGAGCCGTACATGGCACCGGGGCTCGTCACGCCCGAGAAGCGCGAGCGCGGCAAGCTGCCCACCGACGTCTGGTGGCACACGATCGTGTCGCCGACCGGCCGCGAGAAGACCGGCTACCCCACGCAGAAGCCCGAGGGGGTGCTGCGGCGGATCGTGCAGGCGTCCTCACGCGAGGGGGACTGGGTGCTCGACTTCTTCGCAGGCAGCGGGACCACGGGCGCGGTGGCGCAGGCGTTGGGGCGGCGGTACGTGCTGGTGGACGACAACCCGGCGGCGATCGACGTGATGCGGAAGCGGTTGCCGGGAGCGTCGTTCGAGGTGGCCGGAGCCCCGGCGGCAGCGGCGGGGGACGCGGCGCCGGCGGTCTGAGGCTGGCGGGGTCTGCGACGATCCACGAGTCGTTCGACGCGTGGATCGTCGGAACATGCACACGCCCGAGCGACGATGTCGACGTCGTACGACATCGGCGGTGTCGCTCCCACGTGGCTGCAACAGTTGCAGACGCGCAGATGCGACGAGGTCGCTGTCGTCCGACAGCGACCTCGTCGTTCGGCATCAGCGAGCGAGCGCCCGCGCCGACTACTCCGCCGAGTGCCGCCCGTGTGTGTGCGCGTCGTCAGCGTCCGGCCGGGAGGCCCCGCTCGCCTCCGCCGCGTCGGCTCCGGCCCCGGGGGCGTCCGGCTCCACGACCGGGGCAGCGTGGGCAGCCCGGGTCCGGATGGCACCGGTCGTCGTCGGGGGCTCGTCGACCGGCGCAGCCGCCGAGTGTGCACCGTGCGTCGTGGCGTTCGGCAGCGGCGCACGGGTGTCGTCGACCCTGTGCGGCAGCACCGAGACGTCCGACGCTCCGGCGGCCCGGGCGGACCGCGGCTGCACGTCCGGCGACGTCGGCACGTCGGGCGAGGTCGGGACCTCGGCGGAGGACGACCCCGTCGGCACCGGACCTGCACCCGGTGCGGCGGCGGCAGCGGCTGCGGCGGCGCTGCCGTCCGACCCCGCACCGGCAGCGGTGCGTGCGGCATCGGCCTGCTCCTGCAGCGCCGAGGTCTTGCGGAGCGGCGGCACCCGGAAGAACCACGTGAGCACGAACGCGAGCAGGATCACCGCGAGGCCGACGTAGTAGACACGGACGGCCGAGTCGCTGAACCCGACCAGGAACGGACGGCTCAGCCGGGGGTCCGCCCCGTTCAGGAACGACGTGTCGCTCGTCGCCGAGTCGGTGGACGAGCTCGCGGCCGAGTCACCGCTCTTCAGCTGCTTGATGAGCGTCGGGGCGACCTGGTCGACGACGTTCTCCCGCTGCGCCTTGTCCGAGTAGTCGATCTGCAGCGTGCCGTCGACGACCGAGGCGTTCGCCTTCGTGGCTGCCGTCTCGAGCGCCTGCTGCTCGGCTGCGGGCTTCGCGTCGTCGACCTGCTGGGCGATGATCGTGTCCGCGGCGGCGGCGGGGACCGTGCCCGCGGCGACCTGCCGCTGCACGGCTGCGGTCACCTGCTTGGTCACGGCAGCGTCGGCGGCCTGCTTCGCCTGCGCGGTGCCCTGGTCGAGACCGTCCTGCACGTTCTTCTGCACCGGGTCGACGATCTTCGTCCAGATCTCGTCCATCACGCCCTGGTTCTTCGACGCGTTCGCAACCGAGGGCGTCATCGCGGCGTTGAGCGCGCTCTTCAGGTCGGACTCGTTCTGCATCGCGGCGCTGATGTTCGTCGGCATCAGGGTGAACAGCACGGAGAGCAGGACAGCGGTACCCATGGTGCCGCCGATCTGGCGGAAGAACGTCGCGGCGCTCGTGGCGACACCGATGTCCCGCGGTGACACCGAGTTCTGCGCGGCGAGGGTCAGCGTCTGCATGAGCTGCCCGAGTCCGAGCCCGATGCCGAACATGCCGAGCATCAGGAACCACAGGGGCCGGTCGGCGGTCAGGAACGTCAGGACCGTGAAGCCGATCGCCGTGAACGCCGTTCCGGTGATCGGGAAGACCTGGTAGTTGCCGGTCTTCGAGATGATCTGGCCGGAGGCGATCGACGAGATCATCAGGCCGAGCACCATCGGCAGCATGGCGAATCCGGACTCGGTCGGGGTCACGCCCTTGACGATCTGCAGGTAGAGCGGGATCGTCAGCATCGCGCCGAACATGCCGAAGCCGACGAGCACGGACAGGATCGCGGACATCGAGAACACCCGTGACCCGAACAGCTTCATCGGCAGGATCGCGTCGTCGCCCATGGCCCGCTCGACGATGATGAACGCGATCAGGCCGAGGGCACCGATGGCGTAGCAGGCGAAGGCGGCGGGGGAGTCCCAGCCCCACTCACGGCCCTGCTCGGCGATGAGCAGCAGCGGCACGAGCGTGACGATGACGAGCGTCGCGCCCCACCAGTCGATGCGGGGCTTGCCCCGGTCGCCGAACTTCGGCAGGTGCAGGAACGTCAGCACCATGAACAGGGCGATGATGCCGATCGGCACGTTGATCAGGAACACCCAGCGCCAGCCCGCGATGAACAGCAGCTGGTCCGCGCCGGCGAAGACGCCACCGACGAGCGGCCCGATGACGGACGAGATGCCGAACACCGCCAGGAAGTAGCCCTGGTACTTCGCTCGCTCGCGTGGGGCGAGCATGTCGCCCATGATCGCCAGCGGCAGGGACATCAGGCCACCGGCACCCAGGCCCTGCAGCGCACGGAACCCGGCGAGCATGAGCATCGAGTCGGAGAACGACGCCGCGAACGAACCGACGATGAAGATGCCGATCGCGGTGATGAAGAGCGGCCGGCGACCGAAGATGTCGGAGAGCTTGCCGTAGATCGGGGTCGTCACCGTCGACGCGATGAGGTACCCGGTGGTGACCCAGGCCTGCTGGTCGAGCCCGTGCAGGTCGTCACCGATGGTGCGGATCGCGGTGCCGACGATCGTCTGGTCGAGGGCGCCGAGGAACATGCCGGCCATCAGGCCGTAGATCACCAACAGGATCTGTCGGTGGTTCATCACGACGTTGGACGCCGTGGTGGGGGCCGCGGGGGCGGTCGCCGTCTGGGTCATGAGCAGGGTCTCCCGGGGTACCGATGCGCTGGCAGAACGATTTTTGCGCTGCCTGCAAAGTTACAACTGCCGCAAGTGCTCGGTCGCACCGAGACGGCTTCCTGAGTGGATCGGCAGTCACGGTACGCCCAGTGGACCCCGGTGGCACACGGCCTGGAGGCCCGGCTTGGTTCCGGCGGACGGGCTGCGGTGTCCGAGACCCGCAGCCCGTCCGACGAGGGCGCTACGCGCCCAGTGCTGCGTCGACGATCTCCTTGGCCTCGCGCTGCACCTGCTCGAGGTGCTCCTGCCCGACGAAGCTCTCCGCGTAGATCTTGTAGACGTCCTCGGTGCCCGACGGGCGCGCGGCGAACCACGCCTTGTCGGTGACGACCTTGACGCCGCCGACGGCTGCGTCGTTGCCCGGGGCCTTCGACAGCTTCGCGGTGATCGGGTCGCCGGCCAGGGTGTCCGCGGTGATGGCGTCGCCGTCGAGCTTGCCGAGGCGGGCCTTCTGCTCCTTCGAGGCCGCGGCGTCGACGCGCTGGTAGACCGGCGCGCCGAAGCGCTCGGTCAGCTCGGCGTAGAGCTGCGAGGGGGTCTTGCCGGTGACGGCGACGATCTCGGACGCCAGGAGCGCCAGGATGATGCCGTCCTTGTCTGTGGTCCACGCGGTGCCGTCGGTGCGCAGGAACGACGCACCCGCGGACTCTTCGCCGCCGAAGGCCACGGAACCGTCGATCAGGCCGGGGACGAACCACTTGAAGCCGACCGGGACCTCCCACAGGCGACGGCCCAGGGACTCGGCGACGCGGTCGATGATGCTCGACGACACCAGGGTCTTGCCGATCGCGGCGTCGTCGCGCCACTCGGGCCGGTGCGCGTAGAGGTACTCGATCGCGACCGCGAGGTAGTGGTTCGGGTTCATCAGCCCGCCGTCGGGCGTGACGATGCCGTGCCGGTCGGAGTCGGCGTCGTTGCCGGTGAGCACGTCGAAGTCGTCCTTGCGGGCGAGTACCGAGGCCATCGCCGAGGGGCTCGACGGGTCCATCCGGATCTTGCCGTCCCAGTCGAGCGTCATGAAGGCCCACGTGGGGTCGACCTCGGGGTTCACGACGGTCAGGTCGAGGCCGTAGTGGTCGCGGATGGCGTTCCAGTACGGCAGCGAGGCGCCACCGAGCGGGTCGGCGCCGATCTTCACGCCGGCACGCTTGATCGCGGCGATGTCGATGATGTTCTCGAGGTCGGCGACGTACGTGTTCAGGAAGTCGTAGCGCTCGGGTTCGGCGTCCTCGGTGCGCTGCACCTCGGCGTTGCCACCCTCGATGATCGCGTTCGCCCGGTTCGCAATCCAGCTCGTGGCGTCGCTGTCGGCGGGACCACCGTGCGGCGGGTTGTACTTGAAGCCGCCGTCGCGGGGCGGGTTGTGGCTCGGCGTGATGACGATGCCGTCGGCCGTGTCCGGGTTGCCGGCGCGGTTGTAACGGATGATCGCGTGGCTCAGCGCGGGCGTCGGCACGAAGCCGTCCTCGCTGTCGGCGAGCACGCGGACGCCGTTGGCGGCGAGGACCTGCAGCGCGGTCTGCTCGGCGGGGGCCGAGAGGGCGTGGGTGTCGCGGCCGATGAAGAGCGGCCCGTCGGTGCCCTGGTCGCGGCGGTACTCCACGATCGCCTGCGTGATGGCGGCGATGTGGGTGTCGTTGAAGGCGGTGTCGAGCGACGACCCGCGGTGTCCGGACGTGCCGAACACGACCTTCTGCTCGGGGACCGAGACGTCGGGCACTCGGTCGTGGTAGGCGGCGAGGAGCTCGTCGAGGTCGACGAGGTCGTCTGCGGTCGCTGGGGTGCCGGCGCGGTCGTTCATGCGTCCATCCTGGCATCGGCCGCCCTGGCGCGTTCGGGGGAAGTGCACCAGAGGCCGGGAACGCGAGCGAGCGGCCGCCCCACCCGGGTTGAGGGGGGACCCCCGGGGTGGACGACCGCTCGCGGTCTGTGGAGGCAGGTGCCTCAGGCGGTGCGGAACGAACCCGTCGCCGTGCGGAACGAACCGGTCACGGTGCGCGTCGAGGACGTCGCGGTGCCGGGACGGCGGAACTGCGTGTCGACGAAGCGGCCGAGTGCACGGCCGGTGCCGGTACCGGTGTAGCTGCCGATCGGGCTGCGGGTCGCGTCGCCGGTGAAGGTGCCGATCTCGGCGCGGGACTCGAGGCCGGTCACGTAGGCGCCGCCCAGGGGGTTCTGACGGTTCTGCATGGGTGCTCCTCGTCGTCGTGCCGAGGTCCGCAGGTCACCGAGCCGGCGACCGCGACGCCGTCGGCTGGATGACCACTACTCTACGCGCTTGTCTTGCATCGTGCAAAACAAGGATGCGTTCTGCGGTCAGATCCACCCTCGGTCCCAGGCCACGGCGGCGGCTGCGACGCGGTTGTCGACGTGCAGCTTCGCGATCGCCGACGACAGGTGGTTCCGGACCGTGCCGTGCGCGAGCGAGAGCTCCCGGGCGATCTGCTTCGTCGCGAGCCCGTCACGGGTGCAGCGCAGGACGTCGGCCTCGCGCGGGGTGAGCGGGCTCTCGTCCTCGGTGAGCGCGGCCGCCGCGAGACCGGCGTCGATGTACCGCTCGCCCGCCGCCACGTCACGGATGATCTCGGCCAGCCGGGCGGCCGGCGTGGACTTCGGGACGAAGCCGCGGACCCCGGCGGACAGGGCACGCCGGAGGGTCCCCGGCCGCGCATGGCGGGTGACGATCACGGTGGGCATCGCGTCCGACAGTGCACGGGCGGCCTCGATGCCGTCGAGGACGGGCATCTCGAGGTCGAGCAGGACGACGTCCGGCCGGTGCGTCCGGGCCCCGGTGACCGCTGCTGCACCGTCGGCGACGTCGGCGACGACCTCGAGGTCGGGTTCCAGGCCGAGCAGGGCGACGAGCGCGCCACGGATGAGTTCCTCGTCGTCGGCGATGACGATCCTGATCACGGGCGCACCGCCGCTCGTGCAGGTACCGGGATGCGCACGAGGAGGGCGAACCGGTCCTCGCTCCGGTCGACGTCGACCGTCCCGCCGTGCGTCGCGACCCGCTGTCGGAGCCCGTCGATGCCGGTGCCGGTACCGTGTCGTCCGGACGACCGCGGTGCGTCGTTCGCCACCGTGAGTCGCCAGGCGTCGCCGTCGGGCAGCAGCTCGATCGACGCGGTGCTGGCGTGGCTGTGCCGGATGGTGTTCGTCGCTGCCTCGCGGATCGCGACGGCGAACAGTGCGCCGACCGCGTCGGGCATGCCGGCGGTCTCGAGCTGCACCCGGCAGCTGACCCCCGCCGACCGCAGGACGGCTGCGGCGTTCCGGGCCTCGACCGCCACCGTCACGGTGCGGTATCCGCCGACGAGCGCGCGGGTGTCCTCGAGTGCCTCCTGTGCCACGGTCCGGATGTCGGACAGCTCACTCCGGGCACGCTCGGGGTCGGCGTCGAGCAGCCGTTCGGCGAGCTCGCTCTTCAGGGCGATGACCTGCAGGTGGTGGCCCTGGATGTCGTGCAGGTCGGTCGCGAAGCGGAGCCGTTCCTCGGCGACTGCGAGGTCGGACGCGGTGCGACGAGCGGCTTCGAGCCGGAGCACGACGCGGTGGATCCACACGACGCTCAGCGGCATCAGGGCGAAGAGCGCGAGGGTCCCGACCAGGACCAGTTCGGCTGGCTCGGCACGGGCGTCGGCCGCCCCGACGAGCAGGACGACGGTGCCGGCGAGCACGGTGACCCGAGCCCACCCGCGCAGCATGCAGCCGACCGTGCCGCCCGCGATCGCCAGGGTGAACGACCACGCGGAGCCGGTCGCCGACGGAACCAGCGCGACCACCCACGTGGCGACCGCGAGCACCAGCAGGGCGAGCACGGCCGGGTGGCGTGCCGACGCCGCACCGGCGGGACGGAGCAGCAGTGGGATCGATGCGAGCGCCGCCACCATCGCGGCGACGGTGAGCACGACGAGCACGGGGGTGCGCGCTGTCGGCGGACCGTCGGTCCCGATCAGGACCTGCGCGCCGCCGCCCACCAGCACCACGAGCCACAGCGACGCGACCGAGGACCAGCGGACCACCCGGACGTCGGCGTCGGCGCGGGGCCGCTCCTGCCCGGGATGCGTCACGCGCCCAGGGTAGCGAGGGTCGCGTCGGTGTCCCTGGCGATCCGTTCCGACAGGGTGTGGTGCAGGTAGTGGTCGCCGACCAGTCCGATCACCTGGCCGTGGTCCACGGTCGCAGCCTGGCGCTCGTGCAGCCGGACCCAGTTCGGCACGTCGTTGTCGTTCGTCCGCACGAACAACAGCACGGGCAGGTCGGCGGGGAACCGCGAGTCCTCGACGGACCGGAAGTTCTCCGGCGCGTGCCGCATCTCGTCGATGATCGTCGGGGCGGCGCCGTTCTTCGCCGAGAGCAGCTGCATCTGGCGCTTCGTCGCGTCGTCGTAGGCATCGCCGTACGTGTCCGAGGACGCTCTGCCGAGCGCGCGCAGCAGACCGAGCCGGTCGAGTGCGACGATCGCGCCGGTCGGGATCGGCTCGTCCCAGCTCGACTGCCGCGGCACACTGCTGTCGATGCCGACGAAAGCGGTCACCTCGTCGCGGTACGCCGTCGTGTAGGGCAGGGCGTAGATGCCCGCGACCGAGTGGCCCATCAGCACGTACCGGTCGACGTGCAGGTGCTGCAGGGCCTCGTGGACCTCGCGGGTGATGTTCGCGGCGGTCCGCGGGACGTCGGTCTGGTCGCTCAGCCCGGTGCCGAACGGTTCGACGGCGACGACCCGGTGTGTCCGGGCGAGCTGGTCGATGAGCGGCCCGAAGTCGAGTCCGGGGGCGGCGGTGCCGAGCCCGGGCAGGAGCACGATCGTGCCGGTGTCGGACGTGTTGCCGGTGCCGCGGACGACGACGTTCATCCGCTTGCCGTCCACGGGAACACGCTCGCCGTAGTCGTCGATCTCGGACGCTTCGACGTGGGTCGCGACGACGTTGACGACCGTCGTCGTCGCCAGGGCGAGGACCGGGACCGCCACCAGTGCGCCGAGGGTGATCAGGGTGATGCGCAGGGACTTCCGCACGGTGCTCGTCTCGATCGGGCCGCGCAGGGTGCGCGCGGCGGGTCCGATCAGTCAAACGGCGCGGGGCGCCGCGCGGATGTGCCCCGGTGTCACGATCGACCGTGACGGATGTCATGGTCGATCGTGCCGCGGCCAGCTCAGGCGAGCAGCTCGCAGAAGTTCCGGCCCTCGGCCGTCCAGCTCTGCCGCGGGACCATCCCGGCGTCCGCCGCGTGCCGGTGCAGGGCATCGAGGCCGACTTCGGCCCATGGGAACCCGGCGCTCTCGTTGCCGTCGGCGTCCACCACCCGCGCGGTGTACACGCGGTCGGCCGTGACCTCGGGGTTCGTCTCCACGATGACCCGGCCGCCGGCTCGTACGATCTCGCGGCAGCGGGCGAGCAGGGCTGTCGGGTCGCCGCCGATGCCGATGTTGCCGTCGATCACGAGCGCGGTGTCCCAGTGGCCCTCGTCGGGCACGGCGTCGAACACGGAACCCTGCAGGGCGGTGCCGCCGGAGCGCTGCGCGATGGCGACGGCCTCGGCGGAGACGTCCACGCCGAGCGCCGGGATGCCCCGGGACCGTGCGGCGACGAGCATCCGGCCCGGGCCGCAGCCGATGTCGATGACCCCGCCGTCGACGTCGTCGAGCAGCGAGCGGTCGACACGGTCGGCGGCGGCGCTCCAGCGGCCGACGTCCATCGTGGTGACGGCGTCGGGACGGTCGGCGTCGGTCAGGCGCAGGTGACCGTCGGTGCGGAGCGCACGGGCGTACGGCTCGCCGCCGCCGGCACCGAACGAGACGGGTGCGTGCATGGTCATCGGGTGCTCCCCACGGTCTCGGCACGGAGTGCCCGGGTGAAGTCGGATTCGGGTGCGAGGTCGGCGACCCGCTCGGCGTCCGGCATGGTGTCGACGTCGAGCAGCTCGCCGAGCACGCCCACGTCGAGTCCGGCGTCGGTCAGGCGTGCGAGCTGCACGGCTCCGGTGTCGTCACGCGACATCGGGACGCCGCGCAGCAGGTCGCCGGTGGGCTGCCGCAGGTACAGCGACCAGAAGCCGCCGTCCTCGGCCGGGCCGAACCAGGCATCGCGGGCGGCGTCGTCGAACACCGGTGCGAGGTCCGCGGTGGACACCTGCGGGGTGTCCATGCCGACGAGCAGCAGCGGACCGTCGACGGCGTCGAACAGGAACCCGAGGCGTTCGTCGAGGCCCCCGCCGGGCTGGTGCAGCACGTCGAACCCCTCGGCCGAAGCCGGCACGACGTTGCCGTCGAAGAACAGGACCCGGCGGGCCGCGGGCAGTGCGCGGACGGTCGCCAGGGTGTCGGCGAGGCTCGCGGAGGCGACGCGTGCGGCGCCCTCGGGGGAGAGCGCCGGCGTCAGGCGGGTCTTCACCTTGCCGGGCAGGCACTCCTTCGCCACGACGGCGACGGTGACGTCGGTGCGCGCAGCGTCGCCGGCGTGGACGTGGGTGGGGTCGGCGGTCACGAGCGGGCCTCCTCGACCACGGGGGTGGACTCGGCCGCCTGGCGGAGCGGTCCCGGCGCGACGACCCGGACACGGGCCTCCCGGCGGTACGCACGGAGCAGACGGGACATGTCCCGCACCGCGTTGATCGTGCCGCGGAGCGTGCCGGTGACCTTGCTGTCGCCGATGCGCTGCGCGTACCCGATGTCGGACTCGTCGACGCGCCAGCCGGCGGCGTGCGCGGCCAGGACCATCTCGAGCGGGTAGCCGCTGCGGCGGTCGCGCAGGTCGAGGGACACGAGGTCCTCGCGGCGCATCACGCGCATCGGGCCGAGGTCGCGCAGGCGGTAGCCGGTCGCGCGGTGCATGAGGACGGCGAGGACGCGGTTCGCGAAGCGTGCGTGCGGAGCCCACGCACCGCGGCCGGTCGGGACGCGGCGGCCGAGTGCGAGGTCGACGCGGCCGCTGGCCACGCGGTCGACCAGGGGCGGGAGCTCGGCGGGGTCCATCGAGGCGTCGGCGTCGCAGAACGCGACGAAGTCGGCGGTCGCCGCGGCGACGCCGGCGGCGCAGGCCGAGCCGAATCCCTTGACCGGTTCCGTCACCACGAGGGCGCCGTGGGCGCGGGCGACGTCGGCCGATCCGTCGGTCGATCCGTTGTCGACGACGATGGCCCGGTAGCCCGTGGGGAGCCGCGCGATGACCTTCGGCAGGGCGTCCGCCTCGTCGAGGCACGGCAGGATCACGTCGACAGTCATGTCCGTCATTCGGTGCGGTCGGTCGGATCGACGGGTCTGTCCTGGCATGCACTCGACACAACACGACGACGCGCTGCGGGGTACAGGAAACTGCCGGGTCCTGGTCGTTCGGCGCGTCTGGTTCGCGGACGGTCCCCAGAACGGGGGACAGGGTGCGTGTGTGGGTCCGCGAGTGGTTGCGCAAGACGCCGTCGTGTCGTCGAGACGCCGCCGGATGCGGCGGCGTCTCACGCACCAGGAGGCGTGGTGCAGTCACGACGGCGTCTCGCGTGGCTCTGGGGGGCGGGGACTGCGGACGGGAGGCGCGGGGCGGCGCCGTCACGGGCCTCCCGTCCGGTGGCTGGTCGCGCTCTCAGGCACGGCCAGCGGTGCGCCGCTCGCGCACGCGTTCCGGCTAGCGGACGGCGCTGCGGAGCGGAGCCGTCGCGAAGTCGCGCATGCCGGCCTCGAAGTCGACCTCGGCGTGCCAGCCGAGCTCGGCGGCGATGCGTGCCGAACTCGCGGTGACGTGGCGGACGTCGCCCAGGCGGTACTCGCCGGTAACGACCGGCTGCGGGCCGTCGGGTCCGGCGATCGCGGCGGCCATGTCTCCGATGGTGTGCACGGTGCCGGAGCCGACGTTGTACGCGCGGAACGTGTCCGACGGCAGGTCGGCGGTCGCCGCGATGGAGGCAGCGTTCGCGCCGGCGACGTCGTCGACGTGCACGAAGTCGCGTCGCTGGGCGCCGTCCTCGAAGACGCGGGGTGCCTCGCCGCGGGCCAGTGCCGAGCGGAACAGGGAGGCGACACCGGCGTAGGGGGTGTTCGCGGGCATGCCCGGTCCGTAGACGTTGTGGTACCGGAGCGCGATCGCGCGGCCGCCCGTGGCACGGGCCCAGCTCGAGGCGAGGTGCTCCTGCGCGACCTTCGTCTGCGCGTAGACGTTGCGGGGGTCGAGCGCGGCGGACTCGTCGATCAGGCCGGGCAGCAGGGGCTGACCGTCGGGGCCGATCGGGTCGAAGCGGCCGGCGTCGAGGTCCTCGCGGCGGCGGGCCGGCGGACGGGTGGGTTCGCCGGAGGCGGTGGTGTACGCGCCCTCGCCGTAGACGACCATCGAACTGGCGACGACGAGCCGGCCGATGTCGTGCCGGTCCATGCCGGCGAGGACGTGGGCGGTGCCGGCGTCGTTCGACGAGACGTAGTCGGGGGCGTCTTGGAAGTCCACGCCGAGGCCGACCTTGGCCGCCTGGTGGCACACGACGTCGATGCCGTCGAGGGCGGCGTCGAGGGCGACCCGGTCGCGGACGTCGCCGTGCACGAACGCGATGCCCTGCTGCTGGTGGGCGCGGATGACCTCGGCGGGGTCGCCGTGCACGTCGTCGCGCAGGGAGTCGAGGACGCGGACCTCGTGGCCGTCGGCCAGGGCGCGGCGGACGATCGCGGAGCCGATGAAGCCGGCGCCGCCGGTGACGAGGAGGCGGCTCATGCGGTGGCGCCCGTGGTGGCGGTGGCGGCGGACTGGGCCTTCGTGGCGGTGACACCCGTGGTCGGCTGGGCCTGCATGATGCTTGCGCTCGCGCTGGTCGGGACGAGTTCGCGGGGGGTGAAGTCGGCGGGGATCGCGGCGACGATCTGGCCGATGGCGCGGACGATGACCTCGTTGGCGCGGGCGAGGCGTTCCATGACGAGCGCGTGGGTGACGACGGCTCCGGCGTCGTCGACGTCGGAGCCGCTGGCTGCGGCTGCGGCGGCGGCCTCGTCCTCGGTCGGGGCCAGGCCGGCGTCGGCGTCGGTCACGAACGACAGGTTCACGGTGGCGATGCCGAGTTCGGCGGCGAGCGGGACCTCGGGCGTCATCGTCATGTTGACGGTGTGGCCGCCGGCCTGGCGGAGCCAGACGGACTCCGCGCGGGTGGAGAACCGGGGGCCCTGGATGACGACGCAGGTGCCGGTCGGACGGAACGGCACGTCGAGTCCGGCGACGGCGTCGATCGCCGCGCGCCGGAGCGTCGGGTCGAACGGGTCGGCGAAGGACAGGTGCTGCACGTCGTCCTCGAAGAACGTGTCGGCGCGGCCCCAGGTGCGGTCGATGAGCTGGTCGGTCACGACGAAGGTGCCCGGGGCGTAGTCGGGGTGCAGGCCGCCGACGGCGC
>Ga0265797_10005696_pt1 | contig 18037 bp, 14 predicted proteins | sample P2T30metagenome_FD_192433 | JGI IMG/M metagenome (GOLD analysis project Ga0265797, IMG submission 192433) | Plant litter microbial communities from East Loma Ridge, Irvine, California - P2 T30 | ecosystem: Environmental > Terrestrial > Plant litter > Unclassified | place: USA: California...
ACCATGTCTTCGAACCAGACAAACCAGGTCGACCCTGGCGACTCTGCGACAGACCTGACTTCACCACTTCACGATCAGGCCGACGAGCTCGCCCAAAGCTCCAGCGCCACAGGTCATGCTGCTTCAGCCCCTATTCCATCTAATGGCATCGACGACGGACACATCGACAACGGTGACGGTCTTTTCCCAGGCCAGACTGCAGACGAGCAGGATCTCGAAGTAGACGTATGTGGAATCATCCGGTTGAGCCCTGGCCACATGTCGGCTTAAGTAGAGGAGAAACTCTTACACTGCGTTTATAGGACGAGAGTGATTCAGCACTTGGCAGTGACACGTTTGTCTTTCTCCCGCATGCAGGTCTTGGAGCAGCGCAACTGACGGTCACGACAGAGCGAGCGCTACGACCTCCGTAGCCAGTTCCATCTATCACTATCGTAGGGAGCACGGTCGCACATACCATGGTACGTCACTGATGTCTTTTGGGTCTAACTGCCTGATAAGCAATTATCCAAGATAGGTCACTATGTTCGTATAATAACATATGGGACAGCGTACAAAGATGGCAAATACATTTTCCCGAATGACGAGGTAAGAGATTCCTGCGTGGTCACACAATATGGCAGTTGTTGACGATGTTTCAGCGCGAGGCGGATCGCTTGGATCTCCAGCACCACGTTCTGTGCTTGACCTTCAACAGCAAGCTTTACTTCTCGCCTATAGAGAAGCCAAAGAACGTCCTGGACATCGGCACGGGCACAGGTATCTGGGCTATTGACATGGGTATGTGTCCGTCTTCGTTCACAAACTCTTACAAGTACTGATCGACCATACAGCCGACCAACACCCCGAGTGTCAGGTCACAGGTATCGACCTCAGTCCTGGCCAGCCCACGCTGTAAGTAATGAACGTAACACGACGATCAAATCCACAGCAACTGACATTTCCTAGCGTCCCTCCCAACCTCAAGTTCATTGTGGATGACGCCGAAGACACCTGGCTTTACCAAGACAAGTTCGATTTAATCCACGCCAGGCTAATGTCAGGCTCTTTCCAGGATTGGCCCAAGTTCTTCCGACAGGCTTATGAGTGAGTTGACACGGCTTCTACCTGCTGTAGTGATCACAGTAGACTGACTTATCTCGCAGTAATCTCGAGCCTGGTGGATGGCTCGAATTGCAGGACTACGGCCTGCCCGTTCGTTCCGCAGACGGCACCCACGTGGGAACCAACATCCACAAATGGGGCGAGCTACTGTGCGAAGCCGGACGAAAGACAGGCAGACTCATGGGCTCCGACATCTGCGATCAATACGAGACTCTCATGCGCGAAGCCGGCTTCGTCGACGTCCAGCAGCGCATGTTCATGTGGCCGAGCAACGGCTGGCCCAAAGACCCTTTCATGAAGGAGCTCGGTCGCTGGAACCAGATCAACTGCCTCGAAGGACTCGAAGGTTTCTGCCTGGCGCTTTTCACACGTGCTCTAGGCTGGAAGAAAGAGGAAGTCGACGTCTTCGTGGCGCTGGTGGCGAAGGACTTCAGGGACCGCAAGATCCACGCCTACTTCCCCATGCCGGTGACTTTCGGGCGCAAGCCCTACGATCATGAAAAAGTCTTTCAGTGAGATTCGAGTACCTTGATGAGTACATTTGCGGCGCCCAACTGGGAGGGTCTTGGAGGTTGCTTGCGATTGAGACGTACTATGCATGCGTTATGCCGCGTTTGGAGCGAAAAAATACCAGTCGTTAGTTGAGCACATACCGTTGGATAGCTTTGTAGAGATGCCAGATGTTCTGGGTATTGGAAATCGTTTGAAGTGCCCTCTTTTCGTATTGTTCAGACCTACTCGCGAAACCATGCCGGTTCGCCGGTTTGTTGTGTCTGTGACATGTTGAGCCTAAAGATGACCTGATATGTGCTGACTTTCATACATCTTGGCTGTCTGAAAAGACATTTCAACGTTGAACGAGTATTTTGGCGGTATTGGGAAAGCACCACTACACTGTTGACAAGCAAGGTGCCTAGGAGGGACCATCCATGGTTCTACCATACTAGAAATAGTGTTACTAACAGGTATACGGGCATTTATACAGAAGATGCGATGTCTGACTAAGCCCCAACCCTAACCCGGCTGCGTGCCCACGCGCTGCCGGCCTGCGGCTTAACTTTGAGTACGAACATGCACATAAGTCTGCAATGCGTGGCGGGGTTCTCCACATCCATTCACATGCACATCATACCTCCTCGAGCAACTATCGCTCCCAAATAAACACGCAGACAATCTTCTTCCGATCGCAAAGCCGCAAAACTACTTCAGAAAACTTCACATCGCGCTCAAGCAAGGCCATACGAATTATAACAATCCATCAAATCGCTGTCTACCTGCTACACTCGAACCGACAAAACCACCAGGCATCAACCATGAACCGCCTCTTCGGAGCCAAAAACAATGCGCCCAAACCAACCCTCACCTCCGCGATATCCAATGTACGCCATCATAGATCCCCCGAATATACCTAGCCCTCCAATCCCAACATTCTGACCAACCTCCCAGGTCGACGCCCGCATCGAAACCATAGACGTCAAGCTCGCCAAGCTCACCTCCGAACTCACAACCTACCAACAACGCCTCTCGCGAATGCGCGACGGGCCGGGCAAGAATGCGATCAAGCAGAAAGCGATCAAGATCCTGCAGCAGCGCAAGCAGTACGAGGCGCAGAAGGACCAGCTGCAGCAGCAGAGCTGGAACATGGAGCAGGCCGGCATGATGCAGGACAATCTCAAGAACACGATGGCGACGGTCGACGCGATGAAGACGACGCAGAAGGAGCTGAAGAAGCAGTACGGCAAAGTGGACATCGATAAGATCGAGCGCATGCAGGACGAGATGGCGGATTTGATGGATATTGGGAATGATATTCAGGAGAGTATTAGTAGGAGTTATGAGGTGCCGGAGGATGTGGATGAGGCGGAGTTGGATGCTGAGCTGGAGGCTTTGGGTGAGGAAGTGGACTTTGGCGCAGAGTTAGGCGAGGAGATGCCGAGCTATTTGAAGGATACTGCGGGACCACCAGAGTTCATTGACGAGGCGCCCGTTGCAGAGGGCAAGGCGAAGGAAGCTGCGCAGTAGGTGGTTTTCGCGATCATATGTTTATTTGTTTCGAGGCATGAGTATACCCCAATTTCGCTTCATTGCGTCCAATTGACGTGCAAAGTTACGGACTCAGGCAGCATGGCGTTTCGAGAACTGAGTGAGTGGACGAGCGCGATCAGGACGAGTTCCATCACTTGTTTCCTTTCGGTCGTTCAGCCAGACCATGTGCGAAGAGTGTGCAATGGCACTAGGTGAAGACCTCGTTTCGGCAATCGGGCATCTCGAGCTTCTCTACGCCACCTAAACCTCGAGATATGGCTCCAGTGTTGCAAAATTCGAGTGCATTACTTCCCAGCTAATGTGAAGGAACATTAGTACCATCGAGCAGATGTCCCAAAGAAGTCACATTACACATGTATCGCGGATCAGACTGACCTCACTGCAACGCTGAGTAAGGACTGTGAGTCAAAGTGGGGCCCATGAGTTCTTGCATGTGACACGAGAGCTCAAAGACACACTACTCAATCCGCCATCGCACTTCATTCCGCCATTGTAACCATACAAAAATGTGTTTCAACCTACCACGACAGCGGTTTGGCACTGGCAGACCAGACCCCAACATGAAGAGAAAGAAAGAACAAACCACCATACACTCCGTCGAAACCATGACTACGCCGCCATCGCCACCGAAGGCTAGCTTTCTCGGCATCCCATGCGAGCTGCGACTCCTCATTTACGACAAGGTGGTCCACCTCGACTTCGAACTCTGCATCGAGAGAGCGTCTCCCACATCCACGTCAGGATACAAAACACTGGGCGAGCGCCGCGATGTGGCCTGCGAACTCCCAATCAACAGGCTTGCACTGGTCTGTCGTTCCGTCGCCAAGGAGATCCGTTCTCGCCCGCGCACATTGCCCTCCAGCCAGCGTGTGGCCTGCATCGAGCTTCGGGCTCGAGCTCTGTTCCTCTACGGGATCTGGTTGCGCCGCCTTCCCTGCCGTGTCAAACAAATCACCATCTTGGACGTGGAAGTCCAGCTGAGCATACCGAAGGCGCCACTGACCCTAAATTTCCTGCAACATCAACGCCAATGGGTAAAGAACAAGGTAGCTGATCTAGGAGCCTCAATGTTACACCTTCTCCATCCCGAGGAGGGAATTCTGAAGGATGCAACTGAGATCAGAGACGTGCGGGTTCACCTAGCCATCACGACGCCAAACGCTAGCACGCTTAGCGAGGAAACTTTCAATAGGTTCAAGCGAGACATACAGAAGCAGGCAGAGCAGGAGCTGGTTGCGTTGATCAAACCCAAGTTGGGAGAAAGGAGGTTGCTGCTGATGTGGCACTAGCGCTGGGTACAGCGCTGTTTGGTAAGACTTGACCTAAGTGAGCAATTTTGAAGTAATAAGGCTGACAAGAAGTAGCTTTCAATCCGAGAAACTACCCTAAGTCGGAGAAGGAGCAGTTATGAGACGTTGGAGACAGATTCCATTTTGTGGTGAGCCAGGCTGTCATGCGGTATTGGCGCGAGGGTGTGCGAAGCATGGGCGATTATCATGCAAGATTCACTTGAATGAACGAGCATTTTACAAAGAGACTCGGAACCTTGACATCAGCCGCGTGAAAGGCATGCTGTGTTTGAATAAATTAATTTATTCCCAAGTCGAGATTTCGCTTCGCTTGGAGCCCAAATGAACTGTGCAGTTCCTGCTGCCTTCCGCTGCTCCACCAATGCTCCTTCCTTCCTCAACTTTGGCAAGCGGATTTTGGTCACATCCGAACCTTCACCAACACAATCAAACTGTCCACCTAACAGCCCATCACCAAACTCCTGCATCCGTCGCCCGTGACCGAGGCCTGTCTCTCGCCAGCAAGCGTCGCATCGCAGCAAGATGGCATCCAGCATCGTGCCACAGGCGTCACAGACGTTGAGCTGCCCACTGCTGAATCTTCCGGCAGAATTGCGAGTACTCATCTACGGCTACACTCACATGCTCAGTCTAGACATTGAGCTCAACAGCTACACCTACGATTCTGGGTACCTTAGCAAAGTATGGGAATCCACGCCCCTGGTCAACCTTGCAGCTACCTGCCGCCTCATCGCCGGTGAAGCTCGCCATTACGTCCGCTCTCAACCCAAATCACGACGACGGGCGGCCGTGGAACTCTCAAGGTCGGGCGGCCCTAATTCTTACGTGATAATCCGCCTGCTCTATCTCACTTGCCCGACGGTCGATCTGAAGCAATTCTTTGCAAGGTACAATTTCGCAGAACAAAGATACACCTCTGCCGAAGCAACGAGCAGTATGGGCTTTCATGTGTCCAACGCGCTACGTCGGTTGATGACCGATGTGTCTCTGGGCAATGCGACTGATTTGAAGTACTTTGTACTTCGGGTCGACGGACTCCAACCAAGAGGAGACAAAGAGTCGCGGGAGGAGGCTATGCAGAGAATCTTTGACAAATCAAAAGCTGGCCCAGCAAGCGCGGAAAGCTTGATTCAAAGCATCTTCACATCAACCTGCTGGATTGCAGATTCGAGAAAAAGTCTGTGCAATGTTCAGCTTCCAGTCTTCGCAGGAAGGCCTCTAATTTTGTGGGTATGAATGAGTAGACACGGGCCCAAAGATCCAGCGAAGCACTTTGTGCTCGATCCTAGGCTCGAATCGTTTGCTGCATTGGGACGGAGCGGTATGATGGAGGAAGAAGGTGGTGGCAGTTTGCGCGAGGACCGTGGAGCACGACTTATGTCTGGGGCGACCTGGGCGTCGTAATTGGTGTTGTTTGTGCTTCTCTCGTTCAATCATGCTTTGCGTGCAGTGCTTTCAGCAGGAAGTAATGGTCTTTTTCCACGGCCATCATGCAGGTAGTCCTTTACTCAATCCACTTGCTCTTCCCATCCACAATCAACTTCTTCAGCATCTCCACATGCTTCTCCTGCGCCTTCACCCTCTGCCTCTGAATCTCCTCGCTCCCCACAAGCGTCCTATCCCTCCTCCTCTGTCCCTCCCCAAACACCACCGTGAAATCCTCCACCGTCTCCCCAGCCACCACAACCTCCGTAGGCGTCAACCGACAGAACCTCCCCACCGTCACGCCCGCCTCGAGCCTCGCGTGCACTCCTACCTCTGTGACCTCGCCCACATGCTTTGCCAGGACCTCCGCGCCGCTCTCGACGCTGACATGCCGGTCCAGCACCACGTCGCCGCGCTGCCCTTCCGGCAAACCGACGACGGCGGTTTCGGCAACCACGCAGTATGGCCCGATGGTGACGCGGCCGCCCTCGGCGCGGATGTGCGCGTACGGGTGGATTACTGCGTGCTCTGCGATCTCTACGGGGTAGGTTCCGATGATGGTGGCTTTGTCGGCGACGACGGCGGTGGGGTCAATGGTGCATGGTGGGCGCTCTACGGGGAGGGTGTAGGGTGTTGCTGTTGAGCGTTTTGTTGTGGGAGGTCTGGAGGCCATGGTTGTGTGTTTACGGGAGTTGAAGTTTGGGAAACGAGGGAAGCTGAAAGTTGAGATGCCGAGGTGGAGGAAGAAGCGCGTGGAGCACGCGAATAAACGTGAGACTTCTTTGGCCACTTAGGCCACATGCATGATTAAAGAGAAAGCTACCTTTCGACTGTGTAGAGAAGTCACCCATTCCAAGATTCATGAGAAACATCATTCATACTGCCATTGTGACCTCCAGCTCCTAGCACATCTCTTCTCCGCCCTAAACGTCAAGCAAAAGCTCCCCATTACATACCATAAAGCAAGCCAGCTATACACGTGCATGTCCTAGCACGAGTCGATTATGCCATCATTTGTGCAAATACGGACTCGATTTGTCGTTCGCATCGATCAGAGCTGAAGACCGGAAGCTGGTGAACAAACGCCGAACTGTTTTAGGCGTAGCGAATCTCTTGCTGTCACTAAACTCTGCATCCTCGGTCTCAAGAGCGCGCTTGTTCTGTCGGGTCGATTTACGGGTTGCGGCCATGCCGGCCGTAGGAGTTTGTCGAATCATTGGTGGAGTCGCTGCGAAAGCTCGCGGCGTTCTCATATCGGATGCAGAAGGCATCGGTGTCGATTGTGTGCTGGGGAGATTACTCTCGCCTGACGGGACGATACCGAATGGTTTCTTTTTGCTTCGATGCGGTGTGGCTGCCGGCGGGAGGTCAGCCCCCATAGCCTTGATTAGGCGCATGTTGATTTGCATTTCGCTCTCGATGGTTGGGTTTGGAATTCGAGATCCATACTGTCTCTCGTCAGTAACTCATCGGCATGCTATGTGCTTTGCTAGATGATCACTTACGTGGTGGCTGATGTGGGTCATTGGGTCGAAGTATGTCTCGAGCAACTTGCGTATGGTCGCATCATCTTGCACAGGCACAAACAGTGCTTTCCCAGTGGCTCTATAACCAGGTTTGTGCGATTTCTCTGCATCCGTGACGAAGTTGTTCCTTTTCATCATCGCGTGAAGTTCACTGGCTCGGTCTTGCGGGATGCCTGAACGAAATCAGCATTATTCGTGCCACCTAAAGAAGCTTACGCACCTAGTGATTTTGCGAAGTCGGTTCGGGTTCTCAGCCCGCTCTCAGCCATGTGAAATACGGCACGGCGTTCTACAGCAAGTTTCTGCAAGCGATTATAGTTGTCAACCTCTGCGTCCGCCAAAAGACACCAATAGCAAACATGCTCTCCCGGAAGACGTGGGTCATCGTTGCCAGTGTAGCCATAGCAATGAAGATGCTGCCAGGTTGAGCAATATGAACATTGTACCTGCAAGCAAAGTCAGACCATGTTCCAGAGGAAAGGAATCGAAGGAGACAGTACCATTCCGCCTTCATCCTTTTGGCAGCCGCACTGGCATAGAACCAGTTGTCCGGAAGCAGTTCTGCCACCCGCTTCGCTGGCAAGTGCATTCGCTGTACGCTTGAGATACGGCTTGCGTGCTGCAATGTGGTGTTGTGTATCAGATAGCAACGGAAAAGTGTCCGTGGTGGGAGGTGTCTGAAGAAGAGTCGACTGGACCGAGGGAGCGCGCAGGGATGATGGGGTGACAGTAACGGCATCTTCGAATACGGAATGTCGGAAAGCACCTTGTGTCTGAGTATCGCCCTGTGTGATTCGCTCGGGATGCATCATGTCTTCCAGGTCGCCGTTCATGCTGCTGATAAGGCTGGACCGTCTTCCAACGTCCTGTGTGTCAGGTCTTCGCGCGGCAGCAGGCTGATCTTGTCCAAATCTTTCATGATTGCTCAAGAAAGTAGAGACCTGGGAAGATATGCCAACTTGCTGTGTTACAAAACGGGGAGCCACCAGTTGGACATCGTGGTATCGTGAGACGCTGGAAGAGAATTCGATGTCGCTCGGCACGTCTTGGGTTTGACCAGTGTGTGAGGTCTTGTCATTCTGTAAGCCAGTGATCCTAAGAGCGGTGCTGGAAAAGTGTGAGTCAAGGCGCTTCCCGTTTCACGATTGTACTCACTCATGGCAGCCTGTCGTGAACTCCAAAGAGTTCGTGCGAACTTCCCAGCCTTTAGCCTTTGCAAAGGACAGATCATCCCCGCCCTGGCAAGGCATGAAGCCTTCGACACTCTTGGGGACGTGAGATTTGCCCTTGTCGTTCTCGTAGATGAGCTCCATCGACATGAGTCGGCCATCTATTGATCAATCAGCGCCAGGTAAAAGCAGAAATCAAAGTATACTCACTGGGTAAAGCAGGCAGATCTTGACACAGGCTGTCCACACTGCGCAGGAGCTGCTGCAAAGCTATGTTCGTCGCCTTCGTTGTCGCGGCCGGCCTTCCGGACGAACTCGCCGCCAAGCCGCTCGGTGTACGTCGACCATCTTCGTTGGTGGTGTAGTGAATGGTGAATGTGTATGTCTCGAGCACTGCATCCCGGCTTGTCTTGTCGGGATGAATGAGAAGCTGTACTGCGCGTAGCTCTCCAGAGTCAAGTTCTGGGAAGACTCCTTTCTCCTGCGCTGTGTCAGTGAAGCTCCGGCATGGCAAGCAAAGGGACTTACAAGCCAGTCCAAGAAGAGATCGGCACGCTTGCTGCGCTTTCGCAGGAGGACCGGTAGTTTGGTGCTGTGAGGATCCGCCTCGCTTTTGAACGACGGCATGCGAGCCGCAGCGAAATCTTTGTACGGCAGTGGGGTTTCTCTCATCTCGTAATAGCGGTATTCGAAAGCCTTCTCGGGGAAGAGCTCGCGCAAGTAGGTCAATGTGCTCATAGCTCCGTGCAGCATTGTCTGTACCAGCTGTATGCTCTGCACCGCATTGATGGTCGTTGTAGCGAACGTCTGGCGCGTTCGCACGAGCTGTACGTTCGCCATAGCTTGTTAGATTGGGTGTTCTGTTGTTCAAGGTGGAGGTGGCGGAGGTGGCGGAGAACGAGGTGGCGGGTACTTCAAAGGATCATGGTGTATCCATGCACAAAGGAGTAGTTGCTATGCATGGCTCTTCTGCTTGTCTCGCAAACTGATTGCTAGGGTGGGAGAATGAGATGTTCGGGGCTAAGCGTGGAAAGAGCGACTGAGCAGGCAGGCGCGACCGCTGACAGCACTGGACGCTGATGGGGTGCTCCAAAGCGACCACCAATGCTGAAGCTCAGCACCTGACTAGATGTTGAAAGGATTAGGACTCAATTAGAAGCACGTGGTGATTAGTACATCACATGGCATAGCATGTGTGAACTCTCGTTACCTACACGTATCCAGTGATGTTGGCATATGCTGGTTCACTCTTGTATTTCCTCACTCGCCTACTCTTTCTCGGTTGACCACTTCTTTAATTTGTTACAAAGCTGTGCTTTTCCTTGATTACTTCTCCCTTCCCTCTGCCATACTCATCGCGTTTGTGGCGGCGGCACTGTTTGTCTGGGAGCGGTCGGTCCAGCCATTGCCCTGGTAATATGCAGCTGCCCGTCACCCGCTGTACCGTGCTCTGCATGCCGAAACATCAGTCAGTGGTGAAGATGCTTGCATGCGCTTTGTTGGGAAAGAGTTAGAAAGACCACGCACATCGCTGCGTAGCCTTTACAGTGACTGTGACTAGTCGGGCGACGGGTCACCACACAACAGGCGTCCCATGGGGTGTGCCGAAGCGCTCAACCGCACGAAAGCGCATACTCGCATCGCAATGGGCAAAAGCATCAGGAGGAGCAGAGTGTGAGAAGCATCAGTCACTACATGTATGCTGAACACAGATCTGCAGCGGCGAACAGTGTGGCGTCCTGTCCTCGGGCCAGCTCGGGATCGCCCAAACTCAGCCTCAAACGCTCGACTTCACCTCTTCTGCTCGCAATGATGAGCACTGAGTTATGCGCGCTAAACATGCTTCATGTCCTTCAAAATCTGCTGATTCGCGAGAGTGATGGCCAAAAAGTATCGGGGATGCTAGCAGCCGACCAATCTTGCACACCAAGCGGTATTCAGGCACCAGACGGCGGGCGCGCGTCGCACGCACGCACATCGACATGAAATCCTCGACCGATGCTTAGCAGAGGCGGCATTAAAGAGTTCAAACAGAAGCCTACATCACGTCATGCAGCCAAGTTGCGTTGGAGGCTGCCACATAGAGGGTTGCAGTGAAGAGCGCCAGTTTTGCAAGCACAGGCCAAAGTCGCTTGATTACATCTCCATGCGAGTCACTGGCCATGACGATCATACGATGATGTGGTATTCGAGCACTTTCGATGCAAGAGTCGGATTTGGAGCGATCACTCACTTCTCGTGCTAAAAAAGCTTACAGAAAGTGAGGGTTGATATATGATAATATGCTCATACAGGGCGTGAGCCTGTTGCAAGATGCGCATAGCCTATCAACTCATCGGGCACCAGGCCCTTTCGATGCAACCATGAACTCTATTCGGACACCGCATGGCCGAAAGACCTGGTGATATGCAGATCTTCACCGGTCATGCGAATGAACGTTTGCTGTCGACTACACTTTCGTCTAGCCTCTTTATACCTTGATGCAAGGCAAATATCAGTTCTATATAAGCCTAAGTATTCCTCAAAGGCCTCACCAGAATTCGCTCATCACGTCTTGCGCGATCTCAGACGGCGAAACACCGAACGATCCCCGCCAAACCAGCCGGTCGCTCCTTCCTCCCTTGGGTTTGTTTATGCCACACCGGTGTTGGCGCCACGCCCGATCTACTTTGAGATAATCTCATCTGATCTCACTGGCCAGCTTTGTGGGGCGGCGTAATTGTTTACTCACAACATCCATCTCGCACTTCAACCTCCTCCACATCTAAATTGCCACAACCATCACATGCCAGCTGCCAAAACCCATCGCACAACTCACTCTTGATCGACACCCCAAGCTCTTCGTTAACCTCCTTGAGCAGATCCAAGCATAAAAGGCTAAACCTCTTCTGCCTGCGTCTCTTGGGCGCGTCTGCTCGCCCACATTGCTTCCACCAATTTGCGAGGACAAGATGGGCGAATACTTCGGCCACAGCAACGACAGTCTCTTCGCGTCTGCGGATGAGATGGCCGGTAACTACACGCCACACAACAACAACCACGGCTTCACGCCGACTCGCAACACTCGCAACACTCCCGATCAGCCACCCGCCTCGCGCGGAAACACTGGCCATCGCTCGATTCGCTCCACTGACTCCGCGGACATGGAGCTCAACTATCCGATGCCCGACCAGATGGAAATCTGGAGGCAGGCCGAGCATCCTGACTCCATCAACAAGCTCTTGAACATCACGGGCGACATGTGCCAGGAGACTTTCAGAGGCGCAGCCCAGATGCTCTCCCACGCGAACCCTGAGACGTTTGAGATGCCGCTCGAGGTAAGACGTCTCCACTTCACTCTCTGTAGTGGATCAACCGCTGACCATCGCATAGGCTAGGTTCATCTGCATGAAAGTCGATCGCGACTCTGACATGAGATACTGCCTCGCCAATGGTGCCGTCACCAACCTTCCAAGCTGCAATGAACGCATCGATGCAGTTTGGCGCGAGCGCGACGGCCAGAGAGTCTTCATGATGTTCTCCATCAGTGGGATGAAAGAGTTCTGCGCCATGGCCGAGATGGTCGGACCTGTGGCGAGAGGCAGTATGCCAGGCTGGAGCAAGGCAGGCTGCGAGGGGTACGTCCTCCTGTCACTTATTCTTCCCATTCATACTAACTGCTTGACAGCCTCGTTTTCCTCACCTTCATCTACGTCAAGAACGTCCCGTTCTCTCTCATCAATCACATCAAGCACAAGAGCAACAGGCAGCCTGTCGCGAACATGTGGAACTCCATGATGTATCACAACAACACTGGCTACCATGTTGCCAGGATCTACTGCGAGCATCCTGTGTTGAGTTCTGTGTTAGTCAAGATCCAAACCGAGACTGAAGTCGGCTACAAGTCGCAGTTGCGCATCCCGACAAGCGGTAACACTGTCTACAGTGCGAGCGACTTCGGTCCCCACAACGACAAGTCCCACGACCCGCGCTCGGCCATCAAGCCATACATTCATCGGAGCGGCAACCGCGCACCAAAGACCAATGCCTCCTGGTGGCGCTCCAATGGCATCCCACCGACGCCGTCTCGTCAACCTGACCCTTTCTTCAATGCTGGCGCATATGCAACCCCAACCCCAGTTGCACCTCACCAATACGGTTTGCACCAGCAGCACATGACTGGAGCTGCGCAGCCGCCGCCGCCATTCATGCTGCCTAACTCTGGTTCTAGCGGCTTCAACGACGCTCGATCATTCACCACCGCTGACGAGCGCATGATTGCTGAGTTCGCACACTCTCGCGATGCGAAGAGATCGGAGGCCAACCCGAAGGTTCCGAGCGCTTCGCAGCAAGTGGATGCTTCCATTCAGGACCCATTCAGTGGCGGCCGCACTCCTCACAATGGTCAGACTCGCGTCTCATCTGCGATCAAGCCTGGCCGCCATGCTCAAGGCCACGATCCGCGCGTTGGTCGCCCTCAGGCCAACTACGACGTTCAGTGGCACGGCCACGGTGGTGTTGCTCCAGCCCCTGTCTACCCTGATGACTCTACCGCTGGCTTTGGCAACACCCGCGGCGCAACTGGGCCATACAATCACCAAGGCCAACAGTCGTCCTTCACTACCAACGCAACGCCTGCTCAACTGCCGTCTCCTGACATTTCGTTGCATGCATCGCACCACGGCTTCACACAGGCTCGTGAGATTCGCAGACAGCAAGGTCAAGTTTTCGCTTTGCGTTCACCGCCCAGCTATAACACCTTGCAGTCTCGCAGAAACCATGCCCACCCTGTTCCCCGTCCAGTGCAGAACACTTCCAACAACCCGTTGCACAGTGGGTTGCACAGTGGTCAAAAACCGATCCCAAGGTCCGGAAGCCCAATGAAGCACAGTCAGTCGATGCCAATCATTCAACAACTCACACACCAGTTTGCCGCCCAGCGTATTCATGCTCCCAACACCGATGCCAAGGCGGACAGTGAGAACAAAGTCTCAGAATGGATTGACAAGACACCTCGGCGCGACGATTTTGCCCTGACCAAGCAGCCTTCTAGGTCGGAGCTTGAGACGAAGGCTTTGACCGACCTTGGCGAAATCCCGAATGATCCTCCGCGCAGTGCAGGTCTTGCTGAGAAGGTCGAGTGGCACCAATCAATGGCTGGTCGCTTGGAGGCGGAGATCGAGATGGCCAAGGCCGATGGTCGCTCCGCATCCAAGAAACAAGAGGCGCAGCTCCAGTACCACCGAACCACTGCGAGCCTATACAAAATCGAACTCGCCGTAGCTTACAAAGATGTCCAAGACAAGAGCGGTGACCTCGCTGAGTCAACGGTTAACCACCCGCCGACGAGCCCAGGTACACCTTACAACTCTGAGGACTGGCCGACGAAGGCTTACGATTCTACTGTCGAGTCTGACATGATCGAACCCGTAACTGACGAGCAGAAGAAGCTTCTCCGCTCTGTTTCCAAGAATCGCGAAGGAAAGGCTACTTACATCGACCAAAAGACTCCTGGCCCCCCTCGTCGTGTTGGAAGACCCATCACCTCCTACGACGGCCGCGAGCATGCCAGCGCGCAAGATGTTGTCAGAAGCCCCGAGCGTGCCAATGCATACTCCAACAGCCGCGCTGCTCGACCCCACGGCCACCCACCGCAGCGCGCCATCGTGCGCCCTACTTATGGCCAGCACGACCCCTGTGCCGAGGATCAGCAGTGCAACGAAGGTGGTCGCTATCACTACGAATACAGCTACAATGACGTCTCCGACTTCGCCTCCCAGGCTGGCGCGTCAGAGGATGATGGTGAGATCTTCTCGCCTCGTGGCCGTGGCTACCAACACCAGCACGCGCACCCTGGCCGCTACGCCTCTCAGATGAGCTACAACGGTGGCATGGGGCGCTGGTACGGGCCTCAGCAGAAGTAAGGTTCTCCGTCCAGCTCTTTCTCTTGTGTACGCTCATGTTGCCGAAGATGCATGTCATCGCTCGGCTTCTTGCATACCTTCTGCGAACGGAGCATTTTCAGCATTTTCATTCTCGGGCATGCCATATCGGCTGGCAAGTGCCAACTAACCAGACTGTCCCCCTTGTGCACCGTCCGCATCAACTGCAGACAATATCGCACTCAGCACTTTTTCTTTCGTCATCCGGCTGTTCTACACACACAGCCAAAGCATGGACATCGCGCATACATGTCCTCACAGCACTAATACTCCCCTTCTCCGCTCGCAAGAAGAAAAAACCAGCACAAACCTCGCCAAAAAAAAAAAGTACTTGGGATCAAAAACCGGACATACACTAACCAACAAAACACCTCGAAAACCCTCACAAAAAAAAGTAACTTGGGACCACAAAACCGGACATACTTACCAACCATGCATCAAAACTAATACCCCCGAGCACACACTGGAAACACAACGCACGCCTTTGATTTGAATACAACACACTGGGCACAAACAGCACTGGCAGTCGTAATCATAATTGAACAGCAGCGTTCCAGGAGCCGGGTACTGACAATCACACACACACTTCGAGTATACTTTTTTCCTGATCATGTCGTGTCACTCGGAGGACCCATTCCTGGGTTCTGAGAGTTGCCGTGAGGTAGCCTAGCTTAACAGAAATAGAAATCGCGTTGAAAACCCCATATGCTTGTGTCAAGAGTCTTCTGTAGTATTGTTCGTGACTCCTCTCACTGTCTTGTCTTCACCGTCAAAAGTCCCTGCCTCCGTGACCAGACATGCTTGCAGAAATCGCTTCGGCACTGCCGCAAGCTCAGCCTGCAGTCCATTCACCATCCCAGCCTCTCGCGAGTTGTGCCAACAACCTCCCTCATCGGTGGCGGAAGCCCAATCGCACATGTCGCGCGTGTATGTGTTGTTGTCAACGGCACTCTTCGGCACGAGTGTGCAAGCAAGATCAGCACAACATCGTCCATGCTGATCCTTCCTTACCTCTCTGCTCACCGCTCGCAACCTGGCCGGCAGCTCTACTCTCCCTTGGTAATCCAACAGTCAAGGCATGCGCAATTGCTCAATTGCATGCAGCGAAGCCATACCGCCGCCATCACAAGCGTCTTCTCGGAAGCAGCGGCGGCAGCAGCAGGACGAGGTATACGAGAAATCGGCCTCCGTTTCCAAGCCGCGCATCCCAAACGAGAGCCGACAAGTCTCAGCGGCCGCTTCGAAAAATCCCAACACGGCAGCACCATGCAGCACTCAATCAGGAGAAGTGACGAGCACGTGAAAAGGCCTTGGAGCCAGACTGCCACGCATATCACGTGCCAACTCCTTCACCGCCCCAAAACCATTGAAGGGCAAGGAGAATGAGCATCAAGAATTTACGCCCATAAAAACAATACATGACAATAGTCGCATCACCAAACACAAGAGCACTCCGAGACAACAATTGGAAAAAGAAGAAGAAGAAGGCAAAAATCATGAGAGTATGAGCTCGTTCTCGTATAGAAGCGTGTGATATATATATAGTGATGATGTTAATCTGCCGTGGTTGATTTCGTGCCCATAAGTATCGTCGAACATGCATGGTTCGTCATAGTAGTAGTGGTTGGTTGGTTGTGTGTCCGTCAATAAAATCCCGTTCAAATCAAACGCCGAGATTTTGTTCCATGCATTGCACATTTCCTGCTGGAGCCCGACATCGACAGCGTGATAACCGTTAAAGGAAAAACTAAAAGCAAAAAGCAAAAAGAGCAAAAGCCGGCCCGCCGCCTGTGGAAGCACGGCGGAGCAGCTGCGAGTGAGTAGGTACATGCAAGAAAACAAAAAAAGCAATAAACATATCAAGGCTGGTTTTGCGCCGCACATGATTTTCAGAATCTCATCAGTGGAGATGTTGTTGCCGTGACTCGTGTAAATCGGTTTCAAATGCGTGAATAGGCCGTGAAACAGATTCAATGAATCGCATCAGATTGTAGCAGTGAAGAGTCAGGTCGTCGACAGTAAATCATTCGTTCTTGTGTGCAGGCAGCCGTTCAGAAGCGTAAAGGTCGAGATGTGAATCTCAACGAGCGTGTCTTTCGGTATGTGACGGCCGTGATCGAGGTGGCCGTAAATCTTCGTGCAGTCCCTCATGCCAGTGAGGGTGGCGTCCAGGCCGTGCTGGTCGCTTTCGTCAAGTCGAGGAAGCAGGCTTGCTGCTGGTGCTGATGCCGTAATTAGCAATGACACCGGATTCGATGTCACTTGCTTGATGAGCCGTGCTCTAGTTTGCGCGAATGACAAGCTTGCTCAGGAACTTGTTGCTGAGACTGTCAAAGTCGTCACGGTCAAACTTGGCATTCTGTTGGCCCTTGAGGTATGTTTCTGTAGTCAAGATTAGCGAATGTTCAAACGCTCGTGATGATAGTGAGCAGACATACCATATTTGTTGACGTGACCTCTGACCTCGGTCAACGCATCGCAGATAGCTGGGTTAGAGCCAAGAACGTTGTGGTGCTTGGCAGTGTCCCACTCCTGGAGGCCAGGAAGCTTGGTGGAGATGGCCTGGAAGAGGCCAACGATGACACCGACCGGAGTGGTCTCCATGTCATCACAGAACTTGTTGACAGCCTGCTCGTCAGGAACGCGGTAGTGGCAGTCGAACTGCATCTCCTCCCAGATGGCCAAGAGAATGGCGGCCAGCATGAAGATGGTTGGCCAGTTCTTGAGCTTGTCGCCCGAGTAGACAGAGCTGTACAGAGAAGAGAGCTCCTCCAGAATGTCCTTCTGCAGCTCGCGCCACATGTCTGCGAGCGCACACTTGACCTGGAAGTTGATCATGACAGGTGCAACGGTCTTGCCGCTGAACTTGCTCTCAGGGTCATCGATACGGCCAACGAACTGCTCCTCGTCGGTGAGACCCTCAACCATGGTGATGTGCACGGTAAGGTTGTATGCAAGGACGAGCTTGAGCGCCTTGCGGATGGACGGAGTCTTCTCCTTCTCGTAGTAGCGGTAGGCAGTCTTGAGGATCTCGGTGATGAAAGCAGTGCCCTCAAAGTAGTCATCGACAAAGTGCTCGAAGCCCTGGTCAAGGTGGCGATCAAGGTACTCGGACAGAAGAGTGGTGCTGACGCCCTCCATGCCGGCTGAAAGCTTGGCAGTGGTGAGCTCGTACTGATTGTGGGTCTCAGTCTCAATCCAGTCGACATCGAAGCACTTGTCTTCTCTGACGAACACCTCGCGTGCGTTGATGGGCAGGTAGTGACCGTAGCCGTGTGTGATGTAAAGAGTACGCTCCATGGTGCTGAAGCCCTTAATGTTGTTGACGCTGAAGCCAAGGCTGACGTGTCTCTCGTAGTCGGCCTTCCAGTCCTTCATGAAGTAGCCAATATCCTTGATATCAAGACGGGTGCAGGGCACTTGCCACAGACGAGCGTGGCTGGGCCTGCAGCCGCCACAGGGCTCACCCTTGTCGCAAGTCTTCTTAAGGAACTTGCAGCGAAGACATGCACGGAGTTTGCGGATCTCGTGTGCTT
>Ga0265797_10005697_pt1 | contig 18035 bp, 19 predicted proteins | sample P2T30metagenome_FD_192433 | JGI IMG/M metagenome (GOLD analysis project Ga0265797, IMG submission 192433) | Plant litter microbial communities from East Loma Ridge, Irvine, California - P2 T30 | ecosystem: Environmental > Terrestrial > Plant litter > Unclassified | place: USA: California...
AAAATGGGACTCAAACACCACGAATCAGAATGTCATTTCTTTTCGGAACTCATCAGAAGAAGGGCCTTCCACCCGTCATTACGTGTTGGTAGCGCCCTCGACCTTGCCTTTGATGTTGTAGCGCTTACTGAAGAAAGTGAACCAGTCGTTGAGCACCTTCTTGTGCTCGTCCGAGAGATCAGACCAATCAGGACGGCACTCCTCAGGCTTGAGAGAGGACTGTCCGAGAGCGCGAGAAGCATCCTTGCCGGCGAAGACTTCGAGGTTACAGTGTTAGTTCCCAGATCAGTGTGAGTGATGTACGTCATCCTTCGACATACCCTTGTAAGAGCCCTCAGGACCGTATGCTTTGTTGCCGGTCACATCAAAGACAGTGCCCTTGATGGCGACATAAGTAGGGTAGTCTGGGTTGGTGCCTGGGATTGGAATGTTAGTATACGCTACGTTGAGCTATACGAGCCGCAATGCAACTCACCATCGCATTTCGACAGGTAATCCAGGCTGATGATGTCGTCTTTGGGCGGGTCAAGCTCCACTTTGGTCTTGGGTTCGAATGACATCTTTTCTTCTACTCGCTTTGATTGGAATGTGCGTGGACTGCTGGTTCCAAGAGATGATTGAGCGTGTCGGCGACTGATGTCGTGTGGTCAGCAATGTGAGCCGAAGCCGAACAAGTCCGCGCTTTGCCCGAAAGAGAAAGGTGTGCCATGAGCTTGATGAGGTGATTTGTCCGTAGCACTTCTCGGTAACATGACGACTGCATTGCATGTGCATAAAGTATGAGACGTACGATGCAATATAGTTTGCAGACAGATACGTCGTTATATGGTCGCTCGAGAAATGCAAAACGCTTCAGCAGAGAATTTCTATATGTATCCAAATCATGCCAGCTGTATTTCCCTCAACAGGCATCATTATCGAAAACCACAGTTACATTTACCCAATCTTATCTACATTTGACTAAATCCTGGCAATCGCATCCTACTTGACGGTGGGTTTGACAGGTGTATCGGCCATCAGCTGGATCAGCGAGTGCACAACTTCTGCAGCTGCAAGCAACGTTACTTCTCCAGGGTTGTCGTAGATTGGTGCCACTTCCACTGCATCCCGGTGTGTTAGCAATGGTTCTCTATTGACTTGGTCATTTCATATAAGGCCTGATACGTACCGACATCGGCTCCGATGACTTCCATGCCAGTCAAGCCATCCAGAATCGTCAAAAGCTCTCTTGTTGACCATCCGCCGACCTCCGCCGTGCCAGTCGCTGGCGCATACGCAGGGTCCAACACATCAATATCAACGCTAATGTACACTTTGGTTCCTTGAGTTCGCTGCTTCAATTTGTCGATGACACCCTGCGTGCCAAGACGGTCAAGATCCCTAGCCTTGACGATCTCAAAGCCGCAAGCCTTGTCGTTCTTGAGATCATAATGCTTGTTGGCTGTTGGAGCGCGGATACCAGCGTGCATTGAAGAATTCAGCAGAAGTCCCTCTTCGTGAGCAATGTGCAAGAATGTGCCGTGATTGACGCCAGCGTAGTGTGATACGCCTCCGCCCAGAACCTCTGGATCCCAAGTGTCCAGATGACTGTCGAAGTGAATCACACTGACAGCTCCCCAGTGGTCGTGAGTGGACCTCAGCGCGCTGAGAGTAGTAGTGTGGTCGCCACCGAGCGTGACAATTCGCGGAACTGAGTAATCAGTATTGTTCGCCGTGCGAGTAGAAACAATACGATGCGCTTTGTCGAGCTGCTTGAGCGCAACAGTGTTGTCAAGAACAGTCAGAGGCACATCTCCACAGTCGATGACTTTAAGACCTTGGCCGAAAGCGTTCTTGCCGGTGTAGATGTTGTACGCGAATCGAGGCGAGATTCTGCGAGAGCCCTGGCGAATACCACCCGGCCCAAAACGAGCTCCAGGCCTCGCTGTGACACCTGTGTCGAAAGGCGCGCCTACAACAGCAATGTCGTACTTCTCCACGTCCTCGCCAGAAAGAGTGCTGTTGGCCAGACAGTGGACGTATGGAAGGTTAGCGAATGTGTTCAAGCCATTGTAAAGCGGCTCCGAGATGTCGTCGGTCTCGTATTCTAGAATGCCGAGGCTGTTGCTTCCAATTGGTTGTTGGTAGCCTGATGTTGGAGGAAAGACGATTTCACGAGCTTGGAGGAGAGATGCAAATGCAAGAGCTGTTCCGAGGTGGCGAGCCATTGTGAGACAGAGTTTTTTTTTTAATTGCTAGATATGAGGAAGATGGCGGGTATGTAGTCCTTTATGTACATGTCCAGTATTTGATGTCACTCCATTGACATGGCCGTAATAGATAGATAGATAGAGGGAGCTGGTTCCACCTGCCTAAGCGAGAGACAAGCGGAGGCCGCGGAGAGCGAGGAGGGGAATGTTGAAGCTCAATCCATCTGTGAGCACTATTATTGCCGATAAGGCGCACGGCAATGCGATCAGATTATTGGGCGTTCTGAGCCCGCTCCCTCTAATTCAGTTTGCAAAATTTTGACGAAAGCAGAGGATGATTGAGAGAAGGGCATATAGAACGTCATCACTTAGTATCAATACACATCTATTGTACACGACCGCTTGCCATTTTATTGATCACGCTATGCGATGCGTAACGCTCAGTCCGGAAACAGAACACCGTACACTCCATAATTATTTCTTCTCATTCTTCTCGACGGTCCTCTTGACACCGTTGACGAACGCCTCCACGGCTTCACCGCCACCAAGAGGCATGGTGCCACCCCTGATTGAGCCACCATTCTCGACGTCAAGCCCAAGAGCGTCTCCGATCATGGGAAGACCACCATCCCTCAATGCAACTGTGAGGCTACCCAGACTCTGCTGGAGTTGAGGTGAGTGGAAGATGCGCTTGATGATCTCTTTCTTTTGGCCTGTGCTCAGTGCCTCGATGGCGCCTTGAGCTGCAATGGTGGAGGTACCAGAAGGGTCTTGTGGTGTGTCGATAGTTGTTGTCGATGATGACTCCTGCTCGAGGAGGAAGATCTCTGGCGGCAGGAAAGTACAAAGGTTGTCAATTTGTTCGGGAGTGGCATTATTGATGAATGGAATAGTTGTGGCCGAGCTGAGGAGGTCTGGTAGAGTTGTGAAGGGCTTGTCGGCTGATTGTTGTTGCTGCTGGCCGCCGGACTGTTGACCGCCACCTTGTAGAGAACGCAGGAAGTTTTGAACGACAGCTGAGGGATCTTGTGACAAGGAATCGGTAGCACTACCTGGGTAGTGAAGTGTTAGCGCTAGTCTATTTTTAATCGTACACATGTTGAGCCATTTCCTCAAGACATTCGAATGAAAGAAGCGCCTCTCCCACGTCCGAAACGCCCAAGAGTAACTGTTCGTGCAATGCTTTCTCAAGATGCCGTACCCATCCCACGTCAAATGTAAAACCAGACAGGCATCACTTACGCTCTTCCGCCATCAGCACCACCGTCTCTGCTCGCCGCGCCCTCATCTCTGGGATCCGCACCAGTCGCGTCAGCTCCAGCGCCGCCGGTGCTACCGGTCCTGTCGCGTGGCTCAGGCTGCTGCTCGTCGAGATCCATCAGGTCACCATCTCCGTCACCGTCGCCTCCTCCGTTTCTCAGCTCTTGTACTGCTTGCTCAATGTCCACATCCTCATCGCCCTGCAGGATGTCGTTCACGATTTGACCCACACGCTGGTCGCGCTGGCTGAACCAACTGAGGCTTCCCTCCTTGTGCTGTGTTTTGCTTTGCATCCAGAAGAAGTGTCTTTGGCTGCTGGAAGAGAACTTGAGGACGTAGATGCGGCCGTTTGTGGGAGAGTGCAGCTCCTCGGTGCCCTCCTCTTTTAGGAGAGGCTGGAATGTGCCATCGCCGGGGACCATGAAGAGGTCGATCTCGGGCTCTGTGGGTGGTGCGGAGCGCGGGCGCCAGCAGAAGTGAGGGATGTCATCTTCCACGTAGAGGTAGAGGTAGCCGGGTGTCGCATCTGGGGTGACCTTCTTGCCGCGCAGGTCACATTTGCCCGCCTTGAATGTGATGAGTGCGTTGGTGGCCATTGTGGGTGTAAGTGTGAATGTGGTGTAGATGTGATGTTTTGGCCGTGGAGGTGTAGCCGGTGATGTTTCGTTGGATGAGGTCAAACAAGCTTGATGGCGGCGGCGTAGGACAGCTAATCTGAAGCACGAAGCACTTCTCCACGCGCAGGATAGCCCAGTGACGATGCAAGACCCCTACTGCCGAAGTTTTCCCGTGATGCCTTGAATTTGGCCTGAAAAAGTTCCTCGCGCCTTCCGCGCCAAGACGAAAGTGCGGTCTCCCACCTCATTCAGAATTCCAGGCTGCACGACGACACAAGGCCAGCGCCCAACTAACCGATTTTTAGCAACCAACAAATACGTCAGTACAATCGCACCGACCGAACATACAGCACGGAAATATTAACGGAAATCACAGTTGGTCAACCAGCTCCGCCAAAATGTCCACCGAGGCGCAGACCAAGAAGTTCCAGAAGGGCGAGAGGGTTATCCCCTCTGCCACCGACAAGGCCCTGAAGTACTACCCGGCCGAGGATGAGCAGGTCTTGAAGAAGGTACGGCAACACCAGTGCGCGATACGAGAGAAGAGAGACGGAACCCGAACGAGCGAATGCGACCACTTGGAATATGGAAATTGGAGGCTGCTTCAAGATGCGCACACATGCTGAACGTATAACTACAGACTCGCAAGACCCAGCACCCCTACAAGCCCCGTGCTTCCCTCCAGCCCGGTGCCGTCCTCATCCTTCTCGCTGGCCGTTTCCGTGGCAAGCGCGTCGTTCTCCTCAAGACCCTCGACCAGGGTGTCCTCCTCGTCACCGGTCCCTTCAAGGTCAACGGTGTCCCTCTCCGTCGCGTCAACGCCCGCTACGTGATCGCCACCCGTACCACCGTCCCCATCAACGGTCTTGACAGCAAGACCCTCGAGAAGGTCTCCGACGCCAACTACTTCGCCCGCGACAAGAAGGCCGACAAGAAGGGCTCTGAGGAGGCTTTCTTCCAGCAGGGCGAGAAGCCCCAGAAGAAGGAGGTTGCCGCCAGCCGCGCCGAGGACCAGAAGGCCGTCGACAAGGCCATCCTTGAGTCCATCAAGAAGGAGCACTACCTCCAGAGCTACCTTGCCTCCAACTTCTCCCTGAGGAAGGGTGACAGGCCCCACGAGATGGTCTTCTAGGTTATGAGCATGGAAGCGGAGTTGAGTCAAAGAGCGGGACCGGCTGCCAGGGCGTTATCATTGCGTATTAGAAACTCTATGCAAGCCACGTCGGTAGCTTGAGGAGTGCTGCAATCCAAAACGTTCAAACGCCAGTTTTCTTACAGCAAAACTATTGTCAAGGGTGCAATGGTGAGCCGGATCTTATCGAAAACACATTCATGACAGGCAATGCATTGGTTTTACATTTCACCTCACGCGGCTTTGTTACATTTTGGCGACCAGATACCTCGACTTGCGATATAAATACTCCATTCCCCAGATGCGACCAGACCCATTTTATACTTGTGAGATTTCACGTGCACTAGTTGACAGTGAGCAGATAATATCGCAGACACAAATTGATAGGCACTAACGACTTCAATGAACGCTTCGCTCGGACTGACCACATACAGTATTACAATCCGGACCGAGTCTCAGCAATCGCCACTTCTTGATCACTAACATTTTGTAGAGCTGCCGACTACAACGACCCACGATTCAACATCATTATAAACCTGGACTCGAGACATTCGTTCTAGGACTCTGGCCACCCGACCTTCTCTGCTTTTCCATCACACTACTCTGGCCGACATTCACACCCACGCACTTCTCTCACCACTTCCAGGCACTCGGTTGAACAGCAAGACTACAGCAGCGGAATTCAAATTATTCCAAAAGGATTGGACTCTCACTGCCACTTACATGGCGATACGGAATATTTGGTACCTGGATGCAATGTCTAGCGCCACTCGGACTGACAAAGCGCGATCAAATATGGTCACTACTTGCCGCGACTTAAGTATCGGGCACCAATGACTTGTTATATTGTCTATAATTGTTGGAATTTCTTCACTTGTCGAAGATCGAATCCGTTAAATTAACACCGGGTGTGTCTATCATGGCTGTGTGATGTAGTCTTCACCTCCTTCCACCAGCACCTAATTGAATTGTTCTCCATCACATGAAAGGCCCATGTTATGTGGCCTGCCCGTCTTAATTAATCGCTGCTGCAGCGAGACCATCGTGGCAATGAATAATCATGGCGCCACATTCGTCGAACAGGACTTCTCCATCACACCATATTTGATCGGAAGGTGTCCGACAATGACCTGCAGATCCGAACCTTCCGTGGGCATACATGCATGACTGTAGCCGCTGACTTACATACAACCACACGACCTCGGGGATAAAGAACGATTCGCAGGGCGTAGACACCGAAATGCCGAGACGTGACAGACGTTCCTCAAACTTTAAAAAGACCAAAATGTTTGTGGGTCCCTGGATCCAGTCTCCTTTTACTAGAAGTCGAGAGCGCTCAACAAGGTCGTGCCCTTGGCCGTGCGACCTTTAGTCAAAAGTGATGATTATTGTCTTTATTGTCAGGCCGCTCATAAGCACGCGATATTCGATGATTATTGAACACTGCGGTCTTCATGTAGTCTCTGCGAAAAGCGAATAGTGCACATCAATGACGCAATGCCCATCATTCCGTTTAGACGAATGCAGCCAGACGGCTATTCGTCCCGAGCACTTGGGGTTGACGTTAGTTTCTGGCTGGGCCGCCTCCTCATCATCCACATCTGCATGTGCCGTACAACCGGCCCTTGGATATACGGGGACGCGAAGAGGAAGTGTCATTCGGAGCTAAGTAATGTGTTGGAAATCAATAGTACTTCCTATTAATCTTTCAGTCCCTTCCACCTTCTCTTCCTCTATGCGTTTGCAAAAGTGTTAATCTATTTTTTACTAATATAACCATGGATGCTCTCGAGAGAATCCTCTCAAGGCCCGTGGCAAAGCCATACCGCACAGCAGGCCTGGATCTCAAAGACCGGATATACCTAAACAAGGATGGACACCTTGACTTTGCACCCAACGATATCGAGAACCCCAAGAACTGGTCCGCCAAACGCAAATGGTACATCACCGTCGTCTCGGTGTCTTTGGTCGTCAACGCCACTTTCGCGTCATCGAGTCCCTCGGGATGTCTCCCCAGTATCGCTGAAGAACTCCACGTGAGTGTGAATCCGGTCGCTGGTCTGGTGATTACGCTATTCTTGCTGGGATATGTGTTTGGCCCTCTCTTCTGGGCTCCGCTGTCTGAGTTCTTTGGTCGTCGCTGGGTGTTTTACTTTACCTTCTTGGGATACTTTGCTTTCAACTTCTTGTGCGCCTTCGCACCGAACTTTGGCGCCCTGCTTGTTGGAAGGTTCTTGACGGGTACTTTTGCGTCATGTACCCTTTCAAACGCTCCAGGCGTGTTAGCAGGTAGGCAGACATGCAAGAACGCCTTCTGAACATCCGGCTAATGTCTTTGCAGATATCTGGGGTCCTATCGAGCGTGGAAATGCCATGGCCCTTTTCTCGTGTATGACGTTTATTGGACCTGCTCTCGGACCTGTCATCTCTGGCTTCCTACAGCTCACGGAAGACTGGCGCTGGAGTTTCTACGTTCTGCTATGGCTAGCAGCTGGCACCATCCCATTCATGCTCACGATTCCCGAGACACTTCCAAGTCAGGTGCTCCTGAACAAAGCGAAGCGCATCCGCCGTGCCAAGATCCCTGGCTATGAGAATGTCATCGCGCCTGTCGAAGCCACGGACCGCTCTCTCAAGAACATCTTCAGCGTCGCGCTGACAAGGCCCTGGAAGATTCTTTTCGACCCGATCTCTTTCGCTTGCGCCATCTACCTGAGCGTGGTCTACATGCTGCTTTACATGCTCTTCTCGATTTATCCTTTCGTCTTCCAGACCATGCGCGGCTGGAACTCTGGTGTTGGTCAGCTGCCTTTGATCGGAACAGTGGTAGGCGCGTGCTTTGGTGGTGCCTATGTGTTCTACGTCTCAGCGCAAGACAAGAAGAAGATCCTCGCTGGCCATGTCCGCCGCCCGGAAGATCGACTTATTGTTGCCATGGTGGGCGGAATCCTATTCCCCCTGTCAATGTTTGGCTTCGCTTGGAGCGGTAACTACAATGAAGTACACTGGATTGTGCCTACAATCTTCGGCGTCATTCTCGCTTCGTCTATTTTGTTGGTGTTCGTTGCTTACTTGAACTACATCACAGACTCGTAAGTTTTGCCAGGTATCCTCTGCTTATGAGCAACGCAGCTGACACGAACCCAGATACTTGATGTACGCCGCCTCAGCTCTCGCAGCGAACACAATCTGCCGTAGCGCAGCAGGAAGTGCAGCACCGCTGTTCACAGACTTCATGTTCGAGGCCATGGGTGTCGGCGGAGCCGGGAGTCTGATCGCCGGTATCGCCTGCCTGCTTGCGCCAATCCCATTCGTCTTCTATAGATACGGCGAGCCTATCCGCAAGCGCTCCAAGTTCGCGCCGACGGAGGACATAGAAGGAGAAAAGCAAGACGAAGAGCAGCGTGCGGGTAGCACTTCTGGAGATTCTACCGACAAGGAAGACAAGGAAGAGCTGGCGCTTGACGAGGAACAAGGTGTTCCTTCGCCCGAGGAATTGGAGAAGCAGATCGAGAAAGAGAGGGCTGCTGAAGGAATTACCTCGCAACATGCGCAAGGTGGAGATAGGTTTTTGGATGCATCGGGTATGGAAAGGGCCGAGCGCTGAGCTGGTTGGTATAAGAATAAAGACTACAGTGAGCGGAGGTGGACAAAATTTGTCGCAACCGACCGCCGGAGCCAGATACAGGTTTATACGGGTTGATTTATTTTGAGCGTTCAGCACGGCTGATATGGGTCATACATAGGAATTGCGAGTTACAGTCAATACTGCCAGACCAGAAGATAATGTTACAGAAAACGTCACGACTTCCACCGCTTATTCTCACCTTCAATCGGCTCCAGCGCATCCAACAGTATGACAATATCTGCCTTATGTTGCCAACATTATAAACGAAAGAGTTACGAGGAGCGCCGCCTTAGAGGACGTGAGGATGACGTTTGCTGATTTGGGAAGTGCTCGATCGCACCTTCCGACAGTGGTCACTTAGAGACGTTCGACTTCAGCTTTACTTTTCAACTGACTGATACGTATCACAGATCAATGTTGTGACAACACAGCAACTATGCCTCCATCCAGACCGCCCTACAAGCGCCGCCGGAGTGCCTCTCATCACTCCATCAGCTCGAAAAGAACGACTTCGGCATCAAGCACACATTCCGCCGCGCGATCGACTCGCACCGGAACATCTCGCAGGTCATCTGGGAGTTCACTCCAAGGACATGCACGCCGAGGAGCTTCACGCGATACCAGTGAGAGGCCAGCTTCGTCTGTTGATGCGCGCACGTACACCGGCGCCGCAACAAGTGTCGCCGACAACGTGTCCCAAGCGCCTAACGATGAGTATCCGGATGTCGAAATACTGAGTGAGGTTATCATGGCAGTGAACCTCACAGATCGAGGCGCCATCGGATGCGCATACTACGTGGCTCAGACAGAAACCTTATACTTTATGGAGGATGTGCAGTTGGGCGATGCTGAGATGGTGGACTCTTGTAAGTTCATGGCGATCTCTGGGCGGCGCCCACGCAAAGCTGACCAAGCGCAGTGAAGCTCTTCATTGATCCGACCGTGGTACTTGTATCGACAAGATGCAACGAGGAGCTCATCAACCGTCTCGACCCAGAGATGATGAACGGACGCGGCTCTGTCGCAGGTGAGAGACAACATGCCGATACTACCCGCCAACCGTACCTCCTCGAATGCCGACCAAACGCTGAGTTCGGGTACGACACATCTCGCAAGAAACTGGTGAGTCTTCGCATCGGCCAGCGAGACGGCCCTAGAGTGACGTTCGTAGTCCCTGGCGACATCCTGCCTCAGACAGGCTCTAGGGCTGTCGACGGCTACGATCAGCAAGACCGTCAAGGTCAGCTTCTGCGCTTGTCTGGTTGGATCAATCTGGAAAGCCGCCTGACCGTGGGCTGCGCCGGAGCCGTACTCTCGTACATTCAGCGGCGGCGAGCCACATCATACTTGCCGCATGATGGAGATGCCTCTGGCATGTTCCGCGTAGGTACGATCGAGATGTTCAGTCTTTCGGAATCCATGTTCATCAACACAGACACTTTGCTGTCACTTCAAATCATGTCCACCGAGTCCCACCCGAACGCCCAACAGCATGGTCCCGCTAGTAAAGCGGGCTCAGGTGGCTCAAAAGAAGGGTTGTCTGTATATGGACTCTTTCAGCATTTTGCCAAAACCAGCCAGGGTCGTATGCTGCTCAAACAGTACTTCCTACGCCCAAGCCAAAATAAGGCTACGATTGATGAGCGTCTGGATACCACGAGCTTCCTCGTCCGACCCGACAACAGCGACTGTCTCCAGCGCTTGTCTGACAGCCTTGGGAAGATGAAAAACGTACGGCTGTACACCGTCAATCTACACAAGGGCATCAACAGTGGCCTGAACCGCAACGGAAAGCTTGCGACAGCGGTCTGGCCCAGCCTCCGGCAATTTGCTTTCCACGCTTTGAAGATCACGGATATCCTTGTCGAGCTTGAAGGAGGCCGTCGTCTCGCCGTCGTCCGCAAAGTCAACGAGGTGTTCAACAAAAAGCTGCTCGCAGAGGTCGGCACCTTGATCAACGACGTCGTTGATTTCGAAGCGTCGCAGGAACAAAGGCGTACGATTGTGCGAGCGGGCATCAACGAGGACCTTGACGAGGCAAAGCGCGCCTACGACGGCATCGAAGACCTCCTGTCACAGGCCGCAGAACACATCGCAAACGAGGTTCCTGCAAATCTGGACTCGAAAGTCAACGTTATATTCTTTCCACAAATCGGGTTCCTCATATCGATTCGCCTGAGCGAGCACACAGGTACCGGCGTCTTCGAGGGCACTGACCAGGATCCTTGGGAAAAGATGTTCTCGACCGAAGCCAACGCTTACTACAAGAACATCCTCATGAGCCAACTGGACCAGCGATTTGGTGACGTGTACGCCAGGATCTGTGACAAGGAGATTGAGATAGTTCAGCAACTTGGAGAGCGCGTGTTGGAGTACGAGGAGTTGCTCAACAATGTTTCAGACATTGTTGGAGAGCTTGACTGCCATGTTGCACTAGCGAAAGGTGCTATGGCGTACAACCTTTCTCGCCCTCGAATTTCGGAGCAGAACGTCCTGAAGATCAAGTGTGGCCGGCATTTGTTACAGGAGTTGACCGTGCCTGCTTTCATCTCCAATGACACTTTCATAGTCGGTGGCAGCGGTATTGACCCTTCCGAACCCAGACCTGAGTCGTCGCTTGAGCAGCAGAGTCCATGTCCTGGAGCAACTACCCGAGATATGGCCGGGCCAAGCATGATCTTGATGACAGGACCGAACTACTCCGGCAAGAGTGTGTACTTGAAACAAGTCGCAATGATTACATACATGGCGCACATCGGTTGTTTTGTTCCTGCCGAGGCGGCAAAGATCGGGTTGACCGACAAAATCCTGACTCGCATCGCAACCAGAGAGAGTGTGTCGCGACTCCAGAGCGCTTTCATGATCGACCTGCAACAGACTTCGATCGCCCTGACACTGGCCACACGCCGTAGTCTGGTTATCATTGACGAGTTCGGCAAGGGCACCGACACCCACGATGGGGCAGGACTTGCAGCGGGCGTGTTTGAGCACTTCTTACAGCTTGGCCCAAACTGCCCCAAAGTTCTCGGAGCCACGCACTTACACGAGATATTTGAGAATGGCTTCCTTCAGCCTCGCCCTGCCTTGCGCTTCGCGCACATGGAAGTCAATGTCGACGCAGAAGCCAGTCAAGTGGAGGAGCAGATCACCTACCTCTACAGGTACCGACAAGAGCGCAGTACTTCAAGCTTCGGAACACACTGTGCGGCGATGAACGGCATCGATCCTGCGGTGATTGAGCGTGCGGAGAATTTAATCCTTCTCGCAGCAACGGGAGAAGACTTGGTCGAGGCGTGTGCTGGACTTCCAGAGGCAGAGCTGGCGGAGCTCGAGAACGCTGTAAGCTGTTCGAAATAACGCAAGCATTGTTTATCTACTGACACAGTGCAGGAACAGATTGGCCGTGATTTTCTGGCGGCTGAAGTTGGAGAGAAAGCTCCACGCGCTATGCTTGGTGAGCTTATGTCGCTTGCGAGTTCGACCTTGAGCCCATCGCGTCCGGAGTCGCAGTCGATGTGATGGATGAATTGAGTTAATGGACGAGTTCGACGACTTCGCTTGAGAGAGTGCCATGGTTGATTTGATGGAGATACACCGCGTTCGCTATCTCCGCTCGCTTCTGCAGACTGACCTGCAGGTTGCCGCTGAGGCTTGTTTTAGCTTGTTTCCGTAAGCAGCTGACTACTCGAAGGAATGTCACCCCTCAATCCTTTGCTTTCAAGGTCGTTTACTTTATACTTTATTACTCAGTATATAACTATTCCTGTGCAACTTTATCATATCCCAGTATAGCAATACACACCCTTTCCCTGGCCGAACTTCTGGATCCATCATGGACTCGGCCGACCGACGAATAGAAGAAGCTGAGGAAGATGCCGATAGAGCGAACAGGAGCACACCAAGAGGGCCAGATGGGGAGTCGAACGTCCCACTATCGCGATCAGCTACAGGCGACACTGCCAGTTCCAGCTCTTCCAGCGTATCTCGCATCTCCATTGTACGGGAGGAAATGACCCTGTCACGATACTCAACAATACCAGAAGACATGGCTCTAAGCAGACATCCCACAACCTTGAGCCGCATACAGACGGCGCGCAGCCAGCGGGACATAACAGTGGGTGCGGGCCTCCGGAGTCGTACTGTGACACGAGAGTCCAAGAAGCCTCTCCCCGGTTTCGGTGATGGCAAGGAATACCCTCCAATGCTCCCTGAGAGCGACCAGTACGTGGTTGAGTTCGACGGTCCGAACGATCCTCTCCACGCTCAGAATTGGCCGTTGAGAAAGAAAGTCCCAGTGGCCGTCTCGCTCGCATTCGTTACACTGACCGCTGCATTCGGCTCGTCGATCTTTTCTGCAGCTTTGGCCTCTGTCGCGCGAGAGTTCAAAATATCAGCTGAGGTTACAATACTTGGCGTGTCGCTCTACGTGCTTGGTTTCGCCTTGGGGCCCATCGTATGGGCGCCGATATCAGAGCTGTACGGACGGAGATATCCTCTGATCATTTCGTCGTTCGGCTTCTCGATCTTCAATCTTGCGGTCGCTACAGGGAAGGATGTCCAGACAATCTTCATCTCAAGATTCTTCGGCGGATTCTTTGGAGCTTGTCCGCTCACGATCGTTGGTGCAGTATTTGCAGATATGTTGTAAGGCAATCAGACACTCATACGATGCATACACTACTGAACCTTTTGTAGCAACAATCGGCAAAGAGGTCTCGCACTCACAGTATTTTCTGTGACGGTTTTCAGCGGGTCAGATGTCACACATTACTCCTGCAAGTTTGGCACATCGACTGACAATCTTGCAGACCTTTACTCGCACCGTCCATCGGCGGCTTCATCAACATGTCGTATCTTGGCTGGCGCTGGACCGAATACATCACGACGATCATGGGCTTCCTCGGGGTACGCTGACATCTCCACGAAGAATCTCGCCAGCAATGATTAACCACTAGAATACAGCTAGCGCTCGAAATCTTTCTACTCGAAGAGACATACCCTCCCGTAATCCTCATCAACAAAGCCTCCGAGCTACGACGACGAACGCGCAACTGGGGCATCCACGCCAAACAAGAAGAAATCGAAGTCGACCTGCGAGAACTCCTTGAGAAGAACCTGTCGCGGCCGCTGCGACTCTTAACCACCGAGCCAATCATACTGGCTGTTAGCGTATACATGGCTTTCGTCTACGGCATATTCTACCTCTTTTTGACGTTCTATCCGATCGTCTTCCAGCGGATACATGGCTTCAATGAGGGTGTGGGAGGCGTGAGTTGACTATTCCGAGCTTCTGTAGCAAACGCTAACATCCGATGTAGTTACCATTTTTCGGCATGATTGGTGGTAAGTGAATATAACGGCCTGCAGTGCACGTCCTAGTCTAACATCACAGGTCAACTCCTCGGCGCCATCTTCATGATCGCGATCTCACCGAGCTACAACCGCAAACTGGCCGCAAACAACAACATGCCTGTCCCAGAATGGAGACTTCCGCCTGCCATGGTCGGAGGCGTCAGCTTCGCCATTGGGATATTCTGGTTCGCGTGGACCGGGTTCCGAAAAGACATCCACTGGACTGCGCCGACGCTATCCGGCTTCGCCACGGGTTTTGGCATCTTGTCGATCTTTTTAAATCTGCTGAACTATCTCGTCGAGTCTTATCTGATGTTTGCGGCTAGTGCCATCGCTGCGAACACTTTGATGCGTAGTCTTTTTGGTGCTATTTTTCCACTTTTCGCCAGGTGTGTCTTTGATCGTACAGCTGTCATTTTGGAAAGGAAGTCGCTGACTGCTGATTAGACAAATGATCGAAGGAATGGGCGTCGGCCCAGCCGGGAGTCTCCTGGGGGCAGTCGCTACGGCACTAATACCAATGCCGGTACTGTTTTATTATTACGGTGCCAGACTAAGAGAGAAGAGCACTTTTGCGCCCACGTGTGTATCTCCTTGTGATTTGACAAAGCTTTCTGGTTTGCTAACTCTGCCTGCACAGATTCTCTTCCGCTAATCAGGACAGCCACAACAGCGTGGGAGGCACAGAAGATGACGAGATGGTCAAGGCTGATGTGCAGCTTGCGGAAATGAGCGAAAAGGCGAAGTTGTGAGCATGCGTCTGGTATGAAGTGGCTAGCTGTGATGGATGTAAGGACTGTGGTTCCTCGTTGAACTTATGGGGTTCTTGCAAACGCCGGCATCCATACACCAACACCCATAGCTTCAAGCTAACGCCTTCGAGACATGGGACTTGAGTAGTTCACCAACAGCTTCCCAATATTGCTCTTTATGCGCCATCGCATGCGCACAATGCGCACTCGTTTCAAACAGTACCGCACCCGTCGCCCGGTACCCTTTGGTCTTAGCATCATCAACATGACTCTCCACATCCTGGTAGGGCACCAACTTGTCCGCTTTGGAGTATATGTACAGCCTCGGAACTTCTGGATTGAACAGCTTGCGATCGTTCAGCTGATTTCGAATCCGTGTGATGCCGTCTTCGGCTCCAGTGATGAAGAGTGCCAGGTACAGCAAGCAGAGCAAGATGTGAACAATGGGAGGCCCGAGATATCTCGTCAGAGGCGATTTAGGCATCGAAGCAGTCAAAGCTTGGACGGCTCGCTGGTGGGTCGCAGTGCCCGGACAACTGTCGAAGATAATGGCACTGAAAGCCTGGCGGCGGATGTTCTCTGGCAAGCTGCTAACGAGCTGGATGGCGCACTGAGAGCCGCCGTTGGAGAAGATATGTAGAATGGCTTGTCGCTGACCATGCCCTTGCGCATGTTGGGATGTGTGTGAGAGTAGGACATCGCGTGCGGGCTGCAGCCATAGCTGTTGAGAGGAGTTCGAGCGGTAGATCATCTCAGCCACACCAGACTCTATGACAAGGATTTCGGCATCCGGGTACTGCTGGCGATACTGCTGGGTGTACTTGGCGATATGCTTGCGAGCAGCTGACATCCAGGTGCAGAGTACGACCAAAGAAGAACCATCTTGGGTATTCTTCTGAAGCGGCTGACGAAAATACGAGATGCCGTCTCCTATGGCCTCGAAATCCCAGTTTGTGCTTGTCATTGTTTTATGTGTTGCTGTGTTAGTCCGGTTGTTGTTGGTGTTGTTGGAGGATTCGTGGCCGTTGCTAGACGTTCGGAAAAACACAAGTGATGAATTCGTGGTGTTCACTGGATCAACATATTTGGTCCGTGTGGGTGAGACATGAAGAATTACCACACGTGGTTGACTCGTGGCCAACATGCAGGTGGCATGTGGATCGCATGTGCTACCTGGTATTTTACGACAAACCGTTAGTGTCCGTCCCGGCCTCAGCCAATTAGATGCTGGCTATGGACGAGTTTGACAGTGGTATATATATATCTCACTCTTTTGATTCTCCCTTCAATATCTGTACCATTTTGCTCGTGATAGCATATTGGCTTAAAAAAGGAGAAAAGGCATGTGTCTCAGATGCTTTGGCTTTTAGTTGGCGAATAAATCCTACAAAAGCACTTTGACATGTTAACGAGTTTCAACTGCTCCTGGCTACATACAAGTGCGACTACAGCGGAGACACGAACCGCATACACAACTTGGGTATCATCTCATTCGCTATCTTAGTCACGAAATCATACAATTAGCCCACCCCACGGCTCATCATCTCACGTCGCCTTTGTCCTAGTCGATCTCCGACTACCAGGCGTGGCAGGCTTGACTTCCTTCTTTGCAGTGGTCTTCGCGGTGTTCGGCTTCACGTCCACGTCCTCAGCTCCACCACTGACGTCTTCTTCATCCTTCGCCTTCCCACGCCCTTTCGCTGCCGCCTTCTTTGTCACGGGCTTCTTCCCTTCTTCTTCATCCTCGTCCTCTTCCGATTTCACCTTACGCTTGCGTCCTTTCGCCGGTTTCTCAGCTTCGGACACATCAACCGAGTCAACATCTCCAGCAACAGCAGCAGTCTTCTTTTGTACGCTGGGCACGATAGCTGATGTCCGTCCGCCAACCTTGAGATGTACGATCTTTTCTCCATTGGGCAGGACGTTGGAGTCCTTCTTTCCCTTGTCCCATCGGTACTTCATCAGCCAAGTTTCTGGGAATTGTTCTGAGTCGGCGAGCAGTTCGCATGCGGTTGTGCAGACGGTCAGGATTGAGTCGTGGAGGGTCTTGATTTGGTCGTCGTTGAAGGTGTTGCTGTATTGCTCTGGTTTGAATTAGTACTCGTCGACGCCATTAAGACCATGATAATATGAGGACTCACCTGGGTGTATTCTTGCTTGATAGAGGACCTCGTCTGCCACCCAATTGCCAATTCCTGTATCTTGGCGTTAGTACATTTGTTGCGATTAATTGAGCCGCAAGGGATGTTTCAAACGACTCACCTGAAATATTCGCCTGATCCAGCAAAAGAGCCTTGACCGGCACACGCTTCTTCCTCAGCAGCTTTGTCAAAAACTCCACAGTAAACTTCTCCTTATCAACCACAGGATCCGGCCCATTCTCTTTCAAAGGCGAATGGTTCCTGATCTCCGAAGCCTCACACTCCACAAGCCTGATCCTCGCCAACCTCCTCGCATCGATGAACGCAACCTCAACCTCATCCTTCTCCTCTCCCTGCACCGTCTCTTTCTCAAACCTCATCAAAAACTTGCAGTACTTCGGCGGCCACTCCGCCTCTTCTTGCGATTCCTTCTTGCTCCTGTAGTAGCCCGTCTCTTCGCTGCTGAACTTAACCCAGCCAGTCATACCCAGGTGCATGACGGCGTGCGGGCTCTTGTCGAAGGTCATGTAGAAGTATTTGCCCTGCTGCGCGGCGCCGGTGACGCGCCTGCCGACGACGGCATCTTGGAAGGCGGCGGCGGATGTACCGACTTTGCCGTAGACGATGGTGTCTTCGTGGGCGGTGCAGGAGGCGATGGTGCGGTTGAGGGTGTATTTGCGCAGGTAGTGGACTACGCGGGCCACTTCGCCGATCTGGGAGGCTGTTAGAGGTGGGTTGGGGGTTATTGTGAAAGGGATCTGACCTCGGGCATTTTCGCAGAGTTTTGTGTTGATTGTCCGGTATGAATAGGAGCGATGGGAAATGCCAGTGGTTCACAATATCATGTGTAATGGTGTGTAATGGTGTGTAGTACTTTACGCGTCACTAAAGCAAAGGAAGACGCGACGGAAAGTTCAACTCTCTCCAGACCGAGGACCAGCCCAGCTCGTGCTCTATAGCAAAC
>Ga0265797_10005698_pt1 | contig 18033 bp, 10 predicted proteins | sample P2T30metagenome_FD_192433 | JGI IMG/M metagenome (GOLD analysis project Ga0265797, IMG submission 192433) | Plant litter microbial communities from East Loma Ridge, Irvine, California - P2 T30 | ecosystem: Environmental > Terrestrial > Plant litter > Unclassified | place: USA: California...
AGGAGGGACTGTTCTGAAAGGCAGGTGGTGAAGCCGACGTTTACAGTTGCTGCGTTGCGCCAAACTTTCATAACGGCTTTTCATAGTGGACAAAAATGTGTTGACTCCTGAGGTTGATCACACCAGCATTATAGCTCTCAGAACAGCTTTGATCAAATTCTACTTGGTCACCTTAGTCGATGATATTGGTATGCAAGAGCGAGACAGTCACTCATCTGTGTGACAGCTTGTGCGCACCAATGCTGTCGTATACTGGCCGGATGTGTATCCTCTAAAAGTCGTCTGTTTATGCTGTCTCATCTCGTGTATCTCTCTCATGACAACTCACTTAATGCTGTAGCTGACCCTGCTGTTTCCCTTGCTGCGAGAAATCTTCTTCACAGTGACATCTCCGCACAAGTCTGTAGTCTCCACATGCGTCCCTCCACACGGATACACATCTACACCAACTATTCTGACAACCCTCAGCACCGAATCGTCTCCATTGCGCATTGGGTGGTTCTCCGGAATAAGTCGTGACAGCCCTTCACGCTCGAAGTCGGCGGCCGTCCAGAATTCGACCTTGACTGGGAATGCTTCTTTGACAAACTCGTTGACTTTGGCCTGGAAAGTCTCCTTGTGCTCTCCTCCTATGCTTCCCTGAAACTCACATGAAGCGCTGTCGGGGAAATGCGACGCCTTGAGCTCATCGAAATTCGGCACTTTGTCGCCGACGGTGTGCCTCACGGCGCCTCCCAAGACGTGTCCGGCCGTGTGCAGTCGAGAGTACAGAAGTCGCTTTTCGCCGTCCACGGCGAGCTCAACTTCGGTCCCGGGCTTGATCTCAATTGCATCTTGACTGTCTGCGAAGCGAACCAGATGCAGCACAAGTCCGGGGTTCGCGGCGTCGTGGCGGGCTGATATCATCTCGAGTTGTGGTGCCGTTTGCGTGCCATTGGAAATCTCGCTTGGGCTGGTGAGGGTGATTGTTCCTTCATCCGAGGGCTGTCCACCTCCCTGTGGATGGAAGATGGTCTCGGTTGTCGTCAAGATAAAGTCCTTGTCGCTGTCGGCGGTCTTGAACAGGCCAAGATTTGCCTCGCTTAGAGATGAGAGAGGCTGGATTGATTGCACTTTGGTCTGGAGTTTCAGCAATTGTCCGTCATGCTGGTAACGCAGAAACGTGTCATTGGTGACGGCCATAGTGACTCGCGGAGATGGAGTCGGAACAATGCGTGGGATGCTTGGTGGAGTGGCAAATCGAGTTTGCAAGATTGGCGTGAAGGTCCGCTTCAGTATGAGTGATTGAGGTGTGCTGATGAGTCTGTAGATCGGATGGAGAAACGTCCTGTACATTGATTGTCGTTTGCTTTTTATTGTTGTTATCTACGCCCTGCTGTACTCATCTCGCTGACTAACATCTTGGCGACGGCGCAACGTGGCAGCGAAGACAGTCATGTCTAACACTAACCCTAAATTTGCTTCCATTGCAATCATTTACATTCTTTACAGTCATAGATATAGAATTGGACCGTATCTTACGGGTAAACACTTTTGATTCTCGTAATCATTCGGTAATTTGTACGCATAAACAGACGATCAAGAGTCTTTGACTTGTATAGCTGCCTCAAGATCATATTCTTCATCTGAGTCCGTGTAATCCATTGGATGATCGGAGTCTGAAGAATACCCCATGTCCTCTTCGTTCAGCAGTGGTTTTGTCCAAACCGCCTCCAGCATCCCAGTGACGTCCTGCTCCTTCTCGCGCAAAGCCAGCCCGATCAAAATATCCGCGTACCGCCAAGCCGGAGGTGGCCTTGTCATCTGGTCATCGATCGGGACGTCTTTCATTTCTTCTTCGGTCAAGACGCAGTCAGTCTCGTATCTCAGATTGTAAGGGGCGAAGTTGCTGATGTAGCTCAGTAGCATATAGCTAGTATTCACATCGATAGTTGATAGACTGCGAAGCTCTGCGCGGAGGCCGGGTCGCATGTCTCGAAGAGTGCATCCCACTACTGCACGGCGAATGAGAAAGTACGCGCCATGCAGTGAGGCAATTCTTCCTTAATACCAGGAATTCTCATTTTTGATGGATTTGCGGAATTTTGCGTACCTGTCACAAAGTTTCACAGCCAGATCGACATTGCGAAGGATTTGAGGCAGATGTCGATATAGCGGTTGAGTTTCTGGTGAGGCTACATCGATTGTTATGGTTGCCGCCTGACGTGCTTCGGCCAACGTGAAGTCCACAGCATCCTGAAAGTACGGCATCTTTGAGTTGTAGACATCGGTGATAATCTGTTCCGAGTGCTGAAGCCAAATCGCACGCATTCGCTTGTTGACGTGTGCAAGATCGTACAGAGTCCGAGTCGTTGGGCTTGCGCTTAGAATTTGGGTTAGAAGCTCATTGGGCAAAGAGAGTAGTCCAGTCATGATTCGCTTTCCTGATGGATAAGTTCGGAAAGATATGACAGAGAGGCGGTAGTCTGCCTGTGGTAGTACCGAGAATGGTAATTCGAACCAGTGTTTTTGATCTGCCTCGATGGATCGTCCAAGTTGATCGAGTCGATACGGACGATAGAATATTGATGTCAAGCTTCAAAGTGTTGTTTGGAAAGGGAGTCAGACTGTTGCGGTGTATGAGCAAGCTTGCTTGATCCTTCGTACGAGTCAAGTACAACACAACTCGGAATCCGCGTCGTCGTTTCATACTTGATCGAATTGAACAGATGAATTTCGAGATTTTAATAGAATACATGCGGAGTCCAGTAGACAAGACTTTCCTTTGGTGATTTCGGAACGCCAAACAGTGAACCGAACCTGGATCACTTTTTGCATTTGTTGCGCGAAGTCTGCGTATGATGCCTTAGCCAACTATGCTATCCATCAGCAAAACGCCCATTATCCCCATTCACTCAGCATTCACATTCCTCTCCTCCCCTTCAATCCCTTCCGTCCCATCATCTGCCCCCTCCACCGCCCCACCAACAGCTTTCCTGGGCCTCACAGCGATGAACTCATCCTCATACGTCGGATCCTCAGAACATCTCCTATCCTTGTAAAACGCAAACACGGCATTTTTGTAAGCTCTGAGATCGATTTTCTCCGGCACTGTGATGAAGATGTCTCTCCAGGGCGAGGCGTTTATCAGGTAGCGGACGGGGAAAGGCACGTCTGCTTCGAGATCGGCGGCGTATTGCGTGAAGATCGTGTCGTGCCAGGTTGTGTTGAGGTTGCGGGATGTCATTGTGGATTTTGGTTTGGTTTGTTGATTTGATTGGTCTGTGTTAAAGCATGAAGTTATGGGTATGTAGAGAGAAGGTTGAAGGTGGCGATATTCGGGTCGTCATGGTCTGGGTGATCACAAGTTTGTGTACACCACGGCGGAATCCTTTCAGCTTCGAAGGTCACGGTTTATCAACCCGAAAGCGAACTCAGGTATAACGTTTCACAGAACGCAGAGAATGGCAAGTGTGATTTGTATGATGATACGCAAACTCTCCACACCAACACATGTATACGTGTAAGTAAGTAGTATATATAGACGTCGGCGGCGCTCAACGGCGAGCTGTACCTCTCAAAGCCTCTGTCAATTCTTCTTCTTCTTCCTCCTACTCTTCTCCAAAGACGCCGTCACCTCGCTTTTCCCAACTAGAACAAGAAATCCAACAAAGTAAAAAAGCAAAAATCCAACAAAATGGAAGAGCGCCGAGCGAGTATGCAATCTGTCTGTCTGTCTGGTTCTTTCCAGGAAAGGCCGTTAAAAGAATGGCGAAGAAGGGTGGGTGGATCGATCGCATATTCCAACCCAATCCCTTCTTGCAGCGATCGGAATAGCTAAATAAAAATTCTAAGAAGGGTAAAACACAAAAAGCGCTAGATCGATCCCGTCGGTATCTACACAAAGAAAGCAAAAGCAAAAAAAGACAGCAAAATTGTCTAAGCATAGCGCGGACGACCCGAGTACGCTGGCGGAGGCGGAGGGGGTGCTCCCCAGCCTCCTTGGTTAGCGTTCTGGTTGTTCCAGCCATGACTGGGTTGCATCTGCATGGGTGGCTGCTGGCCGCCGCCTTGTTGGCTGCCTTGCCAGCCTTGCCAGCCGCCTGGAGGAGGACGAGGAGGAGGCGCGACCATCTTCTTGTTTGCGCGGCGGCGGCGGCAGCTGCGGATGCAACAGCCGAGGATGGCGAAGAGGATGAGGCCGCCTACACCGGCGCAGACGCCGATCACGATGGCTTTGTGGTCGTCGATCCACGAGGAGACTTGGCCGCCGACGGAGGCGCCCCTGCAGCGGCCATTCTGGCATGTGCCGCCACCGCTGCACTCGGTGCCGTCGAGGAAGTTTTGCTGGAGGCTGAAGCATTGATTGGAAGGGAACTCGGGCGAGCCACAGGTTACTACGCAGGAGGAGGAGTCGCAGGCGTAGGTGTCGTTGCCAGTAGTGTAGGAGCCCATGACTGACTTGCACTGCTGGTCGCGGGACGTGCATTGGCCGGAGGCACATTTGAGGCCATCGCCACAGCTGTCACCATCCGGGGTGTGGGTGTCGGTTGGGCAGACAGCGGCATTGCCAGGGCAAGTCTCTTGCGGATCACAGTCGCCAGAGCTCTCACGGCAGACAGTGCTTGTGCTTGCAAACTGGCAGTTGCGGCAGCAGTCTTCGTTGGAGTCATCGCAGACAGAGTTGTTCTTGTATTTGCAAGTCGAGGCGTCGCAGCAGGGATTGTCGCCGCACCCCTGCTCACCACCGCAGTCACACTGTTCGTCACCCTCTACAATGCCATTACCACACTGTTGGCCAGTGATGGTCTCCACTTCTCTGTTATTGCTCAAGCAATCAGTATTGACATTGTTGTTCTTGATAGCACTGCAAATGTTGCCGATCGTGCAAGGAGAGAATTCATCAACACCTCTCTGACTCGACGGATTCATGATGTACCGTTGATTGGCATCGCACGTGGTTGCGTCCAGATGACAACACTGCGCTAACACTCGTGGGTCTGTCGAGGCACAGGTTTGAGAATTGCAATCATGGACAGCGCCAAAAGTGTGGCCAGTCTCGTGCGCAATGACTTGCCATTCTACAGCACCATCGGTGCGATACACAACGTTGGCTCCAGCGACAGTTTCGGCGGTTCCACCATTGTCCGTCTGGCCAGCTCCAGTGGTGGAAGAGTTCGTTTCCATGGCTTCGTTTACGCAAGCCTGACCCAACCAAGCAAGACCGACGGCGCTGTCAGTAGCACAGGTAGATAGAAGAGTCCAGTGGCTGTTGCTGTCTCTTTGCTGGCCGCGCCAAGCGGAGAAAAGGTTCAGACGTGTCTGAATATCAGCACCAGTACCGCAGCCCTGGTTCCATGCAGTGGCTTGAGAAGGCGTGCCAGGGCAGGAGGCGTCTGAGATGGTCAAGTTTGCCAGACCGAGTGAGATGTTGAAAGTGTTTTCCCACACAGCAGACGCTGCGTTCATTTGTTGGATGACGTTCTGTCTTGCAGTCTCGGAGGAATTGAAGTCGCCAGTGTAAGTGCAGTCAGTCGCCACACCCACAAGAGCGACCTTTCGGGTGGACGGGCAACCGGAGCTGTCGCCAATGGTCGATATCAAGTTTACGCCGGCGCTGTTGCCACCGGTGATGTCGCTCTGTCGCCTGAAGATGTTGGAGAAATCAATAGCTCCAAAAGACTTGGCGGATCGCTTGCGCATGGCAGCATACACGGGGTGCTCCAGATCGGTGTTGAAGTTGAGTCCGTCGGAATAGCAGGTGGCCGTATCATTGCCGGCGTCCAGTTCGCGCTTCAGCCCCTGGTGCATGAATCCGTCCTCCGTAGAGGTGACATCCGAGTCTCGCCAGACGACCATGTATTCGCTGCCAGGCTGTGCGCGTTCAATCTCGGGATCTAAGCGATGGCGGGTGCGCAAGTAGTTGTGCGACGACTGAACGTGGTGATGATCCCGGTCTACTGTGAAAGCGCCCTCGAATAGCGGCGTCTTGCCATCCTGCGATACCAATACGCGCGCCCAGCCGGCCCTCCGCCATCTATCCTCCTTCTTGTCTAAGCGCTTCACCCATGATGTGCCCTTGAAGACCTTGTGACTCCGGCGGTCCACCTCTTCGACATGCCGTACGCTTCCATCGGGCGCAAGATGTGTGATGACGGCGCCCTCGCCCAAGATATTGTGGTTGGGTTCTAGGCTGAACTTGACGTGCAGCTCGTCTCGGATGTGGAAGCTGAGGTCGAATTGCGAATAGGCGTGGACGCGGTGGTTGCCGGTGTGTATTGTCGCATTATTTACCTCTGATAGGGCTGATAGAGGGTTGCGAATGTTGCTGCTGGCCTCCGCTATGGGCGCGACAACGGCGAAGGCGGCGGAGAAAAAGGTAGAGAAGCGCATGGTGGCGCTGAGTTTAGGAGTTGGTCGTCGATCTGGCGAGGGGGTCCACGGCGCGGCTGAGATGAAGTAGGGTATCGGCGCGAGATTAGGAGAGGGAATGTAGGTGAAGCGAAATAAATCAGCGTGAAACCTGAGCTCCCAGAGGCGATGTAGCGAATGCGTAAGAGAGCGACATGGGAGATGGGACTGACTATGGGATGGTTGCCAAGTAGTGAGAACGGATGCAGCGGGCAGACAAATACTGTACACAGACACTCCTTCGAAGGCTTGCGTCGACGGTGGCGGAGGCGGAGCTTAGCCTTGGAGATGTGCTAGCAGGGCTGGGCGGTGATGACCAAACAACAACAACGGCGTAGGGCAGAGGAGAAGTACTTTGGCTCACTCACGTGCGGCTATTCTTAGTCGCCCTCGCTTTGTCCAGCGCGTATATATAGTACGTGCTAAGATCACAACTTCAAGATACAGCCCTCGGCGTCAGCCTGTCACTTTTCTCTCCAACTCCTCTCAGGCTGCCTTACACTGCCACAGCGACCGCTTACATGTATTTCCCAGTGAAGGAGCATGTGTAGTCAGACATGTCTCTCCGCCCGCTTCTGCTTCTGCTTCTTCTATCCTTCTGGAACTCGTACAGTCGTCCTATCGGCAAATTATGCACGCCAAGTCAAAATTACGCGGCCCCAGGGCTTAGAACAAGTCGTCTGTGTACATCTATCTTGTACTTGTCGAAGAAAACTTAACCCACAGAAAATGCCTCTACCGACTTCAAGTCGTGAGGTCATTCATGCTGAATGCGCTTGGCTTGTGTCTGTGGCGTCGTAGAGACATATTATTGCCGCGGAGCAACGACATGCAGATTCACCGTTCCCCGTCCAACGTCGAGTGTTCACTGCGATGACGATCGTTGCTTTATTGGGGTGACAGCCCTGTTGACCGTTGCTCCACACTATTCTACAACGTTGATGTGAAGACAAGTGAGACTTTTTTGTATACTGACAATATGCAAGCATAATGGTACATGTACTCTTGATGAAGATACTGTGCTGTCTACGCATCGGCCAAGAAGGCATGATTGCGTGTCGTCAGCCACCCTTGTTCTAAGCCCCGTTTGAGGTGGCAAAGTGGCGGTTGTGGTTCTCATACCGCAATGCAGAGAGCAGTGGACATACCGGAGGTAAGGTCGGTTGCCCATCCGTACCCACTTTATGGCAGAACTTGTCACAGCACAAGCACATTCATCCCACAACCATACCCTCTCGTCGCGTACGCTTCTCAAGCCTGGTCATAGACGAGCTGCATCGCACCTTGGACGACCTGTCTGTCTCTTGGAGAACCGACTCATTCTGCTGGAGAAGGAGTGTTTACGAATCGTTCATGTCATTCGTGCTTGGCGCAAGATACGTCGAAGTCTGGGATTGCGTCTAAGGACGTGCGAACGACGCTCACACGACGAGAGCGGCCGCAAATGGAGCGTCGTGTTCAGCAGATAAGACGTTGGCTTGGGGTGCAAAACTCGTTCGCATCGCGGTTCCATGCACCGCATCCGCGTCCGCGTCCGCAACCGCGTGCGGGCTGACTTGGCAAACAGCACGCTGTTGAGGCGAAAGACATCAAAAGTTGAAGACAATGCGCATCATGGTTTCTTGGTTGCAGAACAGCCCTCTTGATCGAAATCTTACGCGTAATTGAACAGCGTAATGGCCTTTGCTTCTAGGACGGAAATCGCTATAAATGCAAAAGAATGCGGCACCTCAGCAGAACATCCTTCACATACAATCGTCGTCCCTTCACCTTTGAAACTCAGTTAGCACGTTCCTAAGACCAGAAGACCACCATGAAGATCCCTACCGCCAGGCTCGCCGGCATCGGCATGGCCATCGTCAACCTCGCGTACGCACAGAATATGTCCTACGGCGCCGACAACTTCTTCCAGAGCGACAACGTCACCGTCTGGCCGATCACCTTCCCAACCATCTACCACACCACCGTTGCTGGGAACTTGTTCCTCCCGAACAGCCTCGACCGCAGCCTCGGCAACCCAGCCGTCGTTGTCAGCCACCCTATGGGCGCGGTGAAAGAGCAGAGCGCCAACCTCTATGCTGCGAAGATGGCTGAGCAGGGTTTCGTCGCAGTCTCGATCGATATTCCGTTCTATGGCGGAAGTGAAGGGGTGCCGCGGAATGCTGTGCTGCCGGACCTTTACTCGGAGGGTATTAGCGCTGCTGTCGACTACCTTGGTCTACAGTCTTATATCGATCGTAGGCGGATAGGTGCCATTGGCATCTGCGGCAGTGGCAGCTTCGTCGTCAGCGCTGCGAAGATCGACTCGCGTATATCGGCTGTTGCGACTTCCAGTATGTATGACATGGGTGCAGTAAACCGCAATGGGCTGCGCCAGTCCCAGAACGTAAGCGCGCGCCAGGATATCATCGCGCAAGCCGCAGAGCAGCGCTGGGTGGAAGCGGCCGGTGGTGACCTGGAAATCAGTCTCGGAACACCCCTCGAGAGCACGAATGCTTCCACTGCCATCGATCGCGAGTTTTACGATTATTATCGCACTTCGCGCGGCCTTTACACTCCGGCAAGCTCCTCTCCCAACGTCACCACAGGTCGCACTGCCACCAGCAACCTCAAGTTCATGAACTTCTACCCATTCGACGATATCGAGACGATTTCCCCACGGCCCTTGTTGTTCATTTCTGGAGACATGGCGCATTCCCGTGAGTTCAGCGAGGATGCTTACTCTCGCGCTGCCGAGCCCAAGGAACTTTTGTGGGTGCCTGGCGCGGGCCATGTCGATCTCTATGACCGTGTGGACCTCATTCCGTTCGACAGGCTGTTTGATTTCTTCCGAGTCAATCTTGCTGGCAACCGGGCTGGCACCGTGACGAATACCACACAAATTTGAGATGAGATGGTGTGAGGAGAGTTTGAGAAGCGCACAGAAGGCGTTGATGCAACGCTCGGGGCGTCAGGCGGTTTGTCTGGACTAAGCTGTAAGGTGGACTGTGGTGCAAATTGGTTGTGTATTCCTCACCTGCTCTCGAATTGGCCCAGAGTATCTTTTGTAACTCCCAACGTACGATAGAGCATGAATTACTGCATCATGAAGTCTGCTTCGAGTCTATGCTGCTAGTGAGATCAAGGTGTCAAGAAGTGTCCTTGCCAAATCGAATGTGTCGTAGTCAACCAGCAGCTGAGAAGCTAGATTCTCGGCGCGATCTCGTGGAGTTTTGGCGAGCGTCAATCTTGATCGTGAAAGCACAGATGATAGGAGTAGCAGCCGTCCTTTTTCGGACGCAATCAGTTGACACTATCGTCCGCGCGCGGTCGTGTCTACTCGATAGTATTAACCCGTGATTTCATGGATTGAGATAGCCGAGATAGCTTATCGGAGAGCCGTAAACGCTAAAATCGTACCCGATACTTAGTCAAAGATCTTCGTGTCACAGTAAACTTCGAGCGAGCCAGTTCTTCATCTGTGACAGCACGTTGGTACACACTCGATGCATCTCAACGATAATGAATCCTGCCCAGGATTCTTATCCCATATCGACGGGCCTTCTTGGACCGACATCGGCCGTTGCATTCCTATTTGTGTCGGTATGGATTGTCGATCGGCAACAAAAGAGTCATACATATCTATCACCACCTTCTTTTGTGCCCCCGACGCTCTTCGATCAGCATGCGTTTGTCTAAGATCGCTTCTGGCTTTGCCGGCCTTACGCTTGCTTCATGCTTATCCTTCACCGACATGGGACGGGTACTTCATATCGGTGATGTGGCATACTACGCTGGTGGAATCGAAGTTGGAAGGCTAAACCCGGATTGCTTGAAAAAGGTGGTCGCCAATTCAACTCGGATGGAAGGGTTCGATCTTCTCCCTTTGACTGTCGTTGAGAGCTCAGACGATTCTTTTGGCGCGGATGAGCTGCGCAGTATTGTCGCTCAGTACGAGCAGCAAGATGATGTGTTCTCACCGGCCTTCCTCAAGATCATCTACCTCCAGCCCTTGGACGAAGATCATGCGCTTCTTCCTACAGTCAAAGTCACTTCACTCGAGAGTACTCTGGAGACGCTCAACACCAGCCTCTTCCTCACCCCGACCGACATCCCCACAGGATCTCAGCTTTTGGCTTCCGAGACGATCAATGGTCTGACTAAAGGTCCTTACTTCGTCTCACCCTCGAGTGGCAGCATCTACAAAGCCCACAGGATTTATGACGACGACAACCTGGCGTTCGTTCAGGGAGTCGTGAGCGACGAGCAAGGTGGCTACCTCTCACTTCCAGCTTCGGCTGCGAATGTCATGGCAAAAAGTATTGCTGTCCCTTCCCGGCTTTACTCGACCGTTAGTGCAGAAAAGCCTTTGGCTGGTCTGCGATTCGGCGTCAAAGATATCTTCCACGTCAGAGGTATTGCGACTAGCGGCGGAAATCGCGCCTACTTCTACCACTACGGTGTTCGAAACACCACTGGACCTGCTGTTCAACGCCTAATAGACCTTGGTGCAGTGCTTTTTGGTAAAATGGGCACAGTGCAATTCGCCAATGGCGATAGACCTACCGCTGACTGGGTGGATCTTCACGCGCCCTTCAATCCTCGCGGCGACGGCTACCAAAACCCCAGTGGCTCGTCGACAGGCCCTGGAGTCGGCATCGGTGCGTACGAATGGCTCGATCTTGCAGTGGGTAGCGATACGGGCGGCTCCATGCGAGGTCCTGCTGGCTCGCAGGGAATCTTCGGCAACAGGCCTTCGACCGGTGCTATATCGCTTGATGGAGTCATCCCACTGAGTCCAGTATCCGATACTGCCGGCGTCTTTGCTCGTAGTGGTGCCCTTTGGGCGAGCGCTACTCGCGCCTGGTACAATGACCTGCAGGTCATGACCAATTACACTTCTTACCCTCGCCGCCTCTTCACGTCTACCGCTCGTGCAGGCGCTTGGTCTGGGACTCAGAATGATGCAGCTCTCGTCCTTGTAGACAGCTTCTACGACCAGCTTTCCAGCTTTCTGAACACCAGCGCTCTACCCGGCAATTACACTCAGCTTTGGGACCAGACACGGACCTCAAATGCTCCCCGAGACATCAACGAGATGCTACACTCCACTTACGGAGTCTACATCACCCATGACCAGTGGAATATGCTTGGAAAGCCCTTCTTCGAATCTTACGCTGCTACAAACGACGGACGCCAACCTTATATCAACCCCGGGCCTCTCGCGAGGTGGAAGTGGGGACAAGAGAATGCCACAGACGAACATTACGCGGACGCTTTGCGCAATATCTCCATGTTTAGAAACTGGCATGAGACACGAGGGTACGGCAGGCATGACGCCGAGTCCTGTTCCGAAAGCGTGTACGCCTACATCTGGCAGGATGGTACGCCTTCTTATCGCGATGAGTACTTTGCAGCACCCACACAGCCACCTTTAGGGATGAATGAGACGAACGTGGCGGTCTTTGCTGGTGCGCCTGAGGTCGTGGTGCCGATTGGTGAGGTCGCGTATAATAGCACGAGATATATGCACGAAGAGTATGCGCCTGTGGCTGTGGCTCTCAGGATGGCTAGAGGATGTGACTTTGCGTTGGCTTCGCTTGTCGGTGAGCTCGAAGAGGTTGGCATACTTAGACCTGTTGCCGCGGGCACTAGCCTGTACCCTGTGTAGGAAAGGCATCAGCTCTTGTCGCCGACGGCAGCGTCGATAGTTAGTATTTGATCGTATCACATGTCTCAGCCTCATATCCATAGCCCGCAGCTCTAGATATTTCAATTTTGAATATAACAACTCAAAGGCATGGAAACGATAACGGGAGAGGCAGTGTTTGATGCGGGCAATGTATCAGAACTCAAAGCTCCACGCCAGCAGCGGCCCAGGAACACAGGATCGCGGCCGCAGCGTGCGGCCGCGATCCTGCGGTTTTTGCAATGGACGACTCCACCCAAGACTGTAGTGTCAACTCAACGGATCTCTTGCCCTGACGCACTAATATTAGTGATTGGATCTGTCTGGCTGAATCGAAATCTCATCAGAAGCAGAGGGGTATGCACGACGTAATAAAAGATACACTACTCGATCTATGAGAAACTTGTTCCTTGGGTGCCGCGCATCTGCATTTCTGACCTGATATCTTGCTACTCACAATGCTGCTACGAAGTCAACAGAAGGGAGAAGACTACAGTCGAGCACAGGATTGACGTTCATATACTTTGCAGATAACATGATTAATAATGACTTCGGCTTGCGCACAATTACCAAATCTCTCCCACCCCACTGGTAGTCTATCGAGCTTCGTTGATCCACAAATGAGGTGGAGTCGGGTTGCGGTCGGCAATGACTATTGTAAGGTTTGCCATCGGCTTCCCTACATCCAATGGTACACCACGGCATGAATAGCGCTTACTTCTCTAGGTCCAGACTGCGGCTCAGTCGGTTCCAGCAGGTTTGCTCATCGTGACCTTGCATGTAATAACCCTATGCGCATACTACATGGTTGCTCCGGGAATTGACCCTGTTATGGGGATAGAAATGTTCGGTAGCTCCGGTGTTTATCGCGCCTCTTCAAGGTCTGTGAGGTAAGACCGGATCAGGCGAATTCTATAGTGTCGATATCTGACCATGTAAACCCGTTGTACACGTCGAGGCTGTAGTCGACGTTCTCCAGGTGAGACCACCTTCCGTCAGGTTTGTGCATAGCAGATTCTTGCGAGCCGCTCACACTATCAAAGCCACGAATCACATTGCTGTAGCGCATTGGAAGAGCTTTCACTACCATCCACCTGGAAGCCAGTTCTTGTATGAAGCGGATCGATCGTTTCCCAAGGTAAGACCACGTTCGGGCACACTGATCGATCGCTGTCAAGCAGTGTTTCAACCCATTTGCTGCGCTGCGCTGGACGCTGGGGTCCGGAGACGTTGCAACCAGGAGGAAAACAACGCAAGCGCGTGTGATGTGGAGGACAAGGTAAGACGGGCCTTCCGCAAAAGAATAATCCCTGCAGTGCCGCTGGATGGCTTGACAGATTGCATTCGCTGATCTCACCATCGTTTGCAATGTTCTTTGGGGGTCTCCAGGTGTTCCTTGCTCGAGAAGAGGTCTGTTGAACAGTATGATTGCAGTGTGGAATCCGATGTGAAGGTGGTATGCTTCGGGCAACTTTTTCGAGGTACTGTACTGTATCTTCATACAATCATCTGTTCCGGAGTATAAGTCATGCAGTCGACCCTCCAAAGAGCGTGTGAGATGGCTGCGAGCGATCTGTGAGAGTTCTTTGAACGATGGAGCGTAGATTTCGTCCATTGCTATGTCAAAGAAACGCCACAAACGACATGTAGTATCGAAATAAGAATCTGCTGGGGTCCATGTGCCTACGGTACGCATGTCTCGATACTCAGGAGTCCGCACATGACGCCATTGGATGCTGGGCAGTTTGCCAAGAGCTGCGGATATGATTCGATCATTGAAGACTTAGGCCCAGAATGTACGAACTTGTGTCTTAGTTCGAGCAGCTTCAAGTTCAGTTGAGCTTGTGCGACTTGGGATTGTTACGTCCAGACCGAGATGTTTGATGAGTGATCCAGCGAGTGAGTTGCATACTAAGATCTGTAGACCATCGCCGTTGACCATCTCGAGCCATGTAAGTATGATCAGACCCTGTAAAACCTCCATTCCTGGCGAGCTCGATACGACAAGTGATGCCATGTTTCTGGCAAAGTCGGCAAATTTCAAGCGAAACTCCACTAGGTCTGGATCGTGGACAAGGTAAGCACCAGCTGCTAGAATCGAGCAATGGAGAAAGCGAAGAGATAATGGCGGGTTTACTAAGAGTTCGTCTTTGGGGTACATTCCGGGGTCTACAAAGCAACCATAACGATTGGCTCGACAGTGGAAAGCGCTCAGTACCTGTTCCTTGAGAGTAATTCGTCCTTGTAGGAAGATTAAAGGATCATTCTCGCACCCGGTCAGCCAAGCATGAGGTACCGAGTTTGTGATAGGACCCGGTTCCCGATGCTTAGACATGCTGTACACGCCCGTTGGCCCACCGACAGGCACTGCTTCCGTATTCAAGCTCGCCCATTCAGAAGACCCGAACTCCATAACGGCGGCCTGCGATGGGTCAGGTCGCATACAAGTAGGAGACTTAGAGCTTGACGAATATGGAGGATGAGGCGGTCCTCGGGCACCGACTTCAGTGTCGGGAGTAGTGAGTGCAGGACGTGGTTGAGGGTCTAGCACATCCACAAAGTCGTCCAAAGTCTCTTCGCGTTGCTCAACACAGCGTCTCAGTCTCACGAGCTCGAGCTCGAGGTCGTGGACTTTATGCCTCCTCGGCTGCTCCTCTCTGGTCGAGTAAACACATTCCCGCGCTCTTCGACGGCAGAGCTCGCACGCAGGCACAGAGCCATCGCACTTGCGTTTCGTTCTTTTGCATGCGTCGCACGCAAGTTTGACACGTGGGCGACGAGGTTGTGATCGACCGGCCCCGAACGCGCTAGAGGCGTTCTTTGCGACTGGGTAGGTGGATTGCATATTGATGTGCCTCGTCGAATCCCGAGAAGCTCATCAACAGTGCGAGATCTTATCATGCCACTTTTGCGGAAGGGCTCGAGGTTTAGATATGGCGCGTGGGTCGCGAGATGCCAAGTTAGGGCTTCCTTCGTCATACTGGTACAGTATCATGCGGATGTAACAGTTCCGTGTGCTAAATTTCTTGGAAACCCTCGAAATCCATTTTCACCGATTGATGGCTCGCCCTCGAAATCTGTTATCGCCAAAGGCTTGAAGTAATTCGACATCATGGCGCATCTCTGTACACTCTCGCACCGATGTCGACAACCAGCATTTTGTCTGTCGCGGCATATATATAAGTGTTGCCCAGCGAAGAAGAGGAGCTTGCAACACGACACTCTGCAAGATTCAACCCATCCAACACATCATCTTACGACATGAAGGGGGTTTGCTTCTTCGCTCGTGACCACGGCGTGCTCAGCCCAAGTACCGCCGCGATGGGCGTGCGTCATGCCGTACACTTCGTCGCCGGGTTTGAAGTCACGCTCCGAAGGGTGCACCTGTGTGATTATGCCGGCGAAGTCGTTGCCCATGTGTGCTGGTGGGGAGGCGTAGAGTTCGGGCCAGGTGAGGTTGTCGCGGATGACGGTTGTTGCTTTTGTGCGGATTACTAGGTGACCTGGCTGTAGAGCTTCCGGGACGGGAATATCTGCGAGGTGGATTGCTGAAGAAGGTGCTGGGTTTGCTGATGTGTATGTTTGGCCATCTTGGGACTTGGGTTGGATGCGTACGGCTTTCATGGTCGTCTCGTAGATCGAGATCGTGGAGTGGATTACAGTATCGTATGCGCCTGAGGGTTATTCCAGGGTACAGGATTCTACTGAAGGTCACGATTTGTGAGAATGACCGCAATACCATGGATATCTTACAGGTACACACGTGATGCTCCGTTTCCTGATGTCGTAAGATGCGGGCGACGTCCTTGGCAGTCACACCATAAGCACCTTCTCAAGCCCTACATCCTTCATCCTTCTTGCATTCTTCTCGACACAATCCCCGGGTGAAGAAGTCGCTTCATCTATATTCTTCTCTGGTATGATATCGTGTTAGGTGATGGACTGAACAATAATGCGCGTGATGACGACGCTGCCCTGGAGACGCAGGCGTCTTCGCTCCCGGAGGAGCTTGGAGTGGCGTCGCCGCAGCAGCTCTGACTTGAGCAGTGCGCGTCTACGCTTCCGACAATATGCGCTCTTGCGGTTATACTGTGACAGTCTCACAATTACATTCAGTTTCGCAAGAGTGCAGAATGCTTCTGCGCCATGCTAAGCATCAAACCGTCGACACGAAGCTGGATGTAGCCTGGTAACTTCAACAGCAGCCTCTCGGCCATCATCTGGATTGTGCAACTGTTGGCGTTCTACGACAGCGCCCTGAAAGAGCAGCGAGGCTGTGGCAAGACGCTCAACCTCGTGAAAGCCTGAACACCTATGCTCATACTAATCGCGTCCGATATCTTTGATAAACCAATCAGAGGCCGGTGCCATCCAGCCTCTAATTTCGCTTATAAACCCCGGTCAACCCTTACCCCTATCCTCATCCTTGTCCTCAAGCATGGAAGATAGAAGTGCGTCGCGAGCCATAAGACGCTAAACTAGATTGCGTATTCTCACTGAAAAGTGACACGAAACATGCGAGGGGGCAAGTTTGAACTGCGTCGGGAGCAACGGTTTTTCTGCATTCGATTGAAGGTATCTCAGTATATACTTACAAAGACGAGCTCGAGTACTGTCAAATAGTGCGAACTGAGTCTAGAGACAGTTGTCAGTCGCTTAGTAGCTCTAGGCCTCTTCTGAACATTCCTGAGTATACAATCATCTACATACGCTACCAATATACTCTCTAACCTGCCAGCGAAGCAGTTTCGAAAGATCTTTTTGAGAAGATATAAAGCACCCTTAGATCGAAGGGTAGGCCTCATTTCGTTCGTAAGGTCATTACATCTGCCAAATTCGAACAAACTTTCACTAAGATCAGATAGATCAACACCGTACCCACAATTACTTATACAGCCTAAGTTCGACTACATCTACTGCAAATACACAACGAAAAGCCACTGCTACAGCGCGATCTAAGTCAAAACCAAAGTGCTGTAAGCGAGTAGGGACGAAAGCGAGAAGATTGTCGACGACACGATGCTATGCTTCAGTGCTAGACACAGAATGGTCCCAGGTCTTATTAGGTAGTAGTAGTAGCCTTGACCTTACCAACATTGAATTCCTTTAGCGACTTTTACAAGTAGCCTGATACAATCAACAAATCGGTAAAATGAGATAAGATAAGATAGGACGAGACATACTGTGAGATCGATGAGACTGGCCACCATAGTTTTTGACTTCTGACTTGGAAGTCAATCAAGTCAAAGATGACTTGACTGATTTGACTATGACTTTGATGTTTATGACTTGACTGCTAAAGTCAAATCAGTCACGGTTATACTTCGGCATATAAAAGAAGTCTTTGCAATCTCAGTCTTGAGCTTACTACATAGGTAATTACACTCTAATTATTATGGCTAACCGCCTACGACGAAGCGGCCTAACTCAAACATTCGCCGTCCCCTCTGAAGAAGAAATATATGACGATAAAACCAGCAATCCTCCAGCGTTTATCGAACAGTCAGAACAGGAGTACGAGCCTCCAGAGGAAGACAGCTACCCTGATATTGATGAGACACTTGCTGCATTCCTCAACGACAGCACCAATTTGACAGTAGATAGCCTGTCTACTGTACCTCCGTCTACGCCTACACCTTCTACTCCTATTACACCCGCTGCTGCAAGTGGAGCACTGTTTCTCAAGCGGAAGAGACAGAGTAGTACACCGCATAGAGGTACAGGTCAGAAGGACAAGACAGTGTGGAAGCACTCACGACAACGGCTGTCTTATGAGCCTATAAGGGATGACCATGGCCATGAGATATTCTACTGCGCAAGTGACAACTGTCAATGGAAAGGCTCATCAGGCAACGCTACTGCACATCTCCGAAAACATGCAATATTCGTTAGGAGATATTCAGCAACTCCTTCAACTGTTGCACAAGCCAACAGCCTACAGCAAGGGCTTCAAAAGATGGCTGTCAAGAAGGTTG
>Ga0265797_10005699_pt1 | contig 18032 bp, 12 predicted proteins | sample P2T30metagenome_FD_192433 | JGI IMG/M metagenome (GOLD analysis project Ga0265797, IMG submission 192433) | Plant litter microbial communities from East Loma Ridge, Irvine, California - P2 T30 | ecosystem: Environmental > Terrestrial > Plant litter > Unclassified | place: USA: California...
CGACTGCTTCTGCCGATGATGGCGACTTGACAAGTTCGGTGGCGCTGAGTGATGGTAAGGGGGGTTTGCTTCAGAATTCTTTGTGCTGTGATGGGTTTGTTGATGATGGAGGTGATATCCGATGATCGCTGATTAGTCGAGGGAGCGTGATTTTTGGAGCTCATGTTACATACAGAGTGAGCGTATTCTGATTTGCTGTGGCAGTGTGACTGGCATGATGGAGGGGCAGGCGCTTGCGGTCTGAGTTGATGATTTGTTGATTGGTGTGATGACATTGCTTCACTCTGATGGCGAAGTCGAAGGCTTTTGCTGAGTGATGTGAGTTGTTTGTATGTGCAGTGACGCAAGTAATTGCTTTGGAGAAGCTTTGCAGTTCATGGTTGATGATTGATGATTGATGATTGATGGTTGGTTGATGGTTGAGGTTGGTGGTGAAGAAGTCTCGCGGTTTGGGAGTGAGGGATGAGGCAGAGCGTCGATTTCGACCTCTTGGCGGCCGGCTGTGCTGATTGAGCGCGACTTCACTCATTGTGTGTGCCTTGCCAATCTCTGGCACGTCGCGGAGTAGTTGGGTAGGGAGCGGTGGTATTGACGATCAGGATCGATCATCAATGGTTTGTTGGTGGGTACGATGGCATTGCTCGAAGTTTGTGTGATTAAGAGCGTGATTTGAGGTCTTTGCTGTGTGAAGGGAGGGAGGGGAGGGGAGCCGTTCGTTTGTAAAGTGGCGCTGGCAGCTGCTTCAGAGGTGCTCTGTAGTCAACAATTAAAGGGCATTGTTGGTTGGACCGAGTCAATGACCACCATGATCCCTCACGCCGTCCAAGCTTGTTCGACTTCGCGCCACGGGCGCAACGTGGTGATAGTGATGGTGTTGTGGTCGTTGTTGTTATTGTCGTAATTTGCTCATATTGGAAGTGTTCCGAGGCGAAAATCTAGGCGGGGCGATGATCAGGCAGACAGGCGCAGTAGTGATGTGAAGTTCAACGCCGCCCTGGCAGCCTCCTTCGATCAACAACAAACACACATTCTCGTACGTATGCTATTATCAGCCCGCCGCGTCTCAATCGACAGCAAATACTGACGAGAGCGCATACAGTTCATTCAATCAATCAAACACTTACTCAAACACCATGCAGAACCCGTGAGTAGCCCATCTCCGTCGCTAGTAGCATTGAGAACGCCTTGCTGACCGCCGATAACAGCACCATCACCATCACCGACACCATGCAAGTTGAGGAAGAGCAGGCCGCGCTCTACCGTACCATCTGTGGCCACTTCGACGACAACATCCGCAACGTCATCCAGGTCAACCACCAGGAGGCGTTCCTCGCCGCGGAGCAAGGCTTCCTTCTCGTCCAAGAGCTCTACTACGGTCTCTTCAACTCCACGGATAGCTTCGTCAGCGATACCGCGGGTGATCGCTTGTTAGACCTTGTTCGATTTTGTCTCCGCCGTGCGTCCAAGGTTGAGAACACCGACTGGCCTCGCTGGCAGAACAGTCTTGCGGGAATCTGGGGCTGCCACAGCGCAGCATTCAGCGTGCCACCGATCAACTGGATGGCGGAGCGGGCGTTGAACCTCGTCGTGGACCTGGAGGCGGTGTGCCGCGTCTTCCACCACTACCACCCTTCGTCGCCTCGCCTTCGCGCCTTCGCGGTCAAAGCGCTGAACTTCGTCGCAGAGTTCAGCTTCGAATCCGCAATGCGAGCCGTGCTCATCGAGAGCCCGCGCACTGAGGTGCAGCTGTGGCTGAGCCACGACAAGCTCGCATTGGGAGTGATGGTCTTGCAGATCCATAATGCGGACCCCTTTGTAAGCGGTGCTGCGTTGGGCGCCCTCTTTGACCAGAAGATCCAGAAGGCGTGGCTGGAGCAGCTCATAGGAGCCACAGCGCAGTGAGGTAGGTCGGTCGGCACTTTGACTTTCTTTCTTTTTCTTTCATTTCCCTTGCCCCCTATCCTTCACTTTGTGCTCCTATCTCCTACTCTCTTCTCGAATCTCAAGATACTGCTGGAGCATGAAGCTGGAACTTCTGGAGTCTGGACCAAGACGGCATCGAAGAAGCCTCTGCTACAACCGATTGATCGAAAGATTGCTCCGCAGGAAAAAACTCTGAGTTACTCGCGGACTCAAGGCGATAAGCCAATAGTATGGCAATCGTTCCTCGTATAAAAGGCCTAGCGTGCTTCGCCTGGGATGCAGGGTGCCCAGACTTAGGACATCTAGGTGTAAGTACTTCTCGTCAGTAGCTACCAACAACCTTGTAAGTGGAGAGAACTCTTCTGGCCCAAGAGATTTGACCGGATTTGGAATTTCAACACTTCGCATCTCGAGAGTTGGGATGCTCTCAGTTCGGAGCAATTAGCTGGCCTAACAAGGAGAAAATGTCTCTGGCCAAGGAGAGACAACGAAACTGATCAATGAGACTCTCGTGGATGATCTGGAGAAAAAGGAGATAGGAGACACTTATCACATGTCACTCATACGTCGTTTCCCCGAGCAGCCCTTTCCACTACTTACTCACAGCCAACTCCCCTTTTGGCAACTTCCTGCACTCCGGGCAAAGCCACTCCCCTGCAGGCTCGCTCTTGAGCCCAACACAGCTCCAGTGGAACCACTGATACTTGCAGTTGTCGTTGTCGCAGCCGACCATATCCCCAAAAGAGACTTTCTGACAAAAGCAATACAGTGTCGTGTCCTCTCCCTCCTCGAGATCCTCCTCGCCTTCGCCGTCAGAGGCCCGATCGCCGGCACCATCCGCCTGAGTGCGAGCAAGAGAAGAAGGAGTCGGAGAAGCGGAGCCGTCCTCGCTATCGGTGACCGAGGCGTTTGTGCTGGGAGTTCCATCGCGGCCGGCGCGTGCAAGTTGACGCCTACGATCGCCCTTGACCTTGCTGCTGCCAGTGCGGCCAGAACGCTTGCCGGTACGAGAGCTGTTTGCTGGGACGGGCTTCCGGTTTGGAGGCGCGGGCACTTTCTTTGTGTGGGCTGGACGAGAAGGCTGGGCAGAACCGGCACGCGAAGAACTTGCTGCTGGACCAGGAGTGGAGGCTTTGGGCGTGCCTGGCCCTGTGGGTGGCTTGAGATGACTGCCCTTGATGGGGATTGCAATCTCGCTGGGTCCGACTCGACGGCGCTTGTTTGCTTCCGCGCTGCCTTCACGAACAGAACGAGGGGCACTGACTGGAGTTTGAGCGCCTGATCGAGCACCGGCAGAAGAATGAGCCATACGCAACTGAGCTGCGTTGGCGATATTCGGAGCCCCGCCTGTAGAACCGATATTACCGGAGATGCTTTGCAGCGGCCCGCCAGACACAGGCGTTGACGTTCCAGTGGCACTCCCGGACAACATGCTCGGACCATTCCAATCGGCAGGAAACTCTTCGCGGACAGTCAAGTGGCGCAAGCCAACGTCAAGCTTCTTGATCTGGCGCTCCAGTACGATGAGAGCCTTTTCACTCAGGCCACATTTCTCGGCTTGCAGGATCTCGCACTTGTCGAAGCAGTCGTTAATCGTCTTGGAGAAAGCGTCTTCCTTTGGGTTCGGCACGTGGCCACCGTTCAAACGCACCCACTTCTGGAGTGCAGCATCACGTTTGTTGATTTCGTCCTTGTACGCCAGAATTTGGTGGTCTTTGGCCTGGATCTCCTCGAGCAAGTGAGTTACTTCAGCCGGAGTGTTTGCCACTGGGACATGAGTCAGCATTTCGCCCACACGATAACCATGCTTGAATGGGAGAAAATCGTACCATCATGCATGAATTGCTCCAGCACCGACGCGGCATCTTCTGGCATGTGGATACTCATGATCGATGCGTCCTGCGACCAGCGTGAAACGTTGCTGGCCGATTATCACGCACTTGAACCGAAGCGACACGTGATACACTGAACGGCCGTTATCTGCAAAAGGCGGTCGATCGAAGAGGAGCAAGCGCAGTGATGGAGGTGATGGTGAATGTTGGTGGTTGATGGCGCGCGATCGATACGTCCAGAAGGAAAGATGGAGTTCGAGATGTTGCGCCGAAGCTAAGCCCCACACCCCGGCGCCTCCCGCCCGTCCAACCGCAGAGCCGCAAAGACCGGCTCCTCCAGATTGGAGATGCACATGGCTGGAGCGTCGATTCGAGAGAGCAGCCAGACAACGCGGCGCAAACCGTCGCATCCCACGACCCGAACCTCAACAACACAGCCATATTGTCAGCACAGAGCATGCGACTGTCAGCCTCATGGCAGGCTCACAAATACCGCGCGCCGACGTCCACGGCTCGATAGTGCAGCAATGGAATCCTGCGCTCCCACACCGGGCATCGCCCAACAGCCGCTCACAAACACCGGACCACGGTCACGGCCACAACAACGGATACGCAAATGGCGACGACTATTCGTGTGACGGCAGACCGCCGAGGCAACCCACGCCAAACACCGAGGACGACGAGCGGCATTTCGAAGACCAGGAGCTCAACCGCAAGATCATGCAGCAAGTCGAGGACAACGGCATCACGCGACCCAAAGGCTTGAAAGTCTCATACCACTACAACAGCACCGTCGAGGACATGCATTTCGGCAGGACACATCCGATGAAGCCATGGCGCCTCACTCTCGCAAAACACCTCATTCTCGGCTACGGCCTACACTACGCAATGGACACACACGAAGCCCTTCCCGCGACCAAGGAACAGGTCTGCTCCTTCCACGACCCCGACTACGTCGATTTCCTCTCACAAGTCGCACCCGAAACATTTGACCGGCTAGCGAAACTGCCTAAATACCAGAAAGCAGTCCCAGCCGCACACGATGGGGACAGCGTCTATCTAGGTCCCTACAACCTCTCCACCTCTCCCGGCGCAGATTGTCCAGTATTCGCGGACATGAGTACCTATCTGTTCCTCTACACTGGCGCCACATTATCGGCAAGCCACCAACTCACGACCGGACAGAGCGATATCGCGGTCAACTGGTCAGGCGGACTTCATCACGCCCACAAATCAGAAGCTTCAGGTTTCTGCTACATCAACGACATTGTACTCGCAATCCTGGAGATGCTCAAAGTCTGGGCCCGGGTGCTCTACATCGATATTGATGTCCACCATGGAGACGGCGTGGAAGAAGCTTTCCAGCGACAGCCGCGAGTCATGACGTTGAGCTTCCACCGTTTCGGCACTTACGACGAGACGGGCCACAAGTTCTTCCCTGGCACTGGTGATGTGACCGACGTGGGTCTTAAAGGTACCCACGGCGAACATTTTGCCCTCAATGTCCCCATAAGCTCGGGCATTGACGACCGCCAGTACAACTACCTCTTCACATCTGTCGTTGGACGAGCCGTCAAAGCTTTCAACCCATCAGCTATAGTGCTGCAATGTGGCGCAGACTCTCTCGGTGGCGATCGTCTTGGCCAGTTCAACATCAACATCAAACAGCACGGCGAGTGCGTGAGATTCGTCAAATCGCTCAACGTGCCTGTCCTGCTTCTCGGCGGTGGTGGCTACACGGCCAGAAACGTCGCCAGAGCATGGTGTCACGAAACATCACTCGCGACAGAGAACGAGCTGCCAGACGCCATCCCGCTTGAATTCGTCCCCAGACCCGAAGCCTTCATGGGCCGACCACACGGCGACGGGAAGCTGTTCCCTGCTTTCACTCGAACTCATCCTAACTACTGCCAAAATGCTGACCTGGAGAACATGGTGAAGAAGATTGACTGGGATCTGCGCTACGTCGCAAACGCTCCTTGGGTGAAGATGGACCAGCTCCCGCGCAAGAGCATAGTCGAGAGCATCACGGATGAGATTGACGAGGACAGGAAACACAACAGGGCCGAGAAGGACCGGAGGCAGAAGGAGAGAGATCCGGCTGGCAGAGGCGAGCTAAGATAGGTTGCGGTCTGGTCGGTGTCAAGTGTGTATGATGCTGTGTTCTAAGCGTGGCGCTCGGCGTTACGGTTTTACGAGTGGAGTTTTGCAACAGTGGGCTTCTTGTGAAGGACAGGGAACCATACCAACGACCCGGGATGTGCTAAGCTTTGAATGCCATAGTGATCCTGATTAACGAAACGAAGTTCAACCTCCATCAACCTCAGTCCATGTCGCAATCATGGTGATATCAGCATCTTTCGTATGTTTGTTGCATTGCTGTGCCGAAGAGACACTGACAGAAGCTGATCAGCATCTCACAAGCTCAGACGGTGGTACCATCAGCTTTCGTATATTGTAAACGTGCTGGTTACAGTGAGATGAGCACTGTGCTGTTCCCAGATGGATGTCCATGGTTTAGAAAGATGCGAATTATCCCGCTGCAAAAGCATTGGCAACAAGCTTTCAACGCATTAGCAGCCGAGATCGGAAATCGTCCGGCTTCATCGCTGCATCTTCGATTTTGTGAACATGGCAGCGCGACAACGACGAGGACTACGACGACGACATCGGCCATCGATAATCATAAACCCCTGCAAGATCGAGAATGTCGCTTATCTCTTGTCTCCTTCCTACTCAGGAAGCTCGTCAACAAAGTCGGCTGGGCAGAACCCCGCTTGTCGCCACCCCAAACCTCAAAGTCAACTTTTCCAAGCAAAAACACACGCCGATCGCACATCAACATGCTTGCTTTGACTTCACTCTCATGCGGGAGATTCCTTACATGTCGTCACGCCATGTGCGCTGCGAACTGCCATTGGCACGACTGACGACAACGGGTCTGAAGGGTGGAGTTTGAAGAAACGTGGGCGCGCGTGCTGCGGACCGCTTGTCAATGTGCCGTGTGGATGCTGTCGAGCATTTGTCTAGTCTGGTCTTGGGGGATAGATTGGTGACGACGATGGGTAGGTCTTTCATTTATCCGGGTACAGTTATTTGTGTTGGGAGGTCACTCAAAGAGTTGCCGTTTCGCTTCCCCGTTCTTCGATCAACGATTGTCACTTACTCTTGCAGATATGTTCGCCAAAGCCGCCGCTCTCAGTGCTCTGTTGAGTCTTGCCAGTGCTCAGACATGGCGAGGTCTCCCTGGTAGCCTTTACGGCCCTTCTGAGCCATGGGGATACGCACCAGAAGCGAGCTGGCCGCCTACGGACCTTGGGAAAGAACTACAACCTCAGAGGCCCGACCATCTGACCAGCAAGATCGTTGCTCAGATCGATCAGGATCGGATTGGAGACATTATCACCAAGCTAGCGGACTTCGGGACAAGACACACGCTGTCGACTCAGAACTCCACCACTCGCGGCATTGGTGCTGCTCGAGACTGGATCTACAAGGAGATGCAAGGCTATGCCAAAGACTCGAATGGTAGCATGGATGTCTACTTCAACTCTTATATCCAACCCGTCGCCAGCCGTATCTCGTTCCCCGTCAACATCACCAACGTCGTGGCTCAGATCAATGGCACAACCGATCCCAACAGAGTCTACGTCGTCACTGGTCATTACGACAGCCGTCGCCTGGACGTCATGGACTACGAAGGCGATGCACCCGGCGCTGACGATGATGCCTCTGGTGTCGCCGTCGTAATGGAAATGGCCCGCGTCTGCGCCAAGCTGAAGCCCAGAGCAACCATGATCTTCGCCGCCGTCGCCGCCGAAGAGCAAGGTCTGTATGGCTCCGACAACCTCGCAAAGACCCTCAAGCAAGCAGGCTACAACGTCGAAGGAAACTGGAACAACGATATCGTCGGTACTGGCTCATTCCAGCCCTTCAGCCCCATCAACGACTACACCATCCGCCTCTTCGGCGCCAGCATCCTTTATCCCAACGCCTCTACCGCTGCGGAAGACAGGCAGATCGGCATCATCGGCGGCGAGAACGACTCCCCCGCCCGTAACCTAGGCCGCTTCATCGCCGAAGTCGCCGCCGGCGCTTCCAAGGACCTCGACATGCAAGTCGCCCTCATCTACCGCCCGGACCGCTATCTGCGCGGCGGCGACCACCAGTCTTTCCTCTCCCAAGGCTTCCCCGCCGTGCGCTTCACCGAAGCCGTCGAGGACTACACGCACCAGCACCAAAACACCCGCGTCGACAACGGCACGCAGTACGGCGACCTCGTCGAGTTCGTAGACTTTGACTACACTTCCCGCGTGGCCAAAGTCAACCTCGCCACGATGTGGTCTGCTGCCAATGCTCCCGCTATGCCGAACAACGTCACCATTTCCCAGCGAATTGGCATTCCGGCTGCGGACGAGGATACTCCGCTGGAGATTGTGAACAATCTTAGTGCTTTCAACTGGACTACGGGCAATGATCCGCTGGTTGCTAGTTATGAGCTTGTGTGGAGGGTTGCAGGTGCGCTGCAGTGGAGCCATGCGCTCGATGTGGGCAACGTGGGAGGCGTTACTGTCGATCTGCCGAAGGACAGCTTGCAATTTGGCATCAGGGCTGTAGGTAAGGATGGCAAGAAGAGTCCGGCTGTATTCCCGCTGCCTGCTGCGAGGTGATCGCTAGTCAAGCTTGTGGTACAGGTGATGGAGATGTATGTATAGTGGGTTGTGGAGGTCCGATTAAATGTTCCGTTCAGAACCCAGCTTTGAGTAAAGTCACTTTCTCCTCTCAAGCCATGAACTTACAATTTGGTCTTGAATGACCATGGCGATTTTCACTCGTGCAGGTGCATCTCACCGGCATCATCACGGTTGTGGATATGCTAAAGCCGCTGACACTACCATGAGTCCCCACTTGACCCAGTGAGATGCCTACATTTAGCTCGCTGGATTCTGTCAGTATCTCACTGGTGTAGCTGTCAATCAGAGCACACGGTAGTCTCTGATACGACCATAGAAGAGCCATGGAGTCCGACTATGTTGACAGACCTTGGCGTGACGTGTGAATCGATCGGCGCACCGAAAGATTAGTGTTACGCGGAATTGGCTGGCTGGTGCAGGGCAGCATGGTAAATATTGAGAGTTGCGAGCACCAGAGAGACAGGCCTACTTGAGTACACCAATCTCAATGGCACTGGACAATCCAACTGATTAGGAGTTTCAAGGTGCCACGATCAGAGATGTATTCCTCTTTATTCTCCTCCCGGACACTAGCAAGCAGGACGATCCCAACCGTGCTAGGTGGTCGAGACGGATAGATGTATAAATGCAAGAGACAAGGAGGGCGCAGAGGTGGCTTGGAAATTTCTGTAATTTAATAACTACCTCCAATACCATATACGTAAAGCCTTCCAAGAAACTGCTCTACCTCTTGTAAGCAAGAGCATGGTCCAGGATGAACCTGATACCCTCCTGGCGCCACGTGTCCGGCTCGTTGAAAGCAACACCGGTAACGTTGGTGTCGAAAACAATGTTCTCAGGCGACTCGAGAGAGTACACAGGCCACTCGGGGGTTTCCTCGTCCCTGCCCTTGTATCCGTTCGGGTCAAGATCGTGGATGAAAGAAGCCCAGCTGGAGCTCATCAGGAAGCCCAAGTCCTGGTAGGACTCGGACTTGTTGGCGTAAGGGTTGACGGTTCCCCAAAGCTCGCCGTAGCCGAGACCCTGAGTGTTGTCGAAGACGAAGGCGACTTCCATGAAGTGAGTCACGCCAGTGGTGAACGGAATGCCGTTGGGGATGGTGTTGAAGCGGTAGCTGTAGGCGTCAACGCCGTGGGCGGCCCAGGCTTCGCAGGCGCCGCGGCGGTTGGCGATCATGACTGCGTCACCCCAGTAGGCTGCGGAGCGGCGGTACTGGGTCTGGTTAGGGTAGGTGTAGTTGCCGATCTCCTCGACGGGCGGGATGTAGTAGTCGGGGGTGTTGGGGTATGCTTCGAGGACCTCGGGGATGTAGCGCTCGGGGAGGTAGGCGTTCCTGTTCGGGCTTGAAAGGGTCGCGGCAAAGTCTTCCTCAGAATTGATACCGCGAGGGCCGAAAGCGGTGCCCTCGTCAGTGTTGGCACCGACGATGATTGGAACCTGCACGAAGTCACCGTCCTCGAGCTGGAGGCTTCCCCAGCGTTGGATGAAGTCGCCATCGACAATTGGGTTCCAGCCGCTACCGCCGGTCGAGTTGAAGAAGGCGTTGACCTTCTCATAGGGCGCATAGCGGAGGCACTCAAGAGAATCGAGAGCGGTGCCGCAGCCAGTAGCGTTGACCAAAGCATCGTAACGTGGCTGGTAGTCGATGACTGAGCGGTAGCTGTTGTAGGACACCGGGTTGCCAGACTCCATGATACCGGCACGGAACAGACCATCGTCACGGCCGTTGTAGGCAAGAAGATGCCAGCCGACGGAAGCGGCACCAGCAGACTCTCCCCAGATGGTGACCTTGCTTGGGTCGCCGCCAAAGGCACCGATGTTTTCCTGCACCCAGTGAAGAGCCATGCGCTGGTCTCTCAGGGCAATGTTGGTGTCACCGCTGCCGGAAACCTGTTCGGAGGCAAGGAGACCCCAACCGGAGAGACGGTAGTTGATCGAGACACCAATAATGGGCTTGCCGATCTTCACACTGTTCTCGACAATGAAAGAGAGGTTGTAGCGTGCATCACGGCTGCCACCCATGTAGAGACCGCCACCGTGGATCCAGAGGCCGATCGGCAGTGTCTCGTTCTCGTAGCCAGCAGGACGAACGACGTTGAGGTAGAGGCAGTCCTCAGAGACGGGATAGCCGATCTGATCGCCACCGTAGCCAACGCAAGAGTTGGCATACTCGGTTGCCTCGTAAGTGCTGTTGTAGGTCGTGTTCAAGGACTGCGGGTTCTTGAAGCGGAGTCCATTGACCGGAGCCTGAGCGTATGGGATACCCAAGAAGTAGTCCTCGTTGTAGGTAGAAGAGTGGACACCAGAGATGGTACCGTTCTTCAGCTCAACCGTTGGAGCACCGTTGCTGCCGTAGCTAGCTTGACGACGGTAGCCGGGAGCAGCGCTGGCCACTGCCAGAAGGCTGGCAAAGATGGTGAGCATGTTGGGCGAAATGAGTATGCTATACTTCGGTGGTGGAAAGGTTCGAGAGACACGCGGGAGGACGGGCTCTTATATGCATTCGACACACGTCGGTTTGGACTTCGGCTCCGGCTCCCGCAGGTTACCAGGACAGTGCACGTCATAACGAGGAGACGGCAATTGTCGATGGAAGATGCCGGTGCGGGAAAAGTGCCAGTATGGAGTAAATTGACTACTGCATGGAGTCATGGGGGAGACCAGACCAAGAACGAGCCCGCATCCGTGGTCCATGGACGATCATGCAAGGTATAGGCAAGGTATGGAGATTTGTCGTGCGGGGGTTTGTGGAGTAACGTATTTCTCCGCGCTGCCCATGATTCATTGACAAACGCCACATGGCGACTAGCCCGTGCTTGGCTTTTCTCGGCTACTGCATGAGGGAATTATCGACCGCAGACAGATGCTTGTCTTTGACAACATCGTTTGACATCTTGATGGCAACAGGCCGGCGGTGCAAAGAAAGTAAGGCAGGCAGCTGTGTCGTGATGGCCGGAAGTTGGGATGGTACGGACTTGCATGAAAAAAAAGGCAAGCTGTCAGACTGAACTCGAAATTAGGCAATGTCAGTGGACGCCAGTCTGTCATATTGTAGAGTAAGTCGGCCGCTCGCACCACGGGAGGTCAGAAAGCATGGTAGAAGACTAAAACTTCGAATTTCTCTCAGTTGTAAGCAGCCTGTCAGATCCGGAAGACAAGTCAGGTGGCTGGCTGCACTGCAAGAATCCGAGGGACAGCAGGTGACAATTATGGAAACAAAGAAGACAACCTGACTGATCTCAGTTCCGAAACATCTCTATAGCACGCAGCCTGTCAGATTGCGACGATTTCTGAGTCGCCTGCACTGTGGAAAGCTGAGAGCGAGCAAGGCAGAAAACACAGAAGGAGGAAGACCATTCCGATCAATCAGATATCAGTAGGTCGCTCGGTGGTAGCAAGTCGAAAATGATGCACGAAAGCTGATGATACCACCATCATAAACAATTCGTTCGAGAAAGACTGACATTGGAGAACGGTTCTCTCGATGGTCACGATATCGCCGATGCTGGAGAAGCGCTCAGATACCTGCACCAAAGAAGCGAGAAGTGATGCCGTCCTGACATGGAGAGAAGATAGAGACGCGTCTCAATGACTCTTCAGAAGCAAAATGCGCGGTAAATAAGAGATGGCACCGAAAATGAACGGGAGAAAATGTAAAGGATTGCCCGGTTTGGGGATTTGAACGTGGGAGCTGCAGGTGACTGAAGTAAAAGAGAAAAACACGGAATGTTACTGAAGCAATGGCGACCGCTGCGTCATTGAGACAGTAGCATTCCTGAAAGGTCTCTTTTCTTACTTGGTATATACCGCCGCAACACGTGCCCCGGAAGCAGACGTCTTACAATCGGCGATTCGGCTTTGGTCGATGGCATGTGCTCACGAACTCTATGATATGAACAGTCGACGTCACGTGGATCAATGCAAACAATGACAGCTTGTACGCGGAATGGAGTTAATTCAAGAGAACTATTGGAATGCTACTGACTCAACGCCGGAAGTAGCGGATGGCAGCGGTCGAGTAGATGCCGTCCATAGCGACAACACCTGGGCTGGGTGGGTCAACCTCCCTGACAGAGCCGGCCATGGTGATCTGCTTCACTTCGGCGTAGAAGTGGAACAGGTCTGCGTCGGCGCCGGGGCGAGTGTGGCGCAGAGTCTCGCGGGCGTTCAAGTCCGCGTTGCTTCGCGAGATCAGAGCCAGGCGGTCGTTGGTCTGAGCAAGGGGTTTCGTAGCATCGACTGTGAATATGAGTTAGCTGGTGGCAAGAGGAGCGGGAAAGTCCGAAAGGCGAAAGGAGCAACTCACTCGATGCTGTACGTGTACTAGTCTGTCTTACCGCGGAGCTCGAAGACGGCGGTGAGGTAAAACGTGACCTTCGGAATGGAGTCGAATCGGGTTTTGTCAATGAGACCCATTGTAGAAAGTGTGTAGAAAGGTAGAATGACTGGTGCCCATAGCTCAGCTCTGGCCGTGGAAGCAGAGTCACGTAACCCTGCTCTGGCTGTGGATGCGGAGCTACGGGCACCAGTTTGAATGGAATGCTACTGACTCAATGCTGGAGTAAGAGCTGTCGGTGAAGGCAGCAGTGTTGATACAAGACGCAGGCGTTCGATCCGTGGTCGATCGGGGCCGCGTAGCAGAATTGGGTTCTTGCCGGTGAGCTTCTGTAGTGTCAAGTAGCCCAACATTCAGACTTCGATCTTTTCCTTGGATGGGCGGCCAAGGATGGTCTCTAGCGCGAAGATGAGCGGCTTCGCCTTTGTGACAGGGTATTCGTCGCCCTCGTGGCTTCGGTGGGCGCGTGGGCCGTGCTGAAATGGTATGATGTGATCTTGGGCTGATACCATCGTGACGCTCGGAGTGGCCACGCGCATACTCTTTGGACTCCGGGCCAGGGAGGTGGGTGTGAGCAAGACAGGAGTTTTGAATGACCAACTTCATGTGCCAGAGTGCCGCAGCAGCGACTGTGAAAACAGGTCAGCTAGTGCAAGGGTTGAAGAGACGGACACGAAGGCACTCACTCGTGACTTGATCACATGCTTGGACCGAGAAACCGCGCGTTGAGGTGTCATCGAACTCATTACCGCAAGGCTTCTGCGATGAGCACGACAGGGAGGCTATGGTACCATGTGGTTGACAGGGCGGTCGATGGTCATTGTTTCTGGTGATGAGCTTGGGTGAAGCGAAGATGTGAAAACGATGTGTCTCAGAGACGACGATCATTGAAGCATCTTGCGACGCGCTGCTGACGGCCGACGCGCGTGGGAATTCTTGAAGTGTTGGAGCATCGAATGAGCCTGCGTGGAATGGTAAGCGAGGGTGAACAGGTGAGTGAGTGAAGTGAAGACTTACCGAAGGCACAGCGAATGCTAACGGCAGATTGCAGAGAATGCACTGCACGAGATGGACGACGTGAGAGAGATGGATCTGATGAAGTATGTGATGGATGATGCATGGTGATGGCGCTGTGTTGATGATGTTGATGGGGTGGTGTTGTTGAGCGTGAGGAGAAGGAAGAGGAGGAGAAGCGGAGGTGGATTTCAACAACAACAACGCGGTGGGAGATTAGGCAAACGCCAAGCCACACGAGGAGCAGCAGCGAGACTGGGAAAGGACTGTGGCTCAGGAAGATGATGCCATGGTCCGTTCGAAGTGTTACGGTAGGGGCCAATGCTCGTTGGCCTGCACATACATGTAGATACTAAGGTACTTGTATCTCCCAAGATACGAAGTCTTGAAGACCAAGTTGTAAGGGATTGCTGTTGTGATACTCTTTCAAGTACGCGATGAATCGAAGCGCTAAAGCATAGGCGGACTGCCTCGTCGCAGAGTGTAGCTCAAGCGATGCCGTCTTGGGCATTTCCATTCTTCCAACACAGGTAGATAACCGACCACGACGGCGACGGAGGAGTTTGAGAATAGACCAGTGGTGATCACGTACTCATAAGCATCCTCTGCATATGTATCACTGCCAAAGAAAATACTGTTTGCGTCTTTGCTTGTCCTGCGTGCAACTCATGTAGGTCTTGGCGGGTGACTTCTTTGCTCTCGACTGCACGAAAACAAGATTCCGTGTTGATGACTCGAAGCATGCATACTGCATCATCCTAGGACCAAAGTCTGCTCTGGCAGCAGTATCAGTATCTTCCAACCGCCTACACCATCGCCGCAGCGACATTGGTAGTCCGCCGATGCACACTCGTCACCACCGATAACAAGTCCTGAACGATTCCTCCGCCTTCCACCGAAACAATGCGCCATTGATTGCCTGTTGTCAGTATCACTACCTTCATCGCTATCAGCTTGCATACCATTGACACGACGTGCTGGACTTTGCTTGGCCTCGCCAGATTCGACAGCTGCCTGGTGGTGTTCAGCCTTCCCCTCAAGAGCAAGCAAACACAAGACAACAAACCCTCAAAGAAAGCCGCGAACTGCCACCTGTGAGTTTCAGAGCCGTCAGTAGCCTCGGCGGACCGCAGAACTTGCTGCCCAGAAGCATACGGCCGTCGCTTAACAAGATGCAATGAAGGAGATGTACAACACGCAGCAGCTTTTGGAATGAATGGCCAGGATACCTGTCAGCCAGTAGGAGCAGATAGTCTAGGCGCTACCTCACGTTAGAGCAACAAGAACATAACTCGGAGTTGTACACATTCCGCCTTCTTGCCGTTACATTGTCCGAACGAGATGCTTGAGCAGTTTGACATTTGTTGATCCAGGTAGGAAGACATGCCAGACGCAAAGCGCCTTGATCAGCTCGCAATATGGAAGAAGATGCATCACTCAACCGAGCACGCCGTATGCAAACATGATCCGTCGCGGATAGCAACTGTTCATGAGCGAGCCTTTCGACTCTGGACTGTGAAGCAACCATTCGAGTGCGTCTCCACCGGCCAGCTCAAGAATCTCCAGGCTAAGACCGCGGCGAATGGCGCAAAAACACTCGGAGAAGACACCCAAAGACTGCGCGGCCATCGAATCAGAAAGACCTTCCACCCTCACTCGCCCAAGACCTACCAGCGCCAGGCCAGCAAGGCAGCTTAAGTAGACCGCAGATTCTAAACCAAGCGAATACCGAGAAGCAAGAGGACGTGAAGTGATACAAGACCGCCAAACACCGGTGCCAGACGTTCGGGCTCCAGCCGCGCTGAACAGAGAAAGAGCGCAACGATGGCAGTGTGGACTTCGAGGAAAGCCACGGGATGAGGGTCGCATCGCAGAAGATGGAGAGTCTACCAGTATACACTTCGACAGGCACTCCAAGAGGACTGGAGGCGCATTCATCAAACAGACTGCGCACAGGCGAGGACGGCGAGGTACTGCAGCCCGCGGGTCTCACAGCGAGATTTCACGACTGGCAACCATTGCTGGCGAGCCTGCCACCAGCGCAGTTAGCAATAAGGAAGACATCCATCCCCGTACAACCACAGACGCCGGCGATGGCGTTGAGTTTCCTGTCGGACCGCCCTTGCTCAGACTGCCAGGGGCTTCGAGAATGTCAGAAAGATAGTAGAGAAGGAGAGAAGAGCAGGCGAGAAGAGAAAGGAAAGAGTATGATTGACAAGCAGGAGCACGCACCTTCTACGTTGCCAGAAACGTCTACCAGTGTAGACTGCAGCCAGACCCGACGAGGTACCTTTGCCGTCCATGACACAAATCCTCCCAGCCTTCAGGGCCCAGGCCAGCCATTCACCGCCATCCACTCCGAAGCGACCACCGAAGTAGTCTCAACGAGCAAGCATACCCATGAACTGCTCTCCCTGGTGCGATTCAGCTTCTCGTGTCCACTTCTGAGCATGCAAGGGGAGTCTGCCTCTTGCACTGCAGACCACGCCCTCATGCACCAAACCCAGCCACTGAAGAGCTCCGGCCTACTCCCAATTGACTGCCATTACAGTCATCAACGAGCAAGTACAACACCCAAGACATCCTCCCAGTATGGTCCAGCAAGCCAGCCAGGCCTCCCAGGCTCCGGAAATCCAAGAGCAAGCTGCTTGAACAGACTGCAGTCTCGGATACCAAGTCCAAAGTCCAAATACCACAACACCCGTTCACTCCGAAGTGACTGCCGTTGCAGTCATCAACAAGCAACTGCACACCACACACAAGGCATGCTCCTCCCGTGTTGATTCCTGAAGTCCTGAGCATGCAAAGGGTGTTTACCTGGGTAGACTACGCCTCCATGCACCAAATCAAGCCACCCCAAGGCTTCCATTCCGAAATGACTGCCAATGCAATCGCCAACCATGAAGTACATCGATAACGACATCCTCTCAGCACGGCTCAGGAAGCCTGCCAACCACCGTAAGTCAAAGAGCAGCCTGCTTCTACAGACTGCACCCTCGGACACGAAGTCGGACTCCTACAACGCTTCTGTCGGCCAGCTTCTTCGAAGCGGCTGCCATTGCAGCCATCGACGAGAATCTTCAAAATGTATGCAGCTGCTCCGCTCTATTCATCCCCATATTGTCTGGAAGTACAAAAGGAGCCTGGCCGTACAGACTTCCCCTCTTACATCAAAGTTAGCCGCTCCAAAGAAAAAACCACCAGATCAAAAGCATTCAAGGATGACGCCCAGGCTGAGAATCTGGAGAGTCTGCCAGGGAAGACTGCAACTGAGGCCCAGTACGGGACGACACTCTCGGGAACGGAGGAAGCTTGCCCAAAATATCAAGATCATCCAAGGGTGATGCCGTTACGAGAGTCTGAAGCGTCTGCCAGGGAAGACTGCAACCGAGACTCAACACCGGACAATACCCTCGGGACGAAAAGATGGAGCAGTGTGGAAAAGAGAGATGTGCGCGCAAGGATCTGGACTGAAGTTTCTGCCATCGCAGACGCCAACAGTCGTCAACGCTCGCTCAAGGACTTGCCGGAGTGTTTTCGCGGACCTGTCCGAGGTGTCTGCCAGTACAGACATCAACAGCAATCATCCACGAAAACACCGAGAATAAAATCTACTGCAAAGAGTAAAAGTGCATGACAGCCCACCGATCTCCAAAAAAAAGAGACCTCTGCCCAGCGTGCCCGCCGGACAGCCACCCGGCACGCGAATTAACGCAGATACCGCCTGTCTGAAGCCCCAGAAACGACAGAAGGCGGCAGCCAACCTTCGTCAGCCATTGCTGGACAAAGAGACCGCCAGCTTCCAAGCCCCAAGTATCACAAGAAGAAGCATCGCCCTCGTCAGCCATTGCTGGACAAGAGTTTTTGCAGGTCTTCGAACCCCTAAGCGCACACAGATATCACCTTTCGTCAGCCATTGCTGGACTCAGGAACACACTCAGCCCTAATCCCAAGATACCACAAGAACCAACAGTCGATCCTCATCAGCCATTGCTGGACTCAGAAAGATGCCAGTCTTGTAGGCTCAGACACCGAAGAAGCCAGCATGATCACTTTCGTCAGCCATTGCTGGACTCGGTAAGATGCTGGTCTCCAAGCGCCAGATGCAAAAAGAAACAACATCAAACCATCGTCAGCCATTGCTGGACTCAGGCATGCGTTGTGGCCGCCCCGGATACCACAGCACCAGCAGCAAACCGTCGTCAGCCATTACTGGACTCGGGTATGTGCTGG
>Ga0265797_10005700_pt1 | contig 18032 bp, 18 predicted proteins | sample P2T30metagenome_FD_192433 | JGI IMG/M metagenome (GOLD analysis project Ga0265797, IMG submission 192433) | Plant litter microbial communities from East Loma Ridge, Irvine, California - P2 T30 | ecosystem: Environmental > Terrestrial > Plant litter > Unclassified | place: USA: California...
GTCACGCACGGCAGCGAGCAGGCTGTCTTTGGTAAACGGTTTGGTGAGATAAGCGGACGAGCCGACCATGGCGCCGCGCGCGCGGTCGAACAGGCCGTCCTTGGACGACAGCATCACCACCGGCGTGGCATGGAATTTCGCGCTCTTCTTGATCAGGGCGCAGGTCTGGTAACCGTCCAGGCGCGGCATCAGGATGTCGCAGAACACCAGCGCCGGGTGATGGTCGTTGATCTTGGCCAGCGCGTCGAAGCCATCGTCGGCCAGTACCACCCGGTACCCGGCCTGGGTCAGGAAAATCTCGGCGGAACGACGGATCGTGCTGCTGTCGTCGATCACCATGATCGTCAGGCCTGTCGGTTGCGTCGTCATATTTATTTCACTTCAGAACGAAACCGCACGATAGCATAGGGAATCGCCCTTGTGCGCGAAGTGTTGCTGAGCGTCAACTCGACCGGAAACAAATCTGGCAGGGATGATATCAAGCCGGCCAGATTCGTTGATAAAGCGTTTATATCTGTTAATAAAACGCTTAAATGGCCGTCATCTCGAAGTCATCCTTGCGCGCACCGCACTCCGGGCACGTCCAGTTCATCGGGACATCGGCCCAGCGCGTGCCCGGTGCGATGCCATCTTCCGGGCTGCCGGCGGCTTCATCGTAGACCCAGCCGCAGATCAGGCACATCCAGGTCTGGTAAGCCTGCGTTTCATTGCTCACGTTTCGGTTCCTTCTATCTAGTAAAATGGGTAGTCAGGTATCTTAATCTACCCGCTGTGCAAAACCAACCGTCTCCACTCATCCTCACGTTCGGCCCAGCCGATCCGGTCGGCGCGCTGGGCATCCAGTCCGACGTGGCCGCCTTTGCCGTCCATGGCTGCCATGGACTGTCCGTGGTCACCGCCTTGCTGGTGGCCGATTCCGCGCGTGTCGACGACCTGCAGCCGGTCGATTCAAGCGTGGTCGCGGCCCAGGCCCGCATGCTGCTCGAGGACATGCCGGTGGCGGCCATCAAGGTCGGCACCATGGCCAGCCTGGAGCAGATCGCGGCCGTCGCCGAGATCGTGTCCGACTATGCCAACCTGCCGCTGATCATCGATCCATTCACCTCGGCCCTGCCCGATTGCGGCATGCGCGACGACGACATGCTGACCCTGATCCACCAGTTGCTGGCGCCGCAGGCGACGGTGCTGATGCTGTCGCAGGCCGAACTGGCGCGCTTTGCCGATTGCTGGCGCGACCCTTCCACCGTCGCGCCGCTGGAAGAAGACGTGGCCGAGCTGACCGCCTTCGGCTGCGGCCACGTGCTGGTCACCGGCATGGGCGGCGGCGACGGCACGCGCGTCAACAAGCTGTACGACGGCAACGGCCTGGTCGCCAGCCTGCCCTGGGGCCAGCACCTGCCCGGTCCTTTCGTCGGCGCCGGCGGCACGCTGTCGGCCGCGCTGGTGGCGCAGATGGCGCGCGGCGTGGGCGCTGCCGACGCGGTGCGCGCGGCCCAGGACTACACGGCCGGCGCGCTGGCGCATGCCTGCCGCTTTGGCATGGGACGCCTCATTCCCAATAAAATCTTCCGCACAGCCGGTGCGGAATGTTGAATTTTCCGCGCCCCTGGCGGCGCTTGCTGAATTGACAGAAGAACCAAGAACACCATGACTGAACACACTTCCCAGAACGACATCCTGTTTGCCCGCGCCCAGCAAAGCACCCCCGGCGGCGTGAACTCGCCGGTGCGCGCCTTCCGCTCGGTCGGCGGCACCCCGCGCTTCATCACCCGCGCCGAAGGCCCCTACTTCTGGGACGCCGACGGCAAGCGCTACATCGACTACATCGGCTCCTGGGGTCCGGCCATCGTCGGCCACGCGCATCCGCAGGTCGTGAAGGCGGTGCAGGATGCGGCCGCCAATGGCTTGTCCTTCGGCGCGCCGACCGAAGGCGAGATCGAGATCGCCGAGGAAATCTGCCGCCTGGTGCCGTCGATCGAGCAGGTACGCCTGGTCTCGAGCGGCACCGAGGCGACCATGAGCGCCCTGCGCCTGGCGCGCGGCGCCACCGGCCGCGACAAGATCGTCAAGTTCGAGGGCTGCTACCACGGCCACGCCGATTCGCTGCTGGTCAAGGCGGGTTCCGGCCTGCTCACCTTCGGCAACCCGACCTCGGCCGGCGTGCCGGAAGACTTCGTCAAGCACACGCTGGTCCTGGACTACAACAACATCCCGCAGCTGGAAGACGCCTTTGAATCCATGGGCGACACCATCGCCTGCGTGATCGTGGAAGCCGTGGCCGGCAACATGAATCTGATCCGCGCCACGCCGGACTTCCTGCGCCGCATGCGCGAGCTGTGCACCGAGTATGGCGCGGTCCTGATCTTCGACGAAGTGATGTCGGGCTTCCGCGTCGGCCTGGGCGGCGCCCAGGAACTGTACGGCATCACGCCGGACCTGACCGCCCTCGGCAAGGTCATCGGCGGCGGCCTGCCGGTGGCGGCCTTTGGCGGCCGCGCCGACCTGATGGAAAAGATGGCGCCGGTTGGCCCGGTCTACCAGGCCGGTACCCTGTCCGGCAACCCGGTGGCCGTCGCCGCCGGCATGACCACCCTGAAGATCGTGCAGCAGCCGGGCTTCTACGAGCATCTGTCCGGCCAGGCGCTGAAGCTGGTCGAAGGCCTCACTGCAGCAGCGAAAGAAGCCGGCGTGGCCTTCTGCGCCGATGCGGTGGGCGGCATGTTCGGCATGTACTTCTCGAACCACGTCCCGGGCAGCTACGGCCAGATGATGGCCGGCGACAAGGAGCGCTTCAACCGCTTCTTCCACGGCATGCTGGACGAGGGCGTGTACTTCGCGCCGGCGATGTTCGAAGCCGGCTTCGTATCGGCGGCGCATGACGATGCGGTCATCAACGAGACCGTCGAAGCGGCGCGCCGGGTGTTTGCGAAGATCGCGTAAGCGTCCTCACCTTAAGCGCAATTGAACATAAGGGCGGCTTGTTAAGCCGCCCTTATTTATTTCATGCTTCCCGCATCACGGCCTGGCGCTGCGTCGCCGCCACCGCGCGCGAGGCCCGCTTGCGCCACCAGATGATCACCCCGGTCACGCTCAGCATCGCCACCACCAGTCCCATCGCCGAGATCAGGATGCGCCCCGGCAGCCCGAGGATGCGGCCCGAATGCAGCGGGAACTGGGCCTGCACGAAGATGTCGGCGGCGGTGCCCTTCCACGGCTGGCGCTCGCCCAGCAGCTTGCCGTCGACGCCGTCGTAGTACAGCAGCGCGGGGCCGACGCCGCCCGTGCCGTGGTCGCCGCCCGGCTTGAAGAAGCTGATCATGTAGATGCCGAATTCCTGCGAGTAGTAGACGCTGCCGACCGGGTCGTCCCACCGGCGGCGCTGCCCTTCGCTGCCTGCGCGCGCGATGACCTCGGCCAGGCCGACGCGCGGCTCGATCAGGTGCTGCTTGTCCATCATCGGGCGGGTGTCGAAGGGCGTGGGCGTCACCTTCGAGACCTTGCTGATGACCGGGTAGAAGACTTCGTTGTACAGGTTCAGCGAGAACGCGGTAAAGGCGAGGATGAACAGCAGGATCCAGGTCCACAGGCTGAAGGCGCGGTGCAGGTCGAAGTTCAGCTTCGAGGAACCGCCCTGCCAGCGCACCTTCCAGGCCGGCTGCCAGCGCTGCCACCAGGATTTACCCGCGACGGCTGCCGGCACGGCCAGCGCCGCCTTCTTGCGCCGCACCGGCAGCGTCAGGTAGAAGCCGACGAAGCTGTCGGCCATCCAGATCATCGCGATGCCGCCCATCAGCCACCAGCCCCAGCGGTCGGTGCCCCACATCTCGGGGAGGTGCAGCGTGTAGTGCAGCTTGTACAGGAAGGAGACGAAGGTTTCCTTGGTGATCGGCCAGACCGCGCCCCATTCGCGCTTGCCGAGTTCCGCGCCGCTGGCCGGATCGGCGAAGACCTGGTTGAAGCCGGGCGTGGCCAGCTCCTTGGTGACGGGATCGAAGCGCGGCGACACGCCCAGCGCCAGCGACTTGCCCGCTTCCGGCTGCAGCACGATATAGGACACGCGCACCTGCGGATAGCGCGCCTCGACCTGCTGCGCCAGCGCCAGCGAGGATTGCGGCGTGCCCGCGCTCTTCGCTTCCATCAGGTGCGGGTTGAGCAGGTCGTCCAGCTCGTGGTCCCACGAGATGACGGCGCCCGTGAGACCGCTGACGAACAGGAAGCCGGCGGTCAGGAGACCGAGGTAACGGTGAATCAGGGTCCAGAAGGCGCGCATGGGATTATCCTCAGAAACGGTAGCGCAGCGTCAGCGACGCGCCGCGTGGCGCCTGGTAGTTCACGCCTTCATACGCGGCCGACAAGCCGAAGTGCTTCTTGTCGAACAGGTTGTTGACGTTCAGCTGGGCCGACAGCTGCCTGTTGAACTCGTAGCGCGCCATCAGGTTGACCAGGGCAAACGATTCCTGCTCGACGCGGCCGTTGGTGCCCGGCGGGGCGTCGGGCACCACGGTGTAGGTCTCGCCTTCCCAGTTCACGCCGCCGCCCACGCTCAGCTTTTCCCATGCGCCCGGCAGGCGGTAGGTGGTAAACACGCGCAGCAAGCGGCGCGGGTAGATGCTGTTGATGTCGGCGCCCGCGGCATCCTTGATGCGGTATTGCGTATAGCCGGCGCTGGCACTCCAGCCCCTGGCCAGCTCGCCAGAAAGGTCGAACTCGAAGCCTTCGCTCTTGGCGCCTTCGGAGGCGACATAATAGGTTTCCGGGCCCAGCGGACCGCCGCGGTTGATCTGGCCGGCGGCCTGGGCCAGCTTGTCCTGCTTGACCTGGAATACCGCCAGCGAGCCGTTCACGCGGCCGTCGAGGAACTCGCCCTTGACGCCGGCTTCGTAGTTCTTGCCTTCGATCGGGTCGAGCATGCGGCCTTCGAAGTCCAGCGCGTTCTGCGGCTGGAAGATGCTGGTATAGCTGGCGTAGACCGACCAGGTCTTGTTGATGTCGTAGACCAGGCCGGTGTACGGCGTCACTTCGTGGTCGTGCTTGATCGTGTAGTCCGGGGCGAAACCGCCGCTGCCGGAACGCTCGTAGTCGGTGACGCGGGCGCCGACGATCAGCTTGAGCGGATCGGCCAGCGCGAAGCGCGCCACGCCGTACAGGGCTTCCTGCCTGGTGTGCCGGTCCTGGTAGAACTGGCGCGCGCCCCAGTTCGGCTCCGGGAAGGCAGCCGGGTTCCAGTTGTTGAAGTCGCCCGGGACCGGGAAGATGTCGGACGGACGGTTGTCGGAAACGAAGTCCTGCTTCATGCGCATGTAGCCGAAGGCGGCTTCGTGCCGGCGGCCGCCCAGCTCGAACGCGCCGCCGGCATGCAGGCCGATGTCTTCCTGGTCGGTATGGGTGATGTAGTCGGCCGGATAGGCACTCATGCCCAGGCCAGTCACGCGGTCGGGACGGCCCGACAGGTAGAGCAGGTAGGAATCGGCGTCACGCTTGGCCTTGTTGTAGACGGCGTGTACCTTCCAGCCATTCTCGAAGGTGTGCTGCAGGTCGACGAAGGCATTGCCATAGGTGCTCGGCCAGCGGCTCCAGCTGGCGCTGGTGGTCTTGGAGACGTCCCAGTTGGTCGGGGTGCCGTCGCTGTACCAGTACGGCAGGCTGCCCCACATCGGGCTTTGCGCGCGGCTCTCCTGGCGGCTGTAGCCGGCCTGTAGCAGCGTGCGCGGGGTCAGGTCGGCCGCCACCGTCGCGTACAGCGTGTTGCTCCTGAATCCACCGTAGTCGACCCAGCTGTCGGTGTCCGTGTACTCGCCCACCACGCGGGCGCGTACCGTGCCCGAGCTGTTCAGTGGGGTCGACACGTCGCCCATCACGCGGCGCTCGTTCCAGCTGCCGACGCCGGCTTCGACCCAGCCGGTCACCTGCTTGCTGTCCGCATGCTTGCGCACCAGGTTGATCGCGGCCGACGGGTTGCCGGCGCCGGTCATCAGGCCGGTGGCGCCGCGCACGACTTCGACGCGGTCGTAGATCGCCAGGCTGGAGGCGACTTCGCCGCCGCTCCATTGCTGCTCGTAGGTGGTCGGCAAGCCGTCGATCTGCAGGTTGTCGATCTCGAAGCCGCGCGCGGTGAACTGCCCGCGGTTGGTTTCGTACTGGTTGACCGAGACGCCGGTGGTGTTGTTGACGACGTCGGTGACGGTCTGCATGCGCTGGTCTTCGATGCGCTGCAGCGTCACCACCGACACCGATTGCGGCGTCTCGCGCAGCGACAGGTCGAGCGGGGTGGCGGTGCTGCTCGAACCGGCGGTGTACGAATTGACCTGCTTCTGGGCGCGGACCTGCACCTGCTGCACGCCCGGATCGACCTCCGGCGCCTCCTGCACGGCCTGGGCCTGCACCAGCAGCGGCATGGCGGCGCCCACGAGCACGGCAAGACGGTTGAACTTCAGGTGCCGGACGGCGCGCGCATGCATTTTCATCGATATCCCATCAGTTGAGCGAAAAAGAGCGATCCGCTGGCACTGAGGATCGCGGAATCTAAGTGCGAATGATAACGATTATCATTTGAATGATCAACTGAAAGATAATGAACAGGCTGGGTTGCGACAGTTTGGACGAGTTTCGTCGCTCCCGCGAAAGCGGGAGCCCATGCTACGCTGATGCCGGCTTACTTCAGCCAGCCCCGATGCCGGAAATACAGGAAAGGCGCAATCGCGCTGATCACCATCAGGCTCAGCGACCAGCCATAGCCCATCTTCCAGTGCAGCTCCGGCAGGAACTCGAAATTCATGCCGTAGATGCTGGCGATCAGGGTCGGCGGCAGGAAGGCGACCGAGGCCACCGAGAAGATCTTGATGATCTTGTTCTGGTTGATGTTGATGAAGCCGACGGTGGCGTCCATCAGGAAGTTAATCTTGTCGAAGAGGAAAGACGTGTGGCCGTCCAGCGATTCGATGTCGCGCAGGATCTGGCGCGCTTCCTAGAACTGGTCGGCATTCAGCAGCCGCCCGCGCATCAGGAAGCTGACCGCGCGCCGGGTGTCCATCATGTTGCGCCGGATGCGGCCGTTCAAGTCTTCCTCGTGGGCGATCGCATTCAGCGCGGCGGCCGCGTCCTGGTCGGTGAATTCCTTTTGCAGCACGCGCTGGCTGACCTCTTCCAGGCTCTCGTAGATGCCCTCCAGGGCATCAGCCGAATACTCGGCGTCGGTCGCGTACAGGTCGAGCAGCACGTCCATGTAGTCCTCGATCGAACCGGGACGCGAGCGCGCGCGCAGGCGCACCAGGCGGAACACCGGCAACTCGTCGTTGTGGACGGAAAACAGGACTTTCTTGGCCAGGATGAAGGCGACGGTGACGATGCGCGACGGGCCATCCTCTTCTTCGCGCAGGAAGTCGGTGCGCAGGTGCAGGTCGCCGTTTTCGCCTTCGTAGTAGCGGGCCGAAGCTTCAATGTCCGAGACCTCGTCCTCGCCCGGCAGCACCACGTCATAGGTCGTCTTGACCCAGGCACGCTCTTCGTCGGTGGGATCGGTCAGGTCGACCCAGACGGGCACGGCGTTCTCCAGATCGGCGCGGGAAGCGATGGGTACCTGGTTCAGGCGGCCATTTTGTAGGACAAATACGTTGATCATGCGCGCTTTCTGGGCCGGGATTCGGAAACAGCGCAAGTGTACCCGTAAGCCCTGAGCCCGGCCACCCCGTAGGCAGGATTTTTGCTCAGCGCAACAACCTCAATTCGGGGTCAGAGCATATTTTTGTAAAAATCGCTCTGACCCCGAATTTCGACCCCGATTTTCAGGGGAGATCAGCGGCGTTCATGCGGCGCTGGATGATGGCGCTGCGGCGCGCCAGGTAATTGGTCTGGCGGTGGGCGTCGTAGTAGCGCGGGTTGGGCAGCATCACCGCCAGGCGCGCGGCCTGGGACGAGCTCAGGTTGGCGGCCGAGGTGCGGTAATAATGGCGGGCGGCGGCTTCGGCGCCGAACACGCCGCGGCCGAACTCGACCACGTTCAAATAGATCTCGAGAATGCGCTGCTTGCTCATCACCGCTTCCAGCATGTAGGCGATGACGAGTTCCTGGCCCTTGCGCAGGTAGTTGCGCGAGCCGGACAGGAACAGGTTCTTGGCCAGCTGCTGCGTGATGGTCGAGCCGCCGCCGACCACCTTGTGGCGCTTGTTGTTGCGCTCGTAGGCTTTTTCCAGCGCATCCCAGTCGACGCCGTCATGCTCGACGAAGTTCGAATCCTCGGAGGCGATCACCGCGCGCTTGAGGTTGTTCGAGATGCGCGCATACGGCACCCAGGCCTGTTCCAGCCTCGCATCCGGATTCTTTTCGCGCAGCACCGACAACTGCTGGCGCATCATGCTGGTCGAGCCCGGATTGAACTGGGTCCACCACAGGATCGTCAGGAAGAAGTACAGCTGCACCAGCACGACCAGCAGCAGCGGGCCCAGCACCAGCCACTTCAGCCAGCGCCGCCCGCCCGTCCTGGCGCGCGCGGCGATCCCCATCTTGAGCGCAGTCGGCATCGTCTTGGGACTCAGAGTTTGTCGCGCAGCGCGACCAGCACGGCCGTCGTGCCCGGGCGCACGCCGCGCCAGATCGTGAAGGCTTCCGCAGCCTGCTCGACCAGCATCCCGAGACCGTCGCGCACCTGCGCCCCATGCAGGGCGGCGAATTCCATGAACGGGGTCGGCTCCTTGCCGTACATGAGGTCGACGGCCAGCGTGTCCGGGCCGAAGCTCGAAGCCGGCACCGGCGGCAGGTCGCCGGCCAGGCTGGCCGAGGTGGCGTTCACGACCACGTCGAAGCGGCCTGCGATCTCGTCGAAACCGATGGCACTCACCTGCCCCGCCTGCGCCGCATGGGCGGCAAACTGCGCGGCCAGCGCCTCGGCCGTGGCGCGCGTGCGGTTGGCGATCACGATGGCAGCCGGCCCCTGCTCCAGGAAGGGCAGGATCACGCCGCGCGCCGCCCCGCCCGCGCCCAGCAGCAGGATGCGCTTGCCGGCCAGGGACACGCCGGCATTCCTGACGATATCGGTCACCAGGCCGGCACCGTCGGTGTTGTCGCCAACGATCTCGCCATTCTCAAACACCAGGGTGTTCACCGCGCCGGCCAGGCGGCCGCGCTCGGACAGGCGGGTGGCGATCGCCGCCGCTTCCAGCTTGAAGGGCACGGTGACGTTGGCGCCGCGGTAACCGTCTGCGACCAGCTGCCGCACGGTATCTAGAAAGCCGTCGACCGGCGCCAAACAGCGTTCGTAGACGATGTCCTGGCCGGTCTCGGCCGCGAACACCGGGTGGATCTCGGGGGACTTGCTGTGGGCGATCGGGTTGCCGATCACGCAATATTTATCGCTCATTCATTCTCCTCCGCGCAGTTCGGCCTGCAGTTTTTCTTCGCGCGTGAACCGGAACCGGGTGATCACGATCCACAGGTCATCCTTGTCGGATGAGCGCATATTCGTCGGGAATTTTCCAAACGGCGCCGCGCGCCGTACGATGGCGAGCGCGGCCTTGTCCAGCGCCGCGTTGCCCGAGCTGCGCTCGATGCGCGGCCCGCCTTCCTTTTCGTAGAGGGTGCCGTCCTGGAACACAGGGATGTAGACCACCAGCTCGCCGTACAGCTTCTGGCCGTTCTGCTGCGGGAAATTCAGTGTGCCGACTTCCTCGACACGCTTCTGCATCGCCTTGTAGTACATGGCGTAGCCGACTTCGCGCGTGCTGGGGCTGATGAAGGTCTTCTTCGGGCGCTTGTTCTCGTCCGAGATGCGCTGGGTGATCTCGGCCGACATGCGCGCGATGGCCTTGGCGGAATCGGCGTTGTCGGCGCCGTTCCTGGCCGGGTCCGGCCGGTCCCGCTCCGCCACAGGGGCGCTGGCATAGGTCGACGGGTGGACCTGGCTCAGCACGTTCTTCTGGCGCTGTTCCAGCTCGGCGATACGGCGCTGCAGGGCCTTGATGCTGTCGCCGTTCTCGATGCGCTTCAGGTCCGGCAGCGGCGATTGCGCGCGTCCAGCTTCGGCATTGCCGCCGCCGTCCAGGTTGGCCTGGGCCAGCGCCTCGGCCTTGACCGGGGCGCGTTCGTGCTTGGCATTGACCAGGATGACTTCCAGGCCCGGATCCGCCGGCTGCAGCCGGAACGCATCCGGCGCGGCGAAGCGGATCGCCAGCAGGGACGCATGCGCCAGCACCGAGAAGGCGACGGCGATCATCAGGGGACGGTTGTGTTGATAGCTCTTCACGCGCTGCGGGCTTGGAACGGGTGGTTCGGGTAACTGCCCATTCTACCGTGCAGGCTGCCGACTTTGCGAGACTTCGGGGAAAGTATCGGTCTTGGCAGCAACACTCACATCACGCGGCAGCCTGCGGCGGCACCGGCTCCGCCGCCACATCCGTCTGCGTCTCCGGGTCCACGACCGTGACCGAACCTTCGGCCTCGGCGCTCTCCGCCGCCGTCGCCTCCCCGGTATCCGCCCCGGTTTCCTCTTCTTCCTCGTCGCCCAGCTCGGCCGCTTCCGGCGCCACCGCCGCCACCTCGAGCAGGCGCGCTTCCAGCGACAGGTCGATCTCGTCCCAGCGCACGATGTCCAGGCGCACCTGGGCGCCGCGCGGGGCCGACGGCATGCCCGGCAGGCGGATCACCAGCGGAATCTCGACCAGGCGCAGCACCTCGTCCTTCAGCACCACGGCGTCGACCTGCTTGGCGTTTTCCTGGCCCAGCCAGCGCAGGCACCAGTAACGCTCCATATTTTGCTGGAAGTCGTTGTAGGCGGCGTAGGCGGCATCGAAGCTCGATACGATCGCGAACAGGGTCGCATCGCGGTGCTTGAACGGGGCCACCAGCGGCGCGGTTACGCCGTTGGCAGCGCACGCCAGGATCTGCCACTGGTTGACCAGGTCGGTATAGCGGCGCAGCGGCGAGGTGCTCCAGGCATACTGGTCCACGCCCAGGCCCTGGTGCGGCGCCGCGTGGGTTACCATGCGCACCTGGATCTTGGCATTCCAGCCGCCGGCGCCCGGGCCCTGCGAGCGGTAGATGCCAGGCACGCCCGAGTCGTGCAGCAGCTTGCCCCAGGTGCTGTTGGCGAAGATCATCAGCTCGGCCACGATCTTGTCCAGCGGCGCGCCGCGCTTGCGGCGCACGATGGTCACCACGTCGTCCTCGACGTAGAAGTTGAAGTCGACGCGATTCGCCTGTTCCGGCTTCAGGCCGAAGGCCTCGCGCTTCTTCATGCGGCCCGCTTCCAGCTGCAGCGCCCACTTCCACAGCAGGCCGAGTTCCGTCTTGTGCGGGTACTCGCCCTCGCCGCTGGCCAGCGTGTCTTCATTGACCAGCTCGTCCAGGTCGTTGTGGCGCAGGTTGCTCTTGATGGGCACGCGTTCGGCGCGGGTGGTGGTCGAGACCACGCTCCAGTCGGCCGGATCGAGCACGGCGTACAGCGACAGCGCCGGGCAATCCTTGCCTTCGGCCAGGGTAAACGCTTCGACCACTTCGTCCGGCAGCATGGTGATCTTGTCACCCGGCATGTACACGGTCGACATGCGGCCGCGCGCGATCTTGTCGATGGCGTCGTCCGGGCGGATACCCAGGCCCGGCGCGGCGATGTGGATACCCACGCGCACGGTGCCATCGTCCAGGGTCTCGACCGAGAAGGCATCGTCGATCTCGGTGGTGGTCACGTCGTCGATCGAGAAGGCGGCCACGTTCGCCAGCGGCAGGTCGGCCGGCGCGCTTGGCACCGTCACCGGCTGGAAGCCGGCGCCGCGCGGGAAATGCTCGAACAGGAAACGGCCCATGTGCAGGTCCTTGGCCGAGGCGATGCCGCCGGTGGTCAGCATCAGGCGCTGGGCCGTGGTCTGCAGTTCGCTGGCGGCGGTGTCGAGCGCCTTGAATTCGATGCTGTTCTTGTCCGGCTTGAACAGCAGTTGCTGGACCAGCGGCTGCATCGCCTGCGGCAGGCGGCCGGCCTTCAGCTCGTCGACGTAACCGGCCTGCACGATGGCCAGCTGCTTCTTCTTTTCGATGCCGGCCAGCGCCGCGCGCAGCGATTGCTCGGGCGCACCCTTGTAGCGGCCGCGTCCCTTTTTATAGAAGTAGATCGGCGAGCCATGCAGGGCCAGCACCAGGCCGGCCGCTTCCGCGGGCAGCGGCGCGTGGCCGAAGTATTCGGCGCCCAGCTCGGCGAAGCCGAATTCCTCGTCGCCCGCGACTTCCCACAGGAATTCGAGGTCCACGTCCGCCGCGATCGCTTTCGCCTGCTCCATCAGCGCGGCCGGTTCCGGCTTGTCGAACTGCAGCAGCACGTCGCGCGCTTTCACCTTGGTGCGCTTCCCGGTCGGCATCTCGACCTGGTAAGCCTCGCCGGCCTGCGACAGCACGGTACCGACCTTGAAATCGCCGGACTCTTCAAAAAATACGTTCATGTTCGTGTCATTTCGTGTTGGTTGCGGTCGCTACGAGGTCCAGCACCGCGGGCAAGAATACCTCGGTGACCAGTAGCAGGCCTTGACGGCGGCGGTAGACGCAGCGCCGCGCATAATATATGTCGTCCACCAGTTCCGCAGTCGGCTCAGCTTTCAATGCGGCGCGGGCGCGCGTCAAGAGCGGGTGGCCCGGGCGGATGCGGGCAAATTCGAGCCGGCCGCGCCGGACCCGCGGATCGTGGAACAGCGTGGTGCCGAGCGAACGCTCGCCCAGCGCCGAAAACAACGGCCAGTCGTGCGCGCTGGCGCGCATCGGCACCACCGTATGGCCATACACCGCCGGCCGGCCGTCGCAGCGCAGCAGCACTTCGCGCTCCCACACGCGCTGCGGGCGCGCCAGGCCGAGCGCGGCGGCTTCGTCGGCCAGGCAGACGGCGCTCGCCTGGCGCAGCTTCTGCACGCGGAACTGGCGGCTGTGCGCGACCAGGCGCGCGGTCAGCGAGCCGGGCGTGACGAGCCAGTCGCGCATCGCCGGGGGCGCTCGCAGACCATCGACATGCGCCAGCCAACGGGCCTGGCGCAGGGATGCCGCCCTCACCTTGCCTGGCCCGATCCGCCTGGGGCACGCAAGGCCGGGGCCTGTCCGGTATTACAGAATGCCAGCACTTCGTCCACATACTGCTCGAATTCCGATACCGCATGGTCGCTGCCCTGGATCACGTGCTGGTGGGCGCCGGCGTAGTGGGTGACCATGTCGCGATAATCCAATACCTCGTCGCCGGTCGCGGCCAGCAGGAAGTAGCGCTCCGGGCGCGTGATGTTTTCGACTTTCAAGGCCGCCAGTTCATCGATGTACTCGCGCTTGAACTCGAACGGCTCATGGGAGTGCCAGGCCGTGGTCACGCCGACGTGTTTGTCCAGATCCTTCAGCGGATCGACCGCCGGGTTGACCAGGGCCGCGCGGCAGCCGAAGCGTTCGGCCAGCCAGGTCGCATAAAAACCGCCCAGCGACGAGCCGATGATGGCCAGGCGCTCCGGTCCCTGGTTGGCGTAGCGCTCGGCCAGGGTCAGCACCAGTTCCATCGCCGCCTTCGGCGAAGCCGGCAGTTGCGGGCAGATCAGCTCATGGGCGCGGGCCATCTCGGCCATGCGCCGGTGCACCACGCGCGCTTTATAGGAGCGCGGCGAGGAGCGAAACCCGTGCAAATAAAGGACATGCCCGTTTGGGATGTGCGGCAGACCGCTCATGCCGTCGATGCTCCGAGCGCCTCCAGCAGTTTCTGGTGCACGCCGCCAAAGCCGCCATTGCTCATCACGAGGATATGGTCGCCCGGCTGGGCCGCCTGCACGATCGCCTTCACCATATAGTCGATCTGGTCGAAGCTGTGCGCGATATTCCCCAGCGGTTTCAGGGCGTCCGCCAGCGACCAGCCCAGCGCCTGCTGGCTGCCGAAGCCGAACACCAGGTCGGCGTCCTTCAGGCTGCCGGGCAGCGCATCCTTCATGGCGCCCAGTTTCATGGTGTTCGAACGCGGTTCCAGCACGGCCAGGATGCGGCCCGCATTGTGCCCGCCTGCGCCGATCTTCTGGCGCAGCCCGCCCACCGTGGTCGCGATCGCGGTCGGGTGGTGGGCGAAATCGTCGTACACGGTCACGCCGCCGACGGTGCCGCGCACTTCCATGCGCCGCTTGACGCTCTGGAAGCGGGCCAGCGATTCGATCGCCTGGCCAGGGGGCACGCCGACGTGGCGCGCGGCGGCGATCGCGGCCAGCGCGTTGGTGCGGTTGTGGTGGCCGGTCAGGTCCCAGTGCACGGTGCCCTGAGGCTCGCCCTTGAACAGTACGTCGAACGACGAGCCGCCCGGATGCTCGACCAGGGTCCAGTCCACGCCTTCGGACGCACCGAAACTTTCCTTCTCGCTCCAGCAGCCGCGCTTGAGCACGCGCGCCAGCGAGGCTTCGTCGCCGTTGACGACCAGGCGGCCCGCGCCGGGCACGGTGCGCACCAGGTGGTGGAACTGGGTCTCGATGGCGCCGATGTCCGGGAAGATGTCGGCATGGTCGTATTCCAGGTTGTTCAATACCGCGGTCTTGGCGTGGTAATGCACGAACTTGGAACGCTTGTCGAAGAAGGCGGTGTCGTATTCGTCGGCTTCGATCACGAAGAAGTCGGATTCCGTCTCGCCCTGCAGGCGTGCCGAGATGCCGAAGTTCATCGGCACGCCGCCGATCAGGAAGCCCGGCGAATAGCCGGCATCTTCCAGGATCCAGGCCAGCATCGAGGTGGTCGTGGTCTTGCCGTGGGTACCGGCCACGGCAAGCACCCATTTATTACGTAGGATATGTTCCCCAATCCATTGCGGACCCGACACATACGGCAAGCCGCGGTTCAAGATCTCTTCGATCAGCGGATTCCCGCGCGTCATCACGTTGCCGACCACGTAGAGGTCCGGGTTCAGCGCCACCTGCTCCGGGCCGTAGCCCTGGATCAGCTCGATACCCTGGGCTTCGAGCTGGGTACTCATCGGAGGATAGACGTTCGCGTCGCAACCGGTGACGCGATGGCCGGCTTCCTTGGCCAGGACAGCCAACCCACCCATGAAAGTGCCGCAGATGCCGAGAATATGGATGTGCATGGTGGTCGTGATGGTGTAACAGAAATATGGAATACGCGATTCTACCCGACGCGATGCCATTTTCCGTTCAAGAGTATGATCTGGCACATGATGCCCACACCAAATGACGACCTTCAACAGTTGCGTGCGCGCATAGCGGCAACGGCCGCGCGCATGATCGCCCAGGATGGCGCCGATTACGCCACCGCCAAGGCCAAGGCAGCGCGCCAGGTCCTCGGCGTGGACCGTCCATCCCCCAATTATCTTCCCGACAACCTCCAGGTGGAAGATGAGGTGCGCCGCTACCAGGCGCTGTTCCAGGGACCGGCCCTGGCCGAACGCCTCAAGCGCAAGCGCCAGGCCGCCCTCGAGGTGATGGAACAACTGGCCGACTTCCGTCCCTACCTCACCGGCGCGGTCTTGAACGGCACTGCCGGCGAACACGACGATATCCACTTACAATTGTTTGCCGAAAGCGCCAAGGAAGTCGAGATCTGGCTGCTGGGCCGCAATGTCAATATCGATATTTCGGAAACGCCCCACTTCAAGGGCGGGCGCCACGATCCGGTTGAAACGGTGAGTTTCCTGTGGCATAAGGAGACCGTCCACGCCGAACTCTATGACATGGACGACATGCGCGGCGCCCTGAAACCGCGTGCCGACGGCCGCCTGCAGCGCGTCGACGCCACCGGCTTGCGCGCATTGATGACAACTGACGAAACCCTGGAACAAGATGAATAAGAAGAAACTCGCCGGCTACGTGGTCGTGGCCGCCGCCTTCACCGTGCTCGGCGCGATTGCCGCCGTCAAGCAGGACAGCGCCGCCCAGGCCTCCCCTGCCGCCAACCTGTATGCCATGTCGCTCAACGATTTGTCCGGCAAATCGCAGCCGCTGGCCCAATGGAAGGGCAAGCCGCTCCTGGTGAATTTCTGGGCCTCCTGGTGCGGCCCCTGCGTGCAGGAGATGCCGGAACTGTCCGCGCTGGCGGCCAAGGATGGCGGCAAACGCTTCAATGTGATCGGCATCGGCATCGATTCGCCCAGCAACCTCGTCCAGTTCACGCAAAAGACCAAGGTCGCCTACCCGCTGTACGTGGGCGGCATGGGCGGCACCGACCTGGCGCGCGGCCTGGGCAATGCGAACGGCGGCCTGCCCTTCACGGTCCTGATCGGCGCCGACGGGCAGGTGCGCAAGACTTACCTGGGCAAGCTGAAATTCGACCAGCTGAAGGCCGATCTCGCCAAGCTTTGAGAGCGTCCGGCACCTCGGCGAACGGTCGTTCACTTCCCCGCACTCTTCCTTATATCGCTTGCCAACACGTAACGTTGGCGGCAAAATGCCTGTCTTTCGGGCAAACAGACGGTTCCATCATGGCGAAAAAGCTACTGCTGCTCAATGGCCCCAACCTGAATTTGCTGGGGACACGCGAGCCTGCGGTGTACGGCGCGACGACGCTGGCCGACATCGAGCAGGCCGCCACAAGCCAGGCGGCAGCGGCGGGTGCAAGCATCGCTTGCTTCCAGAGCAACCATGAAGGCGCGCTGATCGACCGCATCCATGCCGCGCGGCAGGAAGCGGTCGACGCCATCGTCATCAACCCGGGCGGATTGACCCATACCAGCGTGGCATTGCGCGATGCGCTGGCAGCCGTGGAGATTCCGTTCGTGGAAGTCCACCTGTCTAATATTTATAAGCGTGAGGAGTTTCGGCACCATTCGTTTTTGTCCGCGATCGCGCAAGGCACGATTTGCGGACTGGGCGCTGATGGATATCGCTTTGCCATCGACTTTGCGCTCAAAGAGCGTTAATCTACGTCAACTTCACGCATTCCGTGCGGATTTGCGAGCAGTTTCCGCACCGCATCCTCATAAACATATAATTCCAAGGGGTTTCACATGGATCTAAGAAAACTCAAGACATTGATCGACCTCGTCGCCGAATCGGATATCGCTGAACTCGAAGTGACCGAAGGCGAAAGCAAGGTTCGCATCGTCAAGTCCTCCGCAATCCCGCAGAATCAGGTGGTCATGGTGCCGCCGCAGGGCGTGCAGCAATACCATGCGCCGGCCGTACAAGGTGCCGCCACGGCGCCAGCCGGGGCAGCTGCCGCTGCTCCTACTCCTCCTGTTGAAACCGGCCATGTCGTGAAGTCGCCGATGGTCGGCACCTTCTACCGCTCGTCCGCCCCGGGCGCCCCGGCCTTCGTCGAAGTCGGCGCCACCGTCAAGGAAGGCGACACCCTGTGCATCATCGAAGCGATGAAGCTCCTGAACGAAATCGATGCCGATCTCTCCGGCACCATCACCAAGATCCTGGTGGAAAACGGCCAGCCCGTCGAATTCGGCCAGCCGCTGTTCGTGATCGGCTAATTAGCAAGATTCAATCGTCTATGGAGAGCGAGCGCGAGGCCGCTCCAGATGGTCTTCCGTCGGAAGATCATCTTTCGCTTCTTCGTCCAAGTTGTTCCCGGCAGCGCCGGCACTCACAGAAACACCAAACTTACCATGTTTGAAAAAATCCTCATCGCCAACCGTGGTGAAATCGCGTTGCGTATCCAGCGCGCATGCCGCGAAATGGGCATCAAGACCGTCGTCGTGCACTCCGAGGCGGACAAGGACGCCAAGTACGTGAAGCTGGCCGACGAGTCGGTCTGCATCGGTCCGGCGCAATCGGCGCAGAGCTACCTGAGCATGCCGGCCATCATCAGCGCGGCCGAAGTGACCGACGCCGAAGCGATCCATCCGGGCTACGGCTTCCTGTCGGAGAACGCCGACTTCGCCGAACGCGTCGAAAAATCTGGCTTCGTCTTCATCGGCCCGCGTCCGGAATCGATCCGCCTGATGGGCGACAAGGTCTCGGCCAAGCAAGCCATGATCCGTGCCGGCGTACCCTGCGTGCCGGGTTCGGACGGCGCCCTGCCGGACGACCCGAAAGAAATCATCCAGACCGCGCGCAAGGTCGGCTACCCGGTCATCATCAAGGCGGCCGGCGGCGGCGGCG
>Ga0265797_10005701_pt1 | contig 18030 bp, 15 predicted proteins | sample P2T30metagenome_FD_192433 | JGI IMG/M metagenome (GOLD analysis project Ga0265797, IMG submission 192433) | Plant litter microbial communities from East Loma Ridge, Irvine, California - P2 T30 | ecosystem: Environmental > Terrestrial > Plant litter > Unclassified | place: USA: California...
TCGCGACATCTTCCCTTCTCTCCCTAAGCGACACGTCCATTCCCCCTCTAACCATGGGCGAAGAAAAGAAGTACTCTGGAGAGTTCGTCCGCGAAGCCCATCCCAACGACGATATCCAACATGGCCATGTGACTGACAACTCCGATGACCTGCAGCGTCACCTTGGAAACCGCCAAATCCAGCTCATCGCTATTGGCGGCTCCATTGGTACCGCTCTGTTTGTGTCCATTGGCGGTGCTCTGAACAAGGGCGGTCCCCTCGGCCTCCTCATCGCCTATGCCGGATATTCTTGCATCATCGCCCTCGTGAACAATGCCATGGCCGAGATGGCTAGCTTCATGCCCGTTTCTGGAGGCTTCATTCGCATGGCCGGACATTGGGTTGACGAGTCCCTCGGTTTCATGGCCGGCTGGAACTTCTTCTTCTACGAAGCTCTGTTGATCCCATTCGAAATCACCGCTCTTAACATTGTGCTGAAGTTTTGGCGAGACGACATTCCCGTTGCGGCCGTCTGTGCGGCCGTCATTGTTCTATACGCGTAAGATGACATATGCTGCGACGGTCAGTGCCCAAGCTAACAACCTCTAGTATCTGCAACGTCCTCGCTGTCAAGATATTTGGCGAAGCGGAGTTCTGGCTGTCCGGCGGCAAGGTCTTTCTGATCTTGATTCTCTACTTCTTCACCTTCATCACAATGGTTGGCGGCAACCCCCAGGGAGACGCCTACGGCTTTCGTCACTGGCGCCAACCGGGCCCAATGGCCGGCAATACCGATCTCGAGCGATTCGAGGGCTTTCTCGGTGCACTTTGGGCTGCTTCCTTCTGCATCGTCGGCCCCGAGTACATCTCCATGGTCTCTGGTGAAGCGAAGCGTCCCCGCGTCTACATCAAGACTGCCTTCAAGACCGTCTACTTCCGTTTCGGTGCCTTCTTCATTCTTGGAGCCCTCTGCGTCGGCGTTGTTCTCGGTTACAATGACCCAGAGCTCGTCTCGGTTCTCAATGCTGGCGAGAAAAGCGCTGCTGCATCTCCCTACGTCATTGCCATGAAGAACCTCAAGATCGATGGCCTCCCCCATCTTGTCAACGCCCTCCTGATCACAAGCATCTTTTCTGCCGGTAACACGTACACGTACTGTGCTACTCGCAGTCTATACTCGCTTGCTGTTGAAGGTCGCGCGCCCAAGTTCCTGCGCAAATGCACCAAGAACGGTGTTCCTATCAACTGCTTCTGCGTCGTCATGGCCTTTCCATTCCTGTCGTTCCTCCAGCTGTCTGACAATTCCGCAAAGGTGCTGAACTGGCTCATCAACATCATCACCGCTGGTGGTATCATCAACTACATTGTCATGTGTGGCACATACATTGCTTTCTACAAGGCCTGCAAAGTTCAAGGACTTGACCGTAAGACGCTTCCCTACTGCGGGTACTTCCAGCCGTATGGAACCTGGTTCGCCCTATGCTTCGAGATTGTTGTTGTCTTCGTCTATGGCTACTCCACCTTCAAGCCTGGCAACTTCACTCTGGAGTCGTTCTTTACCTACTACACCATGGTGGGCGTTGCTCCCATCCTCTTCATTTTCTGGAAAGTCTTCAAGAAGACCAAGTGGCTCAAGCCCCACGAGGTTGATCTCGTCTGGGACGCTCCTTTGATTGATGCCTACGAAGCCTCCTTCATCACCCCGCCCGTCAGTTTCTGGACAGAGATGCTACAACTTGTCGGATTTAAGCGTAATGTTCCTGTGGACAAGCGTGCTGTTTGAGTTGCTTACAATGCCTGAAATGGCACGACGAGTTATATACAACAATATGATTGATGTTGATCTGACCGTAATGGATAGATTTCTTTCGCCAGCAGCCTACGGGCACTGGCCGCTCACTACATAGACACAATACCCATTTATTCTGCGTACTTCGAGATATAGCGATACACGACTGATGAGCAGCCTCTGCTATTCTACTCCCCAAGCGACAATCAAACCAAAGCGACTTTCCAAGCAACCATCCTAAGCAACAACCCCATCCTCGTTACCAATTCGATTGCGATACACGGTTTTACACACACAGGATATCAGATAAGCGGAGACGCCGAAGCCATTTGTTTGTGCAGAAGCTCGGCAAGCTTGATGGCGGGTCCCGCCACCGAGGCGTGGTCGCTCTACCCCAGCAGGATTGAACCGATTGCCAATGTGATACCGTCGATGTAATTACGGCGCAATCATCCCTAGACCTTGATTACGTGTCGCTCGGTTACTATCGGATCACTATCCGCATATCAGTATGCTGCCATGAAGATGGACAGCGCTAGCTCCCGCCGACCGCAACAACTTTGTTTCACCTTGAATCAGCACATACATACAGCATTGCCTGCTGTAGACACCCACTCTCATTCAGTGGCTTTCTGTCCAAATCGTAGCCACGGCCCGATACTGCGCCGAGCTGAAAGATTGGCGTCGCAACAGCACGAGACCGTCATCGTACCCGTACGAATGCACATTGTTTGCGCATATTCTCGTATCCAGGCTGTCACTGGAGTCGCATCATCTGCACCTACTGCGAACAGGAGCTCGCAGATGACATGCTCACCCACACCCACTCGCCAATTGTGGTGCCACTCTGGTGCATTGCGCACTGCTTTCCGATAAGAGAAAGCTTATGTTTGTATATTAACCAAGATAGCAACGCCAGATACCCTGAAAATGGTCTTTACCGGTGCGCATACGATTCAACACTCGCTATTTACACCCCAAAGCGTCCATACGATCCTGTCGACCCATACCCATGTCCTTGTGGCGTACCGCACTCCCGCATCCTTTTTCCTTTCCCCACTGTCTGCCTCCGCCCGCCTCGGGAGGTCGCATGAATCTTTGTCTCCGCTCATAGCTGTAAAGAATACGCGAAACTTGTCCACTGCTTCGTTGTGGTTAGGCGCTCCGTACCTTGCAGGCATTCTCCGCACTTGATAAGGCGCCGCGGGGATCGGGTTCACTCTACGGAACGACGGCCTTTTCTTTGCGTATCGTTACGCCGGACCAGCGGCGTTATTGTACAATTGCACGGTTGAATGAACCGAGGCAATAGACTGTACGCGTTTGAACAGTGGAGCGTACTTGAATCTCCAGCTTGTAGAAGTTCGGTCTGGTCAGCCCAGAGCTGAGACTTGGGTCTCGCATGGACGTATCGCTGATCATCGGCGGTATATCTGCGTGGTTTATCGAAAGAAGATATTATGACAATAAGCGGCTTAGCTATTCATGCAAAGGCTTTTCGTCTTGTTGCCTAGGATCAAATGCTTAACATCTACTATGAATGATAGGTGTTGGGTTTTCCGTCGGGGAAAATGTTCATGGCTCGGAGAAGATGGTCAGGCAAGCAAACTGCACTGAAATCCACACGAGGCTTTCAGATTCAGGCTTCCAACATATTGTACTGCAGATGCCATGTGACATACTTGACTCGTGAGCCAGGCGCAGAACCACATACAGAACATCCATAGCCATTGGACAATGGTAATTCGCCGCGCCCGCGGTCCCCTCGGAACCCGACTGCTTCGTTGTAGGTTTCCTCCAAGTCCCACTTGTTTTCCTGTATATAACCATGAGGCAGTCTACTACCAAGATGTTGGAAGAAGGGCGTACGAGTCGGCCCCAAGGAGCGTAATGTCCACGATCGCAAACGTGATATAAGAGCTTGGCAGCTGTACACTGTGAATGAGCAATATATGTAGACGGAGACTAAATTCTTCGACTTGTTGATTAGACCCCTTGAAGAACGCCTTGTTTCCCTGCAGTTGCAAAATCTGAATGCTACAAATGATACTACAAATACAACACACTCAACTCTCTTCAAAAACATCTTATAAACTATTCGCATACACACATACATGTCTCTACTAGTTGTTGCTTCATAACCGTCTCCTTTTTTTCCCCACATTGCCCCATCCTGCAATGCTTTTCTTTACTCTACTTTAATCAACAATGATATTCCCCCCCTCTCGCTCCCGGACACTAACAGATACTCCGTCCACTTCAATTTGATTTTTTTCGAAAAAAAAATATCTCTCCTGTACAGTCTCCACCCTGATATCTCTATCCATCTCTTGTGTCCCTTTCAAATCACCATCATCATCCCAGCTTATCCCAATTACGTCGCCCAGATCGTCTTGCCTGACCCTTTTTGTGCTGGTGACCCCCCACATGCGACAAGGTTGTTGAGAAATTCGGCCCGTTTGCAGTTATTCAAATGTAGATTGCAATTTCACAATGGGTAAATAGCCGTGTTGGATTTCGGGCCGAGAAAAAAAGCTATTCTATAAGCTGGGGTGGCTTGGGTATGGAGATGTGGCGGGGATTATGAGAAAGAGGCTGGGTTAAGCGTGGGTTGTTGTACTAGCCAGGAAGGGGTTTATGAGCGAGGGAGGAGATTTATTGGTGTGTATGTATATATAAATGTTTGAGATTGATGAAGACAAGTACATGTTGCATCTTGTCTACCGTTGAGATTTCTTTCCCTTTTGTTGCCAAATCCTTTGACCTGTGTACCGTTTTTGTATCCAACACAGACGATATCTACATCTACCATGCCTGCAATCTGAGCGGTGGTGATGTGCTGGAAAACAACGCGCTTGGACTTGGGTGTAGAATGTTTGTTTTCTCCCCCAGAGATGCCCATGTAGTGTTTATGTGTCCACGACTACTACACCACTGAAAATTGGTTCTTCGCCCACACTCTAGTTTTTCTCTCTTTTCTCTCCTCGGCGCATTTCATCCCACACCCAATCCATACAGCTGACTCATGACATCCATCATATCGACCTCATTGCGCGTAACCAGCGGTCTGGGGTCCTTCAACTTGCACACAAGCGCGTATGCGAAATGCGTTGCCAGAACGACGAGTAGAACCGGTATAACGATACGACTCATTATCCTGCCCCAGGAGATGGACTCCACTTTTCTTTCTGCATCATTTGCGCCGTCGTGTTCAACATTTTCATTCATGCCTCTCTGCCCTTTTATTCTGCCTACGTCTGTCGTCTTGTTCTTCGCACCTTCCAGTACGACACCCCAGCTTAGCCGTCCCAGCCACACATGCCAAACGCTCAGTCCCGCCATGCCTAGGATGACGCCTAGCCATTTCCCCTTCTCCCATGGTGACCGTGCTCTTCGTCCGAGTTGCTCGTACACAACGTCTAGGGCGCCAACAGCTTGGTGCATGAGCGTGGGTACGAGAAGCATTGCTGCAGCTAGAGCTAGTATTTCTAGACAGAGCATACCCAAGCGTTTAGGAAGGCTGGTGGAGCGCTTGGTAATGTGCCAGTCGGATAGGAGGGAGAGGAGGGGGGACGTGGTGGGGTGCGTTTTTGTCGACATTGTGAGGAGCATGGCTGGCTGCAGGGTTTTTGGTATTGATTCGGGAATGGCGTGGGTATAAGGATGTCGTGAGTAGTAATAGTAGAGCGGGCGCCGGTTTCGAGGCGGTAGATATGCAGCGATGGTAGTGTGTGCTGTATACTTTTGGTATATGAGGATGCAGACGTGGATCCGGGCAAGACAATGCACAGAGACGTAGCCAAATGGTATTTCAATCCCCGATTACTGTGGTCAATGGATGAGGATTCACGTTGCGACCTGTTCTCGTTGTTCGTTCGTCCTTGGCGAGGGTGAGGCTTCCTCGTTTGCGACTGTCTTTGCGCACCGATTCCCTTCTTCTTTCCTCTCTCGTGTGCCCTCTATCTCAATCTGTCTCAGTCGAAAGCGCTACCTCCCTCCTCTTTAACAGCGCTAGCTTGCTTCTCCCGCGTACCTTGCAGTTGGCGCCTCCTTTCCCCGTGTCCCATGGAAATCCGACGCCGAGCCGATCCCGCAGTGCCAGTCTAGGTAACACACGACCGTCTCTTTTTCTTCTTTGCTCGGCCGCGCCGCTCGTAATGTCTGCTCTCCTCGACAGGAAAGCAGCGGGAGAAGAAGAGGGAAATAAGAATGCGGCGCATTCGTTTTGGTCGCCAAACGTCCCCTCGTCGTCTTACTCTCGCGTAATCCTCGTAATTGGCCTTTTGGCCGCCAAGCCCCTCTTCCTTCGCTCACCGCCCGGATCGCCCTGCAAGCTGCCCCGTTGCCGTTGCGGTTGCGATCTTACGTATGCGCCGACAAGACCCAAATGCTATGCGATGAAGGATGGCAACAATACACAGTGTGTAGCAGATTGCTCAACCCCACATTGTCAACTGTCGTACACAGAAAGTCATGCTCGTCATCAGGTCCCTGCACCCTGCAACAGATGCGTCGTGCGCCGAAGCTGGAATGGGAATAACGGGTTGCTTACCTGGATATGGAGTTGGCGCTTGCCCCGCATTATGACTAACGAGGTCTCGTGTTGCTAAGCCGCGTGGCGCTGGAACAGCCACACCGTTCCTGCGTGACTCGGCTACATGAGAGGAACCGTGATTGTAGTTGAAGTTGAGAGGCTGAAGACGAGGCGCTCAACTCACTCCATTGTAGAAATTTGCGTCTTCCTCGTTGTTCCTCCCAGAAGACGCCTCGGGAGAAGGTGAGTGTATTTCCACACTCGTATACACGTATTGTAAGCAAGCGTAATACGACGTGCGAACGGATCTTTTGGCTAAAATTAGATATAAACTTTGCATCTTCTACTGGAGCCACATGTTACTTTGATGGTCCAAACTTACTCTTCCTCTCGGCCTGTTTCGTGGTACTTAGCGTCCAGCACAGCTAGCGCATGATGGCCAGGCCAAAACACGAACCGACCAGGAGTCCTCATCATCAGCGACATCACCAACACCTGACAAATCACAAGGTCGAGCAGAGAAATAATCTATTCCGCAGCCCCATATCAGCCGTCTACAAGCAATAAACCACATGCCGTCTCCAAACCCTCATTCTACCCATCTATTATTTCACCAACCCCTTCTCTCTTGCCATAGCCACCATCTCCTCATTCTTCTTCTTCTGCGCCTCCAGCTCTTCCTGTCGCTTGCGCTCATTTTCCCTCTCCAATTGATCAGGCCGCCTGATGGCAATGTCCTTTGGCTTGTTGTCCGAGAAGAAGAACTTGAGGCTCTTCTCGATAACATAGCAGGCTACAAAGTCAAAAGTCATGATACTGGTAATCATCCATTTGAAGTCAGACGTAAAAGGAACAAGCTTTAGTTTCTGGTTAAGCTCGGGGATGAACTCTGTTGCGCACGAGAAGGCCACACCCGAGACGGAAATGAGCCCCCAGTACATGCCCTTGTTCTCGCGAATCGACTCACGGAAGGGACGACCTTGGTAGTTGATGGCAAAAGTCGAGATTTGCTGGATGAGCTGTAGAAGATAGATTGCCGAGTTGAGTAGCGAAGGCTCAAACTCCTTCTCCAGATCCGGGTTGGGGTCTTTGGGCTCAACCCGCTGAACGTACTGAGACACGTAGATGAGGGTAACAATGTGGATGGCAAATTGTCCCAATACGGAACCAATGATGTAAGTATTGAAGATGTTGTGCTGGGGCCGTTCTTTGGAGAGGGCTTCCACTGTCTTTGCTCGCGAGATGGAGAGGAAGCAAACGCTCATCATCATTCCGGAGATGGTGACTTGACCATCGCCGAATTTGATACCATCAAGATAGAGGACTGACAAACTGTATGCAGAGATCAAGCAGTTGAGCGCGAGAATCTTGTACATTTGAATTGTGGCAACGAGTGTGCAGCGACCTTGGCGAATGATGTTAGGAATGGCGACGACGTTGGCAAGCTTCGAGGTAAAAGGCGCAGCGACTGAGGCATCACCGAGCTTGATAGTCGGAGGCTCGCCAGCCAACTCTTCCATTTCTTGCGCCATCATCTTCTCCTGCATTTGTTGCGCAAAGTTGGCGGCAGCCTGTTGAGGCTGGACTTGACCCGGCTTCTGCTGTACTAGGGTGCCAGCAGAATCGGTTCCGTTGGCGACACCATTAGCTCCAGGAAGAAGACCTTTCTTCTTTGCTTGAGCCTCCATGGCCTTCTCATAGTGCGGATTGGTCGGGCCTGGTGGGTACAAGTGCGCAATCATGATAGGTACCGGTGGCTGGGGTTGGTTAAAGCGCTGCATCAGGTTGCATTGCTTCTCGTAGACATTCTTCATTTGCGTGTTGCGGAAGTGCTCGCCAATCTTGTCAAGATCTTCACGAGTACCGTTGAGCAGAGCAACACCGATATGGGCCTGCTTCAAAGCGCCAACATCATTGGTACCATCACCAGCCATGAGCGTTGTGTAACCACAGTCCTTTAGGCCAAGAAGAATTTCTTCCTTCTGCCTTGGCGATACACGAGCGTAGACCCAGGTATATCGCAGGATCTGCTTCCATCCGGGCTGATCAGTGAACTTGGCAAGTGCGTATCCAGTAAGGCAGATGTCCTTGGTCTTCAAGATCTCAGTATCCAAGGGTTTGGTAGGATCAACAGGAATGCTGATCTTGTCATCAACGCTACGCCATACAAGCTTCTCGCCAGTCTCGTCGTTCTCAGGTGCATCAAGGATGTAACAGTCGCGGTCGACAATCTCAACTTGCTTGGCAACATGGACGGCGGTCAATGGGTTGTCACCGGTGATCATAACCACACGGTGGCTAGATTCGTTCAAGGCACGTACGGCTTCGATGGCGTCGGGTTTTAGCGGGCACTGAAGGACAAGGAAACCGGCAAAGTGTAGCTCAGATTCGACTTGCTCACGCTTGAGGTCGTTGATACGGTTTTGGCCCCATTCACCTTCTTCAGAAAGAAATTTGTAAGCGAGGGCAAGCACACGGCCACCGTTACGGGTGAAGTGCTTGAAGGTCTCCTCGTAGTGTGGCGGGGTGTTGACCAACATTTTGCGGATGGTCTCAGGCGCACCCTTGACCGCAGCGATCGTGCTCCGGACCTTGCGTCCAGTCTTGTTGTTGTTGACAATGATAGTGGCGACAGAGCTTTGGCGTTTGAGAGCAGAGGAGAATTGGAAGCGACGGCGGATCTGAACAAGCTCCGCGTGGGACTTTGCGGTAGTCGAAGTGGCCTGAAGAGTGTCTTTTGCTCCGAGCTTCCAGTTCAGTGACTGAAGGGTTGCCTTTTCCATGGGCTCTCCAACGGTCTCGCCGTCATCCAGCTTGACCAGAGCATGAGCGGCAGCAAGCACAAGAGTTGTCTCGGTGCCAACATTAGTAAGCTTCGCAAGATCAGTATGCGCACCGTCAGGTGCGACTATAGCTCCGCTCTCTCCGAGCGACAGACCAGCAATGCCATCCACGACCAGGTCTTCTCCAGTCAATGTACCGGTCTTGTCAAAGCAGGCTACGTCAACTTGTCCTGCAAACGGAATGCGGAAGGGTTCGGTACAGAAGATGGCGTACTTGCTCAAGGCTGCAAGAGAAGTGTTGACGGCCAAGCTGAGCTCCATGGGAAGCTCAGGAGGAACAACGCTGGTAACGATAAGGACACAGTCGAGAAGTAGCTTATTACGCTGGCGGTCTAGTCTGACACCCTCCTGCCAGACGTACCACGAAGCAGCGACGGCGAAGACGGTGAGGAAGAGGATGAAGAACAGGGCCTCGACGTTGTTTGCGGAGACGCGCTCAGTGGCGAAGATCATAGTTCGGACAAGGCTGCCCTGGTTGGTCTCAAATCCAGTCTTGATTACAACAGCGACGGCGCCCTTGTCTGGTGGAGGCGGAACTCCGGATGAAAGCCTCGAAACAGTGCCACCATCTTCCTCGGCGTCATTGCCGTGCGATACTTGCAAAACCTTGGTGCCACCCCATAGGAATGAGTTCTTGTCCAGCCCCTCGGGCTCAATACGGGCATCGCCAGGGCGCAGTTGTACCGATTCCTTGAGCACCGGGGTGCTCTCTCCTGACAGCATAGCCTCGTTGACAATTGCCGAACCTTCAAGTAGAAGCATATCGCACGCGACACCAGAGTCTTCTTTTGTCCTGCCTGCGCTGACAACGTCACCGGGCAGCAGCTTGTCGCTCATAATCTCCTGCCACTTCTTCTGCCGGTATACCAGAATCTCGTATGGCTTGATGCTCATTCCGCGGAACTCGTTTAGCGTCCTCTGCCTTTGCCACACAACAGTGCTCTCGAAAACGACGAGCATGAACAGCGTGAAAAGCGAGTAGTACCAGTATTCGTCCAGCATCCACAACCCCACACAGAAGACCTGGAAGACAAAGAAGGGCGCAACAGCGTGTTCCTTGAACAATTCGGTAAAGGTCGGGACGGGAATATCGAATGCATTGTCGCCATAGTGCTGTGTGAGGCGCTCAATCTCTGCAGGTGTGGTAAGACCCTGTGTCTGCTGGAACGTCTTGAGCAATGGTTTCGGTTCGGTATCGAGGGCGTAGGAGAGCGGGGCAAAGGAGCCCTTGTCGGCATCGTAGAGGAAACGGCGCTTCTGGAAGAGAAAGGACAGGTTTGGTTTTCCGCCCACGTTATCGCGCACCAACTTTACTATCTCAGCAGCACCCGCGTTCTTGATCGGCTGTACTTTGATAAGCTGTGCAGAGCGCACATCGCTGGCCTTGGTCGTCGTGAATGCGCTCTTAAGGTTGACATTCCAATGCGTCATCAGCCAGAAAAGCGACTGGAAGGTGGTGATGCTGGCCACCCAAACAAAGGTCCATTCTGAAGACTGGATGTACTGTTCGTAACGCACCGGCGAGAAGTAAATTGCGGAGAAGGCCGGCCATATTATTAAGAATGGCCAAATATATGTATGCAGCTGCAGCGGCAGCGGGTTGTGCAGGCTGGCCTGCTTGATCTGGGGGCTGTCGACAAGCGGCGCCATGGTTGTGGTTGTCGTGTCAAGACGAACGTCAGTCCTTGGAATAATATGCCCACCAAGCCTCGCCATCGCGTAACCGTGCGCCCGATCCCTGCCCCACGTGTGTGGCGGAACGTTCACAGCAGACACGGACTAGGACTAGTGCCAGCATCAATTCCGCAATTTGTCCGCAATTCTTAGCTCCGTCCGAGTATCGCTTCATCGGGAAATAACATATAGCGAGAGTCGAGACTTTGTTCTATCTACGCTAAACATACCAATTATCAACCTTCCACCTCCCGTCCTCAAAATCTACCGGCCGGCTGTACCCCCTCTCGTCGGACGTCCAGTCATTACCACTGCTTGAGGTCTGTGATTCGAGCATGCTATGACATCCAACACTCGTAGCGGTTTGCATCAGCGGCTCACTGTAGGACCCTGATCGTCTCAATCGGATCACTTCCGCCCAGATGCTATTCATTCTACCATCGAAGAAAACGTCTGTCCACGCGACATGCCGCATCATATCCTCTAGTTCGGTCTGGCTGTTTAATTCCATGGCCTCACACAGCTTTGAAAGCTGAATGATCCACCACGTTCGATCTGTACTGGGTGCAACAGAACAAGCGATAACCAGCACCCAGACCAGTATATGGAGGTTGTGTTCGCGTTCCCACACTTCCTGTGCAGAAGACATGGGCCGGTGTATGGTGGCGCGCAGTCGACTCAGAAGAATGGTAAAGATTTTTGCGTTCAATGGCAATCCTCGAAGTACCGCATACACGTAGATCAACATCGCTGCAAGGAGCCCTTCGACTACACTTGCTGCATCTGCTCGATAACTGCGATGCAAAAAGTCATTCCGATGCTCCTCATCAACATCTTGATCGAAGTCTAGGAACACGCGTGAGTAGTCCGGTACAGAGAGAATGATGAACTGTGTTTCATAGAGGACATTACTCAGTGTAAGGCGTGCAACCCGACCCGACCAACGTGATGAAGCCGCCAAAGCCAATCGGTGGAGTTGGTAGAAGATGTTGAAACAGTCGACGGCAGCGATAGATAGTCGGAGCAAAGAAGTCGGAGATGTGCTCACTGCCTCTTCCAGAAGATCTTCGGGGAAAGGAGGTGTATCCACGTCAAGGTATACATGCTGGAAGGAAGGGGGTATGCGAAAAGCTGCTGCTGTATGGAAATCCATCCTAGTTGTGTCTGTATTAGCAAACAGGTAATATATTTGACGAGTCTAAGCTTACCATAGCATGCCACGCAACAAGCCGTCGTTATGTCCAAAAGCAAGTAACCCGCCCCTTTCATGAATCATGCGCTTCAATGCCGAGATATGGAGCTGAGCCGCATCATATTCGCCAGTGAGATTCTAGCGTACTCAGCAAATAAGTTTTGAGTTTGAACGGGGTTGATATAAAAGCCTACCTCGAAACTTGCCAGTGTTAGGACAGTACCAACCACTTCATCGGAAATTTTGCCTCCTGAGCTTGCAAGTTTGTTGTTGATTGCTTTGATAGCTTCGCTCTTATGGTTGAGTTTACACACTCGCAAGGTACTGATTCCCTCGACGAGCATGCCATACAATGCCCAGCCTGCTAGCGTAGCATGTAGCAGGCCAGCGTCATAGAGGATGAATGAGCTCCATGTGCTCTTGGCGTCAACAGCGACTGGGTTGTTTTTGGGCGCACTTTTGTCTACAATCATTATTAGTGTCGACTAATCACCTTGGAACATCTGCCAAAAGTAATACGACACTGTATTTGAGAGCGATACGTACATAATCTAAACAGCATATCCAGTTCTGGTGTTCCGGGTATTGGCAAAACATCGAATGGGTCCATGCGATGGGCATTGAGATCGAGTTCCAGCATAGGTTTATTGAGTGCTAGCCCGTAGGGTATTCTGTTGCTGTCATCGCTCGCCCCCTGATCTGTAGACTCTCTCCTGCTCGTTTCGTCACCAGAATGAGCAGAGGCCTTGGCTACACTGGAAGTAGTTCTTGGTGCCCGAGGTCGTTTCCCCTTTGCTTTACCCTTTTGATTATATGTTTCTGACTCTCTGGTTTTAGTTTCTTTCTTTTCTTTAGCTGGCTTCAACAACCTGAATCGATTCTTCAACTGCTTCTCTGCCATGGCCGTACTTGCAGAGCTATGCTCCGATGCATTGCTTTGAGGCGCAGCTGCTTTTGAATCGAAGAAGTTGCGCATAACCAATCGGCGGATCATGCCTCGTTCCGCGCCATTCGGCTGATGTGGCTCTCCCGTAGTCACAAAGAACTCGTACTCGCGGTTCATGGTCGTGGCTGCATCCAATGTTTCTGATTGGGCGTCTGACGGTGAGTTGTTTTGCAAATATTGGGGAATATCACATGGGGTATCCGAAGCATTGCTAATGATGAATGTTGATGTTTCATCCAAGTTCGACTGTGGAGTTTTCTCAACATACATTATTAGCTGTATATGAGGTGCAACGCTCCAGCTGCCACTCTATGATGATCAACCCTATGCAGGTAGTACTCGCCTCATCGGCCGAAGAACAACAGACCTCCGGGATCTAGTTCGTGCGAAGCCGAGAACGGAAACCGACGATACCAAAGGCAGATCTCGATTATATAATGGTCGTGTTGATTACGGCAGCGGGGTAAAGGCGTGCGAAACTTTTGCGATTGGGGAATCCTTCGCGTGCACCTTCCACCTTGCGATCAGCGCCGAACAGGTGCTCCACTGACGTATGCAAATCCCTCAGTGCCCTGCAATGCCACATTTTGTGATATCGTGATCCTATGAATGACAGAAGGTCGCGCGGCCTTGGAGCGGGTCGGTTGACATGGTTCTTGCTGCGTCAGCAGCCCTAGCCGTGTCAAGCTCGTAATAACTGCATTCCTGGAATGTTCCACGTTATTCCAGTGAGATCTCATGGGAATAAGACTGGGGCTAGATCGGAGGCCGTCGTAGATTGGTTGGGCTTACGTAGGTGGTCGCGGTGCTATAGGATGGGAGTAGTGCATGCAGAGCCTCACAGGTTATGGGTATCCTCGTACGACGCTTGGATTGTCCACAAAATGCCTATTCTAAATGCTTCGACCCCAGCGCGAACGCCTCCGAGAATCACATCCTGGGCGCTGAAGATAATCTCCTACACATCTACTTTCCCTTGTCTTCCCTCAAGCTTACGATTTGATTGAGTACGATTTTATCCTCGGTTGATTCGATATCAACACAGAAGTAAGCCGTCCGTAGCGCCTGGAAGCGGACCAGTGCATCTGATGAACCACTCAGTTCTAAAGAGGTCTCGCTGATAAGATCCTTGATTCCCTTTTCGATGACTGCTTTGTCATGGATGATCTCGGAATTTGGGTTAAGGTCGTCAGCCCAGCCACCTGTCTTCCAATCCAAAGTGTTGGGTGATTCGGTCTTGAAGAGCGAGTTGTAAAGACGTGCCGTGACGGGAATGGCGGTCGCTACATCCACCCACTGAATGTAGGCTTTCGGCTTCTCCGTTGCCGGGACTTTAACTGCCCTGATCTCGGTGACTTTGCCATCATCGCCTTTGGTGAAGGAAGTCGCACGAACTGCGAACGGAACGTTGTACAGACCGACAGCTTTGTTGGGCGCTAGACGGAAGTAGTCCTCGCTGTCTTCTTCTCTAAAGTCGCTGCGGTCTATGTAGACCGCATTGCCGACCTTTACCTTCCGTTGACCAGGTATAGTGCCCTTTGGATCGTAGGGTACGGTCATCTCTTGATCATCTTCGGTCGCAAAATCCTCAATGATGACTTTGATAGGGTCGAGCACCAGCATCTGGCGAGGTACAGTCCGCTCCAGATGCTTCCGGATCGAGGCCTCAAAACGTGGTGGTTCAATCTCGGAGAGTGCATCTGTGACACCAAGCTCGTCGACAAAGTTGAGCATAGCTTTGGCTGGGATACCGCGACGGCGTAAAGCAACCATGGTAAACAGACGAGGATCATCCCAGCCTCGTACCGCCGGAGGCACCTTTCTTGTCTCGACTGTGCCATCTGCATTTTTCTTTTCCACAACTGTACCCTCGACGAGCTGGAGGATGCGCCGCTTCGAGAGAATGGTGCCACCAACGCTAAGACGACCAAATCTGCATATGATCAGTACTTGGAATTTCAATGCAAGGCCTCATGACTTACTCTCTCTGCATGGGGCCCTTCTCCTCAGACTTGGGCACTTTCATGTCCAATTGCTCCAATAGCCAGTCATACGAAATGCGTGATTGGCGAAACTCGACTGTACACAGGGAGTGGGTGATGCCTTCTAGTGCATCGCATATACAGTGTGTGAAGTCATATGTAGGATAGATTCTCCACTTGTCCCCAGTCCTGTGATGATGGTTCTCCTTGACGACGCGGTAGGCGGGCAAGTCCCACATTTGGGGATTGCCCTCATCAGGATCTGTCAACTTCTGCTTCATGCGAAGGAACGCCTCCCCAGCCTGGTATTTCCCGTCGCGCATGGCTCGGAACTCGGTGATGGACTCTTCAATCGGTCGAGTGCGGTGTGCGCAAGCATAGCGTTTGCCTCGATTGTCTGGTCCGCCGCGCTGATTGTTTATCTCCTCGCCTATGGACTAGTTAGCCTTGTGGACCTACATAGGGACAGAGTGCCGTACGCGAGCAATGGCACACATATGCCCCGTCCTTATTGATAAGCTGCTCAGCAAGTTCGTAAAGCTTGTCGAAGTTGTCGCTGCTGTATGTGATCTTCCAAGGCTCAAATCCCAGCCACTTGACAACATCCAAAATGGCTGTGAAATATATCTCGTCCTCCTTTTCTGGATTCGTGTCGTCGTAGCGCAGGTAGCACTTTCCATTGTGATGTTTTGCAAAGCCAAAGTCAACAGCAATAGCTTTGGCGTGTCCAATGTGAAGAAAGCCATTTGGTTCGGGTGGAAACCGAGTTCGCACATCTTTAACGGGCTTTTCCTCGTAGATGCGCTTCAACCACCCTTCGGAGAAGATGCTCGTCGGTTCGCTTTTCGTGGTAGGTTTGGTCTGTTCCTTGGGACGAAGTGCATGCTCTGCCTTCTTTGCTTTTGCAGCTGCCTTTTTGGCTGCTTTCTCGAGCGCACGCTTTGAGGGTCCCTTCTCCTCTTCTGCCGCGGGCGGTGCTGAGTCTGTCGGTTCGGCCATGGCTGGCTGCGTGATGTTAGTACATGAATTTCACACTGCCGATCACTACGACGAATGACCCCCGGCATGATTTGCTCAAGTTTTGCTACCGTGATAAATTGAAAAGAAAACGCGTACAGGATCGCGACTTACCTGTTGGTTGTTGTGTAATAAGGGAGCTGGTGTGCAGCGAGGGGCTCTCTATCAGTTGTTTGGAGGGGCAGCATTGACTCAAACACTAGCATCTGCCACCAGCCACCGACGCCACACCCGGCACCTTGACGTCTGCATAATGCGCACCTTGGACATCTACCACAAGAAGCCAGTACGCACCCTTCGGGATAAGCTTGATCGTCTGGCACCCTCAAACTTCCTCTGAATTGAAGTGAGAAACTTGACTCACACCTGACTCGGCTCATGGGCAAACCCGTTGTTCTTCCTTATACTACGGTAAGATGTACTGCTCGTTCATGCCCCTTTTCAAGAAGACTGAAAGACACTGCAAGCGTTGTCGTTGCATCATCAATGCCTCTAGAGACGATTTCAGTTACGAAGACTTCACGGTCTGCATACTCATAAATCGCCTTACCTCTACTTTCTCCTAGTATGTGTACAACAGCTGCAGTCCATTGTCTTCTCGCTTTCTTTCACACGTATCATCGTTTAATCCCCGAAGCCTACCCTACCAATGGTTTCCATCAGAGCTAAGAGCTATGTATGCGGAGAAGAAGAACCCCAGGAATCGAGGGCCCCGGGCCCTATACGAGAACTTCTCAGTGAACGACGGCGGAGGTGGGCGCATCTTCTTCGCAAACAGCACTATAAACCTCTGATCTCCGCGATGCTTGAGAAAGAGGTTACCAAGTATAATAATAGCGCTGTTCTCCTGGTGAGTGCATATGCTCCAAAGACTCACACATTCGATTTTCACAGCACCGGGCACACCCATCCTCCAGTTACATTGTGAACATTGTAGAAGACCTATGCACACATATCCGCCGTATAGGTATACTTGGACATCGTCACTATGCACCGATTCATCATCTACATCATTTTCCAACCAGGGCAGGCAGCGGTTGCAGAGATATTCTGGTCTGAGCTTCTTCAGGTTTGGGTAGAGAACGGTGGTAGTTTCAATGCTTATCCTACTGGGCACAGCGCAGAAATTGTAAAGAGAGTAATTGATGTTGAATGGGCTTTGCATGAGAGACATGCGAGGCTGAATCCTTCACTTGTCGAGAACATGAGGCTCCAACAGAAACGGGCTGATGAATGGCGCAAAGCGCTCAAGTGGGATGATGGAGCTGCAGAGCATGATAATGTAGATGAGGGTGAGGAAGATTGCATGTGAGTTCAACGATTATGACTTCATTATCGCCATTGCTGATGTGTCATCACCAGTATACAACTTTCCCGGTTACCCGTCTAAAGTATTACATCAAATACATATCACCGAAAGCTTGCCTAACATTGTTGGCATTGCAGTTCGAACTCTGCTACACCGTGTTTCCGTTCTTGCAACACTCTGCGTGCATCTTATCCACATCTTGATTAACATCATTAGTTTGATAATTCTCTCAATACTCCCACAAATTTCACCGTATCTTCGCTGGCGCAATGAGGAAGAAGTTCCATGTGGAAGGTGCCGTAAGCTTTGCACTATTCCGCATATGCAGACTTGTGTCAGCGCCCTCAAATATGCTGCACAGAACCCAACCCCCGACAAAATAGTGCGCATGTCCACGAGTAAAAAGGGCCTATTATGTTCTGGGTCCAGATACGACGCTACAGATATACAAAATTTCAACCACGCCATTGGATCAAAATTGAATAACAAGGGGCTGTTTGAGCTTACGATATACGGTCATCGTGTGCCCTTATGTCTATCGATGCCTATCCCAATCTCGATAAAAAACTACAAAACAAAAAGACTCCACACGATACCCTTACATCATCACCTTTTCTGACTGGCTGCATATCAGGGGTCCACGTCGACAGCACCCATTGTCCCCATTAGGAGCGTGCATGATGCAAAAAAAAGGGAAATCCGCTACCAAGAAAATACATTGTAGAAGGCGTTGAACAAAGTTAGATCCCCCCCCCGCCGGCAATT
>Ga0265797_10005704_pt1 | contig 18017 bp, 19 predicted proteins | sample P2T30metagenome_FD_192433 | JGI IMG/M metagenome (GOLD analysis project Ga0265797, IMG submission 192433) | Plant litter microbial communities from East Loma Ridge, Irvine, California - P2 T30 | ecosystem: Environmental > Terrestrial > Plant litter > Unclassified | place: USA: California...
AGTGAGAACTGGGCATCCCGTCCGCTCTGCCATACATAAGCACTGAACCGGGCGACTAGTACTAGAGTGGGTGACCATCTGGGAATCCCGCCTGTTGTATGTTTTTGCCTTTTTGCATACCACCTAGGCCGTCAATAATAATCTAGTCCTGCCTGGGGGGAGCTTCGTGATCTCGTTGTGAAGCACAATCGATTTTATGCAAGCAGGAGGTGGTAAAGCGATCCCCTTGGCCCAAGCTGTTAGACAGAGAGTCATATCTACGGGAACAGTGTAGTCAATGCATGATATCAGAATAGATGCGTAGATGCAATATCCTTCCGTATCTACTACCGTGATTCTGGTTTCCATGTTTGCGATCTTTTGTTCGTTTCGACCTGCTCGGATGGCGGCTGAAGCTCACGCCCTACCAGCGTCCAAGTACACGGTCCAGCATCCTCTTCAGCTCAAACAATACCTTACTCTCCTTCTCCAACTTCACCCTCTTCCCATTCTTCCACGAAAACGAAATCCTAAGAACCGGATCCTGACCAGCATCCTTCTCCTTCACCAACCTCTCAATAATCTTCCTCCACTCATCAGGCGTAGCATACTTCTTCCCCGAAGCCAACTCGGCATCAGTCCTCGGGGCACGCGTCCAGCCACGGAGCTCAAATGTATCATAGACACACTCCCACAGAAGCCGTCTGAACTCAGCCTCAGTCGTGTCGCAAGGCATCATAACCGAGCCGCATTTGACCTTGAGGCGCTTGGAGGGTTGCAGGGCGCCTTTGGAGTTGATGTACGTTTCGCTGGTGCGGGTCATGATGAGCGCGACGCGGAAAGATTTGTCGGAGGATTTGATGGTGGTGGTAGGAGGAGGGCCTTGCGCAGAGGGTTTCCCGGTCGGTTGCTGCCACAAAGTGGAAAATATTTGTTGCATCCGAGCCGCTGCAGCAGCCTCATCCTCGTTGGCCTCGTATTTGGGTGGAATGTCCATGTGGACTGGATGGATTGGCTGGCAAAGGATGTCAATCTGATATCGTGCGATTGGTTGCTTTAATGAGGATGCTCACAGTGAAGTTTGCTTGCTATTCTACTGCAGGATTGATGTCGTGGTGTGGAATGGTTCAGTAGTACATCTCTGACGGCGTGCACGAATATAGGAATGTTGGAGCAATGATGGGAGCTTTTGGAAGGCTGGATATGGTTGAGAGCGTGCGTGCCTGGTCTGCCGTGATGGAGCAGCCCAGCAACATCTTGAGGTCATGCATAAGCAGCCGGGTGGGAATCAGCAAAATAGAGATGCAGATTAGAGCTCGCTCCATACACAAGCTTCGGTCCATATGCTGACCACTATGCTTTGACTTTCGAAGTCGTCTACCAAGGCAGCGTGATCGGGAATCACCTTGCACACCTGCACTGGGAAGTTGATCCTGGGTGAAGATGAAATTATTCGTACAATGTTCGTAGAGTTCGTTACTCAATGTGAGCATCAGCTCATCCTGCCACGTCTGGCGGCACCTCTTCCTCTGCCTGCCTGGTTCGCTCGCTGCATCATGGGAGAGCTGCCAATGAACGAACTCTCTAGAATCGAACTCGACAGATGAACGCTGCCAGGGCTTCTGGGCAAGCTATCAGCAGCGCCAACTTGCGCTCGCATCCTCTCCTGCAAGCTACCCATGGCTGGTGTCTGCGCACTGAATTGAAGTTGCTGTTGCTGCTGTCTCTGCGCCGAGACTCTCGCTGACCGTCGGGCACTCTGGTGCGCGAATGAGTCTTGCACTTCTGAGACCTCCTGCTCTTCCTCCTCTGAGCTCGAGCTCGAGTCTGAATCTGAGTCTTCTTCCTCCGTGTCCGTGTGCTGATAGCTGCCTGCGTCGGGCACTTCGTCGTCCAAGTCCAAGTCTGCATCCAAGTCCGCATCCATACCTAGGTCATCATCCTCAATACCCAAGTCTTCCTCTTCTTGCGCCGCGCCTGTAAGCTCAGCAACTTCCAGCTCAGCGTAGTGCTCCTGCTGCTCCAGCATACTGCCTTCCATCATGCTGTCCTCATTGAACGTGTCATCCGCCGTGATATCGCCCGTGATATCCTCAGTAACATCCCCAGTGATATCGCCCGTGATCTCCGCCTCCAGAATCTCATCATCCAGATCCCTCTCCTCCGGCGCCTCAGGATCCTCCTGCTCGGCCATCGCCTGCGCGCCCTGCTGTTGCGCCTCCGCAAGCTGCTGCTGCGCCTGCATGTCCAGCATTCCGCGCTCGCGCCTCTCGATTTCTTCCTGCTCTCTGCGCTCCTGCTCTTCCTCGGTCATGGCCTGCAGCGTCTTGGGCACGCCCGGCGGGCGGATCCAGTAGGCGCCAAAATTGCGGATGGCGGCTTTGCGCTGTGCTATGGCGGCTTCGTCGGCGGCGAGGAGTGCCAGTGGGCTGCGTGCTTGCTGGGCGCGTTTCTCCTCATCGCGGAGCTGCCGGTTTTGGCGGTGTTGTTGTGGGTGTTGGGCTGCTGTTTGAGGGTTGGCGGGTGGTGGACTGTCGGCGCGTGGGCGGTAGGAGGTGCGTAGCCATGCCGAGTGGTCGTCTTGAGGCGGTATGAGAGGGAGGGAGAGCATGGTTGAGGCTGGTGTGGTGGTGGAGGGATGTGTTTATCGGCGTAAACAAAAGATGGTGTATGGTTGCTTTGCGCGTGGACGAAGTCTTGCGCTGGTAGCACTTCACATGCGCAAGAGCATACTTCGTATCAACATCACAACATGATACTACAGTCCTAGATCTAACATGAAATGTACTGGAGCCTATCTCGAGAGATGTTGATCGAACGTATATATCATTTACATGCGCAGCACACAGGTTCGCACGTAAAGCGCTCCGCCAACTTCCCAACACTTCCCATCCACCCACGATCGCACGACCTTCTCCAGGCTCCCGGTCCAAAGACCAAAAGCAATCTGATGAAAGAATGACCATATCAAATGGTTTGAGATTAAAAATTGCGCTTCAGAGATGGCCGAAACCAGCTCTCAACAGAGTCTCTCCGCGCTGTGCAATGCAGGAAACTCCGGTGGCCTAAGGAGTCTAGGTGATCACTCCCGACGAAACAAGGTAAGTATGATTTTGGTAAGAGAGTCGCAGAGGAAATGGAAATACTTATACTTGCTGAGTGAGAGTGCACGGTGGCAGTGCCTTGGCGAGGTCAGGAGACAGGGGGCTGGGATGAGTGGTCTGGGCTTTCACTTTGGTTGATCGCATGTCTCATTGGATGCTGGGCGGTGAGCTCTCGGAGTCAGGGGATTCTCAAGTGATTTGATTCACCTGGTGAGCTTGTCAGCAAACTGCAGGACGTCTGAGCAAGAGGGAGCTTACATAGGCATGGGTATTCACTGCATCGATTAGACCACTCTGAATTTTAATTCACTTGACGTTTGATTAAAGCCTCATTCGTGTCATACGTACGCTATCGATGCTATGCTCTCTGGTTGCGTTGTACAGTTCTTTGGAATGTTCGTTGGAGACTCCCGAAAAGCCGGAGGCACAAAGCCCAAAACCCGAACCTTGGAAGTCCTTCCTCCGGTTGGTCCCCTCCCAAAGCCGTACAGAATCCGCAGAAGACTCGAGCGGTGATTTAGTCCTCTGCAATCCTTACACTCCATTCTCATGATCGTTTTTTGCGCACTCTCGTTGTGTTTAAACTGCTCCATGGTTGCGTCCATTCCAGGTGCGTACTTGACAACTTACGCCCATCAAATGAGCGAGTAGGTCAAAAGTAGGGCGGCGTTGCGACGCGATGTCCACGCTCGTCTGCTCACTGTGGAACAATGTTCGCACCAGGATACTCCAACAACTGCTGCCTATTCTCAGCGTTATTGAGAATGAGGAACTGAAGATCGAAGATGGAGCGCTGCAGAGTGAAGTTCTGGAGTCTGACTTGGTTCACCTCTGATCTCATGCTGGCTGTCTCTGCGGCTTGTTGCGACATAGCCTCGATCTGTTGATTGGACTCGCGAAGCATCCTCGCGCCTTCGGACATGGCAGTGTGAACATTCCTGGCTTCGGTACGGAGGGTCGTATTCTCTGCCCTGACCTCGTCGCGCTGGCTTCGCAGTCTGGCGGATTCTTGGTCTGCTTTCTCTAGTTTGGAAGATGTGCGCTTCTGCTCCTCTACAGCTTGGTCACGCTCCTCCTTGGCCTTTTCGAGGGCTATGTTCTCTGCCACAACCTGGTTGAACTGGGTGGCGAATTTACGGTTGGCCTTGTCAAGCATCTGGGCAGTAGACGCCTGCTCAGCGGTGGCCTGGTCACGCTCAATAATGGCTCGGTCACGCTCAGTTATGGCTCGATCGCGATGTTGCAGAGCATAAGTGAGCTCTTTTGTGACAAGGGTGAGGTCTTCTGAGGTGCAAGCGTGATCTTGCTTGGCCTTTTCCAGATTGGCTCCGGCTTGGTCGCGCTCCCGGATGACTTTGGTCAGAGTCTTTTGCAACGCAATGAACTCGTTCTTAACTCTGGTGGTTCCGCGCGAGGCACCTTGGCTGTTGGTCACAGCGTTGTCCCGCTGCACCTTGACCTTGGCCAACTCTGCCGTAGTCTGCTCATGGCTCTTGGTAAGCCTTTGGATCTCTGCAGTCATCCTTCGTTCGTTGGTAACGTGTCTGCTGTTCGCTTCCAGACTGGCTTGCAGAGTCGCACGTAGGTTGGCCATCTCAACATTGGAGCTCTCAAGCTTCTCCTCAAGAGCTAGGCGTGGGATGGCGGCCTCTTTGTTCGCCTTGTCGAGTGCAAGCTTGTTGTTGTGCTCGGCGTTGCGGAGCACCTCCATTTCCAGCTTCATCTTCTGATTAGCCTGTGCCATGCGGGAGGCGCGCTCTTCAGAGGCAAGGAGCTCGTCTCTGGCATGCTGTGCCGCGGCCTCCGAAGCCAAAAGTGCATCCTTTGCGTCGTTGTGGACTCGCTCGTCCAGAACGAGAGTTGAAGAGCCCTTGTCGACTTGTGCGCGCAGTTGATCGATCTTTTTGAGTGCTGTCTGGTACGCCTTCACAAGCTTTGTTTTTTCGACGTTCGCCACTGTTGTAGTGTGGTTGGCAACACGAAAGAGTTTGGCACCATGGATCGCCAGTTGCTTTGCGGCCCTCAGATCGCGCGTTTGGTCCGGGTCTTGAGATGCTGGTACGATGATATGTTCACAGCCAAGCGTCTCCGTGAAACTCTTACAGGCTGCCAGATCGCGCTGGCGGGAAGATGCAGCACTGCAGATCGCGTTGTGGAAAAGCTTTTCTTCAGTACAGGCAGCAAGGTTACCCATCAACTTGGCGAAATCGTCAGGCGACACGACGCTCAAGCACTCTGAAAAGTTGTTCAGGGCCTGGGTCATGAGCTCTTTGACTTCATACTTCTCGGCAATAGCGTAACAGATGAAGTGTATGACAAGGTCGGCGTATGTCACGTTGTTGTCCTTGTCGCCGGTAGCGCTTTCCTGCGCGGTGCCGGTATCGTACTCGCCATGGTAAAGGAAATCAATCAAACGCTTTGTGGTCGGGGCGTCAAATTCGTCCTCGTGGATCACGACTTTGGCGTCCTGCTGCTCACTCTCGTCAGCTCTGCGGGCAGATGTCTGGAGATGAGGCGCACTAACCTTTGAGGGTGCATCACAGGCATCTTGTAGCTTCTGTGACTGATGACAGACGACGCTCCTGTGTGCTTCGAATGTCTGCTCGCCACACTTGATTGCGATGTCCACCGGACGGCTGCCTTGCTTGAGTGAAGGCGGTGGGTAAAGTACTGTTGGAGGAGTGCTCGAGAAGGTTACCATGGTGTAGGGCTACCCGTGAATGGCACGGTGCCGATGGAATGCGATTTGCGGTGACTTGATGAAGGTGATTGTGCGGGTGAGGGCGAAAGCGTGGGCGTTGGCGGCGAGGAAAGCTTTACTGGAGCGCGCCTTCCGTCGTCAACAACAACAGAGCGCCGCCGCGAGAACATCAAAGCTCACTCCGAAAGACACCACCTTCCGTCGCGGCACCATCATGGCTCATCAGGGAATATCAGCAATACACATTACACAAGCATCTTCGCTTCCTCACCAAGATGACTCGCAGCTACTCGACAGCCATCATATGCCTGCGAGCCCTCGCCACCGTCGAGTCCGGAACGGCGCTCACTCTCAGCCATGCGCCAAACACGCCGCCGAATTGGCTCATCGCCATCCTAAGATCAAGACTACCGACACGACCTTCATCTAGCCTCACGTGCAAGTCAATTCACTTCTACAACATCCGCCCGCTCAGCCTACGCCCGCTCCAACACCAGCCTCAACACTTCAACTTCGACCTTGCTCGCGAGGGAGTCGACTTCTCCGTCTGGGAAATTGAAGTAGCGAGTGGCCTTTCTCGATCATACTACGAGTACATCCGACAGATGGTGGAGGATGGGTTGGACAACTTGGACACTCAAGCCGCCGCAGGCATGGTGTTAAAGGACGCCTTGCAGCAGCAGGGCCCGCTCTTCGACAGCGCTACCGGTTCTGCGAGTGTCGACCTGACTACGGATCAACAAAAAACCCGCATCAAGGTTGTGGCAGTGTACGATCAAGACGTCGAATACAACGCCCCGGCCGAGTGCAAGTTGTTCTTCTCTTACCCTGTAGGCAAAGACCCTACCATTGCATTCCCCCTACTCAGACGCAAGAACAAGCACCTACTCACCCTGTCTAAGGCTTTCCCAGTCGTAGATGCTCTATGGGGTGTCAGTGCCATTGCCAGTGCTCTGGAAGCGTCGAGTCCCGCGTCCGACGATACAGTGGAGTAGCCAACAACCTCACGCTCAACTTCAGCATATTATGGGTACAAATCATGGGGCACTTGGGGTCGAAACCTGCAGCTTGGAACAAAAAACGTTGAAAAATGTGCAATTGGATAACAAAGAAGGCACGTTGTTCCTGATCCAGACTGCTGCAGTTGCACTGCCTGACGTTGGCGAAATTGACGAAAGCCAAAATACACAAGACGATCGCACAACACCGCCACATATAGCCGTACAGCTTTGAGACTTATCACCGAGCTCCCATACACCACTGTTCACGTACCCAATCAACCAAATAAGTGTCAAGAAGTGTCATCGGCTCAGAAACAGACCAAAAAACGAACATAGCCCTAACCCTAGTAACCCCGCCATCACATTTCTGCATTCCGCATCAGACTGTAAGTAGTTTTGATGTCAACGACACTTCGTACGAGTACTTTGCTCCTGATGTGACAACTTAGTAATTTTGGCATCTCAGCTGACATGAGGACCGTGCAAGCTATAGGTCTGAAAGATGTATTCAGCACATCAACAAGCAGTACAAAATCCGTGTATCGAGATCATCGAGTACACCCAAGAACATACACCATGTGCTCGTCAAATCCGATGCAAGGATCAAGGCCATGCATAGTCGGTTGTTTTTTCCATAATACGGGGGATCATCGTGTAATTCGGGATATCTGATTCCTACGGAGTGGTATGAACGCCGCTTCCATACACTAAAATAGTGACCAGATTTCTGCCAGCCCACGGCCAGCCTGCTGCCATCGCCCAATCTAAAGGGCCAAAACTCTGGAAGACCAGATACTCACAAGCTCACTATCGTGGCAGCATGAGACCTTCCAGCTTGTATATGATATTGTGTTCAAAAGAAAGACCTCGACGGCCCCGATGCATTGTTATCGACCAAACGACAAACAACTGCCCCCCCGGACACCACAAATGATACCGTCGACCATCCTGGACGCAGCAAATGGCAAAAGAAGAGGCGGTTGCCAGGACTCGAACCTGGGACCTCTCGCATTTGATGTCTTTCAACAGCCCTAAGCGAGAATCGTAACCTCTAGACCACAACCGCGGAATTGATGGAGGTTTGCCAATGTGTGAGGTACGAGTACGCTGCACAGTTGATGGTTTTGCTCCGCACGGTGTAAATGGTGTGATGCTGCGTTCGTGTGCTCGGCGTGCAGAATAGTCGATTGGCCAGGTCCTCAGGGTGGAATATTTGTAAAATGGACTGCTCGACTTGAGTTCAACCGCATGGTTGATTGAAGCTTGGGATGCGTGAGACACCGAGTAACCATAATAGTTGTACCATCGAAGCCGAACATAATTGAAAGTGATGGTCGGCGATAGCTGAACACGCTCCTCGGGAGTCGGCCTTTGCGTTCGAAGTCTTACCTCGGTCAAGCGTGTGACATGTAAGCTGTTGCATTGAAATGTTCAAGTCCCAATCGTTCTTGGTCGTTCCGTCATCAATATTCGCGTACTTCGATTCTCATCTCATGGAAATGCTGAACAAAAATACAGCGGTATGACGCCTTCTGCACAAGGGTGCCAAGGCCCAGCAGACGTCGATCCGGCAAAAGAGAAATTTCCGAATCGGGGAATTGAACCCCGGCCTTGTCGGAACTGATCATCTTTCGGTGATTGAGAGCGACAAATCCTAGCCACTAGACCAATTCGGATGTTGTTGTTGAACCATTGCTGGTTCGATGAGGAAGGTGCCACCTACTGCATTCATGAAGTGAATTTTCCGGGAGCTCCTTCCTCATCACGCTATGTCAGCGAGCCAGGACACGGCTGAGATGTGGTTGCGTCTTCCAAGCACGAGTAAAGCATTGATCGCACAGCCAGATAGATGCGACATGGTAGTGTAGAGAAAGCGCCAGTGGAAGACACATCGAGAGTATCAGGGTGATATGCCTGGACAAAGAATCCAAGTGGGCGTCGCAACAGTGATGAGTTAATGTTCGAAGCAGCTACCTACCAATAAGCCAGCCTGTATCGTCAAGCGCCATATCGTGTATGTCTTAAGGCAAGCCAGTGCCATGATGGTCGAAAGGTCCCGATTGGAAAGCGTAGCCTCTTATGACCGTGGATGCCAGATGGAACATGAGCTGGTGGCAGAGAGATGCCCGTTACACGTACTGGCCCGTGAGGCGTAAGTGCTCGAATTGATTCCTGACCAGTCAGAACCTTGCCTGTGATCATCATGTGCCCAGGAACGCCTGGCAGCTCCAGCATCCACAAGCTAAGATAACTGCTCAAAGCATGCATTAAAACAAGGCGTGTGGCTTGTCACAAGAATGCAATGCCTGGGTGCAGTACCACGTACGTCTTCGTGGTGACACGCCACTATCAAAGTGCTGCCTTCCGCGGGCCGCCACCTTTTGTGAAGATCTTACGCGTGATCCTTGATATCTTTCTCGTGGACCTCGCACGTGTTCTTCTTCATCATCCCTGATATCTTATACCTCTATTGGCTGATCTTCACCAATTTGCCGACGGCTCAGCCATCAGTCTTCCCAATCTCACTCATCACGACTTTGACAATCGCTCCGAACGCCTCCATCTCCTCCTCCACGGTACCACCCTGTACACTGTCCCTGAAGCTCGCGCTGTTGCCAACGTAGCATGCGCGACCCGTCTTCCTGGCAAGCAACTTCGCCAGACGTTGTGTGAAGTCGAGCGTATGTGTGATCGAGTAGACTGCTGTGCTGAGCGGCTGGGAAGGGTTGTAGCGGTCGGGGAGCGCGTATACGAAGGATCCGAGGGGTGTGGCCTGGGAGCTGTTTTCTGGCGTCGTAGTTGTGACGAAGAGGAGGATGGTAGTTGCGTGGACGGTGAGCTGTAGGTGAAGCTTGGTGTGAGGGTTGGAGGGTAGGGTGAATGCGAGCTCGAGCGGCTTTGAGGATGTAGGGTGTACACCGTTTGTGATGAGTTGGCCGGGCGTAGAGGTAGCCATTGTCGTGATGCTGTGAGTGGATTGTGTACCTATGAGACGGGTTGAGGAATGTATGCGTGTCTTGCGTGGTAAGGTGGTGTCTCGTTGGTGTGAGGTCATGGAGCTGGGGCTGGAGCAGGCGAGACTCGCGCTTGCGTTTGCGGGGCTTTGGACCACGCCCAGTCATCTCCAACTTCCTCTTGCAGACACGACATGCAAGAAGTAAACAATGGACGACGACATGGATGTCAGCCAACAAGAGGTTGATCCCTTGTCGGATCCAGATGAGCGTCGTGTCTTGTATAGTGCCCTCGATTCATTCAGGTAGGTTGCTAAGAATGCTAAACGCTATACCAAACAAACAAACGCCCTCCACAATATGACAACTATCTCACATTGAACATCAATAGACAATATCGGCAGTCAGCTCACTACAACGTCACGCATCTGCGTCGCCAGGCTTTTTACAGCCTCCCGTCAGCACATGTGGACCTTCTGTCCGAACCACCCTTCTCCCTGCCACAGACTTTCCGAGATGTAGACGATGCAATCGACTCCAACGCGGACATTGCTGAAGCCATACTCCAAGCTGGCTTATCTATGTACGGTATTGATCCTGAAGACAACTCGTGGCAAGGGACAGCCACCCCTCGTGACCTCGACAAAGCCCGCTCAACCATCCGACAACTGTACCGCGATTGGTCCGAAGAAGGCCACAAGGAGATCGAGACCGTATTGGGTAGCATGAAGCGCCTCCTACGAGAACATTTGCTGGAGCTCCCGACTTCACAGCTGCACAAACACCGCGTACTTGTCCCAGGCGCAGGACTTGGCAGGACAGTCTTCGATCTGACAGCGGATGGCTACTCTGTTGAGGGCAACGAGATCAGCTACCATCAACTCATTGCATCCAACTACATGCTGAATGGAACTGAGAAGGCTGGTCAGCACGTTCTATATCCATTCGCCCTCGGATTCTCGAACCACACCAACAGGGCAAACCAGCTACGATCCTTCGGGATCCCTGATGTGCACCTGGAAGGCTACCTCGAAGAGAGGCAGAAGGTAGTCCAGTCTGAGCTATCATTCGGCGAACGCATGTCGATGTCGGCCGGTGACTTCTGTGTATTCTACCGCCAGCCAGAGTACCAGGGTCACTTCGCCGCCGTAGCAACTTGCTTCTTCATCGACACTGCTCCCAATGTGATCAACTACATCGAGACGATCAAGCACTGCCTTGCTCCGGGTGGAATCTGGGTCAATGGCGGCCCACTCTTATGGCATTTCGAGTCAACGCCTACGCCAGCCGAGAAGGAGAAAGAGGAAGGGCGTTCAAATGACGCTTCTGTAAACCGAGGTATTGGAGACCCGGGTTCTTTCGAGCTTTCAAACGACGAGGTCGTGGCGCTTGTGCAGCATTTCGGCTTTGAGATCGTCAGCCACGAAGAGAGGACCGAGGCTGCGGCTGGATACATCATGGACGAGCGCAGCATGCTCACGCATCAGTATCACCCTTGTTTCTGGGTGGCGAGAAAAGTTTGAGTATGCTACAAACGATTGCATTGACTGTTCACATTGCCTACACTATCCTGGCTCGTCACCCTGTTTGCTTGCCCGATGAAGGTATAGAATACCGAATCAACCCCATATTAACCGCCCTCCTATCCCCAACCAACTCCCTAACCCCCATAAACAAAACCTCATCCTCACACGTCTTCAACGTCGCCACAAGATGAGGCAAGTAAGATAGTTTCCAGCACCATTCTTGGTGGAAGCTCATCCGGCTCTCAGATTCCCCAGTCGTCTGGTCACCCGTGTTTTTGATGCTGGCCATGAAGTTGTCGTGCAGCTTGCTGGTGAGGATCGCGCAGAACCGCCACGTCGCCCAGTCGAGCGCTTCGAGCAGCTCGGCTTTAGTCAGGCTGCCGTCTAGGACTGCTGCCTGGACACGGTCCCATTCGCAGTGTTCGTGTGAAGTGATTCGTTCGTCGATGAGGTCGAACAGTAATGTTCGGGGGTCTCGCATTGACCACGTTCGAGGGAGCATGTTCAAGAGGGTTTACGATTTTGTGAAGCAGCAGCCAGCGCAACTGAGAGTCTTATAGTGCATTTCCACGGTGACTCAACGATGTCGATCGCTTCACCTGTTCACTAACGCTAGCATATCAATACATCCTGAAGAAAGAGCGTTGATGATTACGTGGATCAACCAACCATCGCACCAGGTCATAAGTGCCGACAACGACGTACCGATAGCCACTGCTACAACGAATGTCCATAAGAGCTTCTGTGCTTGGAAGTGTCGTTCTTGGCCATGGTCTTCCCGAGCTTTCAGCTGTTATGGACGCAATTATGGATACGAGATTTCCATGTTCGTGAAAGTGGCTCTGCGGTAAGAAGCAACAGTTCAATGTCCTTACCCAACAGCACCGGCGCGGTGACAGGAGAGACATGCAAGACTCGATGAACGAAACCTTTCATCACGAAGGGAAAACGATGTGGTAACGTGAACGAACAAACATTGAACAGCTAACTTACAGAATCCTCAAAACGATGATACGCCTCTCACAACAAAACCTCTCCAACGCCTTGAAAAAACGACCCCAAGCCCTTCCACCTCTACCATTCATTTCCTTTCCCCTTAGTCTTTCATTCAATCCTGATCACCTCCCCGCCGCCTTCTCCAGCTTAGCAGCATTCGACCTCAAACTCCACCTAGCCTCACAAAATCTCGGAATCATAGTCATTTCATCCGCGCGCGCCACGGCCCCTGTGTCCTCTGCGTACCCCTTAAGATTCAGGCCCTCCTGTCGCAGGACATTCAGAGCACCCTGCCCGACACTACTCCTAAGAGCAAGAAGCGGCCACAAGCTGCGGATGTCTTCCGCGAGCCACGTGGTGTATAGCTCGAGTGCACGTTGCATTGCGGACTCGAGCTCGTTGGGTGTGAAGCGCAGTCTCTCGATGTCCTTCCATTCGTCGCCGTGGGGATGGCTGGACGAGGTGTGGTTAATCCAGTTCATTAGGCGTTGGTGCGAAGTGCGATTGGGTTGGAGGCTCCATTGATCCATTGTGGTAGGCCAAGTTTGATGTGGATAGTGGTAAGGCCAGGACATTGTTGGGGATGAGGTCTGGGATTTATAGGGAGGGCGTACAAGGAGTTCTTTATAGGAGTTGTGATCTCCAGTGAGTGAGTCAAATATGCTGAGTCTTTGCTGAGCAAATAGATAAGATGCATCGACGGCTTTCGATCGATGAAGATGTTTGCATTCATCGGCACAAACCTAATGGGATCTTATTCCCCAGGCAAACATATTGTGATTGCGCAGGCAGGCATCATTCTATCATACAGCGTACTCGGTCGAATGTGTGGTGTAACGACGAACGTTCTTGTGTGATACCACAGCTTCACTGGAAGTGGCATCATGCTCAAAGCGTTCGAACAGACGCACTAATTGCACGAGAGCCCTTAACATCTACTACAAGAACAACCTCCCCCAAACCAACCATCTAATCCTCCCTCGCCCACTCCCCACACAAAACACTCGCCCCTTCCATCAACCCCCTCCTCTCCCTCTCCAACTCCGCCTCCCTCCTCTCCTCAATAACCTCCCACCCCGGCACAACATCCCTAACAACCCACCTCTCCTCAACCATCCTCCTCACAACCTCGCAAAACTCCGCTCCCCTTAACGCTCTCAACTCCACAACCCTCCGCGGCATCCCAGCGATCGCAGCAGCATAGCCTTGGAACGGCCCGGTCGTCAGAGAAGCCAGGTCGGAGGGATCGTGCATGAACATTCGACAGAGCGTGTCTGTGAGCTGGCCTAGGAGTTGGTGGGAAGCTGCTTCGGCTAGGTAGTTGATGTGTCTCTGGTTCGGCGGGGATGCTGTGAAGGAGAGGGCGATGCGATCCCAGGTTAGACCGTCTTGGGTGCTCGGTTCGTCGGCGAGGATCAATTCCATGAGAGAATGGTACGCTTCTTCGGAGTCCATGGGGGTTGGGTGCGTTGAGGACATGACTGCGAGCGGGTACGGTATGAAGCTAAGGCCATGTTGAATTGAGTAGCCGTTCTTGTATGCTTCTGCAGAGGTGATGAGTGGGCGCTTTGCGTTGCGTGACGAATGGGAAACATTGCCTGTGATCCGCTGGCAATTTGACGAATGACTGTAATTAATATTAGAACAAGGAAGAGTTTGGTTCAGTGTGCTGTGTATGGGCAAGAGACAAACACACATTCATCTGCCGTTTCGAAGCAATGATTCGGAATTTGCCAGTTTGACTGTGGCAGAGCATCGTCCAATGTACATTACATCTCAGTGAGTCAAATAGTCATATGGAACGAGGCATTCCAAGTTGTAAAGAAATACGAAGGGGTGTTGATTATTCTAAAGTAGCAGCAAACCATTGAAACCCGCAGCTGCTCAGTCTCTGCGACTTCCTGTGCCAAACGCCTTCCGCTTCTGCGCGAAATGGGTATATACGCAGAACTCCAATAATAAATTCCATGCTTCCGTCAAAAGTACCAAAAGCGCGCAAGACTGCATGTGCAGTAGCGCAGGGTAGAACCGAATGGAGGAACTGGGGACTTCCCTCATTCAAAGCTTGCTCGGATACGCTTGGGAAGTGTCGGTACGGACCTACCTGTTAGTAAGAGTGCTCACGTGAGCATTATGTGTGCCTGTCGTAGAGTTAGTCATTCAAAAAATTGGTGCTGCGTGATGTCGGCTGTGTTGTTAGAAGGACGTGAGTGGTGAGGCATCATCGCAGTCCAGATAGCAATTTTCCGGCCGGTTCCAGACGACGATGGTGCCAGATCCGGTGGTTGGTCTCCGATACACGGGTCCGCGGCACGCGTAGCGTTACGAACAACTTGAGAGCAGCCAATAGAAGCTGCAGCGCTGAGGCAGAAACTCGTTCATGGATCACGGAGTCGCTTGCAGGGCGCCAAACATGAGCCAGAAGGATGTTGTGTCCTGAAAACATCTCACGACGACTTGACCTTCTTCAGGTCAGGTTGGTCGTCAAAATCGATGCCATCAGTCTCATCAAGCGGCCTCTTGCTCGATGGGGATTGGGAGCCAGGACTGTTGGCTTGCGAAGCCTTGCGAGCTTCGTGCTGCTCGTAGGTATCATCGTCAAAGTCGATGTTTTCCTCGTCGCCGAAGTCGATGTAATCCTCATCATTGTGGGCGGGCTCTTCGACCTGGTGCTCGTGCTGGGCCTCTGGGGCTTCCAGCGAACCAGTGGCTTCGAGCGCTTCATCCCCGATCTGCTCAGATTTAGCGCCGGTGTCTTTAGAAGGCTGTGCTTCAAGGCTGTCGATGCCGACGCTTTCGCCTGTGTGAGTTTCAACAGCTTCTGCAACATCATTCTGCTTTTGAGCTTCGTCGTTAGATTGCAACACGCCATTGGCCTCGGAGTGGGCCTCTCCGGTCTGCCCACCACGAGCCTGGAGATCAGGGTCTTCTACGTGATGCTTGGGTGCAGCATCGTCATCAGCAGCAGTTGCCGCATCGTGATCAGCGCCTTCATCGGCCACATCGTTGCCATCAGGCGCTAGACCCTCGGTCTCTTCAAGATCCGGCTCAGTGAGGAACGTGGAAAATTCGTCGTTGTCGTCTGTGCCGTGTTCTGATAGGTCGCTCGTCAGGATGGAATCGTCCCAGTCAATCAAGTCTTCGTCTTTGTACTCACCGACAGCGTCGTTCGCCTGGTCTGCGCGAAGCGTAGTCGAGCTCGCCACAGACTCCACGTTGGAGCCTTCCCCTTGTTCCTCTCCTTCGCCTTCACCAGCATGAACTTCGCCTTCGCCAATAGCCTTGAGGCCAGAGTCTGCAGCAGAGTGTTCAGGCTGTCCATCAGGGACAACAGGTGCGTCCGTAGCATCTTTCTGAGATAGGTCTGCTGTTTCTTCGAAGGTCTGCACATTCTCAGGATTCTCCACATGTGCAGCAGGGGTGTTAGTTTCTTCGCCTTCTCCATAGTCTTCGTATTCTGCCTGCTCGGCATCGTCGTACTGTTCATACTCCTCGTATTCCTCTTGTGCTTCTTGACCACCTTCGGTGTTCTCATATGAAGTGTCATACTCATGGTAGTCGGCCTCGTTGAGGTCGGCCTCAGCGGCGACATCTTGACCATTGTTTTGCGGGTGCTCCTCATAATCGATGCCAGAGGCATCGCCCAACAAAGTTGGATCCTCGTCACCGTCTTGGTAGTACTCGCCAAAGTGCGCTGGAACTTCCTCGGCGGAAACGTCAACAAAGCTGGATATACCTTGGCCTCCAGCAGCAGCTTGCTTGAGCATGGTGAGGTAACTGGAAGGCTTCGGCTGCAAGGAGAGGTACAGCCAGAAAGGCGGGATGCTCTGTGCTCCATCATTGACGTGTAATTGCTTGAACACCTCGAGAATCTCCTCAAGGCTTGTACTGAAAGCCGAAGGTGAGTTCTGTGAAAATTGTCAGCATGGTGCTACACGTTGGAAGTTTCTACAGGATTGACGTACCTCAACAATGGTCAAGCCTGTGCTATCAAATCGGAGCACAAATTCCTGATCTTCCGAGATGTCCTCTCCTGCTTTGAGCGCAAGACGGGATCTGCAATTGTTAAGAAGGTCTGCCAAGGCGACGCTGGCAAGATTGTCGTCTTTCAGGAGACCCTCCGGTTGCCTCTTCGACTTGAACAGCGGCCACTCCCAATCACCATACTGTATCACCATTGGGTGAAGACCCGTGTCTGTCGGCGTACCGGGGGCATCGTTGCTGGCATCGAGGTTCGTGTTAAGTGGGGCAGGGACTGGAGCAACATCCGTTTGCTCTGGTGAGTCTTCGGGCAGTTCTGGGAAAGGCTCGATCTCGTGTGGCGTCGTGGGATTATTGCTATCCTCAGGATGGGATTCAACGGCAGCTTCAACGGCAGTAGCAACGTCATCTACAGTGTGCTCTTCAGTTGCCACTGCTTGTTGTTCACTCTCGTCGTTTGGGGCATCTGTGGTTGGTGCTTCTTCATGAGAGACGGCACTTTCTTCAGTAGTGTTTGTGTCTGGGACAGCGGGAGCAGCTTCGGGAATGGGCTCTTCAGCGACGACGATCTCCGGCACTGCAACTGATGTTTCGGGCTCTCGGACAATTTCCTCGTCTACCTGCTCGGGTTCTGGGTCCACAGTGGGCTCGCGGTCCTCGAGAGTAATCTCAGGCGCTGGTGGCTCGTACACAGTCTGTTCGTTGCTCTCGCCCATTTCTTGGAAATCATCCTCGCCATAATCGATGAGCTCATCGTCAGGGTCGGCTTGCTCATATGCTGCAGCGTCGAACCCGTCTTCCATTTCCTGCTCGGGCGCCTGAGCATCATGTGAAGGCGCGTCATCGTCCTCCATCATGTCATCAGTCGCAGTGCCGGGGCGTGGCTGCTCCATGTCGTCGGCCATGCGCTCGTCGTCAGTGAGCTCCACGCCACCGACAGGCTCGTCGAAGTCGATATCGATATCATCATCGTAGGCTGGCTGTGCGGGTGAGGACATCTCCATGCTGTCTTCAGTAGCAAGGGGTGCGTGAAGCGAAGGGAAGGTCGCAGCGGTGGTCATGTTTGCTACGCAGGGCGCAAAGGCCCGAGAAAAAGAGTCAAACTAGTATTTGCAGGTCAAGTGATCGTATGGTGCAGAGAGTTGTGCTGGTGTGGTTCGTAGTATGGCAGTTCTGGCGCGTGGCGCGTGTGTGTCGTGTCGTGGACGAGGAAGTATTTGAGTGGAAGTTGACTGAAAGCGGAAGCGGAAGCGTGAAGCTTTGACCAGTCGCTTGCTCCTGCCGTGACCCTCGAGTGAGCTGTGGGGTGCCTGAGGCTTATGCGGCTTGCGACCAAGTGTTGTCGACCAGCGTAAGGGTAAAGGGAGATCACCAGCAGCGATCAATTCACTTGGGGAGAGACAATTAACACACACGCGCAAACAACACCAGCACTTCTGCAGCAAACATACACTGGGCCTGAGGTTCCACTACATTCTTCACCAAACCAGCACAAAGAGTTGCCCAAGATGGTAAGATGCCTCCGCCATAGTCACATCCCCAAGCCAATGCTCACCAGCAACAGGTCATTCTCTCGGCGGCTATCACCACCCGCTCAGGGAAGCCCATTCTCGCCAGGCAGTTCCGTCAGATGCAAAGGTCGAGGGTGGAGGCTCTCCTGGCATCTTTCCCCAAACTCGCAGACACCGCCTCGCAACACACCACCGTCGAGCAGGACAATGTCCGCTTCGTATACCAGCCGCTGGACGAGCTTTACATGGTCCTAATCACAAACC
>Ga0265797_10005706_pt1 | contig 18007 bp, 12 predicted proteins | sample P2T30metagenome_FD_192433 | JGI IMG/M metagenome (GOLD analysis project Ga0265797, IMG submission 192433) | Plant litter microbial communities from East Loma Ridge, Irvine, California - P2 T30 | ecosystem: Environmental > Terrestrial > Plant litter > Unclassified | place: USA: California...
GAAAATGTGCGCCTTCTGATCGCAAACTCTAGGTCCGTCCGGCATAGACTTCTGTCTTGCCGCACTCCATGATGGTCACGAACTAACACTACGCTCGAAACCCGTCGAAGCTTCCTGCTGAAATTGCCGACCATGCGACCGTTGTCGTTGGAGCCTTGACCGACGCCGCCGAAGTTGAGAAGGCTGTTGCAGGCGGTGCAAAGACATGCGTGTCCTTGGTCATGTACAGGGCACCCCAAAGGGCTCCACCGTATGGCCCCCTTGAAAACCCACTGCTATCGCCTGCACTCTTGTGCGAACTGCGAGCAGCCTGTTTTAGATGGCTACAAGGTTATCCTGCCACTTCTTGAGAAACATAGATATGAGCGGAATCTGTTTCTCAGCACAGCCTCGTACCGCGATTCGGCCGATGCATTCTCACTCACTTTCCTCGCCTTGATCTGGATGATTCGGCTCCTTGCGAATTCTGCGTATGTGGAAATCAACGCCATGAATACTCTGTTCATTAACCTGCCGGATATTATGAAATGGACCGTCTATCGCGTGCCAATTCTCCGCAGTGGCGAGCCTAAGACGACCGGGGCTGGAATGATTGGTACGACTGGCATGTTTCTTGAAAGAAAGGGCATGGCAGAATGGCTGTTGAAGGAGATGAAGTGGGTTGGGAAGTGCCCCGCTGTCTCCAACGCTTGATGTCAGTACGAGACTCCGCCATATTCCGTAGCGGAATATCTGGCGGATTCCTCTTTCTGATATAAAAAGCTATGGATCAATCAAGTTGTGACGCTTACAGCGACTTCCTTGATGATTTTCATAGGGACCTAATAGCAACGAAAGAATCTTACATGATATACCACCTACCCAAGCATACAGTATATTGGTTTACTTAGTAATTAATAGCTAATGCCAGAAACGCGGATTACGCTTATAAATTTATAAATAGAGCCCTGCGTACATACAACACCTCGCTTAAGCATGGCTAGTCTACATATCTAGTGTCGCTTATACCTGGCTTCCAGCTGGCTTGCAACTAATCCAGCCAGGTTATAATCGCGACGCACCAGTAATGGTATCGAGATCCGCGTTGATTGTGCCAATGGTCATGGAACGCTAACTTCTCTGGCGCCCTATGGCGTTCGAGCGCAATTGCGGCTACTTAATGCATGGTCCCTTCAAACAACCAGAGTTTGTTGAGAAAACCGACATGTGGCAGGCGTATTTCGTGTCGCATGCGCCCGCAGGTATTCCATTGATTCTGTGGCGCCACTCGCCTAATTATATGCGCTCAATATCCGGCGATATTAATACGAGCTGTTTCTGGATACTCAGCTCTTCCAACCTAGGGAAGGCCGGGTTAAGATTGGTTTTCGCAGTCGGAGTGTTCTCGTTCTCGTACATGCTTATACGAGAGCCTTCTCTTCGATTACGTATAAATGGTGGCTCGACAATCACCCATTCTCAGTATTTCTCAGTAGGAAAACCTAGGGTTTCACAAATTGCCTTTGCCCGAAATGATCGATCCACTTAGCCTGTGGGCTCTTTCCTTGATGTTGATTTCTGGCGCAGCTGGTAATTCATTTCCTAGCCAAGCTGGGCGGGATCCTTTTGCTCGAATCCGTGCTGGTGTGAGACCTTCTTGTACTAACCTTGATAGCGAACGTTCTCACGCCTCGGATACCTCCTGCTCAGGCTTGCCTCAACTCCTGGTCTCGGTACTCGTCCATCTCTGCGAGTCTAGGATCCCAGTCATACACCACAACCCTCACGTCTACTGAGATATTTTCCACCTTCCCATCCGTCGCAACTTCAACATTCTGCGACAAAATCCCCCGTCTACTCGGCCGCCAGTACAGTGCATATATCACAGAATGGTATCCGACAACAACATACACTACGTGGTCGAGCATGACCAGCCCAACCCCAACTTGCACGGTCAACGAAGATGAATGCGCAAAACTCAAGTCGACCTGGGACTTGACCCACGGAACCAAAACTTCAGTCTCGGAATTCCCGGTGCCGTGCACGACATACCGACCCTGCTCTTCTGATCCTGTCGGACCGTGCAGCATCGCAGGGAGTGACATCAAAATCTACTACTGGCCTACACAGGCAACCCAGCCTCTCTGCCCTCACAACAACACGCTTTTTTCAATCAGTCGCCCAACGCCAGGACCATCAATATCAAAACCAGCCGTGGTGAAGGTGATTGACGGCCTCACAGTTACCTCGCCTTCAATCTACATATCGATTCCCACTTTGTATGGGCGGTTCCGTGGGCAACCAACCTATTTGTTCACCGGCTGCGGTTCTCAACTCACTTCCCTTACTCTATCGATTCCACCGTCGCCCATCTCAACGGTAACTAGAGTGAAGGGCGCAAGGAGACCAACATACGAGGATCCGAGGCCTTTCGCGCTTGACACGTTGAACTGGCCGGTCACAACGACAAGCAGCTGCTCGGAAATCACGTTGTGTGATTGGGATGATACCATAAGCAGTTGCAGGGACGTACCTAGTACGAGGTGTGCAACACCGACGGTGGATCCGTTTCATTTCAACCCGGTGCTAGTGTTGCCGACCCAACTGTTAAATGCGGCTGCGAAGCGGGATCCTGGTTACCAGAACTGTGTGGTATGTTCTATGGATGTTTTGTGGGTGAAGTACCTAACTAATATAATCAGATTCATCCTGCGGCCGCTGCGGCGGCGACTTGGATCCCTATCACGACGCTTTCAGGAGATCCAAGGTATACCAAGGGATGGTCGGCCACTTCGACGATCCCGCCGTATACAGTCACGGCAACTGTTATGCCTGAGATTACTTCCACTTGATACTATTGAGAAAAGCCTCTAAGAGGTCAAGAAGACTTCAATAGCCTTTGCTACCCCATCAAGGTCCTCAAATACATGACAATGACCTACCTTCTTTAATACCTGCAACTTCGCCCTCCCTTTTATATCCTGAACATATTTCTGGCATATACGCTAGTAAATAGGTCTCTCTATCCGAATCTTCAAATTAAAATTATCTCTATTAGTAACTTTCCAATTAGATAGGTATTAAAAGGGATAATTATAATTTTAAGATTCTAATGAGAGACCTATTTACTAGTGTAATAAGTGAAGTAAATATTTTAATAGTCGAGTATATTAGTTATATAGATCAAAGTAAGTTCTCTCTTACAATAAGTTAATTCTTATTATACTATTTTGAAGTTAATCAAGTAGTATAGTAACTATTCTTAGATAGTCTAGCTCAAACTAGTATAAACTTGTTAATCTTAGGGTTAGTGTAGATTGTTTTGCCTGGCATTATCAACATAAAGAGTGGTGAATGTCGGGAAACCGGAAGCCTAAGGTTGCTTAGCCATTCAAGGCCACTTCGCAGTAAGGCTAAGCAGTACGCCACAGCGTTAGCGACAGTCAAGCAATACAGCATGTTAACAGATTTAGGTACGTGTAGGCAATCATTAGGGAGTCCCATGCGCGCCTTGTGCCTGTGGCGTTTACCCAAGAGGAAGCTGAGCACCAGCACGTACGAAGGGCCCTGCGGGAGTGGAGACTAGAATCTTGGATACGTCTTATATGAGAGCTAGCTCGAGGGTGTAGAGATTAGGCGCTCCTTTAGTAGTAGCGGTCATATTTGCCCTGCCTGCTAAGGAGTGTGTTCTTAGTATTAAATCTTCTACGGTAGTAAGCTACCAATACTATTCAAACAGCAATGTGTACGGACAGTCTGTCTAGAGATCAGGCTAAGGCCGTCCAGACTACCACATGCAGGAAAACGAGGAACTTTATGAAAAGGCGCGTGTGTGAAAGCAGAGCATCTCGTCCGCTCAGCTATCTATCTATGGTAGTGTACCGGCGGACTAGTAGTTAGGTAAGTGACCACTACTGCATCCCCACTGTTGTATTTTTGTACTTTGCTTTTTGCACTTTTATAAACCTACCGTGGCTTACCAATAAGTTTTACTCCATGGCTCACTGTGTTGGATGTACCGATGCTGGCTTTTGGCTGTTCAAGCCTCTATGTTTCGATGTTCTAGGTTCATTGAGTGGGTGACCGACATGTTCATTTTTGGGTTTCACTTACCTCTTACTGCATGATATAGTTTCCTCTCGGTTACGATGGTTTCGATAATAGCAGTTACTATTTTTGTGGGTGTGGTGATTACAAATATAGGTGGGGCGACCGCAATGTTACTTTGCAATGCTATATCACAACAATAAAGCTAGAGGAAATCTCTGTAAAGATACCATGTAGTATACGTAGTGATATTTGCAGCACAGGGAGGATTTATCACTTCTATCGTCTTCTTATTATGATATTCATCGTGGTATCAAAGTAGAAGAGAAAAAAGCTCACTACAAAAGTCTCTCCGTTTTCCTGCCTATGACATAAGGGCATTGGGTTGTGCGGGGCAAGTTCAGGTCGCAGATCACAACGATAGGGTTGAACAATGTGGCGATAACGATGGATATGTGATGAGTATCGAGGAGAAAGCCGAAGAGAGTTGTCAGGCGGTATAATGTGCGGAAGTGGCTTTATTTGGGGGCTTCGAGGATGAGGGTGCCTAGGCGGCCTGTTGCGCCGATTAGCAGGATCGTTCATGTAGTGAGTAGGATTTCGGAAGCGCGATGTGAGATTTAATGAGAGTATAGTAAAAGTGTGGTGAGCTTGGTACCCCACATATTGATGAGTTGTAATCTACATGATGCTCGACTTGCAATTGGTGTTAGGTACGAACAACTTTGTCTTTTGATTCGTTTTATGCAAAGCAACTAGTCTAATCAACTTCACCGTCCTAGAAAAGTAGCATTAAGATATTTTTCAGCTTGTCAATCCAACATATATGTCCACATGTGTAAATAAGTTGTGAATAATCCATTTCCGGCACTGGCGGGGTTAGGCGCACCCGGAAAAGATTGCGTTTGTATCTGAGACTGCTTGAGTCGTAGCCACGAAGGATCGAAAACCTAAGGATTTTATTGATAATTGCTTGGTTGTCGCTGTGTTGTTGCGGCACAGTGTAGCGGGCTGTATTGCTTCCGCTACGGCAACAATGCACCCTCCTCTGCCTTTCGATTGCCCATCCATCTTCGCATGAACACCACCGAATTTGTGAGCGATCTGCCGCTTTAAATCTTGATGAACTGCCAATGCGCTTTACCAACTGGCAATCTCCCGATCGAAGTTTGCGCCTTCTTCAATCCCACATCATCACTACCCTGACGTTGACTTTTCTTGTACAATCGTAACCAAACTGCGTCCGCATTCGCGCATTCAAGCGCGTCATGCACATCCGATCGCCCAAGCACTGGATCTAGCATACCCATTATATCCTCGAACCGTTCATCTCTAAGAGTAACGTATTTGGCGACACAGCACAACAAGCCCACGAGACTATTCCATATCATGCGTGTAGGCGCGTCAACGTAGAGCTCCGGCCTCTCATGGTCCATGGTAGTTTGTGAATACACGGAGAGTCCTTTCATCCCTGACTCAATTCCAGTAATCTTCAACGCGGATGAGAATCTCGTTGTGGAACTAACTTTGCTGCGGCTATCGTGTTGTTTGGTACGTTGGTATACTTTTTTGATCAGGTGCCACGAATCTTCGATTCTAGTCCTCATAAAGTCTCCTGCGTGCTCACAGATCAATCCTAATATATCTAACGCATTTGATACCACGTATGCTTCTGGGTCTCGGAGTCGAGGCAGTAGCACGGGCCAGAGTGTATTAATAAGTGGTAGGAACGAGTTTTCGTGCTTGGCAAGAGCGGGGATTGCTGTGCGGAGCAGAGATAGTAAAGAATTGCGGAGGGAGGGCGAAGTGGTGGTGAGGTAATGTTGTGTTAGTTCGGATATCTTGAGTAAGATGGCGAAGGTGCGTGGAGCAGGGGGTGGAGGCTCCTCGGTCTGGGGCAGTGGAGAGTTTTTGTCTTCTTTGGTTGCACCATCCTGGTCATCTGAATTCGATATCTCTTCCTCTTTCCAAGGCCGGTTTGGAAAGGGCTCATTTGATGATTGTTGGACTTCTTCGACCCTCTTTCTCGCTTCAGCGTCCAATCTCTCAATCGCTTCGACGACATCACTCATGGAAACTGTTCTCTTTCGTCTATTGTCGTCTTTTTTTTCATTTGAGGCTTCCAGAAAAAACTGCGGAGCTTTCACACCCTCCTCTGTCATACCTTTCAGTACAGAAAACAAGAGTTCGGCGAGCTTGGGATACCCATGATATCTCTCTAAAGCGTCAAATATGTTATCAACTAGATCATCTAGATACGGCAAAAGGGATGAGCCACAGAGCCGCATCATCATGAGCAGAACCTGTGGAGCCTGGGGCGAAACGTCTCCGTACGCGAGTTTCAGGCCGACCGCGTTGATGATGTAGTCCACGTTTCCGACCACTAGCTCTCCAGCGTTAGAGTATCCTGTTGCTTCCGCAACAATATTGAGGCAAGTTAGTGCATGTTCCCGTAGGGCGTTATTCGAACTGCCAAGATGATGAATGACCGGATAGAGGACTTCGCTCAACTCAGGGCGGAAATCGTTTCTATATCGTTTCGCCTGTAAAGCTACCGTCTCGAGTGCTAATGCAGAAAAATACCATGGGGTCTCAGTGATCATAGCCCGTTGATTAAGCAATGACAGAGAATGCGAATACAAGTTGTCCAGCAGTTCTTCCCTTGGATTTGGGGTTCCAAATTCCATGAAGTCGTCGATAGACGGATTGGAGGTTGATATGTCTTTGATCAGGTTAATCGACAGCCAAAAGCTGGCCAAGCGTGTCTCGACTGTCCCTAGATCAATTGACCGCGTGAGCCCTTGTGCCACACTCAACGCTGAATTGGATCTTGCAAGCTCTTGAACCAAGATCCTGAATTCAGCCATCATATCATCTTGGCCTTTGAACTGTAAACTGATAGGAGAAAATGACAAAGACCTGGATGAGCTTAGTGTAAGGGTCCAATCTACTATAGCATGCGACGTGTCCCCATTCATCTCTTCTAATCCTCTTGCATCGGAGAATACTGCAGATACACCATCTCTAAGGCCATCGGCAAGTTGCTCGTCCAGAATAGTAGGGTCTTCCTCGAATAGTCGAAGTGAGACTGATATCTGCTGTATGATCCGCCGGCGACTGTGGTCGTCCTTTGATTGCATCAATCGAGGCAGCGCAACAATCCAGCCATGCAGACTCTCTCGCAAGACATCGGAGAGCTTCTGGTCCATGGACAGTAGCTTCTTTAGCTGACCTTCAGTCGACTCGCCAGAGCTTTCGTGGCCGACAAGACTAATGATGGTTTCAGTAGCCATGCTAGTGGAGAGAGAGAGTGAGGTACGACAATCCCGTATGATACAGAGGCATAAGCTCAGCAGTGCTTGTCGGACCTCTAGCTTATCATGGTCCCGTAACTTGAACACACTCGCAAGTGCAATTTTTATTTGCGATGCTGTTGCCTGCAACCATGTGGTTGACCGCAAGACTTTTGTGTCGTTCTGCGATTCTTCTGCATTCGCTTTCTCGGGCAAGTCTTTAGTCTTGGTATCACTGAGTATGCAAAGCAGGAGCGACTCAAGTACATGCAAGCCTTGCTCAACAACCCGAAAACCTGGCCTGTTGCTGCTGGAGGGGGTCAAGACCTTGGTTACAGATGAGACGATTCTGGGGAGAAAGCTTGCTAGAGCATCCTCGTCGACCATGGCATCGATCGTTGCCTTGATTGCATGAACAGCCTGGAGCTTGACATTGTTGGAATTGCTGTCGGTAAGGCTTTGGAGCATGACAAGGACAGCTTCGCCTAGAGCTGGTATGTTGGCCGTCGCAGTGATGGCCTGCTGGCCCTTGTCGGTGCGAGATACTTGGGTCATCAACTCGGACATGCATTTGAACGCCAGTGATTGAAGTTCCTCCGAAGTAGCGGATATGCCATTTTCCGCAGACGACGGCTTTGCCAGAAAGGTGAAGAGGATGAGAAGTTGGCCAGACAAAGCAGGCTCAAGACTGCCGCCCCAGCCCGCACATAGCAAGGTGGAGATGCACTCGAGACAGAGCTCGAGTGCGCGAACGGGGACTTGGCGTGAGATCCTTAGCACCTGCGAAATGGGAACGAAAGCATATTCGGCTAGCTTTGCGTCCAGAGCATCTGGCCTGCTGGTTACTGACCGAAGCGTTGTCAGCAAATCAGAGAGGGCCTGTGTCAGCTGCTTTCGAGCCGTTTGGTTTTGCGATATGTCTGCGGTGACTTGGAGCAGCCGGATGCAAGGCTGCTTCAGCTAACAAAAGCATCAGCTTCTGAGAAGATGCAAAAGAGGCTTCGTACCAGTTGAAAGGCTTGCTGTCGGTCCATTTTGGTTGTTCGTCGACACCAGACTCCAGTCATAAGTCATCACGATGGAGTGGCGGCGAGTGGGGTGGTGGTGATGATGATGATGATGCAGGCGGAAGCGACCTAGGCCGGAGTCAGGCGTTGGAGTCGCGTCGAATGGCTAGCGCGCGTCACTGCTCACGGAAAGTCGAAAGCCAACTCGGCCTTGGACATTGTCACGCTACATCACCATCACCACACCACAGATCGACTCAGATCGACTCAACCAGCCGCGTTGTGCTCGCAATCGCCTCCCCACGCGCGCACTTGCTTCGACGGCAAATCACGCGCAAACACGACTTGACGACGTCAATTCACACGCGCAGCCACGCGACATGGCACCTCGCAGTCGGCGCAGCGCAGCCGCAGCCGCTGATGTGGTCGACGAGGAGGATCAGGAGCTTGCACAGGGAGAGGGGGAAGAAGATGTCGTCCAGGATGGGCTGAAGAAGCTCAAGTTCAAGCAGCAGCTTGTTGGCCGGCCGGGCAAGCAAGTTGGCGTGAGCGATCTGCTAACGCGACTCAAGGCGCTGCTCGATGAGCTGCGCACGATTGACCAGGAGGAGGCTCACAGAGAGTCTCTCATGCCCATTGCAGAGTCCCTGGCCCACCAGAGTCTCCTACAGCACAAGGACAATGGCGTGCGCGCATGGACCGTCTGCTGCATAGTCGACATGTTGAAGCTGTTTGCGCCCGATGCGCCATATCCTGCATCGAAGCTCAGAGTAGGACTCACGCTCCACAGTACTTGGACAGAATGCTAACAGTAACCCCTTCCCCCCACAGGAGATCTTCTCAGTCATCATCCACAAGCTGCTGCCCCTCCTCGCCGACCCCTCACACCCATACAACAGCCAGCACATGTACATACTTCGCTCGCTTGCCGAATGGAAGAGCATCTTGCTGATCAATGAGATTCCGGGCGCCGACCAGCTTACCTCTGCCCTCTTCACCACCTGCTTCGATGTTTTATCCGGGTCTTCCAAGGGCGAGGAACTGAGCAAGAACATAGAGTACAACATGACCGAAGTGCTGTCTACCATAATAGATGAAGCGCCTGGAGTCACGCATGATGTGGTAGACGTCATTGTAGCTCAGTTCCTCTGGGCAGACCCAATCACGCTAGGAACAAACGCAAAGGGGAAGAAGACGGCTCCGCTAGACGCGAGACAATCGACACTACGTCGCAAAGAGGCCCCGCCCGCCTACAATATGGCCAAAAACGTCTGTAACGCGTTTCCCGAAAAGATGGCTCGCCTCATCGGCAACTACTTCAGCTCGGTCATCGTAGATTTCACCAGCTCAGGCACCACCTACAAAGGCCGCTCAAAGGACGACATCGACGATGACTTTCCCCAGGGGCCGTCCGAGGAAGACCTCAACGAGGCACATAAAGCACACAGGCTGTTGCGCGAGCTATGGAAATGCTGTCCCGGCGTCCTCCAGGAGATCATTCCGCATTTACAGGATGAGCTTGCGACCGAGAACGTGCAGCTTCGACAGCTTGCAACCGAGACATTTGGTGATATGATATCAGGCATTGGTGCGGCTGGCCCCCCACCTCTACCTGAGATGGATCCAGTGGCCTATCCATCACAGAGTTTGTCCCGATCCGAGTCGGCGAGACCCTTTGACTATCTCACTACGCCTGTGTCCATCAACTCTTTTCCTACCCAATACCCTGTTGCATACCATTCCTTTCTCCAGCGCAAGAACGACAAGTCTGCCGTTATACGTGCATCGTGGACGACCGGCATCGGCCGTATACTGATGACATCAGCTGGTGGCATCGGCCTTGATCTTGAAGAGGAACAGAAGCTGCTTAAATACTTTGCCGAGTGCTTGATCGACAGCGACGAAAAGGTACGCTTAGCGGCTGTCAAGGCCGTCGCGCATTTTGAGTTCAACGACATTGTCCGCAAGCTCGGTAGCAACGGCGGAATGGCCGAACCCGGTTCCATTCTTTCTAATCTTGCCGATCGTGTCAAGGACAAGAAGAATGTTATCCATTCCGAGTCGATGAGACTTCTTGGCAAAATTTGGGGCGTGGCTGCAGGTGCTATTGCGGAAGGTGATGACAGCATCAAGTCACTGCTTGGTCCCATTCCGTCCCGCATTCTCGAAGCCTGTTATGTGAACGACCTTGAGATCAACGTTCAAGTCGACCTGGCACTGTACGACTCCCTGCTTCCGCTTGCATATCCGCCTATGAAAGCAAAAGCAGCTCCAGCTGGAAATTCGCAGGTTGTAAAAGACAGCCAAACAAACAGCGAACTCGGTTACACAGAAGCAGATTTGGACAAGATCCGAACCGAAAGGCAGCTTGTACTGGTTAACGGGCTGGAGGAAAAAGCCAAAAAGGTCTTTTTTGCCAAGCAGGGCAATCAGGGTCCGGGCGCCAAATATATGGAACATTTCCTCAAGCTTTGTGAAGACTACAACGGCGGCGTGACGGACAAGGGCGACAAAGACGTCAAGGTGAAACTAGAAGGTCTCATCACCTACTATGCGAAGACACTTCCTGACCCAACTCGGGTAAGGGACGATTTGTGGAAGTTCGCCAAAGCCCATGATCGCCGAGCGTATACTCTGATACGATTTGCCATGGACCCAGCTAGCGACTACCGTAGGGTCTTCAGATCTATCAAGGAGTTACGCAAGAGGATCGAGGACGGACCGGGTTCTTCTCTACTCGACACATTGACCCCACTCCTGTATCGCGTTAGCCTTCTTTGCTACAACAAGAGCCATGTTCCAGCTGTGATCGAGTACAGCCGCACCGATGACAAGGGCCTCGGTGCTACCGCTCATGAGCTGTTGAAGGAGATATCTACGAAGCATCCCAAGGTCTTCTCCACACACGTGAAGGATCTCTGTAAAACGCTAGAAAGCGAAGCACCTACAGCAACGAAACCCAACCCTCCTGGAGCAGTGGACGATCTCAAAGCATGTGCTGCATTTGCGAAGAAGTTCCCAACGGACATCCCAATGAACGGCAAAGACAGTCGCAAGTTGGTACACAGCTTCTTAAACTTCGCATTCTATGGCACCCCTCCACAGGCTGCGAAGCATGCAATCACTATCATCATGAACAGCGACGACAAGAAGGAGATGCACGCAAGAGAAATTCTCACCAAGAGTATCAAAGGCTTCCAATATAATGGTGCTCACTGGCTTACAAAGCTGGCCGCTCTCAGTCAGCTAGTTCTGTTGGCCCAGTCCGATTGCGAGGATGAAATGGACGCTGTCATCGAGATCGCTATTCAAGAAGTACTCCAAAAGCCCCACGTGGCAATATCTGATGCTAACGCCGAGTGGATGGAAGTACCTGATGACGACATTCAGAGCCGGTCTTGGGCCATAAAAATACTTGTCAACAGATTGCGCTCATTGCCATTAGATGCTACCTTAGGCGATGCTGCTGGGGACACGTATAGATTACTCAATCGATACGTAAAAAACAACGGCGAGGGCTCTACAGACGAGAGCACTCCAGCAGCACACAAGTCTCGCCAACGACTTCTCGCAGCCAACTCCTTACTCAAGCTCTCTTGCCACAAACGCTTTGATGCTTTTCTGACCCCCGCAGACTTCATTCAACTAGCTCTTGTCACACACGACCCATGCCCACAGGTACGCAAGGGCTTTGCTGACAAGTTGATGAAGTATCTGGGTCAAGGCCGGCTACCTCCTCGGTTCTACACTATTCTTTTCTTCCTTGCACATGAACCGGAGAAAAATATCAAGAATAGTACAATGACCTGGATACGCGCGCGTCGTGCTGCGTTCGCTGCGCGAAAGGAGACCATTCTAGAGACCGTGTTTGCGCGACTGCTTAGTCTACTGGCTCATCACCCAGACTTTGACAAGGATGATGATACGCTGAAGCTCATGTCAGAGTACATTCTGTACTACTTGAAGTGTGTCGCAACCGAGGAGAATCTGTCGCTCATCTTTCATGTTGCTCAGCGTGTCAAGGGCGTTGCTGATAACATTGCACCATCAAGGCAAGCCGACGAAAACCTCTACGTCTTGTCTGATCTTGCACAAGCTCTCATCCGCTCATGGGAAGAGCAGAACAACTGGACTATGCAATCCTGGCCTGGAAAGATGAAGTTGCCATCGGGCATCTTCCGACCTCTTGAAAGTCATGAGCGTGCACAAGAGATTGCAAAGAAGACATGGATTGGCGAGGATTTAGTTGAAGAACTAGACCCACTTGTCCGAAAAGCCATTCGAAGCAAGAAGCGAAAGGCATCTGACGGTGTCGACAAGCCTCGGAAGAAGACTAAGAACGACAGGCCAATCAAAGAAAAGAAGCCCAGGGCAGAACGTCCGGCTAAGACACCCAAGAAGAAGAGAAGAGCTGGCGAAGACGATGATGCAAGTGACATTGAGGGTGGAGTTGCTCCGTCAAGTGGGCCGCGAAGAAAGAGTGATCGGCGAAGTACTGTGCACAAGAGTTATGTCGAAGTATCGAGTGATGAGGAAGATGCCGGCGTTGGAGCTGAAGAAGCCGAAGAAGAGGAAGCGGATGGTTCGGAGAGTGAAGAAGTGGAGGATCAGTCTTCACCTGCCCCCGAACAAGACGTGGAGATGCCAGATACCGAGACGGCGGAAAATGAGCCAGATGCTGCCGGCGAAGCATCGGAACTATCAGATCCGGAGCCGTCCTCCGATCCAGTGCCCGCGCCCGAGCCTCCGAAGAGAACGACTCGCCACAAAACTGCTACTAAGAACAACGGCACCGAATCCTCCCCCGTCGTCCAAAAGCGCAAGGCTGCCGAGCCTATTGAGGAAGCCACGCCGCCCAAGTCTACGAAGAATGCAACAAAAGCCAAGGCAATCAAGACGAAAACAAACGGTACCGCCACGATAACATCGAGTCCCACTACAAATGGCACCCTTCCGGTCCGGCGCAGCGGACGTGCTCGTGGTTGAGCCCGGTATCGTTTCCATTTCTCATAGCCGTGGTCATTAGGCCGAGTCCTGGAGTCAGGATGTATGATTTGTGAGTATGGCATGAGATATCACGGCCGTCTCACTTCTACATGTCTTCATCCATGAAAGAGCTGATGAGGGTATTCTTCAGTCGGGCGTTCTGGATACAGCATGTTTTCCTATATCACGGGTGTCTATGGGAGAGAACATATCGTTTGCGATACCATGAGTTTGCATAATCGTTTTTGTCATGCGACTGCGGAATATCCGCTTTCCTGTTGTGTAATTATGCTGCAAGCGGCGTACAGGCGCAGTGAGGGCAATTTGTTCGTGGCACACTTTTGTATTTCCGGTGATTTCTCTACCATTTACATTATCGATGCGGCAGGAGTTTAGGAAACTAAGTGCTTGGTGTAGGATAAACATATGGCACACGATTTTCGATCCAGCTCCGAACTGGCACTGCTGCTTCTTGCGGAACTCTCCGGAGTACTTGCGTCATTTCGATCGGGAGAAGCACTATGACATCAATTAGCGCATGCCAACATATAATTCCGATAAAGACTTCCCGGTAGCTACCTCTCATGCAGGTACACCCGGCGTAGTTCATTTCCAAGGAAACGGAGAACCCAATCATGTGTCGCTTGTTGCTTCCCGCTGCTTAGCAGTGATTGAGGTCCTTCACTAGCTACTACCACTAGGTCTATTCTAGCGTGAACTGATTAGATTTGAGCATGTACGCTTTCCTGGTACTGCCGAAGATAGCTTGTTGAGATAGTACTTTGGTTGTAGCGGAGTCAGTGCTAGGCCAAGTGCTTTAGTAGCGACCACGAAGACATCTTCTACTGGTAATACGCCGCAGAAATCAGCAAGTGCTACTTCCAAACCACGCTAACGACGCGGAGCTACCATCTTTGAAAGGTCGCTAGGTAAGAAAACTGCGCAGCCTTTCTAGCAAAGACCTTTTCATCCGTCATAGCGACGGTGCTCAAAACTTTGCTGGAAGGGGCTGCAGGCCACCCATCGAGCCCCTTCAACATGAAAACTCGATCTTCCGAGCACGTGTTCTTTTTTTTTCATTTGATTACTAGAGCACATTCTCTACGCACACCATCTCAACTAGGGGGAAATGACGACACACAGAGTTTAACAAAGTTTCACTTACACCATTCTTATAACAGAACCCGCCTGGTGCGTACTTCAGACAACGCATTCCTAAGTCCTGCAACCCAAGCCGGTATCGGAGAAGATGCCCGCTACGACAGACCAGCGGGTTGCGGCAGAGGCCGCAATATTCGACCAGACTAATCTGCTCCCGACGAAGAAACTCGTCGTCGTCGTTGCTGTCCTCGCGATTTGTCAATTCATCTGCTTTGCCGAACAGACGGGAGTCGGTATTGCTTTGCCAGCAATTGGACACGATCTTGATGCGGAAGATACGATTAGCTGGGCAGGTACCAGTGCATTGATAGCGAATACGGTCTTCCAAGTTCTGTACGGAAGACTAAGCGATATATTCGGTATGTAAACAACCTACTTTGAAATCAGAAGAAAGTGACTAGCAGTGTAGGAGTGAAGCGGTATGGGAAGTAGCTGACACATATATCATAGGCAGAAAGCCAACCTTGCTCTCGGCACTAACTCTCCTCGCCATATCAAACCTCCTCTGTGGGTTTGCCCAAAACGACATCATGCTCTACGTCTTCCGCGGCTTCTCTGGCGTCGCAAACGGCGGTGTAGCTTCTCTTTCAGCAATGGTTGTCTCTGACATTGTTACTCTCGAGGACCGTGGGAAATGGCAGGGCATAATCGGCGCCTTCGTTGGCATAGGAAACATGGTTGGACCCTTCATCGCCGCCGCTTTCGTGCAAAACAGTACTTGGAGAGGTTTCTTCTGGGCTGTGAGTCCATTTACTGTTGTATGTGGATTTCTGTGTCTTTGGCTACTGCCGAAGAGCAAGAACAGGCCGAAAATGGATTTCCAACAGGAGATGAAGAAGGTTGATTTTGGAGGCATTTTTTTCGCAGGTGCGGCTTTGATCATGATTTTGATCCCTGTAGCTGGGGGTGGAGACTACTTCGACTGGGATAGTCCCATGGTTATTGGGATGTTGACGGCTGGGGGTATCTGCCTGCTGGCTTTCATTTACATTGAACGCAGTGTTGCTTTACTGCCCATGATGCCGCGTACGTATCCCCTCATGCCCGTACACATACGCAAACTAACCAGAATAAAAACAGTATCACTCTTCAAAAACATACCCGTAGCAGCCATGCTCCTCCAAAACTTTCTCTTCGGAATCGTCGCCCACAGCCAAACCTATTACCTCCCCCTCTTCTTCCAGAATGCGCAACGCCGCTCACCCATCCAAGCAGCTTGTCTCATGCTTCCCTTGTCCGCTTTTCAGGCAACTGCCTCCATTCTTTCGGGCCAGTACATTTCGCGGCGAAAACGCTACGGGGAGGTCATCTGGCTGGGGTTCTTCCTCTGGACTATCGGCGCAGGTCTGACCTGCATGTTCGGCGCCGACACCCCCATCTACACCATTGCCCCTATCCTTGGCGTAACTGGCATCGGCATCGGCATGGTCTTTCAGCCCGTCCTCATCGCCATGCAAGCCCACTGCCTCAAATCCCAACGTGCGGTTGTGATTTCGAATCGGAATTTCATTCGTAGCTTGGGTGGAGCTGTCGGTCTGGCGATCTCGGCAGCGGTACTACAAAATTCCTTGTACAAGGCTATGCCGGAGGAGTTCCGGAACACCATGTCGAGTTTTGAAACCCCGGATTTTAAGAAGCTAGGGGAAACAGAGGCTAGAATGATTGTCATTGCGTATGCGACTGCGAGTCGTACGGTCTTTTACATGAATGTTCCGTTGATTGGGGTGTGTTTTATAGCGTGTCTTTTGATCAAGGACAGGGGATTACAACGACCGGATGAGGTTGAGGTGAATGGGGAGAAGAGGAGGGAGCAGCGGGATAGCGGGAGTGAGCAGAGTAATATTTTAGAGCTGGTCGAGGTTGCCGAAGCGGACAAGGAGAGTTTGGGGGGGAGAGGCCGACAAGAGCATAGGATGAGCGGTGTTACGTTGTGAGGCCTATTGCTTCCAACAATCATCAGGTTCCAGGCAAACAACCCATCCATTACTTTTTTTTGATGCGACTTATATAGCTACCTGGTTCGACAAACCAATAGTACTATCCTTTTCGTTGTAAATACACATACATACACCGCCGCAACACATCCGTCCCACCACTTCCACGCAACCTTACTCCAACAGGTTAGCATCTTGCCGAAGGCAACAGTGCTTGGAAACCTAACACTGTGCAAAGTTTCTCTCTTGGTCATTTCGTATTCGCAACTTTTCACAGGCTCCTTTTTCTCCCGTCGATCAGTTATGACTACCGGTACCTGCAAGGTTGCGCCGGAGAACGGAACCAAAGATGTGTTTCTACTGTCGATGAGACCACCCACGAGGACTCGGACGGAAGCATGAGCGAGAGCATCGATGACAGAGATAAGGAAAGCCCAATTGAATATGAAAAACAAGCTATCTTAAGCGATTAGTTTGACAGTGTGCGCTGGTTCGTCTTTGAGGACACATTCCATGTCCAGGTCTATTATCATACTTCCAATAAGCCTAAATCTCCGTCATCTCCTTTTCATAGCCATGCCATGGCCAAAACCCCAGCCACGGAAAAATTAGTGTAAAAAAGGAAATCGCATTCAGAGTTTATGCACTAAACAGCGTGGAAACGCGGGGCAACAAATGGCCTAATTGCTTGGTAAAAGGAAAGGGTGATATTTTCTTGGTCATGAACCCGATGATACAATCCGACCCTCCGATTTTTCCGTACCAGGAAATTCCTGAGGAAACAAAGATTTGGTCTTCTTGGGTTTCTCGCATCAAGTTATCAATGAGAACTACTACTCTTCAGGAGTTTAACCAGATGGTGACGAGACTAGGTCTAGTCACCTTCATAACCCCAATCCCCCCTTTAAATGTCCCTCCACTGATTCTCCCTCTCCCACGCATACGCCGCCTCGAAAACACTCATCTCATCCCACCACTTCCCGACAATCTGCATGCTAACAGGCAGTCTTACTCCCGCTTCCACCCCCGGACCCTCCAGTACGTGTAACATGCCAATGGGCATGGCCAAAGCAGGATGTCCGCTCTGATTAAACGGCGCCGTATTGGCTGTAAGACCAATTTGTTTAGAAATCTGCTCCAGGGGCGTTGCATCCACAGCTGGATGACTTGTTGCCACATATGGCAGTGTCGGTGTAAGCAAGACGTTATACTGATCCAGCGCTGTATCATATGCATCGCGGAGTTGACGAGATAGGTTCGTTGCCTTTGCGAGGAGATTGGGGAAATTCTTTGTCGCGTACAAACCATTGAGGTATATGTTTTTTGTGGAGGCGTATGCTTCGTCCCAGTTTTCCTGTTTCATGGGGTGAAATAGAGAGTTTAGTGGTAGCATTTGGTGGCCACGTCGACCGAAAGCTCCCGTGGTTTTTGAAAGGTAGCCACCGACTTTTGAGACGCCTGTCCATATTGCCGCGCCGCTGGAATGGAGGGGGATGCTTATTAGTGTGACGGTGGCGCCAAGGGAGGTGTATTTCTCTGCTGCGGCAAGGAAGGTTTGGACGACGCGGGGGTCCATTGCCGGAGTTCGGAGAGATTCTTT
>Ga0265797_10005707_pt1 | contig 18007 bp, 13 predicted proteins | sample P2T30metagenome_FD_192433 | JGI IMG/M metagenome (GOLD analysis project Ga0265797, IMG submission 192433) | Plant litter microbial communities from East Loma Ridge, Irvine, California - P2 T30 | ecosystem: Environmental > Terrestrial > Plant litter > Unclassified | place: USA: California...
AGAAATGGCGGCACTTCGAAAGCACGCCTTCGCTTCCTGATTTTGGCATTATTGCTAGGACTGCAGGTCGATAAGACTGGAAAGCAACACTTCGAAAAGCTTCCGCAAAAAACACGCCTTCAGCTGCTGGTTTTGGCATTGCTAAGACTTCATTTGGCAACGGTGATGCTACAAGAGGCAAGAAATGACTGGACGTGGGCGCTGGATGTATACAATAATATAGTCCAATGCATGTAAGCCTCAAAGCCACCGACCAGATCGGGATGTGTTCAATATCGATATGTTTTATCTTTCCCTGTTCCTGTGAAGATGTGGTGTGTTCCAATCACGCGGGCCGTCCTGCCGCTTCAAGGTAAGGCACTGTGGCACTTTCCCAAACCTAGGCCCCGTCTTCCTTCCAAATAACGCAAGACACTCTGATAACCACGTGCTGTTTCCACCCGCAGCTCTAGCTTCACTTCTGCGATAACCATTGCATTCTTACCTACACAAGCGAGGACGAGGAAAGCAGATCGCTTGCGTCTTTATCACGGCAAAACACGCAGTCTCCATACGAGCTTTGCATCTTGCATGCGGCATGCCCTAGCGCACGCATCGCGTAGTGTAAGTGCGGAGCCGTCGCCTTGGATCGTATCTAATAATCTAAAAGGACCCTTTCACCCTTCGTTCGCTTTTAGAGGCGCGGGGCTCGGTCCGTCCTCGCGTATTCTATCGTCTGAAGTCTGTGTGTGGGATTTATTGAAAGGCGAGCTAGAAAGGCGAGAAAGACGGCTGTAGGCGGTGGGCGTGTGGCTTGCGGTTTATCGAAAACTTGACTCTTGCTTGAGTTTTTTTGCGAGTTTTGCTTTCCGCGTGGAGCAGTTGGCCCGTGGCAAGGCCAGCCCATGCAAGATGCATGCAAACTACTGGAAGTTCTGCGACACGCCCCTACCGATAGAAAACGAGTTTGGAGGGGGTGGTGAAACTCACGACGCGGATCGTTACACGCAATGATGGTGATAATGATATAATTGGCTCTGACGACAGAGTTCGTTCACACGCTGCGATCAGCAGATGGTGAGAGAAAATAATTCGGTATCTTCCTATCTACCTACCCTTTTTTGGTCGCAAGATGTATTGCCCGAGCGAGGCCTTTTCGTGGGCCTGCATGAGGCGCTTCTTGGAGACTCAGTTCTGGCACGCTGTCTTTTTGGATCAAGGCGCTACTGGTGGAAGGCGTCTTCGCATGGATGCACGCTTGCCCGTTTTACGGCTCATCATAGAGTTGGGATTCCTCCGCGGCTGCGAGCTGCCTTTCGCAGGTTGATGTCCGGGTGAGGAGACATGTATCCACTTGATAATGAAGGTGAAGCAGAGGGGAGAATGGTACAGTAGTTGGCAGGGACGAGGATTCCAATGAACGATTGCAGAGCTATGAATATGATGCACCATGTGCATGATGTAAGATGGTACGATACACGCTTTCGGCGACTCCAAATAATCTCAACACGCAAGGCCGAGATTGCCTTTTGGTCAAACCTCAACGCACGTGCAGACCGCGGACCTGGGGGATCGTTCGATGATGCTGTTGGTGATGATGATGATGCGCAACGGGCTGCGTAAGGCGGGTTGAGAACATGTCTCAGGAGGCCCAGGCTAGGGTGCACGCAGTACGCATGTCTGACGGACGTTACGCCTACCCACGGTAGAGAGAAGTGTACGATGATTTACATGAAGGCTCTGTTCGTCGGAAGTCGGGGAATGGGCTGGACGGTGTATCTGGGCGTGTCACATGGGTGTCTGTGGAATTGATTGCTTGATTGCAGCGCAGCGAGTCGAGTCCAGGCCCAAGCCATCGCTCGTCCACGCTAGAGATAAGCTCGCAGAGACTTGCGGGCAAGCGCAGGTGGGCAGCGAAGATCCACATCTTGCAAGACGCAGTGAAATGGAGACACATGACTGGCCGTACTGCACGAGGCAGAGCCGCAATCGCCTCGACTAGACAGGGGACTAGAGCAGATTGTAGACAAGCGCAAACTCTCTCCTGGCTCGCGCCGGCTCGATCCCCAGGAATTGCAGCGCGTGCCTGTCTGTGGCTCTGTGCCTGTGCAACTCCATCCCCCAAACCCACGAACACGCTCTTAAGCTGCAGCAGGCGTATAGACAGCCTCGACAGCGTATAGAGCAGAGAGCAAGTCGCCGCCGTCTCGGCCATATAACTAGCTAGCGCTGCTACCATATCTGCCGTCTCTCTTGGCATCTACAGTAGTGTCTATATGCCCGCGTGCGGCGTGCGTGCGCTGAAGTGAAAGCATCCCCCGGGCACCAGCCAGACCTCAACCTTCCCTCTCGCCCGTGCCAGCGCTACCAAGCTCCCTCCATCGTCTGCTAGCTACATCAAGCCCGGCCTGTCTCACACCCACGCCTGCTGTCGCTGTCACCGTCGCCAAAACTGCCTCAACCACCTGCCCAGCATTGGCCTGACGTTCGTCCTTCACATACACAGCCTTACGCTCAACGCTGGCACTCCTTCTTCCATCCATCGACCAGCCATTGGCCCTGACCAACTCCCACCCACGGCCAGCTACAACTCTATCGCTTGACCACGACTATATTCCCACTATTAACGACACTCTCGCTCTCGCTCTCACCCTCATCCACACCTTCACCCTCACACACACACCCACAATGGCCTCCAACGAGCAAACCACGTTCGGCGCCTCTGTCGTCGCACCAGACGAGAAGGCCGCCATGCTCTCATCCACCGGCATCGACTCTCCAGCTCTCACACCCACCGTCTCCAGGGACGCCGCCGCCTACCACGATGCCACCTTCTCCGACAGCACCCCGCTGCCACCGCACTCGCCTTTCTACACCCACCCGCCCGCCTCCCACGAGCGCGTTGCACCAGCCCCTGCAAAGGCCGCTCTCCTGACCTCCGAGAAGGACCTCGAATACGGCAACACTACCCCTTACACCGGCGCTGATGACGAGAACCCGTTCAGCAAGAAGTTCCAAGTCGGCAGCAACAACCAAGAATGCACCATGTGGCCCACACACCAGACTCTGAGGCAGACTCGTCTGGAAGACAAGAAGCAGCGTCGCTCCGCCCGTACCTGCGGATGCGGCACCGTCAAGCACCACTGGGCTGGCTACACCAAGAACCAGAGATTGGCAATCCGCATTCTCATTGCACTTGTTGTGATCGGCGCCATCGTTGGCGTGGCAGTTGGCATCACCCGTTCAGTCAACGGTGGTGTGTGGTCCGACAAGGGCACTCACGACTTCAACCGTCCCAAGGGCGACAGCGCTTGAGGTGAACTGCACCACACAGCTACTACTATCACCACCACGCTTCACAGCACAGTACAATCCGTCCAGATGCCCGTTGAACGCCCACGCGCGTATCGATAGGCCCCGCATATGACACCGCAACAACCGGCTCATCAGAACGACAACACCGGCACTGTCTATATTCACATCGAACCTTCTGCATAATCACGGCGTTTTTCCGGGAACATATTGGTCACGGTACCAGGACTGACCATCGGAGTTTTTGGAACGATACCTTTTCGCCATTGCACAAAGAACTGTTTTGCAAATGAAGACAAATGGCGTTGCTTTCACCGAAGAGAGAAGAGAGCGAGAAGGAAGGCGAGGAGGATGAAGATCTTGGACGCGGATTTCTTTTTCCTGTTGCCTGCGCGTTGGAGGACTAGCCATGAACCTTGGTCCTTGTGGGAGATGATCGAGTCTCCCTGAACGTAAATTTGGTGTACGCGTAACCCACTGCTCTAGCATGGGTAGGGGTTCAGGGCAGGGCATTTTGCACATACAGTTGATACTGCTCATAAACCAAATATGATCCACAGGTTTGCACTCATATTCGCGAGCATGCCTTTGTGATTGACGAACTTGTAACCAGCACCGTCCGAGATCGAGTTTCAGTGGGACATGGTGAGGCTTTCTCACAACGGGCACAGCAGCACCAAGCTTTGCGCTGTTGCGAGTACTGTACCGATTGCGTGTGCACTCCGCTCTACCCGTAACGTTGTTTCGACTCGCGTCATATCTAAGCTTCAATGTCGTGTTTCGTCAGCCTTACGGCTGCCATTGTTTTTCTTGCCTTCCGCCTCTCGTCGCCGGCACTGTGTCGAAGATGTCTAATCATCCGCAAGGTCTTCAAACATGTTAAAAGTTGATTTATGATCCACATCACACACACCAGTAACAGCATCTGGCAAACCGAAGCGGAAAAGAAGATTAAATCACAAAGCTACAATAAATAGAAAAAAACTGCTATCCATCTCCACCATCACCACGATCTCCACCTCCACCTCCAACCCCTCCCAACACTCTCAAACCCACCTCAAACCCCAATACTTGACTTCACTTCACTTCTGGTACTCAGCCCATTCCATCTAGCAAGCAGCAGGGCTGGGGATGTTAGAGCACTTCGCGCTCTTCTTGCCGCCGGTGATAGCGTTGCCAGACCAGGTCCAGTTGGAGCAAGCGCCCTTGGCGCACAGGATGTAGATGGGCACGGCGTTGGAAGCGACGCTGCCGGTCACGCCCTTGACGGTGAGGCCGGTGATGGGGACGCCGGCGGTGGGGGTGCCGGTGGGAGAGCCGTTCTCGTAGTCTTGCTCGATGACGATGCCGTACTTGGCGATCTGGGAGAGGGAGAGATGTCAGTATGTGTTTGGGGCTGGGATGATGGGTTGGGTTGGTGGGCTTACGTTGGTGAGCTTGATGTTGCTGTAGGTGACGCCGGTGACTTTGCCGGTGGCGCCAGAGACGGTCTTGATGCGGACACCGTTGTCGGAGTTGACGATCTGGGAGTCGAGGATGTTGACGGTGTCGACGGTGTTGTCGCTCCTGCCGCCGACGCTGCCGATGCTCAGACCGTGGCCGCCGGAGCAGTAGCCGCCGGTGAAGGTGATTTGGGTACCGCTGTTGACGGCAAGGCAGTCATCCTGGTTGTAGACAGTGGCGCCGCTGATGGTGATCTTGGTGGAGCTTCCGACGTCGAAAGCATCGGTGTTGTGGCCGCCCTTAGAGTCGCCGTCCTTGTTGTTGATGGTGATGCCGTTGAACTGGGTGTTGGTGGCGGTGTTGATGGAGAAGACCTGAACGGGGGAGTTCTTGATGGTCTGTCACAAAATATTTTGTTAGTGGTTATCATAGCTGGTCGTATCGTTCGGATGACCTACCAGACCCTTGACAACGGAGTTGGTCACGGAGTGAGCGTAGAAGAACTTGGGCTTGGTCTTGCCGCCGTTCGAGCCCTTGGTGTCCCACCAGCGAGCTCCATCACCATCGAGGGTAGCACCAGTACCGTCAACAGTGAGCGAGTCACCAGAGATGGAGACCAGAGGGCCCTCCCACTCCTTGTATCCGAAGGTGGTAGTGCCCTTGAAGATGACATGGGTGCCCTGTTAAAGCGAAGAAGGGCAAGTCAGCACGCCTCACAACAAAAGCTTATCGTTATTCCATCACTTACCTTGGCAAGCTTGGTCAAGTCAAGGGTCTTGCCAGCAGGAACGACAAGACTGTCAAGAGTGATAGTCGGGCAAGAAGACTTGGCAGATGCAACAGCGGTAGCACCGGAAGCACCCGAGAAGGAACAGGTGGTAGCAGCCTTAGCCGCAGGAGCAGCAGACGCTGTGGCGGCCAGCGCCACAACGGCAACAGAAATGATTGAACCGAACATATTGGAGGAAAGCAGTAAAGGCAATGAGCGACGAGAGAGTTGGATAGGAAGGAGATTGTGAGGCTTGGATTATTTCACTTACAAGCCCAGGCGAACAAGCCTTTATATAAGAAGTCTTGTCATGAAGCAAAGCATTCTTCGGTCCAATATTAGACCAGCGATCCATCCGTACACTGACCACGTTCGATATTACTCCGTAGCAATATATTCATGAGCCCTACGTGACCACGCACTGTATCAAGTTCTGAGGCGATTGGACTCACCGAGGTGGTCGCGTGCATGCAGATAGGAGCCCACGAGGGCGCCATGATTGGTGCAAAATCGATTCGTTCGATAGTAGGACCTTGATGCAACAGATCAGATGGTCAGCCCTGATGGGGCAAGGAAGAGGGCGAACATGAGGAGGTTACACACTAGCACGGGGGAAACCTTATTAGCGACAAGCCTAGCGCCAAGCACGGGGTGAAGCTTAGGGGTAGTATACATGGAGAAACTCTGAGATGCAGGAGCCTATATGGCATCGATACATTCGCACCAGTAACACGCTTGCAGCTATGGCCTTTAAGCTTTTGAGATAGTGGTGTCTACCGAGTTTGCAGCTTTGCGTGTTGTTCCTGAAGACCTCGGCGGGACATCTACCCAATCAGACTACCAATTTCCACGCCACCCTCACGGGTGGAAATTGTCCTGATGCAATCTGACGTTGACTCGTGCCGCCCCTTTTAGTGCCTATGGCATCTTTGGCAGATTATTCGTGGCTTTTCTTAGTGCTCTTCTACTCTCTACTTCAAACAGCCTTAAGCTCTACGGAGCACGGCACGATTTTATCACGTGTATACGTACGCGGCCTGGAAGCTTCATGGACATCTGGAACGAACGAGGCCACGACATACCCTAAGCTCTTGACAGTGGTGCAAGATGGCTAAGCGGTCCAGGTTGCTGAAGGTCAGAACCACGTGGCCGGCATCGGATAAGGTCACTACTGTCGAATACTGTAATTCGTGTCGTTATCGCACAGGTTATGTGTATCTTTAGTCATGCTGTCTGCACATTTCATTCAGGACGCCAGTACGTAGTAAGCAAATCCGGACACAACTTGTTCTCAAACATGCACATAAGTTTATCTTTTTTTGCACCCACGAAACATACCCAATGATTTCATGCGGTGGACCCGACGTTGATCGTCGACGACTACGTACACCTGTCTCATTGAGGTTCGTCAAACACAACCTGTCTCTTCTTTTTCTTCTTTGGTTTCGCAAGCGCCTGTTCAGCGTCCCCTGCCACGTCTTCCTGCGGCACTGTGGCGTCGACCGGAGCATCAGTCTCCTTAACCTTTTTCTTTTTCTTCTTCTTTTTGATCTCAGTGTCAGGCGTAGATTTGGTAGACTGACCGTCGTCCGCAATCACGCCACTTCTGGCCTTCTTTTTGCTCTTCCTCTTCACAACAGTGCCTTCCTCTGCAGGCTCGTCCACGCGCTCGGCTTGTCTCTGCATTTCCAAACGCAGCCTTTCTACTTCTTTCATAGCCTTCGCAAGTTCCTCTTCTTCCTGCACCCTTCGCTCGTACTCTAGCTTGCTGCTTGCGTTCCCATGGCGGCTGCCACCGCTAGATGGACCTTCTTCAAGCGACAGCGCGGACAAGCCAGCGCTGTTGAACTCGAGTAGACTCTTCTTTGAGGCGCGAGAGGGCGGCAGAGACATCGCGGCACGACCTGAGGGACTGGAAGGATACGAGACTGGGGCGGATGACGATCTTGGGTCCGAGCTATCGAGTGTCTCGTCGGAAGTGATCTCGAAGTGACGCTTAGGCTTCTTGTGGGCCTTTGGTTTTGAGGCACGAACTTTGTCACCAGAGGAAGTCGGGTTGCTGTCTAGCTTGAGTTCCATCACGGGGATCGCGTCAACGTCAAGATCCGAACCATTTGCCGAGCGCAAAATGCTATGCATTGGTGTCGATGTGCCGGAGTTGCGTTCTGAGTCAATGTAGTAGGGATCATCGCGATATCGTTCACGGCGGTCCGCACGCTTGCGTTCGAGAGCCTCAGGGTCGAGCAAAGAATCCCGATCGGCATCTTGATAAGACGCGCTCTTACTGCTGCGATCTTCAAGCATCGAGGCTGCAGTTTTGGTATGGACAGTCTTGACCATTGATGGCTTCTCGTAATAGAAGCGCCGCACTTCATCCTCGCCAGAATCGTACTCTGTATCGTAGTCGGCTTGCCGGAGTATCATGTCCAGACTGCTGTTGATCGGTGCATCGAGGTCGAGACCTTCAGGTGCCGCTACGTTCCGCACCGCATCAGGGGCAACAGGGTTGAGGTCCATTCCTGTGAAAAGGGAAGGTATGGCCTGCGTGAGGAGCAGAGGTGGTTCCGCGTAGCCATCATGGTCCGAGCCGACTTGTTGAGCTGAAATGGCCTCCGATGCGAGACGCATCAGATCTAGGTACTCTACCGCTCTTTCCTGAATCTCAAGGCTGGGGTGTAGGTTCAATGGTTCCAGGAAATGGGTGATGCGAGCCACAAGCAGAATGATTTCAGATCTCCGAGATTCTGTCCAGGGTATTTGTTCGTCGCTTGTGAGGGTTGCGAAAACCTTAGGTATGGCCTGAATGTAGCTTGCCAATGCATGTGTCGGCAGTTGAACGCTTGTCGAATGAACCAGAGAAGCCAATACCGCTGCAGGGTCGGGCAACATTGTAGAGTATTCACCCGCTATGAATGCTGCTGCTGCGAGCACATTTTGCGCGCTGTCGGTGGTCTGGGCAAAATTTTCGTCACGATTGTCCAGAAGCAAGAGGGATTGCGCCGCAGCTGCGGCTTCGGGTCGAACTCCCTTAACTCGAACTGCAACATTGCGGAGCTCATCCCCAATAGCGTCTGCCATGGTTTGCTTCGGCGAGCCTTGAGGTCCAGAGGTACCACCGACCGTGGTGGAAGGGCATTGTTTGACCAGCTCCACCAAAACTGTGATGTACCATTCAAAGTCGTCCATGTTCGTGTAGTTTCCTTTGGAGCACATTTCAAGAATCCGCTCGATGACCGACTGCCTGTAATCTTCAGGCAGCGGAGGCGGCTGGTCTGATTTGTGGTCTGCTTTCTTGACAGACATGGTAGTATCCTCGTCATCATCATCTGCCATGGGAATGACACCTTCATGAACAGCTCGATCGTTCTCGGGCTCGCTCAAAGGTGAAGCCTTTTCTGCGATCTTCAATTGTTTGAGCAGCCTTTCTACAACCATCTGTAAGTTGTTGCCATTCACCATATCCACGACCAGATCCAAAGCCCGTGTTCGGATGGAGATGTCCGCATCGTCGATGCATTCGAGAATGACGTCTTGATGGTCTGCAACTAGATCTGCGTGAGAGGCAGTGATCTTTGCAAATGCTAGAAGTGCAACGTATCGCAGGTTCGGATCGCCCTGTACGACCAGCATTGCTCGCAGCTTGCTCACACAGAGTCTTGCCACTTCGTCTCCTTCTGTCGTGCCGACTGCAAGCTCCATGATTCCTCCCTGGATGATACCGTTGATGCACTCGTACAGCAAGCTCATTGCGGGTGTAGTCTTGATGATATTGGTGAGTGGCGGAAGCAGCTTTCTCACCAGGCGCGGTTCGAGTGGCGTTAATTGCGAGAAGAGCTTAATGATCTTGATTGCCATCCAGTTGTTGCCTCCTTGTGTGAGAAGCTCAAACAATCGCGGAGCCAAGGGCAGGAAATCTTGTGGTCTTCTCCAACCAAGCTCGCAGACCACGTTAACGATAGCTGCCGTCACAGTGGGATCCTCGTCTTCGTCCAAAAGACGTTCCTTGATCTTTGGCCAAGCTGGCCTCAAAGTCTCGGGGTAAACGACAGCAAGTCTATACAGCGTGACGATAGTCTTCTTCCTAATGGCAGGGTGCGAGTGTGAGAGCCTGGGAAGAAGATCTGCCAGTAGAGAATTGGCCATGCTGGGGTTGATCAGGTGTGGGATGGCGTTGAGCGGCAAGTGAATAAGCGTCTTGTCCGGGCTCGTCAAGTCCTTCTTTAGCAAGTTCTCTGCCAGCATCAAGACCTCAGTATCCGGCCTGAAACTCTGCACTGCGGCCAGGTATCCTATCCGCTTGTGCGGGTACTTTTGCGAGGACATGACCTCGAGTACGTTGAAAGATGCCCATCCCATGTCGTGTCCGAACATTTCCAAATAGACCAATTTCAGCAGCGCTGTTGCCTTTTGATCCATGTCATTGCTCTTGATTTCCTTCTTGCACTCTCGTAGTGCCGACTGGATGTACTCTCGCTCTTGTCCTTTGTGCGACCGCAGGCCGCGGATGAGCGCGAGAACATCCTTCTCGAACATTCTGAAGATCGGGTCTCCAGACTGGTTGTCTCTTTATGATTTCGTAGGTTCTCGTTCACTGGCGGGTTGGTGGTATGGGTTCCGGTGATTTGTCCAAGCGGTAATGGATTTGTGAGGGTTGGCGCATGATGCTCTTTGCAACGTTGCGCACTGATTATTCAAAGTCCATAGTGTGTCGCGTGCTCCATGGTATGTGTCTAGCAGGTGTGTGATGTCGAGATATCGAAGAAGTACGTAGGTGTAGACAAGCTAGTCCTCGTTGACACATGCAGATGATCAATCTCGCGTGGCTTCGGCGGCCAGCCTGCCTGCCCCGCCAAATTGATGGAGACGAGCCGCAAGCTCAATGGCCCAATTCATTAAGCAGCGAGGCCAGCTCGCTACTACCAAACCCCCGATCGTGAGATCGCGATACCTCTTCTTTGCACATCCAGGCTCGCCAATAAGATCAGACTCATATCGATATCCCAGGATCCAGCAAACACATACTCGAGACCATGGCCACCGAATCAGCGCTCCTCGCACCGCCGACCAACAACTCGCCTGAAGCCGCGCTCCAGCTGTCCCAAGCGGCACCCTCTTTCTTCGCATCACAACGCTCCTTCACCCTCCCCTGGCCACTATCGCTCATCTCAGCCACCGAGTCGCAAGAGAAATGGCAGATTTACAACAACATCTTCCTTGCGTGCTTGCAATCTGGCGACAATGAAAGCGCATACCTCTGCCTGGAGGAGATCACAGACCGCTTCGGCAAGGAGAACGAGCGTGTGATGGCTCTTCAGGGACTGTATGAGGAGGCGACCGCTAAGAACGACGCAGAGCTGCAAGCAGTGTTGTCGAGATACGAGGAACTATTAAAGGAGGACCCGACGTTGTTTGCAGTTCAGAAGCGGAGAGCAGCTCTGCTCCGATCGATGGGCAAGACGACTGAGGCAGTCGTTGCGTTGACAGCCCTGTTGGATGCCTCGCCTATAGATGCTGAGAGCTGGGCGGAGATCGCAGATGTGTATCTCACACAAGGTCTCTACGAGCAAGCGATCTTCAGCTTGGAAGAGGTGCTGCTCTGCACACCAAACGCCTGGAACATTCACGCACGTTTGGGCGAGGTCCTGTTCCTCGCTGCCAACAAGTCAGAAGGTGCAGAGCAACTCAAAGGGTTGAGCGAGGCCATGAGGCGATTCTGTCGTAGTATTGAACTTTGCGACGATTATCTTCGTGGCTACTACGGTCTTAAGCTTGTAAGTTTAACCTCTGCATTGAAAGATTATTGTACCATGAAGTGAAACGCTAACATTTTCGTAGTCTACGAACCGCTTAATTCCCCTGCTTTCGAGCTCCAAATCATCAAAGACATCAGATTCTGAGCTTCCGCCACCAAGCCTCAAAACTGTCGAGAAGCTCAACGAGGTTGCAACAGCAAAACTGAGTGAGATTGTGCGACGCAGCAAGTCTGGCGAGAAGAACTGGGATGGCTACAGCGAGGCCGAACTGATTGCCGCGCAAGAATTGCTCAACCGTGACGCTCAGAACGTGGCGAGATGATGATTCTAGATACAGCTTGTGATACCCTTCCAACAACCAGTACGACTCTGATAGACAAGCACCGCTATTCGGAATCGTGTGTAACTAATGATAGACAACAAACGTCTCCCCAGCCATATTCTCAAATCTCTTCTCTCAAACCAGACTGGTGAACGGTTTCGCGTTCTCAGTACGACTTGACGCCAGCGAGTTGCAAAAGCCGGTCAGTCAGCTCCGGTCTGTCTCGGGGAGAGTCTCTCCGTTTGTCTACCGTTCCATCAGGTAGCGTTGGTTCGTTAGACCTGACAACAATGTTGTCATGCGGCCAGTGCGTGGTCGCTGACCATTCTTCGAATGCTTCCCTTTTCTTCTCCAGGACCGCGCCGCTGGCGAGAGCCGCGGGTGCATACGACACGTATGTAGCAGTTCTGATGGTGTTGCTAGAAGCATTGGGCTCAGCTCCCCAATGAATCAGGCGAGAATCCCAAATGATGAGATCACCGGGGCCAGCAACGACTTTCTGAACCTTAAAACCCTGTGCTTCGAACCATGATATTTGCTCCGTGGTGAACTTGTAAAAGTCTTTGGTGTCCCATTGCGTCTTGTCCGTATGGGCTTCGAAGAACTCTTGGATGGCGTTGTGAGTACGAGGGTACACGGTGAGTCCGCCATCGTCGGGGCCTGATTCAGACAAGCTCACAATGCCTTGAATGCATTGGCGACCTGTACGGAAGGGCGATTGGTCGATGTGCGGCCAAGGTGCTCTCTGGTCGTGACCTGGGCGGTGAGGCAGGGTGATGTTCAACGCGTCGAAAGAGACGAGGAGCTCTTCGGTTTGCCAGAGTTGGGCAAATACGTCGATGATGCTCTGCTCCTGTCGTATGTCCCACATGAACCGCTCGTGCACTACACCATAGTGATTGAAGGTATTGATGTTTGATACGAATGGGAGATTCGCCTGCGTCCATGACTGAGGATTCGAAAGGTTCAGGGCGGGATTGTCGAAGGACATCAACCATTCGAAGGCTGCTTGTTGGTATTGGGCAGCTTTGCTTTCGCTGATCACATGAGGTATTACTGCGAAGCCATTCTCAAGGAAGTCTTGATACCAAGTGGAAGACATGGTTGATGTTGGATGCAGATCTAAGTTAAGCCAGCGAGTGATTACAAAAAGAAGTACACATATTGCTTAGCTGTCAGGTGACAATCAACAGATTGCTGGCCCACACTTGACTGACTCGAGGCATGTCTCCTCTGCAGAGGTGGGAGGCACCCATCCTTGCGCCATGAACAATGTCAGACAAGTACCCACCATGCAGGAGGAAGCAAATGTGTCAGTAACCTTTAGCCGAACTCACAACTGTCTTCCCGAAGGTCAAGATAATGCCATTGATGGCGGAGTCATGTGGGCCAGATGGCGACATGTCCGTGCATCAATCCTGGAGATATTCGGGTTTGGGGTATTCAGGTGGATATCAGTCGTAGTAACAATGTGCTTCGACACGTGCTATGTTATCTTATCTCGCTGAGCACATCATCTCAACCGATTAGCATGAATCCAAGCTCTGGCAACCCTTGTAGATCGTCGACAACAAGGTAGGCATTTGTACATTCATCCATTAACCTGCCCTACCTAGGCAATGTAAAGAGTGGTTCGATTAGCCTGTCATGAGAAAATCGGTCTCGGGCAGTCAATAGCACAAAACAGTGTCAAATGTGGAAGTGCGTGATTCATCAAGGCTCGTTTCAGCGTGAACTTCGTTTCTCATACCGCCAATAATCGCTTGTACAGCGTTACAATGCCCAATCAGCGTCCATACTCCAAGCTGGGGATGATGACCGGTCCGTACTTCATCGGTTGGCCAAAGCCGCCCTCTCCTTGCACCATGAAGTCCGCTGCCAAGCTCAGTCTGCCTCCACCATGCTGTCTTCCACCTCCGCCGACAACATTGCCAAACGAGCCCTGTACGACTTCTGGATCGTACGCTACGCATGCCAGGTAGTTTCTGCGACCCATCAAGCGCCGGTGCTCGCGCGGTCGGCCATCAACATCCGCAGCGAAAATCTCCATCATGTCTTCTTTGGTATCGGTCGGTTGGGACGGCGTGCTGCGGTGGCCGTTGGCGGGCACGTAGATGGGCTTTTGCGAGTTTAGGAGACGCATGATATAGCTTGGCAAAGGCGCGTTGACGATTGGAGCCGTGATCAGCTGGTACATTGTCTTGTGGTCTGAAGGGTGAGCAGGATCGTGCACGAGGCCGGCACCACATGCGTTGACGCTGCCTGATAGGAAGGTCATACGAAGGGATTTGTTGTGCGAGATACCCTGCAAAGTGCGAATGAGGTATGTGCGCTCGAGGTCCTAGATTCAATTATCGTTAGTATCAGTGTGAAAATGAGACCGAGAAATTGGATCATGTGCTCACCTTGCTCTCATGCGTCCACATATCACGCAGCTCGTCAAGCACTTCAACCTCACCGAATGGGCTGAGTACACCCTGCATGAGGCCTGACTTTCCTATGGCCTTCTTCACACCGTCGAATCCAGAATTGACAACACCCTTTGCGCCAACGACACCAGCAACACCTCCCGCGATCCTGCCAATGGCATTGAAGCCGCCAGTGACCACCTTCTTGCCAGTGGCGGCTGCATGAGCTACAGACTCCACCGACTCGAGACGTGGGTAGATCACAGGCACTGGGAGCAGCCAGATGCAGTGCTGTACACTTGGCGGAAGAACTGCGACTTTCGGGAAGATGCCCTGATATGTCGGGCCAGCCATGACCTGGTTGGTGTTCTTCTCGCTTCGAGTGTCAGGGCCTACAATGACAACACTGGGGCCCATGTACTTGATAAAGTGCCATCCTTGACCTGAAATGGTGAACAAGTCAATGTCATTCGACACTGCTCTCAAGATCTCAAAAGTTGTGTGGTGTTGGAAGAGAAGGTACATCTCGATGCCGATCCGGCCAACATTCTTGATCACGTGGCTTTGCTGCATGTACTCTGGATAACTGCCGAAGCCATCGAAGATATCGTGGTCGTCCAGACAGCAAACGTGCGGAATTTGTGCAAAAGCCTCTCGGATAGCTGGCTGGTCGAAGTGTGACGTGTAATAGTGGAAGTAAGCGTGAGTGACATCTTCGTCCATCTTAGCGGACCATTGTGCATTCTTCCTGTTCTCCTTGCCGCTCATTTGCGTCCATTGCCTAAGGGCTGGAATGTCCTTCCACAGTCTGTCGGCGTAGATTTGACCACCGAGTCCTACCTGAGTGTGGAAGCCGCCACATTCTTGATGCTTGAGGAGAACGTCTTTCCACATGGGACCTATGCCGCCGAGCTTGGCGCGATCATTGGCGCTCACGTTGATAGCAAAATCGTTGCCTGAATGTGCAATGAAACGCCAGCTCTGCTCGCTTCTAGAAGCAACCAGGAATTCATATCGAGTACAGCCAAGATGTGAGGTGATAGCGTACGTCCACTTCGCCTGAACGTCATCCATGCGCAAGTCGATATCGTAGCGGTAAAAGATCCATCTCTGGTGCGAGTGTATTGGGTGAGCTTTGAGCTGTCGTGGATTGGGTGAGAGGTCCGAGGACTGGTGAATATGAATGGATGGAGGCTGAGCCGCGTCTGTTACCAACATGATGCTGCCAAGCCACAATCCGCGTTCTAAGTCCATGTTTGTGTAGCGTAGGTACGGACCAAAGTAAACGCTGTTTGTCGGCTGGATCTTATACATGTCGACTCCAGCGCTTGGTGGTGGACCCGTAAAGCCTGCCGCTGTGGGAGATGCAATGGATGCCATACTCATCATGCTGTTACGATGGTCATATGTTGCGGTCTGAGGCACTGGGCCAAAGGAAGGCGATGCAAGTGGTTGCTTGAACATGGATGCGGAAGGCGAGGCGAGAGGGTTTTGGTAGGTGCCAACGGGAGACATGGGCTCTTGAAGGTTCAGCGGCGTTGGTCCCTTGGGGAACTCCCATTGCGTACTCTGAGTGGGAAGATGAATGTAGTAGTATTGACCAGAGTTGCTGTCGAGGTGCGCGATCCAACCTTCAGGTAGAGGAGGTGGACTTGATGGACCTTGTCCTGAAGTTCCTGGTGAAGGAGACTTGTTTGCTTGTTGCACATTGATAGGTGCCATACCGGACGGGCCTGCATGCGAAGCGGTGGGCTGAGGAGTAGGCTCTTGCGCCACAACTGGGTCGTTGGCAAATGCAGGATGCTGTCTGTTTGGTGTAGACTGTGCGCCTGCTTGTGCGTTATTTGGCGGCGTCGAATTTCCGTACCTTCCCTTCTCGTTTGGATACTGGGAAGCAGCCGTTCCAGCAATTGGTGGGGAGTAGGCAGGAGGTGGCTCGTCGTTGAGGTTCATACGATTCATCTCTGCGCCGAGTTGGCCTGAAGGACTTGAAGCGGATTGCGGCAAGCTGGGTTGCCTGCCTGATGATTGAGGATGTGCGCCGTTACTGTTCGACCCAACTTCCTCCACCCCTTGGAATGTTACTGGAGGCCCATGCGGCGCGGTGCTTGGGTGCTCAGTGGGGCTCCACCGACCACCTGAAGATGCTTGCGGTTGCAGGTGAAGAGGCTGCGCCTGCGGCTGTGGTGTTCCTCGCTGAGGCGCAGGGTTGCCATACTGAGCTCTCCTAGCTGCTGCAGCGGCACTCTGCGCTTGCATTTCGTTCAGAGTGTTCGTACCAGATATTCCGGAAGCTGCATACCGAGCTTCGATATCACCCAGCCCCATGGGCCCGCCCGAAGGATCGATTGGAGTCTCAGGTGGGGGCGGCGAACCACGAGAGGCTCGTGTGGTGGCGTTCGACGCTGTGCTGCTGAGTCGGTTCACGCCAGATGGGTTAGGGATATGGATTTGCGGCTGAGTTGCGGGCGCTGTGGACCCGAGTGGTGGCGGGTAAAACTGCTGTTGGTAATCCTGCGTGGGTTGTTGTGGCTGAGCACCTGTGCTTTGTTTTCTGGGCGCACGCTGGAAGAGGTCGCCGTCGTCATCCTTGTCTGGAAGCTCTGGACCGCCAGGACTTTCTGGCATGATTCCAATCGCAGGTGCTCCTCTCCTTTCTGCCAGGCGAGGGCTAGAATTGGCGTATCCGCCCAACGTCGGGCGATTTGGGTCGTTCGCATCGAATCGTGGTCTCCTCTTGTGACCGTCTCCGCTGCCAGCTCCGGAGGAAGCGTCGGAACCCATGCTCGCCTTGCGTGGCCGAGGGTTGTAAGCTCGTCCCTCTTCTGCGTCGGTCGGCGTTGCTGTTCTACTCGGAACCCTTCCCTCGGCTGAAGGCATCTCTTGTCTTCTCGTTCTCTCGTCCGGGTAAGGCAGAGGGCCTGTAGGTGGTGGTGACGTAGGTGCACCGAACAGGGCAGCGCTGCTGGACGGTGGTACGTTATAGGCAGCCCATTGCTGAGTCGGTTCGTCGGAAGGCTGCGGTGAGCCCTGTTTGTGGATTCTCAGAGGCTGAGGTGTAGGTTCTGTGTTTTTGTAGGCACCGTTGCCGTCCGGCTTGAGGAATAATTCGTCATCGGCGGCCATGATGTCCACTGCACTTGCTGCGAGCACCGAGGAAGGCTGGTCTCAGAACGGGTATGCGCGTGTGCGGCGCAGTCGTGTTGGCTTGTGGGACGTCGCAGCGGGGTGAAGTCAGCAGTGGTGGGATGGGTGGAAACAGCTCTCAGGCTACAACACGGCGGGTTCGCGAGAGGCTAGGAATAGGTGAGCTCGTAGGAAGGTGCAAATGCAGATACAGCTGGCTATGGAATAGTAGATGTAGTTATCGTTGCCGGCACCTCACCTGTCCTCTACTCACTTTAGCTTGCAGCAAGCGTGGCCGCATCCTGGCGGCCCAAAGCAGTGCAGCGGCTAGAGATGTGAGCAGCTGCGAGATACGTCAACTTGCAGGCAGCTTGCGCGCGGTGATTGGCCGTGTTAGCGCGAGCAGCCTGTCTGCCGAGACGCTGCTGCGAGTGGCGAGCCTCAAGCCGCCCTTCGCGTGGATGTGCGGAGCGAAGTGAATGGCAAGTCATGTGACGCGTGCTGTTCACTTCACTCTTTAGCGAGCTGCCAGTGGTAGGGTTCGGCAGAGGAGTGAAAGGTAAGGTATTGGAGGCCAGATCGAGACTGGCATGTGACAAAGAGGATTGCTGCATGCCCCCCGCCAAGAATCGCGGAGCTGGACTTACTAGCTCGACCCTTCCGAGGCGTGCCTGAACTTCCTACGTGTCTTGTGCTGCGATCACTGTTTATCACAACCACACACCCATACCACCATGGACCTACTACGACGCCTCGGCGCCGGCCTGGACTCGCCCGGGATCCCCTGGAAGTCCCTCATTATCACTTTCGCTGTCGGTGAATACGCCGTCGAGACCTACCTCCAGTACCGCCAATACCAGGTCCTCAAGCGCAAGACCGTCCCTAAGCAACTCAA
>Ga0265797_10005708_pt1 | contig 18006 bp, 16 predicted proteins | sample P2T30metagenome_FD_192433 | JGI IMG/M metagenome (GOLD analysis project Ga0265797, IMG submission 192433) | Plant litter microbial communities from East Loma Ridge, Irvine, California - P2 T30 | ecosystem: Environmental > Terrestrial > Plant litter > Unclassified | place: USA: California...
CGAGATTGCTCCCGGCGTGGTCGTGTCCGAAGTGCACCAGCGCTACGTGATGCTGACCGACGGCGGCGTGCTCAAGCGCGTCGACCTGGCCACCGATAGCGGCGCCAATGGCGGCGCAAACGCAGCAGCGCCGATGGCCGCGCCGGCGCCGATGGCGCTGCCGCCCGGCATGGAACAGCAGACCGCGCCCGGCGTGGTGACGGCGCCGCCCGCGATGCAGAGCGTGCCGCCGGCCGGCGCCGGACCGCAGGGCATGCCGACCACCCCTGAAAACGCGCAGACCGTGCCCGAGCCGCAAATGGACCCCGGCTACGATCCGAACACGCCTGATCCGTCGTTGCAGCCGCCACAGCAACAAGAGCAACAGCAACAACAGCAAGGTCAGCCGCAGATGCCGCCGAACGCGATGCCGATGAATGCGCCGTCGCAGCAGAATCCGGTTCGCTGACCAAGGTGCCGTTCTGGCCCCCGGGTTTGTCAGCGCCTCAAGGTATCAAACCCATCACCATCAACGCCTGAGCGCCGTAAACGCCGCCAGCTCCCACGACCTGAATCCCAGCAACAAGGTATAGCCTTCGCGCTCGTCCGCCGGCACGCGCCGGCTATGCTGGTGCAGGCGCGCCAGGTCTTCGGCCAGCGCCGCAATCCGTTGCGACAGCTCGTGCGCATCGGCGCGTGTCAGCCGTGCCGGCAGGCACATCAATGCCTCGCCGGCGCCATCGAAGCGGCCGGCGAAATAATCGGCCACCACGTGCTCGCGAAAATAGCGCTGCACCGGCCCGTCCGGGAGCCATTTGAAAGCGTTTGACACCCGCAGCAGGTAACGGTTCAGCGGTTTGAGTTCGATCAGTCCCAGCCGGTCGAGTTCGGCCAGCAGCTTCACGCACTCGGGTTCGGTCAGGCGGTAGGTCTCGACGATCTGTTCCAGGTTCCAGTGGCCCAGGCAGCAGATCGCCACCAGCAGCAGGCGCGGGTTGGCGACCAGCGAGGTTTCCTGGGCCAGGGTCAGGGCGTCGGGATGCGCGCGCGGCTCGAGCGCGCCGCGCAGCACGTCTTCCAGCGTGATGCCGGTGGCCTGGCAAATCTCGGACAGGCGCGACAGCGCCATGTCCTTCTGGCCGAACATGCGCTTGACGCTCGATTCGCTGACATCGATGCGCGCGGCCAGCGCCTTGTAGGTGATGCCGGCCGCGCGCAGGCGGGCGCGCAGGGCGTCGAGGATCAGGTCGGGTGAACTCATGCGATCAGTCGAATAGAGACGTAAAAAAGGCGGACACAAAACGTGTCCGCCCTGAGCATACACTGGCGCGCCGGCAACTTACTCGTCGTCGTCCGCCACCAGCCTGGCTTTTTTGAGCGCCTGGTTGGCCGCATGCCGCTCGCTCGACAAGGGCTTGACGTGGGTCCCGGCCACGCGCGCCTTGGCCAGCGCCGCGATGGGGTTGCGCGGCTTGCCGAAGTTCTGCCCCGGTTCGACCCGCAGCCGCATCTTTTGCCGTGTCGCCAATGCCTTGTTTGCCATGCGCGCCTCCGCTATTTGTTACAGCACGTAGCGCGACAGGTCTTCGTTGACCGCCAGCGCATCGAGCCGATCGTTGACATACGCCGCGTCGATCCGCACCAGCTGATCCTTTTCGGCGCCGGCGCTGAACGAAACTTCCTCGAGCAGCTTTTCCATCACCGTGTACAGGCGGCGCGCGCCGATGTTCTCGGTGCGCTCATTGACCGAATACGCGATCTCGGCCAGGCGATGGATGCCTTCGTCGAGGAACTCGACCGTCACGCCTTCGGTTGCCAGCAGCGCCTGGTATTGCTTGGTCAGGCTGGCGTGGGTCGAGGTCAGGATGCTCTTGAAATCCTCGATCGACAACGACTCGAGTTCGACCCGGATCGGGAAGCGGCCCTGCAGTTCCGGGATCAGGTCGGACGGCTTGGACAGGTGAAACGCGCCCGAGGCAATGAACAGGATGTGGTCGGTCTTGATCATGCCGTACTTGGTATTGACCGTGGTGCCCTCGACCAGCGGCAGCAGGTCGCGCTGCACGCCGGCGCGCGAGACGTCGGCGCCGCCGCGCTCGGAACCGGTGGCGATCTTGTCGATCTCGTCGAGGAACACGATGCCGTTCTGCTCGACGTTGGCGATCGCCTTCTGCTTGAGCTCGTCGTCATTGACCAGCTTGGCGGCTTCCTCGTCGATCAAGAGCTTCATCGCCTCTTTGATCTTGAGTTTGCGCGGCTTCTTGCGCGCATTGCCGACGCCGGCGAACATCGACTTGATCTGCTCGGTCATTTCTTCCATGCCGGGCGGGGCCATGATTTCCATTTGCGGGGCGTTCTCGGCGACCTCGATCTCGATTTCGCGGTCGTCGAGCGCGCCTTCGCGCAGGCGCTTGCGGAAGGTCTGGCGGGTGGCGTCGCCTTCCTTGGCCTCGGCGCCATTGTTGCTGACATTGAAGCCGAAATCGCGCGCCGGCGGCACCAGGATGTCGATGATGCGGTCTTCGGCCGCGTCCTCGGCGCGCTGGCGCACCTTCTTCTGTTCGCTGGCGCGGGTCTGCTTGATGCCGATGTCGATCAGGTCGCGGATGATGGTGTCGACGTCGCGTCCGACGTAGCCGACCTCGGTGAACTTGGTCGCTTCGATCTTGATGAACGGCGAGTCGGCCAGCTTGGCCAGGCGGCGCGCGATCTCGGTCTTGCCGACGCCGGTGGGGCCGATCATCAGGATGTTCTTGGGCGTGATCTCGTGGCGCAGCGATTCGTCGACCTGCTGGCGGCGCCAGCGGTTACGCAGCGCGATGGCGACCGCTTTCTTGGCCTTGCCCTGGCCGACCACGTGCTTGTCGAGTTCCGAGACGATCTCGGGAGGGGTCATGTTCATGATGCTGCTCATATCAGTCCAGGGTCTCGATGATGTGGGACATATTCGTGTAGATGCACAGTTCGCCTGCGATGGTCAGCGCTTTCTTGACCACTTCGGCCGGCGCCATGTCGGTGTTCTCGTACAGCGCCTTGGCGGCCGACTGGGCGTAGATGCCGCCCGAGCCGATGGCGCCGATGCCGTCTTCGGGTTCCAGCACGTCGCCGTTACCGGTGATGATCAGGGTCGACTCGCGGTCGGCCACCAGCAGCATCGCTTCCAGGCGGCGCAGCACACGGTCGGTGCGCCAGTCCTTGGCCAGTTCGACCGAAGCGCGCAGCAGGTTGCCCTGGTGTTTCTCGAGCTTGCCTTCGAAGCGGTCGAGCAGCGTGAATGCGTCGGCGGTGCCGCCGGCAAAGCCGCACAGGACCTTGCCCTGGTACAGCTTGCGCACTTTGCGCGCCGAACCTTTCATGACGACATTGCCCAGCGTAACCTGGCCATCGCCGCCGAGCGCGACCTGGCTGCCGCGCCGCACGCTGACGATGGTGGTACCGTGAAATTGTTCCATTTTGACCTCGTAATTATCTGGCCAACAGCAGGTGGGGTTCCTGTACCAGATTGCAAGGTTGGCTCAGCACATTGGCAGCGGCTGCCGGCCGACGCGCGCGATCAGTAGCGGTGCGGGTACAACACGATCGCGCCGGCCTCCAGGCCAGCCACCCCATGCCCGATGCCCAGCAGGCGCAGCAGGGACGCCACCAGATGATTCAGTTCGCGCAACTCGACGCGCTTGCCGGCGCGGGCATGCGCCTCGAGTCGCGCCTGTAGCAGGCTGGCGCCGGCATAATCGGCGCGCGCCAGGCGCGAGCAGTCGAGCACCAGGGTGTCGCGCCGGTCGGCGTAGGCGTCGATCGCGGCCATCAGCGTGCTGTCTGGCGCGCTGATGGTGGCCGGCAGCATGAAGCGCTCGCCCTGGGCTGCGCCAGCGCTGGTCTGCGGCGCGGCCGCTGCGGTGGAGACCCGGCGCGGCACTTCGAACGATGGCGGCGACACCTCGTAGGTCACGCAGTAATCCATCGCGGTTTCTTCGAATTCTTTTTCGCGCCCGGTCAGCAACAGCAGTTCGAGCAGCAGCAGCCAGGGCGCCTGGCTGATCGCGCGCAGGCCAATCGTCAGGCCCGTGCGCAGGGTGGCCATCAGGACATCGGCGCCGGCCAGCACCAGTTCGCGCTCACTCGCACGCAGCGTCTGCAGCGCCGCCAGCAGGCAGGCGGCGCCATCGGCGTCGACCTGGCGAATCTTGCCGAAGTCGAGATGCACAGTCGACGCGCTCACATCGAGTATCCGCTTCAGGCGCGGCGCGATGGCGGCGTCGAGGCTGGTATCGAACGCTTCGGCCAGCGCCACCGTCGCGGCGGGGTGCTCGTGGCCGGCGGCCGGCAGCGGCTTCCAGGCCGGCGGCGAGGTTTCGAAATGGCTGGCGTAGTCGATCGCCACGCTCTCGAACGCTTGTTCGCGGCCATCGGCCTGGTACAGGTCGAACAGCATCCACCACGGCAGGCGCCCGTGGCGGCCAAAGGTGGTCAATGCCTCGAGCAATAGCTGCTCGGCGGCGGCAGCCTGGCCGTTGGCGTACAGGATCGCGCTTTCATCGACCACCGGCGCACCCGCCGGCGTGGCGGCAGGTTCGGGTAGCCCGTCCGGTTCGGGCAGGGCGCCAGAGGATGCAGGATGGCGCGCAGTGCTGCCCCAGGCCGGCTCGTCGCTGAACATATCCGAGGCAAAGGCGAGCTCGATCTCGTCGATCTTGGCGGCGGTGGCGCGGGCGATTTCGCGCTGACGCTCACGCTCGGCTTCGGTGCCGAGGCGCGACGGCTCGCCGCGCAGACGGGTCTCGGGCGGCGCCGCATAGGGCGGCGCCGGCATCGCGCCTGCGTCGTCGTTCTTTCTCTTCAGGAAGGAGAAAAGCCCCATGGTCACCGTTGTCAGTCAAGCAGCCCGCTCGTGCATGACGGTAGCACGGACGGGCACAATCCGTGCTGTGCGCACGCCCTGCAGCTAGTGTATCCGAAGGGAAATAAAGTTGTATGCAGCACGGGTGTGGCGACCCCGATCGACGGGGCGCCGGACATAAAAAAAGCATGCGGCAGGGCCGCATGCTTTCTGGACGAGGGCTTGGATAAGCCTCAGTCGCCGTACAGCTTTTGCTTGAGTTCGCGGCGCTGCTGGGCTTCGAGCGACAAGGTCGCGGTCGGGCGTGCGATCAGGCGCGGGATGCCGATCGGTTCGCCGGTTTCTTCGCACCAGCCGTATTCGCCGGCGTCGATCGACTGCATCGACTGCTGCACTTTCTTGAGCAGCTTGCGCTCGCGGTCGCGGGTGCGCAGCTCGAGCGCGTGTTCTTCTTCGATCGTGGCGCGGTCGGCCGGATCGGGCACCAGCACGGTCTCGCGCAGGTGTTCGGTGGTTTCGCCCGCGTTCTTGAGCAGGTCTTTTTCGAGATCTTGCAGGCGGTTCCGGAAGAACGCCAGCTGGGCCGCGTTCATGTAGTCGGCCTCGCCCATCGCCCGAATCTCGTCTTCCGTCAGGAGGCGTTCTTCAGGCTGGGCGGTATTCGGTTTCGTTGTTTTAGTCATGATGCCTTCGATACGACAGAGGTTTTCATTTTATCAGCTTGCTCTGCGCTTACACCCGGCACAAAGTGCGGTGTGCAGGCAAACCAGGCTGCCTTGATGGCGACAATGCGCCATCCCATCTCCGTCCGCGCCGCATCTGCGGCTGGGGCGGTGCGCCACAATTTCAACCATGTGGCGATCCGGCGCCGGCCAACTGTCAAAGCAGTCGTCAGGCGAGTCGGGTCAGACCAGTCAAACTGATGCAGTTTATACTAAACATTGTTCCAATCCGCGGATAAATACGTCTTTTGGTAAATTTTTACCAATAAACACCATCTTGGTTGCAGGGGTTTCGCTTTCGCTCCATTTCGGCCCCACGTCGCTGCCCATGATCTGGTGTACGCCCTGGAACACGACCTTGCGGTCGACCCCTTCCATCCGCAGCACGCCCTTGTAGCGCAGCATTTGCGGGCCGAACACCTGCACCAGGCTGCCGAGGAATTGCTCCAGCCGTTCCGGGTCGAACGCACGATCGCTCTTGAACACGAAGGCGGCGATATCGTCGCTGTGGTGGCCATGGTGGTGGTCGTGGGTGCAGGCTTCGCCGTGGGCATGATCATGGCCGCAATCGTCATGACCGTGCTCGTGCGTGTGCTCATGCGCATGGTCGTGGCCTTCTTCGACCAGCAAGAAATCGGGGTCGAGTTCCAGCTTGTCGTTGAGGTTAAAGCCGCGCAGGTCGAGCACTTCGGCAATCGGCGCGCGGCCGAAATCGCTGGTCGAGATCGGCGCGCGCGGGTTGATGCGCGACAGCCGCGTTTTCAGGCGCTCGACGGCGCCGGCATCGACCAGGTCGATTTTCGACAGCAGGATCTTGTCGGCGAAACCGACCTGGCGCTGGGCTTCCTCGTGTTGATCGAGCTGGTCCATTGCATGGCGCGCGTCGACCACGGTCACTACCGCGTCGAGCAGGTAGTGGGCGCCAACTTCTTCGTCGACGAAGAAGGTCTGCGCCACGGGACCAGGGTTGGCCAGGCCGGTGGTTTCGATCACCACGCGATCGAAGCTGATCTCGCCGGCGGCGCGTTTCTGCGCCAGGCTGTTCAGCGCCACGATCAGGTCGCCGCGCACGGTGCAGCAGATGCAGCCGTTGTTCATCTCGACGATCTGCTCGCCCGTCTCTTGCACCAGGATTTCATTGTCGATGTTTTCCTGGCCGAACTCGTTCTCGATGACGGCGATGCGCATGCCGTGATCTTCCTGCAGGATGCGGTTGAGCAGGGTGGTTTTGCCCGCGCCGAGAAAGCCGGTGAGGATGGTGCTGGGGATCAGGTCCATTGGTTCGCTATTCGCTGTGAAAGTCGGGTGGGACGAAAGAACCCGGGGATTATGCCGCAATTCTTGCAACCCCACCATCAACTGTGTAAGCAGGTGAGCGGGATTTGATCAACTTCAAACGGATGGCTTGCTGGCGTCGTGCGCAGCAGCTTATTTTGCCTTCGCGCGCGGATGGGCCTTGTCGTACACCGCCGCCAGGTGCTGAAAGTCGAGCGCCGTATAGACCTGGGTCGAGGTGATGCTGGCGTGGCCCAGCAGTTCTTGCACCGCGCGCAAGTCGCCCGAGGATTGCAGCAGGTGCGAGGCGAACGAATGGCGCAGCACGTGCGGATGCACGTGCACCGGGGTGCCGGCGCGCAGCGCATGCTGCTTGAGTCGTTGCTGCACCACGCGCGGGGTGATGCGGGTGGCGCGCGCCGACAGGAACAGCGCGGCGCCGCCGTCGCGCGCGGCCGGACGTACCGCCAGCCAGGCCGCCAGTGCTTCACGCGCGGGGCCGCCGACCGGCACCCGGCGCATCTTGTTGCCCTTGCCGGTTACCACCACTTCGCCGGCCTGGGCATCAAACCAGCCCAGCGAGGCGCTGGCGCCGGCGCGCGGATCTTGCCAGGCCACATCCAGTCCGGCCAGTTCGGACACCCGCAGTCCGCTCGAATAGAGCAGCTCGAACATGGCGCGGTTGCACAGCTCGAACGGTTCGGCATGGCCGTGGGTGTTCGCTTCCATCAATTGCACGGCATCGTCGACCGCCAGCGCCTTGGGCAGGGTCTTGGGACGCTTCGGGGCGCGCACGCCGTCGACCGGGTTCGCGGCCAGCGTCGTGTGCAGCGCCAGCCATTCATAAAAACCGCGCCAGCCCGACAGTTTGCGGGCAATCGAGCGCGCCGACTGGCCGCCGCCGTGCAGTTTGGCGGCGAAGCGGCGGATGTCGAAATGGGTCAGGCGCGCCCAGTCACCGTGGCCGGCCAGTGTTGCCAGTTCGGCCAGGTCACGGCGGTAAGCGGCCACCGTGTGCGGCGACAGCTGGCGCCCGGTGGCCAGCTCGCTCAGGTAGCGCTGCGCCCAGTCAGGGGCGCTGTCGGCGGCGCTGCCCCCGGCGTCCATGGCTCAGGCGCGCAGCGGCTGCAGCGCGGTGGTGGCGGTGGCGGCGATGTGGACCAGGAAGTCGGTCGCCATCGCGGTCGTGAAGCGCGCCGCGTCGGGCGCACCGAGCACCAGCAGGCCGAAGCTCTGGCCCGGCTGGCCCAGCGGCAGCATCACGGTCGAGCGAATCGTGTCCGCCTCGGGCAGCCAGCGCACCGCTTCGAAATCGTTGTTCGGGCCGCAATATGGCGCACGCAGGCTGTTGGCGAAGATGCGTACATCGTCGCTCACGTCCCTGGTGAACGGCGCCTCGGCATGTTCCGGCTTCACATTCCACAAACGCAAGGTCACCTGCGGCACGCTGAAGTGCAGGCGCAGGCCTTCGACCAGATCGGTCGCCATGGCGGCGCCGCCATTCGACACCAGCAGCGCCTGGGTCCAGGCGTGGAAGCGGTTGGCGATGCCGGCGTTTTCCTCGGCGCGGCGCGACAATTCGGACAGGCGCAGTTCGAGGGCGCGGTACTTGTCGCGCATCACTTCCATCTGGCGCTCCTGGAGCGACACGGCGCGGCCGGTCAGCGGGCTCGACAGTTTTACTTCGCCCAGCAGGCCGGCCTGTTCTTCGAAGAACTGCGGGTGGTCGATCAGGTATTGCGCGACGGCGCTGGCGTCCGGTGTGGTGCTCATGGGGTCACTGTGAAATGGAATCGAAAGACATTTTACCCGACGGCGGCGTGCCGCCGGGGAACAAAAAAAGACGCCTGCAGGCGTCTTTGCTGGGCCCGGGCTGGATCAGAAGCGGTGCCGGATGCCGACCTGGAACGCACGCCCATCGGCGCCCGGGGCTTCGGTGAAGCCGCCCGGATTGCCCGAGGTGCCCGGCGTGTACTGGGCTTCGTTGTCGTTCTTGATGAAGGCCGCGACCGTGTACAGATCGGTGCGCTTGGACAGGAAATAGTTGTAGCCGATCGCGTACAGGTTGGCGTCGCTATCCGACGGCGTACGGTCGTTCTGGTGCGCCACCGAGGCCATGATGCGACCGGCGCCGATCCGGTAATGGAAGCCGATCTGGTAGCTCTTGGCGTCCTGGCGCGTGTTTTCGGTGATGGCGCGCTGGAAGATGCCGCGCAGCGCCTGCTGGGTGGGGACCGGGAGACCCTGCGCCGCCAGCGCCGGCACCACCGCCGCATCCCAGCCGCCCAGGTAATCGGGCAGCAGCGCCGAGTTGTCGTTGCGCTGGCTGTGGAAGCCGGCGAACAGTTTCCAGGTGTCGTTCAGGGTGTACGAACCGCCGACGGTGGTGGTCCGCAGGCTCGGCCGGTTCTGGCGGTCGTAGCCGTGGTTGTAGCCGACGCCGACATCGAAGCCGTTGGCTTTATAGGTGCCGGCCACGGCCCGGAACTTCTTGTAACGGCCGAGGTAGCCAGAGCCGTCCGCACCATACATGATCGAGCCGCCGAAGCCGCTCGGGTGGGCGATGCGGTACTGGATCGATTCCTGCGAACGGATATCGGCGCCGAGCGCGGTGAAACCGGCGGTGCCGCCGGTGATATGACCCCAGGTGCCGCCGGTGCCCGATTCGAACACGTCGGCCATGTTGAACACTTCGTAGCCGGGGGTGTACATGCGGCCGAGCATGAAGGCGCCGATCGGGGTGATCAGGCCGACCATCGAGGTGCGGTCGAACAGCGCCTTTTCCTGGTTGACGGCCGGTGCGCCCGGCGGCTGGATGGTTGCCTGCAGACGGTCCAGGATCGGTTGCGGGATACCCTGCATGCCACGCAGCAGGTAGCGGCCCGGGTTGTCGTTCATCAGGGCCGGCTGCTGTCCGCCGGTGTCGAGCTCGACCCGCGCTTCGAGATTGAAGATGGCCTTGAAGCCGTTGCCGATGTCTTCGCTGCCTTTGAGGCCGATGCGCGAGCCGTCGGCGCCGCCGCTGAAGATCTTGGTCGGGCCGCCTTTCTGCCACATCACGCCGGCATCGGCAATGCCGTAGATCTGGACACTGGTCTGGGCCAGGGCAGCGCTGGCGAACATGGTGCTGCACATGGCGCCAAGCAAGGCGGCGAGAAGGCTCTTCTTCATGGGGTCTCCGTATGTTTTTATTGTGCGATGCTTGAGATCGCTCTCTCAATATGCCAGCCTGCTGTCGCGCTGTACAGAACGTCTGTACGCAAACGCGGCGCGTTGTCAGATGCGTTGTGGAAACACGACATGGCGCACTGCACAAAAAAAAGGTGCTGCAAAACGACAAAGGCGGCCATGGTTTCCCCTGTCCGCCTTGTGCATCGTTGGCCTGCGCCAACTCAGAACGAGTGGTTCAGGCCGATATCGTACTGGTTGACATCCGACGGGTTGCTTGCGCTTGGCACCATGCCGCGCTTGCGCGACACGTCGATGTACAGGTAGGTGCGCTTGGACAGGCTGTATTCGTAGCCGACCGACAACTGCTTGACCTTGTCCAGGCCGTCGGTATCTTTCTGGCCATAGCCTGCCAGGATCTTGCCCGGGCCCATGGTGTAGTTCAGGCCCAGCACCCATGAGCTGGTATCGGCGTTGAACAGACGGGTATTGTTCTGATCCTGCCTGGCGAAGGTCGCCATCAGTTTCAGCTCCGGGGTCGCATACACCGATGCGCCGATCGACCATACCTTCGATTCGATCGCATTGCGCTCGTAGCCGGCCATGAACGCGGCCGGGCCGTTGTTGTAGGTGCCTGTAATCGAGAACGGGTTGGCCGAGGCTTCGGCGCCGAGCGGGTATTGCGGCGCGGTGGCCGTGCCGCGGCCAATTACCGCCGGGCCGCCGTTGTTTTCTTTGGTGGCGATCGCCGTGTTGAGCTGGAAGCCATTGACCAGCGGCGAGTTGTACCAGACGGCGTTCGACCAGCGGTTATTCGAGTAGCCGATCGGATCGAGCGCTTGCGACGAGTAGCCGGCTACGGCCAGGTCGGTATAGAAACCACCCGCAGTCGGAATCGCGTGGAACGGCTCGAAGGCGCCGATGGTTTCGTGGAACGGGGTCAGGCCGCGACCGATGCGCAGCATGCCGAAGTCGCCCTGCAGGCCGACCCGGCTCTGGCCCTGGAACAGCGGACGTTGCGTGCCATTAATGCCGAGTTCGTTGCTGCCGGTGTCGGATTCGTAGCGGATTTCAACCTGGAACAGGGCTTTGAGGCCATTGCCCAGTTCTTCAGTGCCCTTGAAGCCGAGGGTGTTCGCCGAGCGTTTGCCGATGCTGAGCGACTGGTCGGTGCGTTTCACCACACCGGCATCGATGGTCCCGTAGACCTGTAGCGCGCTCTGGGCTTGGGCCGCACCAGTGCAGGCGCCGGCCAGGGCGACTGCCAGGAGGGTTTTTTTCATTATGGGTATTCCTGTTGGTGAACGCATATCCGGCGCAGTCAGCCGCAGAAGGTAGTCCGGGCATTGAGACATTTTCTGAACACGCGGATAGGTGCACCTTAAATGTTCCGAACGTCGAGATAGGCTATTTGGTCAATTATGCTGGGCGCACTTGGTGGAAAGCCAATAATTCGACTAGGTTGTTGTATTTTTGAAACGCGTGTGATGGCCGATATAACAAATACCGAAGCTGGGACACCTACCACAGGCGATGCATTGGTAATGGCAACTGGCAACCTCGACAGCAAGGGCGGCTGGCGTGGCCGTGACAGCGGTTTGAGGTGTATTTCTGCCCTACAGTTTCATCCGCTTTGCCCAAATTTGCGGCCTATCAATTGGACAGGGATTCGCCTCGAATAAGCGCCGACGGCGGCTTAGACTTTCGTCAAAACCGGCTCAGAAGCGACGCACCTGTCAATACCTTGTATATTTGCAACTACACCGGCGTGCAATATTGCCGCCGGCGGTGTATCGCCAACGAGTGCTGCCCCTTCACTCACCAAGTAATCAACCATGGCCAACCGCGAAGAACTGGCGATCATTCGCAACGCCCGCGCCGGGCACGTTGCTGCGCAGCTCGAGCTGGGCAAGCTGTACCTGTTCGGCAGTGCCGGCTTGCCGCAGAGTCTGCCTACGGCGCTGCACTGGCTGGAGCGCGCCGCGCGCCAGGAGTGCTGCCCCGCCTGGCAACTGATCGGCGACCATATCCCTCTTGAACTCGCACAACGCAGTGCCTCGGCACTGGCGCCGTGGTACGAGCGCGCCTATGACGACGGCAGCGTGCATGCCGGCCTGGTGTTCGCGCAGCTGGTGCTTGACGCCCCCGGTGCAGCGCCCATGCCGAAGGCGCTGCGCGCGCTCGAAGACGCAGCGCGTGCCGGCTTCCCGCACGCACAGTGGCTGCTGGCGCAGCAGGAAAAGAAGACCGCCTCGGTACGCCCAACCAGCGCCAGCGCCGGCGCCGGGCCAGCGCCGGCGCGCGGCTCTGCAGCCGTCGCCGCACATCCGCGGCCCGTGGCTCCGGCGCAGGGCCGGGTGCGGCGCGCCGCCGACAGTGGCGTCAGCGAAGCCCAGTTCAGCGTACTCGAGCAGGCTTGGGCGGCGCGCCAGTGGCACGTTTACCTGACGCGCGCGTTGCCGCTGGCGCGCGCGCTGGTGGCCGAGCGCGCGCAAGACGAGATGCGCCGCTTCGCGCCGGACGAGATCGCCTTGCTGTCGCGCTGCGCGCGCCTGCTCGATCCGGCGTGCGGCGTGATGGAGTCTGGCGAATCCGACGGTTTGCCGAACGAAAGCGTGCCGCTGGCGCCCGGTGAGCCGGATAGTTTCTGGGAACTTGCCGCGGCCGAACATGACCGGTATGCGCAGCTGGCGCTGGGCTTACGTTGCGCGCGGATGCGGATCGACGGGCGGCGCGTGGCCAGTGTCGGCGATGCGAAGCAGGGGGCGCCTTGTGCCGATGTCGCAGACGCGCATGTCGCAAACGCGAATGTCGCCCACGCGCATGTCGCCAACGCGCATGTCGCCAACTTCAAAAAGGCAATCCGCTGGTTGACGCTGGCGGGTGAGCAGGGACTGGCGCAGGGCTGGTATGCGCTGTCGCGCATCTACATCAAGCCCGAGTTTTCGCAGCGTAACGTGGCCGATGCCCAGCGCTACCTGGAGCGGGCTGCCGAGATGGGTTACCGCGACGCCCAGCTCGAATGCGGCCACAACGCCTGGCGCGCCCGGCGCGAGAACGAAAACAACGATGTGCGCGCCGTCTACTGGCTGCAAAAAGCGGCGCTGCAGGGCGCGCCAGAAGCCGTTCAATTGCTGCACAAAATCGCGCCGCGTCCGGCCACGGCGGCCTACACCGAGACCGGGCAACTGGCGGGGCACGTTGGCCTGCCCGGCAGCCATCCGCTCCTGGGTGCGCGTCTCGAACTGGCGGCGCTGTTCAACCTGACGCGCGCCGAAGCGCTGTTACTCGATGTCGCCGCGGCCGATCAGGGCCACTGCCTGGTGATCGACATCCGCGCCAGCTACGGCCGCAGCAAGCGGCGCCTGGTGATGGTCGACAGCGGGCACGAGCGCCAGGCGCTGGAGCGCATCGTGCAATTGTTCGAGCAGATCGATTGTGGCCCGGCTGGGCCGGAAGGTAATTACCGTCAGCGTCTGTACCGGCTGCGTACATTGATCGGGGGCGTGGCCGGTACGACGGCGCTGAATACGGCGGCGCCAGGCGCCGAAGAGGCATCTGACGTCGAGTTGGCGGCTTGAGCCGCAAGCTGGCCGGCCCGGCGCCGCGCCAGATCGGATCAGATCAGATCAGATCGAACTGTGGCAGTCGAAGTGCGAAGGGACGCGTGCAATGCCCGATCAGACCTCGATCTCGCCCTCGAACACGGACACCGCTGGTCCGCTCAGGTAGACCGGCTGGCCCGGCCCCGCCCAGGCGATACTGAGCTCGCCGCCCCGTGCCGAGACGCGCACCGGCGAATCGAGCAGGCCGCGCCGGATGCCGGCCACGACCGCCGCGCAGGCGCCGGTGCCGCAAGCGAGCGTCTCGCCGGCGCCGCGCTCATATACGCGCAGGCGGATGTGATGGCGTTCGAGCGCTTGCATATAGCCGGCGTTGACGCGCTTCGGGAAGCGCGCGTGCGATTCGATCAGCGGCCCGGTCTGCTCCACCGGGGCGCGGTCGACGTCGTCGACCACCTGCACCGCATGCGGATTGCCCATCGATACCACCGACACCAGCACGTCCTGCTCGCCTTCGGGCAGCGACAACGCCAGCGGCCACAGCGTATCGTCGGCTTCAGGCACGCCATCCAGGCCGGCGCTGTCGAATGGCACCTCGGCTGGCGCCAGCCGCGGCGCGCCCATGTCCACGGTCACGTTGCCGTCGTCTTCCAGGCGCGGATTGATGATGCCGGACATCGTCTGCACGCGAATGCTGCGTTGCTGCGTCAAGCCCTTGTCCACCACGAAGCGGACAAACGCGCGCGAGCCATTGCCGCACTGCTCGACTTCGCCGCCGTCGTTATTGAAGATGCGATAGCGGAAGTCGACCCCGTCCTGCTCGGCCCGTTCGACCACGAGGATCTGGTCGGCGCCGATGCCGAAGCGGCGATCGGCCAGCCGCCGCCACTGCTCGGGGCTGAAGTCGATCTGCTGGTTGATGGCGTCGATGACGATGAAGTCATTGCCGGCGCCGTGCATCTTGGTGAAGGTCAGTTTCATGCTCGGTCCAGTGACTTAATCGTAGAGCGAAGCTTCACCCGGTGGACGGGTCTTGAAGCGCTTGTGGGTCCAGAAATATTCGGCCGGCGCCTCGCGCACGCGCTCTTCGATGAAGGCATTCATGCGGCGCGTCGCTTCGACCATGTCGTCGCCCGGATAGTTTTCCCAGGCCGGATAGAAACGCACGCGCCAGCCCTGGTAGTTCGGCATATAGGTTGCGATCACCGGAATCACCTTGGCGCCGGTGGTGGCGGCGATGCGTCCCAGCGCGGTCAGGGTTGCGGCCGGCACCCCGAAGAATGGCACGAACTCGGCATCTTTTTCGCCAAAGTCCATGTCCGGCAGCATGAAGTAGGGCAAGCCGTCGCGCAGCGCGCGCAGGATCGGCTTGATGCCTTCCTTGCGCGTCACCAGGCGCACCGGGCCGTAGCGTTCACGGCCGTGACGCAGCAGGCGGTCGAACGCTTCGTTCTTTTGCGGCACGTACATGCTGCACACCGGAATCACGCGCGATGCCACGCCGGCCACGTCCAGGCACACGAAGTGCGGGCACAGCAAAATGGTCGGGCCGTCTTCCATCGCCGCCTGCGGCACTGCCGGCTCGACGTGAATCAGGCTGCGCACGCGCTCCTCGGACGCCCACCACAGGATCGAGCGCTCGAAGATGCTGCGCGCATAGGCGCGAAAGTGGTCGCGTGCAATCTTGCGCCGCGCTGCTGCGTCCAATTCAGGCAAGCACAGGCGCAGGTTGGTAAGCGCGATATGGCGCCGCCGGCCCATGATCAGGAACATCAGGCTGCCGATCGCTTCGCCCAGGCGACCCAGGACCGATAGCGGCAGAAAATGCAGCAGCCACATGAGCCCCAGCAAGATCCTCATACCGCAGCCCCGCTCTCGGGCGCGGCCACGCCGTCTGGCTGTTTATACCGGTTGTAGCTCCAGAAATACTGGGCTGGCGCGCGGGCGATCAATTGCTCCATGGCGCGGTTGATCGCGGCTGCCTGCTCGGCCGCGGTGCCGCTCAGGTCGCCATCGAACGGGACGAAGCGCACGATATAGCCGGCGCCGCGCGGACGGCGCTCGGCATACACCAGCAGGACGTCGGCCTTACCCAGCTGGGCCAGCTTGGCCGGCAGCGTCATCGTGTAGGCATTGCGACCGAAGTAGGGCGCCCACACGCCTTCTCCTTCTTGCGGCACCTGGTCGGGCAGCAAGCCGATCGGCTGGCCGCTCTTGAGTGTCTTGGCCAGGATCCGCACCCCGCCCAGATTCGCCGGCGCCAGGTGCAGGTTGTGGCGCGCCCGGGCGCCTTCGACCAGCGGCTTGAGCGCACTCTTGCGCGGCGGGCGGTACATCACGGTCAGCGCGGTTTTCAGCGCGATCTGCTGCGCCGTCATCTCGAAGCAGCCCAGGTGTGGCGTGAGAAACACAATCCCGCGGCCAACGTCGAGCCGGCTTTGAACGAGGTCCCAGCCTTCCACCGTGGCATGCCTGGCAACCCTATCCGGCCTGGCGCACCAGACGAAGGCCAGCTCGATCGCGGCCTTGCCGGCCTCGCTCACCGCCTGGCGCCAGAGCGCGTCATAGCCGGCCTGTTGCAGGTTGGCGCGCAGGCGCCGCCGGTACGACGGCGACAGGCCGTAGACCAGCCAGCCCATGGCTGCGCCCAATCCATGCAGAAAGCGCAAAGGGAAGAAAGATAACGTACGGAAAATTACAACTAGCATGCGATTGATCAGGGTTGAATGGCGCGTGCGTTTCCACACCAAAATTCCAAGGAAGCGTAAAATACCACTTTATGCAGGATCCGCCGAGTTAACAGACAACTTGCGATGCGGAATATAAATGTCGCTAAAGCGTCGCAGGCACATGTGCTGCGGCAAATCAATTGACCCAGCAACTTGGAGCCTCCATGTCGAACGACTACCTCTTTACTTCCGAATCCGTTTCCGAAGGCCATCCCGACAAAGTCGCGGACCAGATTTCCGACGCCATCCTCGACGCCATCCTCGAGCAGGATCCGACTGCGCGCGTCGCTGCTGAAACGCTGTGCAACACCGGCCTGGTGGTGCTGGCCGGCGAGATCACCACGCACGCCAACATCGATTATATTCAGGTTGCGCGCAATACCATCAAACGCATCGGTTACGACAACACCGATTTCGGCATCGACTACAAAGGTTGCGCCGTGATGGTCTGCTACGACAAGCAGTCGCCCGACATCGCGCAAGGCGTGGACGAAGGCGCCGGCATCGACCTCGACCAGGGCGCGGGCGACCAGGGCCTGATGTTCGGCTATGCCTGCGACGAAACGCCAGAACTGATGCCGGCCGCCATCTATTACGCGCACCGCCTGGTCGAGCGCCAGTCGCAATTGCGCAAGGATGGCCGCCTGCCATGGCTGCGCCCGGATGCAAAGTCGCAAGTCACGCTGCGCTACGTCGACGGCCGCCCGGTGGCAGTCGACACCGTGGTGCTGTCGACCCAGCACGCACCTGAAGTCTCGCATTCGCAGATCGAAGAAGCCGTGATCGAAGAGATCATCAAGACCACGCTGCCGCGCGAGTGGCTCAAGGACACGCGCTTCCTGGTCAACCCGACCGGCCGCTTCGTCATCGGCGGCCCGCAGGGCGATTGCGGCCTGACCGGCCGCAAGATCATCGTCGACACCTACGGCGGCGCCGCACCGCACGGCGGTGGCGCGTTCTCGGGCAAGGACCCGTCCAAGGTCGACCGCTCGGCCGCCTACGCCGCCCGCTACGTGGCCAAGAACATCGTCGCCGCCGGCCTGGCGCGCCAGTGTCAGGTGCAGGTCAGCTACGCGATCGGCGTGGCGCGTCCGATCAACATCACCGTGTACACCGAAGGCACCGGCGTGATCGCGGACGACAAGATCGCGGCGCTGGTCAACGAACACTTCGACCTGCGTCCGAAAGGCATCGTCCAGATGCTCGACCTGCTGCGTCCAATCTATTGCAAGACCGCAGCCTACGGCCACTTCGGCCGTGAAGAGCCGGAGTTCACCTGGGAACGCACCGACAAGGCGGCTGCGCTGCGCGCGGCGGCCGGCCTGGCGTAATCCAGATAGTCGCGGCCCGACATGCGATTCGGGCTGCGCGACTTGACTTGGGTCCCCGCGTGCGCGGGGATGACGTTGGTTTGATGGGCAGGATGAATCCGGATCGACGTCGGCCACGTCCTTCGGCACGTCATCCCCACGCTGGCGTGGGCCCCGGTTCTCAGCGGACCCACAACTCCACAACGACACCCCAGCACCTGTCAAGCGTGCTAAACTACCCCGTTCCGAGGAGCGTTGCGACCAAGAGATTCCTCCTGGCCAGGCTCGGATATCAACACTGCGCTCACGTTACTTTTTTCTAAACATTGAAAGGAGGGCGTGATGAACGCCGTACTCAAAGATTCCCAAGACTACATCGTCACCGATATCTCCCTGGCTGCCTGGGGCGAGAAAGAAATCCGC
>Ga0265797_10005709_pt1 | contig 18002 bp, 11 predicted proteins | sample P2T30metagenome_FD_192433 | JGI IMG/M metagenome (GOLD analysis project Ga0265797, IMG submission 192433) | Plant litter microbial communities from East Loma Ridge, Irvine, California - P2 T30 | ecosystem: Environmental > Terrestrial > Plant litter > Unclassified | place: USA: California...
CCATTCGACACTCACTTGTAGTCGTACGGTTTCATTAGTATCAAACGATGTGTATGTTGCGGTTGGGCCCTTCGGTTCGCCGAATGCCCTCAGATTAGCGACGGCTACGGATCGAGAAAAGTTATGTAAAGCGGCAGTGCATAGATGAGGCAAGAAAGTGTCATTATCATCATGTAATAACAGGTATCTTAGAACAATAACACCGTCCGAGTGAATCGTCCTGCCCTGTGTGCCTCGTCAACATTTCATCAAGGCTTGTAGTACTGCCTCCAGTCATGCTCGTCCTTGAAGCCAAGAACCTCCTTGATCTTCCGATTGCTCAATGGAGCCTCCCACTCACCCATCTCCCTAGTCACAGGTGTGTTCGGCGCATTCTCTTGCAAGAACTGCTTGGTCGGCAACTTTGTCGTGATGAAACTGTTCGTAGCGTTGAAGATCTGGAACCCAAGCCCGGACTTCTGAATAGCAAGATCACACATCTGGCCCAAGTCCCGCGCATCGATATATGACCAAGCATTGCGCTTCCTGGTCATGGGCTTGTTGACGTGAGTGGGGAAGTCGCGCTCGTACTCGTGCGGCTCGACGACGTTGCCGACGCGCAGCACGTAAATGTCGTTTCCGAAGCGCCTTGCGAAGCCTCTGGCGGTCTTCTCGCCGCAGATCTTGCTAAGGGCGTAAGAGTCCATGGGGTCGACGTCGTAGTCTTCTTCCAGCGGGAAGGAGTGGTAGTCGGTGTCTCCTTCGCTGAAGCAGACGCCGTAGGTCGTCTCGCTGGAGGCTGTGATGATCTTCTTGACGCCGAGTTTGGAGGCGGCTTCGATCACGTTGTAAGTGGCGGTGACGTTGGCGCTGAAGCATTCGTTGTCGGGGACTAGCATGTTTCTTGCGTATGCTGCGAAGTGGATGACCTGTATTGGAAGATTAGAGTCAGGGTCATCCTTCGTTACTTTATCATGTGATACGTACTGCGATAATGTTAGCAATGTGCTCAGTTTGACGCAGCCACCCGACAATACATACCAACATCCGGCGGTCCTTCGGGCTTTCCAGTCTCGTACCCAGCAAAGTCATAGTGTGTTGTTAAAGCGTTGAAGACTTGACCTGACTGTGTGAGATCTGTCTTGAGTGTGAAGACCCCAGCATTGGGATCGGGGAAATCGACCAGGTCGAGGTTCAGGACCTTCGAACATCAGTACTGTCCGCAGCGTGTCGACTGCAGTTTGATATTTACCTTGTGACCTCTCTTGAGCAGTTCCGGGATGACATGACGACCAGCCTTTCCACTGCCGCCGGTGAACACGATTCTCTTTCCTCCAGATGCCATTCTTGCGAGCATGCGGTGTGTGATTGTCAGTTGGGAGTATATGTTGCAAGTTGGACAAGTTGATGGAACGAGGTCTTTAAGATGTCGTTACCAACACACCGTCTGACTTTAAAGTTGTTGCTTATAGGTATCGTAGATCTGAATGCGATTGCCACCTTCCTCTTTAGGTAGTGCCAACGTCACCAATGCAGATCTCGGGACTTCTGTCAAGAAGCATTCGGAGTCTTATTTGTCCAGACTCGATTTCAGTTCAGCCTGTTGCAACTAGTTTTCATTGTTCACGTGATCGTAAGTGAAGTTAGACTGCATGTAAACAACCAGAAATGAGGCTTGACAACGAGGTATACTCGTGATGACATGTGAAGTGAAGTACTAAAGTAGGAAAGGAAAGACCTCCTGCTCCTCGTGATTGCTGCCTCAGTCCACCACCAAGCAACAGCTCCAGCCCTACCGCTCCCGCGACAGCGCGAGATATACTCCCCCGTCCCTCACCGTCCAAACCTTCGACCTCTCTTTACCCTTTTCTTAGTAACTCACCTTTTCGAGTCGAAGGAGATCATGAATACCTTTTAGACCGGATGAGCTCCTGCATTGCACAGCGCGGCGAACTTCATCTGTGAGGTTCCTTCGGGGATCTCATCGGAGTTATTTTTCCTCTCACCTGCCTTTTGGCACATCACTTTCATCAGTTTGTCTTTGGTCTTGGCCGACCAAAGGCCTGGAGAGGGTTGTTATGAATTGATATCTGTTGTATGTACGAGTCTGACTAGCGGAGGATGAGTTGACGGCCTGCTGTGTACCTCCAAAGCAGTCCAGGTTGAATCATAATGATTGTTGTTGTTGCTGTCATCCAATGAAGTGCAATTGATAATACAGATTGTACATCTCTTCCATGTATACATGTAGATAACTGATTGACTGACCTGACCTGCCGGTATTTAGAGCCTGCTACATATATGCTCCATCAGACGTGAAATCAAGATACAGCTTCCACTCAACGACGCGTCCACACGAATGTCACGCGTATCAATAAACTCTACCATCATCACATCACAACGCTCACCATGCTCTCCCTCCCTCTAATACCACCGCAAGACGACCACTCGACCTGGCTACGCACCTCTTACCGCCCTCGAGCCGACAGTCCACCTCCAGCCAACCCTCAAAACGCGGCACAACACCCCCAGCAACACCGCCAAAACCGCCAGCTCCGCGATGAAGAGAAACGCGCCCAGCAAGCCCGAAGCCCTTTGGCGCTGCTCGCCGCAGACGAAGCCGCCATAGCACAGCGCAAGGCCGCCATTCGCAACTTCGGCGCCTACTGGATCCGGCCGCCCGGCGTGCCAAAGACGCTGCAAGCCATGACAGAAGAGGAGCTAGAGCGCAGGGAGCAAGAGGAGATTGAGAGGCGTGAGCGCGGTATGCTAGACATGCAGGCTCAGCAGCAGCTCGCAGAGGCACAGCAGCAGGGTGATCAAGCTATGGCTGAGCAGGAGGATCCCGAGGCACCTGAAGAGAGAGATCTCGACGATGATATTCCTGAAGCTGAAATTACGGGCGACATTACGGGAGATATCACGGGAGACATCACCGACGACATTACGGTGGAGGACACTTTCAATGAAGACAGCATGATGGAGGGCAGTATGCTGGAGCAGCAGGAACACTATGCTGAGCTCGAAGAGGCAGAGCTTACTGGCGCCGCGCAAGAGGAGGAAGATCTCGGTGTTGAAGACGATGACCTGGGAATGGACGAGGAGAGGGATCTCGACGACGACGTTCCTGACGCGGGAAGCTATCAGCACACGGACACAGAGGAGGAAGACTCGAGTTCTGAGGAAGAGATGTCTGAAGTGCAGGACTCGTTCGCCCAGCAGAGTACTAGGAGGTCCGCGAGGGTGTCGGCGCAGCGCCAACAGCAGCAACAGCTCCATTCCAACGCGCAGACTCCAGCTATGGGCAGTTTGCAGGAGCGGTTGAGAGCACAAGTTGGCGGTTCAGACAGCCTGCCTAGAAGCCCCGGCAGCATTAACCTCTCGAGCTCTATCTTGGAGAGCTCATTCATCGGCAGCAGTCCCATGATGCAGCGTGCTGCTCAAAACGGAAGAGCCAGAGGTGGCGCTGCTAGGCGTAGCAGAATGAGCTGATAACATGGAACATTTGACCCGGGTTTGTCTTGACACAAGGTTTTAGAGACGCGTTATTACGAACACTACCACGATACGACTAGACATGAAGAATTAACACCGTTGCGCACCAAGGCCACGACGCTCATTCATTTCACTGCACAAGTCGGAGCGATGCTAGCAAGTGAGAATCAAGAAGCCACGGCTGAGTCACCTTTTACTGCGACCATACAATAGGTTCGTCTGCCAGTGTGAACACGAGCGAGCTTCGTCCAAGCAAGCGTATCCGCTTTCGCGAAGCTTGTGAGTGAAAGTACTCCCGGGCCGTGTCCAATTCTGCTGACCAGGAAAACATGACCTTCGCATGTCATTGTATCGCATCATCGACCACACAATACATTCCATATGCTCGGCGGTCTCGAAAGCATGGTGGCATCCTGTCCTGCACAACGTGTCCTTCCGACACTTGCTCGTTGTACTCTGGAAGTGATCAGCAACAGTTGAGACTCGCCACATAGGTACTTCCGACCACACCACTTCATTCCCGCTCAAGCATCCAAGATGAACAACCCACCGCCGTACGACGGTCTATGGCCATGGCCGAATGAAAAGGAGCCCATCTCAGAGAAGGAAGATGCCCCTTTACTCCCGTCAAAGCCCATCGCCATCAAAGCAGTCTGCACCTTCCACCTCACGCGCGCCGCCTACACTGACTCCACCGGCGTCAAACTCCCAGTCTCAATCTACAAGACTAAGAGCGTCACCCTCGAATTCGACTCCAACACGACGCTCGCCCAGTTCTTCGAGCTTTCACGCGCGACGTTCGCGAAGGTGTTCCACTGCCGCGGCTGCTGCGCGCCTCGCCCGGCGTTCGTTCCCTCGTCCACCAAAGGCGCTCTCCATCCGGCGCACAAGCAAGGCGCTTGGGAGGAGCTCAAGGCGAACGCTGCAAGGTTGACCAACACTCAGCCGAAAAAGTTCATCACCTGGACGCCGGCGATCTGGGAGGCGGAGGTGCAGGGCGCGATTGCTGGCGCTACTGCTTCCAAGGGGAAGACCACGCCGGTTTTCACGCTTACGAGCTGGTTCTTCCAGAAGAAACCGCGCAAGTTGACGCGTGAGGAGGCGAGGAAGGTGCCTTTGCTCGCGAGGCTGGCTTGTTTGGCTAAGGGTCATCACTGGCGCTCGGGTTGATGGTGCGACTGATGATGTTGGATCTCGTGATGTCAAGTTACGGTCGTGGCCAAGGATCTGTGGCTTCAAGTATGCTTTCCAGGGCATGAGTCCTGTTTTCAGCTCGCCTTGGAACACAACAATCACAAATTCACTCTTCTACATGGTTTCCCGCATCAAATCAAGCGATCTTTCTCAATCTTGTGCCACTTTCATATTATTTGGGGTAAGCAGGGTTAGGGTTGACTTCGATCTTCTTGCTGTGCCTCATTCAGAAGTACATATTCTAGCGTAGTGATCATCATCTGGTCACATACGAGACTTTACCTCTGTCACGCAGGTCGTTTTGTGTAATTGTGCCGAGTATTGGCTTCGTTGTGGTGTAGTTGCTGTTCGTTCGATCGAAATAATGGCGGCCAACAGAAGATCAGCCTGTTTGCAATCTTCAGGTGACTGTCATACATACATACATACATGCAGAAGTGATAATGTTCCTCGAGTACTTCGGTCAATCTAGTATACCACGACTACGAAAAGCTCGCTCACTGGGAAGTGTGTTATCATTAATAGCACTTGATGATGGGCGGCGAGATACACATCGCATCAGGGATCCGAAAGATTTGGGGAAAACGAGTTATTGAGCTAGAGAAATAGATCAAGAGCCTGTCTGATTAGCTTGAAGATGCTCCAATCGGAATTCCAATACATGCGATATCGGTGGAGTTACAAACATCTCGACTCCAAAGGTCATGGGAAGTGACCATCGGTTTTGACTGGACATCCCTTAGCGCCGGAGATCCCGCAGCCAATTAGAGAAACGCAGAGCATGTAAGTGAACCGAACCTCACAACCAACGCACGTGACACCGCGCTTGCCGACTTGACGTCCAATTCTACCGAGTCCTGGCAACGGCAACCACGACAATGATCAAGTGAAATCTCTCACAATGGGCTGGTGGCCATTCTCTTCCAGCGACAACACGTCAACCCCATCATCCGGCAATCAAATCGAAAATGCGCCCGCCCCAAAGCGCGACTTCAGGTTGACCGACGAGCAACACCTGCGCATCTTCGGCCGCCCTCGACAAGACTATGGCTCCGCCAACGCGCGCGAAGAGCAAGCCGACTCGGAACTGAACGCCTTCCTGAAAGAAATCGGAGCAACACCCGAACCCACAACAGCAGCGAGCGCAAACACAACCGCAGACGCAGCCACCGCCGCCTCATCTCCCACAGCAGCCTCACAACTCCCACCCACCACCGACCCCTCAGGCCGCCGTATCCACCCGGACGGCTCCCTCGACATCACCCCGGACGCCCTCTACCCGCGCACCATGTCCTGCCGCCAAGCCTTCGATCAAGCCTTCTACTGCCAGTCGCTGGGCGGCAAGTTCAACGACATCTACCGCCACGGCCACCTGAACAGCTGCAGCGAGCAGTGGGGCGCTTTCTGGTTCTGCATGCGCGTGCGCCAGTACGCGGACGCCGATAAGCAGGAGGTCGTCAAGGAGTTTTACAGGGAGCGCGACGAGAAGCGGAAGCAGCAGTTTGGGAATTCCGAGGATGTTTGGGAGATTCGGACGAAGGGGGTTGAGAGGGCTTTTTGGAAGGATCCGGACGCTGAGGGGGGAGATGTTGCTGTGAAGGAGTGAGGTTACGGTTTTGTGTGTATATATACCAATGGGGATGTGATTTGTCTGCCACTTGTATGAATAGGGCTTGGGGGATGTATGACTACGAATGCTACTTTCGAACGCAAGAGACCCTCAGCTTTGATATAGCAATCTTCTCGAACGACAGGTGGATTTTTGAATAGTATGCGCATCGATTCGAAACTTACTCGGCAGTCTATCCGGTGCGTTGGAGCCCCTCACAACTAATGTAACATCGATCACAGCAGAAACAACCAAAGAAAACATCAGCGATTGGTTGGAACAAAATACGATTAATGTGCGGCCTTTGCGGCTTGTCTTGAGAGTAGGTAGGTAGGTAGGTATCGCCAATATCCATCCAAGAACAAAAGAAAAGGGAAAAAAGGTCTTACGAAGCGAAGATCGTTATGCTTCATCACAGTATACGAGAAAGAGATCAAAAGAAAAAAGGGGGAGTATCGTGGGAAAAAAACAAGAGGAGAAACGAAAGACAAGAGTCGAGCAACGGAAAGAGAAAAGAGTCGTGACGCCGTTCCCAAAGCAATCCAAGTTTCTGTTTCACTTGGATGGCTTGGGAAAGACATGAAGTGGTCAGATCTTTTCAGTAGTCGAGCGGTGCGGGAATATTGAAGACACTGTGGTCTGTGGTGCCAGTGAGAGGAGCGCCGAAGTAGTCAAGCTCGACTTTCTTTGTGTTGATCTAAAAAAGGGATGGATGTCAGCTAATTGCTCAGGTCAAGGAAAACTTAAAGCACGACAAAAAAACAAGAACTTACGAAGCTGGAGTTGCCGCGGAAAGACCTGATGTCGTCCTCGCCCATCAGACGCATGGTAGTGTCGAGCTCGGTGTTGAAGATGTCGATGAGCTTGGAAACGCCCTCCTGGCCGTAGATGTTGGCAAAGTAGAACGGGCGGCCAACGCCGACGGCGGTCACGCCGAGCGAGATCAGGGTCAGCATGTGCGAGGCGTGGCGGACGCCGCCGTCGGCGTAGATCTCGATTTGGTCGAAGACTTCCGGATAGTCGCGGTGGAGATCGAGCAGGATCTCAACGGCAGTCACGCCCATGTCGACCTGGCGGCCGCCGTGGTTGGAGATGTAGACGGCGGGGAACCCGAGGTCGGCGCAGAGCTTGACGTCGTGGGCCGTCTTGACGCCCTTGGGCACGATGGGCAGCTTGGTCATCTGGCGCAGGTCGTTCATGGCCTGGATGGTGAGGCCCGAGGCGTGGCTGTTGCCGCTGGACGTGCGGAATCGGTCGTAGCGCGTGCGCACGCCCGCGACGCCCGTGTTGTCGACGGTCAGGAAGATGGCGCGGAAGCCCTGGGCCTCCATGCGCGTCAGCTCGTCTTGCAGGCGCTCCTTGTCTTCCCAGACGTATTCTTGGTGGAACATGATCTGGCCGTCAGCGCGGGCCGCGGCGATCTCTTCGATGGAGAGGGTCGATGAGATGGAAGGGACGTAGAGGACGTTGGCCTCGCCGGCGGCTCGGACGAGGTTCCTCTCTGCTTCGGCGGGATCGGTGTAGCCGGCTTCAGCGGCGGGTGCGATGAAGAAGGGAGAGTCGAACTCGTGGCCCAGGATCTTGGTGTGTCTGTAGAGTTGGGAGACGTCTTGGAAGGCGAAGCCATTCATCCTGATCTTTTCCCAGTCGTGCATGTTTCTCTCGTATGTGATCTCATCCAATGCACCGGTTCTGTAGTAGGCGTATTTCTTGGTGTTTAGTTTGTTCTTGGCTGCGAACTGGAAGTCGTTGGCGTCGACCATGTCGTCGATTGGGGGGTTCTGGCCGGTCACCCAGGCTGAGGTGTCAAGGCCAGTATCAGGCAGACCCTCCATATCGATGTCAGCCGCGTAGACAGAGAGCGCGGCCCCGAGGGCTGCGAACATCGTTGAAGAACGCATTATGTGTTGATTGTGAGTGAGTGTGGGTCAAGTTGGATCGATTAGTGTAGTGAATGGATGACTGAAGAACGAATGAAACGACCGCAGTAAAGAGAGATGATGATATTGGAATTCGACGAACAAGAAGAAAGAGGACGAGAAGAGATATACAAACGACGATTCCGTTGTATTGCGTGTCTTAGGCCATGCCGCCGCCGGTCGTCTGTCGCGTGTCCGAGTCCACAACACCGGCATGATTAGATGCCCAAGACATGGGGAAATCATCAACCGTTAGGATACGGGAAACCCACTGGGCTTATCCTAGTGCAGGGATGGCATTCTCCTAGAATCGGCTGTGATGGCGCCCACGAACGCCATGACCGATGAGCCGCGTTGATCAACGCTCATTCGCTTCCTTCTGGTCCGGCCCCTTGGCGGGAGAGACGGCGAACACGCGACAAGGCTTGGTGTGCTTGCGAATGCAGAGAGTGGCTCGAGTGCAAAAGTGGTGCTGTCCGGCGTGGTACCTGCGCCTGTCATAGTCACAAACGTCGCGTGCTGTCTGTCTGTTCGGCAGCCAGCCCTACCTTGCCTAACGAGAAATGAGGAAACGAATCGTTAATCAGCCAGCCAACAGGAAATTTTTCTTCGTTAGTAATCTTGACAGCTTTTGATGATGACACCAAATTTAGAATTGTCGCTGACGTCTTCTTGAGATTGAAGATCGCCAATGTTACCAATGCATCAGCGGCCTTGGGACTCGATTGTCAATATCCTACACCTGAGCAAGACCAGCAAACAACAACAAAGTCCTCGAAAGTGTCAAGACGCGTGTATCGACATAGCCCTGACAGCTCGGCGTGATATCGGATAGGGCTGCGGACGCCAACTATCAACCCAGTGAGCACCTTTGCGCATAGTGGCTAACAACCGGCCAGTCAGGTGTTGTGAAAGAGTTGTTGTTGTGGACTTCTGTTCGCCGTGGCTGCTGCTGCTCCTGCTCCTCGCTGCAGGGGTTATTTTCGGAAAGCCACGGAGGATTTTCTCAAGCCATTGCCGGAGCCATCCGGTCGCAAAAACCAACTCATGCAGGGTCAAGTAGCCGGCATCCTGACACACCCCCTGTCGTTCGCGACATGGAGGTGGCTGGAGAGTGTAGGATAGATGCCATCATGCGGTCGAGTGCCGAAAAGGAAAGCGGACGTTATTCGGGTCATGTTCTTTTCCCTCTGTCTTTTGACGAAATCGCGGAAAAAGAGCAAAGTGACGAACAATCGACACGCGTTCTGCATACCACACCCTTGAAGAACATTTTCCGTTCCAACGTAATCCACAGAGGACCGTACGTCGTCACGCATCGACAGTTCGCTCGAACGAAATCGTGGGTCTTGAAGTCGATCGCAATCTAATTGATCACCGCAGGGCTGTACATACAGTATAGCCCTAGTCTACAAGCAGTACGGTAGCGAAAATAACGTCTCTCGTTCTTAGGTGGTAATAATAATGGCCAAGATTCAAAAGTCTTAGTTGCTGCTATTCTAGATCCCCCAATCGCCATGTAATAATATGGGAAGCGGTAATATATCTCACTCCAGAAAAGAATCCCAAAGATCTACCCGTCCGCGGGAACTGGCGATCGATTTGGAACATATTTAGATTGCATTTCTGGTGCTTTGCTTTGCTGTCGCTCGGACACTCGGACTCCCAATTCAAAACCCGCTTTCGCTTGCGTCGAGCTCCCAAGTCCCCTGCTCGCTTGCGTTGCGGCCGTGTGGTCGGATCCGATGTCATGTTGATGCTCGTTGTCAGCCCGGGCTGCGGGTGGAGGAAATGGTTTGATGAGCCACACGACGTGGTCTCTGCGCTTGCGCTTGCTAAGGTACTGTAGACTGCAAAAGGGTACAAGCGCAAAGCATGCCAAAAAAGAACCGGCCAGAAAAAATCCACTGGCAGCAGATCGGAAAACACAGGCAAGCTAAATCGAGAACGGATAAACATGGGAAAACCCATGTGCAGTAATGCCAACTGTCGATGATGACGATGATGATGCTGATGCAGAATCTCTTGTTTTTTTATGGTTGGGTATCGCGATCATGACGCGTGCCTCAGCCCAGAGACGGTATATTTGCCACCCAGCTCGCCATTCTCTGCGATGGGCCCATTGTGGTAGGCTTCCTCCGCCGGCGCGGCTCCGTGAGTCGCTGTCGCCACCACGTTCGGGTGATCTCCAACGTAATCCTGCCCTGCGGACAAGGTCTGCCTCAGACTGTTCGTCCTTTGCGACCCCCCTCCTCGGGCCATCATGTCTGCGATTGACGTGTCGAACCTCCCACCAGAGCCGGACATCGTGTCGGAGCCCGAGAAGTTGGACTTCATGCGCATCTCCTCGCCGGTGGGCGGCATGACGTCCGAGGCGGTGGCGGCGTTCTCCTCGTCGAAAGAGAAGGCGTCTGCCTCGTGGGCGTTGAAGTCCTGGCCAGGGTTGGCGGTCTCGTACTCGAGCATCTTGATCACGCGGTAGAATATCACTGCGAGGAGTGAGCCCAGGAAGGGGCCCAACCAGTATATCCAGTGGTAACCGGGGAAGACGCCAAGAATTACACATGGACCGAACGATCGAGCGGGGTTGAGAGAGCCTGTAAGTTTGTGAGTCGGTGTTGGTGTTGATGTGATGGACACATAGTGGGATGCTTACCTCCAGTGAAGAATACACCCGACAGCTCGGCAATGAACAGGGAAAGTCCGATTCCTATGGGTGCCAAAAACGTTCCTTTGTGCTTCTCGGCAGCGAGGAGGAAGATGGTGATGACGAGCTGCGATGTCAGGAACATCTCAATGACTGCAGAGGTTCATAGTCAGCAAGGGTCTTCCTTCGTGGACACAGCGCATACTCACATAAGCCTTGCACCACGGTAGTGCCTCCACCAAGAGTCGTCGACACGCTCAATTCACCAGGGAACAGACCATCCACAACGCCTGATGCGGCCAACGACCCAAGGATTTGCGATATGAAGATGAGAACGGCTCGTATCCATCCGACCGAGCCGATCAGGGCCATGCCGAGTGTGACGGCGGGGTTGAACAGTCCGCCCGACACGCGGAAGAACACCCATGCGTTGACCGCGAGACTGAAGCCGAACGCCAGCGCAATGTACGAAAGCGAGGCTGTGTTGGGCGCCTGTGAAAGACCTCCATCACCGCCAGCCTGATTCCCACCACCAGCCACCTCTCCAGCCGTGGCTGCATTGGCGACTTGGGTTGCCGAAAAGGCGAAGAAGAGGAAGAGAAATGTGCCGACGAACCTGGAGGGGGTGATGTGTTAGCAGCGTGTTCTCTCCGTGTCTACTGCTTCGTCGCGGCGAATCTTTGATTGACTTACTCTCCTGCCATGGCGATGAAGTGGTTGCGGATTTTGTTGGGCAGGTACCCTACGAAGGGTAGATGCAGTTCTCGCTTGCTGTGGTCCTTTTTTCGCATGAATGGCAAGTTGAAGAAGCGACCTGATGGCCCTTGCCGGTCCGAGTACATCTTGGGGCTGTTGCTGGAGTCACTCATGGTGGGCGGTTTCGTCCGGCGGCGTTATGGGAAGGCGTCTATGTGTATTCCCGGGCGCGTGGAGAGTAGAAGGCCGACTGTTGCCTCTTGTCGTACTCCCCCTACTTGGGCTTGGTTTTGGTCGTAGTCGTCAGTAGTAGAGTCGATGTGGTAGATTGCATCCAGGAGTCTGGACCGCTGGGAGGTCGTGATGGAAAGAATGGGGAATCGATATGGGTGCACGTGTAGCTCCGAGGGTTGCGTAGTAGGTGAGGAGTAGGTTGGAAGCAAGGAAACAGCGTGGCAAGGTGAGGATACTTACCGTCCACATGCTTTGGAACGAATGCGGCGGTTCGAAGCAAAACTGATCGCAGGCTCACGGTACCCGCTCGCGCCGTGTAGATCTATTGGGGCGTCCACCGATGGCGAGTAGTGACGCACGTACAAGCGTGAAGTCACCTCAGAAGTATGTTAGAGACGAGTCCGAGAGGTAGACCTTTGCCGCAGATCGTAGCCCTGTACCGTGGGGACTGGGGGATCGTTTCTGCCCCAAATCCCACCAAGCCGGAAAGGCTGGGCGCGGCACGGCACACAAGAAGCAACGTTCTTTGATAGCTCCCGTTGATTGCGTCTGCTATGTTTGCTTTTCCTTGCTTTACACAGGACGAGTATCATTCCATTCATCACTGAGACAGTGAGACTTGAGGCGTGATGGACTTTCGGCCTGGATGAAACCCGTTGCCTCGACTTGGATAAGCTTAGGGATGAAGTCTCAAAGTGTTCGACGGCCCAAACCATATCCGAGCTGGGGCCACCATCTTCGCATATCCTTCCTATGTTTAGTCGCCAAGAGAAAGCTTGCTGCTCGGATGATGGAATGAAGACGCCCCGATGTGGGAGAGGTTGGGAATAACGAGAAGGAATGATGGCGTTTGGATTCATGGAGACACGGAAAAGGCGCACACTTTATCCCGAGGATTCATTCTTGTGTGAAGTCGCAATCGTTCGTTCGTTCCATTCCATGATACATCCCCTCTTTAGCATGAAGCGGAATCCCATGTCGACGTTGCTCAATCCGATCATTGTGGCTGGACTCCTTGACGGACTTCTGGTGCAAATCGAAGGGTCTAGCGTCATGCAAAAAATGGTTCCAGCACGGGCTGACTCGGCGGCGACCCCGAGTATGCGGTCATCCAACATGAATCGTCATCGAGACCCTAGGTGGCTATACCATTCTGCAAAAAAGTCACCCGGTAGTGGGTAAAGGTTAGAGGGGGCAGGAGGGGGCATGCTTGGAGAGCTGGTCTGACTGCTGTCATCATACAGCACCCCTCAGAGTCAGATTGGAGGCCTGACTGGAAGGGAGATAAGGAGAACGAGATGGAACCTGTCTCGTATGCGATTTGCGATTGAGTAATCTTTCCATGGATAATCGTGGTACGAGTCCTTCTTCAGGCGTCATGAAGAGTCAGGACTCATGAGACAGGAGGTTCGGAGAAATAGTATCGCGCTGTTATCGCAAGATCCGGCGGTTGATACTCGTGTGTGGGTTTGCTTCGATCTCCCCAATTATTTCCCCAGTGACGATCCAGAAGAGACCTCGAGACGTCCTCAGTGCTACTGTGGACCGACGTGAAATAAAGATAAGCAGTGCATGTACAGTAGTAAAGTGCGGGCACCTATCGACTCCGACACCCCTCCACATTCACGAAGCTATATGACATTACTGTACCTCTTAGAATCCTTGTGATCAACGGCAGGTTGCCTCGACTTTCTTTGTTGTTGCTGCGATAGTAGTGCATCGTTAACAGACACATATATATGCTACTGTACTTCACTCGTAGGGTTAGGGTTGGGGTATGCATATATTCGGGATCGCCCCATTGACGATCGCCATGTGCTATAGAGTGGTGTGGTGTATGGCGTGGGTCATTCACATGGCATTAAAACTAGTGATCATCTAGTCAGTGATGCCATCCAACGTGTTTGCATGCATTCCAAGGCCTCTTTCCTGTTTTCAGCACAGTCGAAGCTTTGCTTGATGTTCTGATCATGTTGAGTATACAATGTAGCTGAGGGTCACTTTGATGCTCTTGACGATGGAGAGGGTCTAACGTGACAAGAGTCCTTGCCGAGATTATATGAATCACGTTCGATCAAGAACCACACAACACATTGGTCTTTCAACGAGTAGCGTTGTTTCTGTAAGCAATTACTTCCATCATGCCTTATTACCCCCAACGTTACTTCGAATGAACGCGTACCTGTCCGTCGTGTGACAACCGCACTAGTAGCCTGCAACATCTTTCGTGATGTCCTGTACCGCCACTAGTCCTTTTCAATGCGTAACCAACCCGGGTCGTAAAGATCGCACTGTCACGCTACCCCTTAACTTCCATCTTCGTCCTTCTCTAAAAGCCGGGTGCCATCGGTCCGCCACCTGCGCTGTTCAAGATGATGCTTTGGAGGTCGTCAATCGTGCGCTGCATGGTGAACTTGTGGAGGTTTGCCCGATTGAGCTCAGTCTGGAGAGCTTCCACCTGCTTGTTGTGATGGAAGAGCGCGTTGGTCTGCTGTACCTGGAAGGTATTTTTCTGGGAAGGCAAGTGCTCGCTCTGAGCCTGGTCCAGCTGCGCCAGCGGCTGGTTGAGCACAACACCAGTGTTCTCCTTGCTTTGCTCGCGGGCATCCATGGCCTCGAGTGATGAAAGTTGTGATCCATGATTGGCCTGGGCGAAGTCGCGCCTGGCTTGCGAGACTTCACCTTGGAGTTCTTTTTGTTGTTCGACAAGAATCTGTTTCTCGGCCACCGCACGTTGTGCCATCTTGTTAGCTTCGGCCAAGTCGCGTTGGGCTTGGTCTTGGACCTCCGCCTGCCACATCGCATGTCTCCCCTGTTGTTCGGCGGCCTGGTCCAGAGCGGCAGCTGTGTGCTCTTTGTCTTGCTCGCGGATGGTCTTGTTCTCGACCATCAAACGTTGTACCTCGTGGTTGATGGTCTCGTTTTTGACCATTAGACGTTGTACCTCGTGGTTGGCTTCGTCCAACAGGCACTTAGCTTGTTTGGACTCTCCTCGAAGCTGCGATTGCAAGCGCGTGTATTTCTCCTGCTCTTGGACGGCTTCTTTCTGTGCCTCACTTGCCTCCGTCTGCAGCTGATCTGCCTTCCTCTGTGTGCCTTTCACTGTGTTGACAAAGTGTTCGACTGTGAGCCGATCTGCCTTCCTCTCCATCCCTTTTGCTGCATTGATCAAGTTTTCGACTGTGGGCGGACTAGGCAGACTAGACTCCTTCTCCTTTTGATCTGCTTGATGCCGCACTAGCTGTGCCCTCTTCTGCTCTCCTTTCGCTGTACTGATCGCGTGCTGCAGGTCCTGCATTTGCAGCTCCAGAATCACCTCCTTAGCGGCCACTGATCTGTCTAGCTTCTCGAAAGCCTTTCTGTGGTTATGGGATTCATTTTGGACAATCTCCAGCTCCAGATCGGCCTTTTCCAAGGCTTGGTTGACCGAAACAACCTGAGCTTCGACCTCTGCAAGCTTTGACTTGGTTGACTTCAGGTCTTGTGACATCAGGTAAGCGTGACTTGAGACTTTGAAGAGCTCCTTCTTTGCTTGCAAAGCTTCTTTCTGTGCGACTTGGATCGCCTCTGTCGCCGTGCCGTGGACGTCCTCGGACTTGTGCAGGTTGGTCGAGGTCTTGATGATTTGTTCGCGGAAAGAGTTCGACAGTTTCCAGAGCATCCTCTAATCTCCTCAACAGCCTGGCGTTCTCCCACACTATCTTTGATTTGGTCTGATTGGCAACACGGAACATGTTTGCGCTGAAGGTGGCTAGCTGGATAGCGGCCTGGAGGTTGCGGTAGACGGTCTGACCATCATCGCCATCTTGTTGCTCGAGACTAGCCGCCAGATGCTTGGCGCGGATGACATTGACGAAGCTCCTTGACCCTGATAGCTCGTCAATTCTGTGGAACGCGACGTGACGTAGGCAGCGATGGACTGGCATGGCCTGGGTCTGTGAGGCAATCACACCGACAAGCTCCGCGAAGTCCTTTGGCGTGATGGCGCGCAAGGCCTCGTCGAACTTTGTCATGGCGTAGTCGCTGAGGCTCTTCACCATATAGCTCTCACCAATGGCGTAGTAGAAAAGGTGGGAGAGTACGTCGAGCTTAGTCGTTAGGTCGTCTGTGCGGACGTCGTACTTTCCATGGTACATGAAGTCGAGCATGAGTTTCATGGACTCGACGTTAAATGTGTACTCATGAATTGTTACTGGGAGGTCCTAGAGGTCGATTTAGTCAGCTATCAGCCTCATTTGTATGCGCAATGCGAATGCATGGTTCACGCACCTCGGTGCTTGCACAAGCGTCTTGTAGCACCTGGGAATGGGCGCAGACGGCATCTTGGTGCGCGTAAAGGGTGTCTTCGCCACATGATATGATGATGTCGGTGGTATCGTCGCATTCACTCGTCGAAGCCCACGTGCGATAAAGTGGCATGATTGTCTTCATCTTTGTGGTGCTTTTGTGTTGTTTTTGTCGTGGCGAGCGAGGTAGAAGATCGAAAGTTGACGTTGAGGTAGGAGTTAGGTGACGCCAAGACGCGCCTTCCTCACTCACTCACAAACAATCAAATCGCCACTTTCTCCCAGCACTCTTGCAATGCATATGATGGCCTATCTCAAGGACAAGATAAGGTAGGAAGCCAATGGTACGAGCGTACGAAGATATCACTACCCAAGAAACACAGCAAGCTGGCCGGCGGGCTCTCGAGGACTCCAATGGACTGGATCAGTAAGAGGAGGGACAGTTCGAGCTCACGGTGATACAGCTTTCAAGGAGACAGAGCATGCCGCCTAGGTCTCTCTCAAAAGCTCAAAGAGGCAGCGTCGCCAACAAAGGGGATGGTGAGAGCCCACGAGAAGATGGCCTTCGAAGGGGCGTGGCAAGCCACCCGAAGTAATCTTGAAGGCCCAAAGGAATAGACCTGTTAACAGAGGGGATAACGTGAGCTTGCAAGAACACAGCCTCCGGAGAAGCGTAGCAAGTGGCACGAGGGTACCTCGAAGGCTGGAAAGAGCCAGGCTTATGAAGAGAAGGGATGGTATGGCTTACAGGTACACAGTCTCCCACATCACGCCATCAAAAGGGATCCGGAAGGCACAGAGGGATAGGCTCTCGATGAGACATCATGGTATGTGTTCACAGATGCGCCGCGTCCCGTATCAAGGAGTCCAAGGGCATCTCGAGGATTCGGAGAAGTAGGCTCATGATCAGAGAGGATGGTAACTGCTTACAAGAGCCTCGAGGCTCTGCGAGGCTGAGGGTGCTGATACTGCGATTATCATGTCAACGAACTTCATGGACAGTCCTGGTAACACCGCAAAAATTCACGCGCAATTACCACGCGTCCTCCTTTGGCAACCCAGATTAGAGAATCAGCCTACACAAGCAAGCACCAGCCGCCACCGCTACTTGAGACTCCAAGTCCTGCTTTATACCAACCTCGTCCGAGCTACTTTGCCACAACGAAGAGTTTTCGCCACCTTGTTCGACCGCTCGACATTCGACTCGGAGACGAGAGAGAGAGAGAGAGAGAGAGAGTCAAGGAATCGATCTGAAGGGTACTCATAGCGCGCAAAAGAGACGGTCAAGTTGAGCCGGGGCATGGAACAAAGAGACGGAATCCGGAGGGTGAGCCAAGACAACAAAGGCTTTCTTCGGCCAGGAAGCCGTTCTCGTGATGTGGCCAAGCGCGCCAGAACAAAACATTTCCACAGACTATCGGAAAAGAGTTGCGTTGGTTTCGGACTTGGTTCGAGCGCGAAGAGGAGTCGAAGTCGCGATCTGGAGGATGCTCGTCGTAAGAACAAAGGATTATGGAGCTGAATCGCGACGCGAACCAACGATCACGCACTTAGAGATCAAGCCGACAGCATAATGGCTTCTTCCAACCGGGCAGTTCCTTCGCTTGATGCGGATGGAGCGCGAGGAAAACACTTTCCATCTTTCATGGAAGAGGAGGAGGGAGGAGTTTGTGTCTCTTCCTGGAATGTGCTCGTCAGCACAAGCGATGTTGACAACATGGATTCAATGAAAGGAACAACAGGACAGGCCCTCGGAGCGAGTTGCAAGCGCGGCGACGAGTCCTCAAGATTCTCTGCGCCGGGCCAACCGGCCAGCCCGTTCGTGGGATCATGACGGAGCGCCCGGACAACACCCCATCTCAGTAGAAGGAGTCTTTCTCTGTATTCTGACTCGGATTCGAGAGGAAGGTGTTTACCAACTTATCTGGAGAGGAGAGAAACCA
>Ga0265797_10005710_pt1 | contig 18001 bp, 17 predicted proteins | sample P2T30metagenome_FD_192433 | JGI IMG/M metagenome (GOLD analysis project Ga0265797, IMG submission 192433) | Plant litter microbial communities from East Loma Ridge, Irvine, California - P2 T30 | ecosystem: Environmental > Terrestrial > Plant litter > Unclassified | place: USA: California...
GTTGGATCATGCCCATTCTGTGGCTCATGTATTGGCTTAATTACCTAGTACGCAATCGCATAGATATATTCATCTTCTGATGAGGCGCGGCGAGCTGACTTTATCCGCCATTCCAGTACCGCAATGCCATCGCCCTCGCCCGACTGAACACGCTTGAAGAAGATCTTGGCTTAACACCGCAACAATACCAGACCTGCGTTGCAATCCTCTTCGCCGGCTACGTTATCGTCGGTATCCCAGCGAACATGGTCGTCACGCGTGTGAAGCCCAGCATCTGGATGTCTTCCTGCATGACCGTGTGGGCTATCATCAGTTGTTTGACCGCTGTCAGCCGAAACTACACAGGTTTGTTGCTCACGCGATTTTTCCTTGGTATCACGGAGGCTCCGTACTACCCGGGAGCTCTGTATATTCTGGCAACATTCTACACGCGGAAAGAGCTGGCTACGCGGATCTCCATTCTATACACTGGTAACATTCTTGCTACGGCTTTCGCGGGACTGATTGCGTTGGGGATTTTCGAAATGCACGGCATGGTATGTTACTTGTGTCAACTCTCAACCTGAGCGCACCAGACGCTGACATATCTCACAGGCCGGAATCGCAGGCTGGCAATGGCTCTTCATCATCCAAGGCGTCGTCACCCTCATCGTCGCTATATCGGGCTTCTTCCTCCTCCCGAACGAGCCTCTAACAACATGGTGGCTGACGCCTGAAGAACGAGCCCTTGCGCACGAGCGCACTCAGCGCGATACCGTCGGGAACCAGGGACAGACTACCACTTGGTCCGGCGTGCTCGAGGCTGCGAAGGACCCCAAAGTCTGGCTCTTCGTGTTCATGCAGCACTGCCACCTGGGCGCCAATGGGTTCAAGAACTTTTTCCCGACTGCGGTTGAGACGTTAGGGTTCAACCAGACGATTACGCTGGTGCTGACTTGCCCGCCTTACCTTATTGCTGGTGTTATTTCGATCGCTTGGTCTTGGTCGTCTGGGAGGTTCAATGAGCGCACTTGGTAAGTTGAGGGATCCCAGTTTTCTGTAAGCGGAACCTTTATGTGTTGACGTTCAGCAGGCACATCACCATTGCGAAGGCAATCGCCATCACTGGTTTCATCTTGGGTTGCGCAACGCTGAACACGGGAGCCAAATACTGTAGGTCTTCCCCATCCCCCATCCCCCCTCCCACATCAACAACTCAGCTCTCACACAACCACAGTCGCCATGGTCGTCTTCTCCATCGGGACCTACGCAGTAAACAGCATCATTCTCGGCTGGGTCTCCGCCACATGCTCCCAAACCAAAGAAAAGAAAGCCTGCTCTCTGGCGATTGTCAACTGCCTCGCCGTCGCTTCTTTCATCTGGACGCCGTACATGTGGCCCAAGTCGGACGAGCCGCGCTATGTTATGGCTATGTCGTCGAGCGCGGGGTTGAGCGTTGCTACCGCGGCGGGGGCTTGGGCGATGCGGGTTTGGTTGATGAGGGAGAACAAGAAGATCCGGCAGACTGAGGATGAAACGATTTTGAGGTATGCTTACTAGGTTTCAGGGTGCGGGTGGTGAATTCCGGGAACTCTTGTCTTGTCAAGAGGTTCTTCCTAAAACGAGCTAGAGCTGCAAGGTGGCGATTAGCTATTCAGACAACGGGCGAATTGAAGTTTACCTGCTTCAACGTATCTTCCTTCCGACATGTTTGAGTGGTAAGTGAGATCTAGGAGTTGAGTCCGCACGTCCGGAACTGTCTCGGGATGATCATGCCTTTTTGATCTTCTTTTGGAACGTCACGGTGAGCAAAGCACTCCGGCTGCGCTGTGCAGCACAGCGAGCTCTGCGTTCTTGGTCTTACTTGCCGTTTATCATCTAGTGCTCGGTAGTCGTGATAAGGTTGAACGCATCATGTATGACTTTCGAACATATCCTAATCCTAGATACAAAACGATTTGATGTTACGAGTCCACCTACCCTCCATTTCCTTATCATAGACATCTATCGTCTCTAGCCCTTGACCGACGCAATCCAACGAGTCATTTATGCCTTTCGACCCGAACGACCCAGATCCCTACCACACCGCACCGCCCGCCCCGGAGACTTACCCAAAAGATGCCCTGCGAAACAATGCGAAAGGCAATGATCTCGACAAAGAAGCCCTCGAGCGTTTCAAAGTAAGAGAAATCTGCGAGGGCTGGGGCAGTTACCGCGACGCAGCAGAGTAAGTCAGAGACACCCCTCCACTCACGAACCCACGATACGAACTGTGATGCCATTGCCATCAGACACCGCCACTGACCATTATCACAGATGGGTGAACTACCGCTCCATGTTCTTCGACGATGCCTACATCGCCACCTCCTGGCACCAAGGCAACATCGACGACTTCATCCAAGCGAGCAAAGACGGTTTCGCGAAAGGTTCGCAGTTCATGTACATCCTGCACCGCATTATCGGCTCCTCCGTCGAGACCAACCCCCGGATGATGCGCGCAGTCTGCAAACAGAAAATCACCATCACCTGCCGCTTCACGTTCGATGGCGCAGAGATGGACAACGAAGCGGACTGCCGATTCTTCTTCCTTCTAGAGAAGAGGGAGGGGAGGTGAGGTGTGGTATTTTACACGTTGCTTTTTGACAAGGATAAGTTTGTTCCTGTTAATCCGGGCAAGACGTTTGATTTGCCGGAGGAGGAGATTTGCAAGTATCCGACGGGGTATAGGTATTTGGCTTGGGCGGAGGTGAGGAATGGGACGCCGCCGAAGATGAATGTGAATGCGCATGGGCCGGAGAAGGGTGTGCTGTATGGGAAGTGTAAGGATTGGCTGGAGGGGAGAGATGTGAGGCCGGATCTTACGGGGGAGGATAATCCTGACTGGGTCGCGTAAGGCGTGAGATGAAATGGTTGGGGCTTTTGTTGCGGAATCGCGAATGCTACAGCAATTCTGAAGCAAGCACAATCATTTGTCGACTGGGCGAGATCCGACACAGTACGGTACGCTGCATACTTCTGATTGGCCTGGACAATAGCAGTCGGTGTATCATGTTGGGAGAACAACCGCACATGCCATTTTTGAGCGAACAGCTTACCGTGCCAAAGAGGAAACCGCTGCAACAACTCTAGCCCATCCTGTCCATGCAAAACCTTATTCTTTTCCCCTCGTTCGTGGTATCATGCCTTTCTCATGCAAACAGTCTTTTTGCGCCATTAGGTGTTGCGGGTAGACTTCATGACCTGCTTCAAAGTCTTCTCCACAGCGTCCCAGTCATCAGTCTCTGTGGCAAAGGTCAGTAAAAGTTCTAAGGTGTAAGAGAGGAAATTCCGTTGTGGCAACGTACCAAGTTTTGAGATCTCGATGTTGAAGTGCTTGCAGATGTCCGTGAGCAAGTTGTAGCTCTTGCGGTCGTGAACGAAGGTGAGAGCGGCGCCAGTGCGACCGAAGCGACCAGTGCGACCAATACGGTGGAGGTAAGTCTCATAGTCTGCTCCACCACTGGGCAGGTCGGGAACGTCGTAGTTAATAACCATGGTGACGGTCTGGACATCAATACCGCGGGCAAGAACGTTAGTAGTGATGAGCACCTTTGCTTCGCCGGTGCGGAACTTGTGGAAGACATTATCTCTCTCAGTTCCGTCCAGGGCTCCAGAAAGGGCGGCAACTTTGTGGCCGTCGGCGGTCATGCGGCGCTCGATCTCGGTGGCTGTGTCACGGCGCTTGACGAAGATGATGGAGGAGGCGATGGTCATCAGACTGTAGAACTTCAACAATGCGGCATACTTCGCCTCATCGGAATCGCAATCAAGATACTGGAAAAGCAGTCAGTAAGTGGGGCAGATTAGTTACCGCGTGGGATATAGAACGAACCATCTGCTTGATACCCTTGACGGTGAGCTTCTCGACCTCAAGGGTGATCTGGTTGCTCTTGGGCGCGAAAAGGTTGGCGAAATCCAGGACCTCCTGGGGGAAGGTGGCTGAGAAAAGAACGACTTGAGTGGTCTTCGGCATCTGCTGCTTGACACGCTTGCACTGGTCACCCATGCCCTGCAGGTCTTGGAATAAAGTTAGCTTCAAGTCTTGACAGTCCGGTGGTTAGCGTGCTTACCCAGCATGTTGTCTGCCTCGTCAAGAGTGAGGACCTTAATGTTGCGGGTGTCGAGCTGACGGCGCTTGATCATGTCGAAGACAGTACCAGGGGTGCCGACAACAATCTGGCCGGTGATTTGCTGGCCTCTGTTTGCTGGGTTGGGAATGGCCTCGCCGATCTTGAGACCCTTTTCCTCGAGGAAGACGCCGAGCATTTGGCAGTTGGAGGCGATCTGACGGGCAAGCTCACGAGTAGGAGCGAGGACGAGACACTGAGGCTGCTGGTTGGTGAGGTCGATGCGAGAAAGCATGTTGAGGGTGAAGGCGGCGGTCTTTCCGGTTCCGGACTGAGACTGGCCGATGAAGTTTTGTGGCGGGTTCTTCATGAGAAGAGGAAGGGCGCGCTCTTGAATCTTTGAGGGCTTGTGGAAGTTGTTGACAGACAGGGCGCGAAGCAGCTCTTCGGAAAGCTGGAGATCCTTGAAGCTCTGGATGGAGAAGAGAGGGTCGTTGGGGTCAGCCTGGAGATCGGCCAATGTGACCTTGACGTCGAAGGCTGGCTCGTCGAGGCCGCTGCCGTTCAAGAAGGCGTTGGCGCCATCCTTCTGAGCCTCTTCGACTGAAGTGGCGTCCTTGTTCTTGGTGGCTTCGGTGTTTACGCTCTCCTCAACGTCGTCAGCCCAGCTGGTTTTGCCGTCCTCGGCCTTTTTGTCTGGGAAAGTGAGACGCTCCTCGAAGCTCTTGGCGATGCCCGAGGCGTCGGCGGGCGTCTTTGATTCGGCCATGTTTTGTTATGTATGTGGTGTTGCTGTGAGGGCGAATGACGCTGCGGGACTGAATTGATATTGAAGCGCCCTGGCGGGCGGTCGCTCTTTCCTCGCGGGGCAATTTCGCTGGCTAGTCCTGATTGGGCAGGATCAATGCGCTGTACCTGCGTTTACGTCACGTGAAGGTAGCCCAGTGAAGTGTATCCTGTTCGTCGTGGTCTGGAATCGCGTAACGACAGATTCAGGTCTGCGGTTGCAGGTGAGAAGTCTTTCGAAATGCACTCATATTTCCAGCAGCCGTGGAGTGAGTGTTGTGAAGTTTGCGTACGATCACAATCTCACTTCCCCATTCTCACATCGCATCCCGCTTTGCCGAAGTCTGCATGCAAGATGCAACAAACGATGTATTTCGATGGCGGAGTGTTGACCAGATATCACTGAAGTGGACTACAACGGCGTCTGTCGATCTACGCAATCAAACGATAAGATGTTGTCCATAGTCAAAACTACGAACATCATGGGTGGTGACAGGGTGGTGTCAAATAAGACCGTCCCCTGTGCCTTTCAAGTGGTATCTGATTCGCAACACATTGACGTCCAGGTCCATCAAGAGCGGACTCCTATACTCTCACGCGTGTTCAGAATCGTCGAGCTGGGTGCTGGTGCCTCGTGACATTGCTGGTGTGTTGGTTACGGAACGGCGTGCCACTTCTCCGACAACCAAGCCAACCATTCTAGTCACCCTATGTTTCTCATTGCCGCCTTGGATACTCGTGTCGACAATTTTAAAGAAGAGGTGATCATACTCAAGAGGAGCCTGTTCCGGGTAGCTTGTACATCAAACACGTCTAAGTTTAGTGAGCGTTGCAATTTAGATGCACACGTGGCGGGATATTCGTCTTCAGCTTCTTCAGCTTCTTCAGCTTCTAGACTGTCCGCCGAGAAACGGTTGCTTGGTCCAAGTTGGTGCCCGCCCGCGGTCGGCATCTGCACATGCAAAGTGGATGCGTGGAGGCTGTCCAACCCCACACGCAAGCGAGCATGGCCTAAGAGTGACCAAGTACTCGCTCGCCCGGACAACCACGACATCGTTGCTTGCAGTAGTAGCCACCTCCCACTCTGCATGTCTCTGACGCTGTAGCCCATGCACACTGAACCCACTGTCCCGCACCCATTTCTCCGCCTACTCAACGTCCAGCTCTGCACCCGCCGCTGTCAATGCTGCTAGAGCCGAACACCGCACACCATGGCCGCTGAGATCAGTGTCGCATTCGGCGCCGAGCTGAAGGACGGCTTCAAGCAGGCCAACGCGTGGGTCACCGGCGGCATCCAATGGCTCGACGAGATCCAGCAGTTCTACCGCGAGCGCAGCGCCATCGAGCGCGAGTACAGCCAGAAGCTCGCAACCCTGGCGAAGAAGTACTTCGAGAAGAAGGCCCGCAAGAGCAGCAGCCTGAGCGTGGGAGAGAACCCGACCGTCACCCCGGGCTCGCTGGAGAGCGCTTCCATGACCACTTGGACCGTACAACTCACGACTCTGGAGTCGCGCGCCGCGGAACACGAGCAATTCGGCAACCAGATTATCACGAGCGTCGCCGAGCCGCTCAAGAACCTCACCATTCGATACGAAGATCTACGGAAGCAACATGCCGAATATGCGGCCAAGCTTGAGAAAGAGAGGGACGGAACATATGCCGATCTAAGGAAGACAAAAGCAAAATACGACGGCGTGTGTCAGGAAGTCGAGCACAAGCGGAAGAAGATAGAGAGTTCCTTCGACCATGGCAAGACCAAGGCGCATTCGGCGTACCAACAGCAGCTGAGCGATATGCGGAATACAAAGGTAATGCAGGCGAGAATGTAGCAGCCGCGCAATGCTGACAGAGGCAGAACACCTACTTGATTGCGATCAATGTTACGAACAAGCAAAAAGAAAGGTACTACCATGAGTATGTGCCCGAACTTCTCGACGTAAGATTATTATGTTTCTCTCATAGTTCCTGGAACGTCAAGCTGACACCTCCCAAGTCTCTCCAAGCGCTGGCCGAGTCTCGAGTGACCACGCTGAACAACATCTGGAGCACCGCCGCCAAACTGGAAAACCAAACTTTGACACGATCATTACAACTGATACAGCATCTGGAAGGAGAAATTCCTCGGAACAATCCCGTGTTGGACAGCATGATGTTCGTTCGCCACAATGCCGCCCAATGGCAGGACCCTCCCGACTTCGCTTTCGAGCCATCTCCGGTCTGGCTCGACGACGACTCTATGGCATCCGACCAGCAGAGCAAAACGTTCCTCATGAACCTGCTGTCGAAGAGCAAGAGCGCTGTGGGACCATTGACAAAAGAGAGCGAGAACAAAAGGCGAGAATTGGAGACTGTCAAGCGTGTGCGCCAACAGGTCCGCGAAGGCAAAGACAAGCGCGATGAGGTAGAGGTTGTGCGCGCAATGTTCCATTACTCGGAAGCGCTTCACGAAGCTGAGCAACGACGTGTGACTGCTGAGGTGGAGATTTCAACAATCACTTCTGCTATGGGCGACATCAGCGTAGGTATGCGGAACCACGCTTTCGAGAACAAGACCTTCAAGATTCCGACTAATTGCGATCTTTGCGCCGACCGCATATGGGGTCTCAGCGCCAAGGGTCTGAGCTGTAAGGACTGCGGGTACACATGTCACGTCAAGTGCGAGCTCAAGGTTCCCGCCGACTGTCCTGGTGAACTGGACAAGGAGGCGCGCAAAGCGATCAAGGCAGAGCGACAGAATAACGCCCAAGCTGCAGCGGCAAGCCCGGCTCCAACATCGAATGGCAACGGCACGGACATGGCCAGCAGTAGGGGAAGCATAAGCAGCGGTCGCGGAGGCATGCCCAGTCTTCAAAGAAGCGATACTATCGGCTCGATGAACACTCTGTCCTCCGGCTATGCAGCTAGCGCCAACCGCAGCATGTCCGGCGCGACCATGCGCTCACCTGGTGAAGATACGGCACCCCCCAGCACTACTCATCGCATGGTCGCGCCACCGCCCATGTCATACATCAACGCAGGCAATTCAGACGGCGGCGAACAGAGAGGCAAAATGCTTTACGCCTATCAGGCGACAGGCGATGGCGAGATCTCTATATCGGACGGCCAAGAGTTCACCGTGGTTGATCCAGATGGTAAGAAAATCTTCCCTTTCCACCTCCCTTTCAACATCCCCAAGAAAGAAATCACTAACAAACCTTCCCAGACGGCTCCGGCTGGGTGAAAATCAAACCCTCCAACTCCCCCACCGCAGGCCTCGTTCCCGCCTCCTACACCGAACTCTCTCCCGCAGGCAACTCTTCCCCCTCCGCCCGCCCCGTCTCAAACGCCGCCTCAGTCTCCACCACTTCTCTAGCAGGTAGCATCAACTCCTCCGCACCCTCTATCGGAGGCCGCAAGCAAGGTCCCGCCGTCGCTCCCCGCCGCGGCGGCGCGAAGAAGCCTACTCTTCGACACGTTGAAGCACTGTACACGTACGGTCCGGCCGGTGAAGGAGAGACGAGTATGACTGAGGGCGAGAAGATGGTGTTGATTGCGCCGGATCAGGGCGATGGGTGGTGTGAGGTTGAGAGCAAGGGTGGGAGGGGCGTTGTTCCTGCTGGGTGGGTGAAGGAGGTCTAGGGAGTGTGTTTGGGGAGGGTGCATGTATGTATGGTGGCATATGCATCATGATGCATTTCTTGTTTGTTCATTTCTCATCAGGGCATAGTTTTAGCGTGCCGATTTTCTCGAAGCAATGCGGTGGCGAGGCTGTGTTTGGCATAGCGAATTCGCGGCTTGTAGCGGAGGAGGTTGTATGGATTGTGCACATTGCGTTCGTAGCTTTGCATGCATATGAGTCTTTCGACACTGTCGCATCTTTTGAATACACACTCAGATATACTCGTTGCTTCCAATCTTGTTCTCTAATGCATAGCACCTTGGCTGTCAGATGAACGGACCAAAATCTCAAGACCCGCTCACAATCAATCGTATTTGTACTATGGTGGTCGTGCTCACATTTCTTTTTGGTCCGTTCTACACTGACACTGCTTTAATCACTTAGGGTCTATACTGTAATGTCTTCTGAGTAGGCTTCACGTGATACTCTACATCCGGTCGTACCTTGCGGCTTATGTGCACCTTCTCTATGCTTGGCTTGCAGGTCGATTTGCTCGGGTCTGAGGCTTGTTTGTCACACCACAGCCTTGCGATCTACATCAAGGAGTGCATAGATGTGAACACGTCCCTCTTGACAACACGATGGCGTCGGGGATGTTCTATGTTGCATAGTGAAATCTCAACCTTTTCTTCTTGGCCCAGGCCGGAGGTCTTGTTGGAAGCGATCAAGAAGGATCAGGCTGATATGCGTACGGGATAATCAGGCTGTACGATTCGGTGTTACACGACTAGACACCATACATCACCACGTGCAGTATTGTGGTCTGAGATGGGATAAGGAGTCAGCCAATGACCTACGCCGAGTAGATAGGCTGAGCTCCTCATGGCAATGTGAACGACTTTCCGTTCACACCTGGCCCGACATACATCCCATCACTACTTTTTTTTTACCTCTCCGCTGATTTCTCAGCCGACCTTCATCTACATGGCAAGCTCTCCGTCCACGTGTTACTTCCCAAACGGGGACATAGCATACAACTACAGCCCGTGCAACGAATCGGCACCGGACAGCTGGTGCTGTACCACGACCGACTTCTGCCTCAACAACGGGCACTGCATACAAGAGACGAACAACTACCCCAACCGGATATCAAGAGGGAGCTGCACCGATAGATCATGGAACAGCAAAGCGTGTCCATTCGAGTGCGCCGATGGTGTGTGTGAACAGCACTACCAAATCCCTCGTCGCACTGAAGGTTCGAAGCTAACGATTGTGACATTGTAGTAAAGACATACGAAGACCTCACCCTCCTCCTCGCATACGAGTCCGAGCAACCAGACAGTCCCTTCTGCTGCAACAAGCCTTACAACACCGAGACGCAGGCTTGCGAAGTGTCGTCGCGAGGCTCTTTCCAGCCGTTCCAGCTGCCGATCGGGCGGATCGTCTACAACAGGACCGACGGTTCGGCGATGATGAATGGGACTTTGCCTTCTAGTTTGGTCCAGCAGAACGCGTGTGAAGTGCAGACGGCCAGCAGCACCCAGAACCAAACAATCCAGACTCTTGAACCAACGACTTGCCCGCAAGGCACTGCGCAAGCAGAGTCTGCGAGTGTAACAGCCGTTGTGGCTGGTATAGCGGCGCCACTGGGCGTTCTGCTGCTGGCTAGTCTTGCGGCGGTGGCTTTACTATTCCGCCAGAACCGTTCGCTCAAGAGAGCGGCGCAGCATACGCCGCTGGCTCATAGTTTGCCTGTAGCGCAGGCAGGCAACGATGGCTGGCAAGGCGCGCACATGGGTTGCTCTGCGAAAGAGATGTCGAGTGAGGGTGCTGCAATCGAGTCTGGAGGGCGACCGGCCGCTCAGGAGCTTCCTGCGAGAGGTTTGGGAGATTGAGCTTGTAGCTGCGGATATTCTTCTTGACTAGTATCGAGAAAATTGTTGTCGGAGTTGTGTTCCCTAGACAAACGAACTTGGAGCTCTCTCTCTCTCTCTCTCTGTCTGTCCCAGCCTGCTCTTTGGAGCAGTGTTTAAGTAATCGACAACCTAATATCAGACATCGTATACCGGCCCGAGTCGGTTCCAACCATCAAATGTCGTGTATTCCAGCTTCTCCAAATCAATGTTTTTGAACAGCCGAGCCTACAATCGATAAGCCATGTCAGCGCAAGACGCAACTTGATGCAAGAATCGCGCCTTCTGCACAGCTGTGATTCGCAAGAGGACACTGTGTCATGAATACCACTCACGTTGATCGCCAAAAACGGCCGTTGACTCTCAGTGTCTGAATCTGCAAAATCGATCATAACATTGCTGCTACACTCCCCACAGAACAAATGCGGCTTGCGCTTCTGCCCGAAGAAGTATTTCTTCAGCTTCGATTCGGAGTCGCCCAAGAATTCAACGTCGCCCCGTTTTGGGTAGAGGAGCAAGTAGCCTGGGAGGGGATATCGCTGTGTCAGTATGCGAGGCTAGGTATGGGCGATGTTTCTTAGGCGCGGAGTGCGAGACTCCTGAGCTCACGCGTTTTCTGCTTACCGTATTTTGTGCAGATCGAGCAATTGCATCGGTTCACTTTGGATGTGCCCTCCGGCGCCAGAGCATCTTCGAGTGTTACTTTGTAGCGGATGACGCCACAGTGGCAATTTGCCTCGTATGTTGTAGGTTTCATGTCGGGTCTTTGGCTGGTGCTTGAGTGTTCGTGTGGTGGCAACACGTCTGGCAGAAACGCGATCAGTGGCTGACAATGGAAAAGCGCAATTATAGGCGCTCCGCATTTGCCTGTTGTATCACGCCATTACTACTTCGGCAGGCGTATCTCTTATCTCTCAGTTGTTAGGAGATGAGCTTTGACCTATAATATCGGAGAGCAGGTTCGCACCTCGGCAAGGATTACCAAAATGTATAAGTACAGTAATACGAGGTGTTTCAGCTGCGGACAAACCACAAAGTATCTCTGTTTTTTCACAGGCGTAGGTCCTTGAATCAGCGAGCAACATGGAGGTCATCCTGCGAGCAATTGATACCCAAGAAAATTGAAGAATCGCCATTTCCTCAAGCATTATACCTACGTTGTTGCGTGAGAGCATTCGTGTTCTACTCAACCATGTCTAGACTAATGCATCCTCGCGTACCTTACATATAGTCTAGGCAGCGAAGTTTGGGAAATCTCCGCACGAGTTTGTATGTGACATTGCCCGAGAATGCAAACTTCTTGACGTCAAATTCGTATGATGCCAAACTGCGCTTTTCAGCCAAATCCGCGCTTTCTTTCATCGCATCGCATCTCATCGCATCGTTGTATCGCAAGACTCGTGATACCCGCAGAAAGAACGCAAAACACTAATTAGAAGCGGGTGCTGGATTTACCGGAGGTAGCGTCGGGTCTAGATCAGCGCGGTGATACCGCTTCTCCCGCTTTGCGGCTTTGGGGCTTTGGGGCTTTGTGGCTGCAGCTGGTGGGTGTATCATGTCAGCTGGCAACAAGCCACCCAGTCCAGCAGCAGCGGAATAGAGACACAGCCTGACGATAAGACACTGACACTCACGATGTGTTCACATACAAGCAGACACTCCCAGCATCTGTTGTCCTGCTTCAAGCCCGCGCATTGAGCATTCAGGATTTGATAGTTGCTCTGCCTCTGCATGTGCTAGGGCCATAGCAGCTGTGCCTGCACCATTGCAGGATCCCTCCCTCCCTCGCTCTGTATTCCCGCCTCTCGCGTCCTCCTGGAGGCGAGCCAGCAAGCCTAAGCATGCACAGCCAGCTCTATGTATGCAGCGCTAGCGTGATACACAGCACGTGAATGGTTTAGCTGTTTCCATTCTCAGCAGAGGCGTTACACGGCGTAGGTCTCGGTCGACGTCAATCTGAGGTAGATGGCGTTCAGTGTGTTCAACCACCTATCAATCAGCTCATGAGCTATGGTGTCGTGAAGGCTGTACACGCGGGAGTGCAACGGCGTCGTGCTTGGCAGCCTTGCCGACGACAGAGCGATCGTAAATAATAAGCACATGTACAAGGCTGACCGCAAGTATTCGCTCCCCTGAGCTGTTCCCGATATCAAGCGCTATCACCGTTGCCATCTTTGAGACTGCAATGCCTAGTCAAGAACAGCGCGTCGGTGAACTTGAAAGCAGGAGAAGTCAAGCACATGGTGGAACCATACCTGATATCCCGCTAATCGCGCTATCGAGACAAGCCGACCGACCTCATCCTCTGCTCGGTAGGCCAATTCGCAAACCACTCCATCCTACGCCTGAGCACGCAGGCCAGGGTGACTCTGCTGAGCAGCACAATGTCGGCTCCCGCAACTTCGCATCGCGTTTGACAGAGCAAGATACCTTCAACGACAGTGCAACTGGCCCACGCAGTCACACTGAGCTTGTGCCTGCTCCTGGAGAAGGTGTCAGCCCTGTCGCTGATCATGCTGGCTCGATAGGTCGCACGGAACACGAGTGTAGGGCACCTAGAGCAGAAAATGAGCTCCAAAGAGGTGCTCCCATTGGCAACGAAGTACCTCGAAGATCGTTGCCCTTGGACGACCCGCACAGCGATGATGAGTCTGCAGCAGCGCTCGAAGAGGAAGATCGACGACCTGCCGCCCGGACATATTGGTCCTCAATATGGCTGCTTAAGCCGACATTGGGAGCCTTTGCAGCCCTTTTCGCCGCGCTCGCGGGCTCGCTAGGCGTATTGTGGGCTAGCAATACAGCCCAGAACGGTTTCGCAACCACTCTGTCTTCGAACCACTACACTTGGACTTACGGACCAACCGCAATCCTAACCTTGGTCGTGAGTCTGTGGAGACAGGTTGACTACTACTGCAAAGCTGTGCAACCTTGGCAAGAGCTACACCGAGGGCCGGTGGACGCGGACCGCAGCGTTCTCCTTGACTACATCGGACCGATGAATATCATGTCATTTCCGAAAGCTGTACGAAATCGACATCTTCCCGTGGTCGCCTCGATCCTAGGCTTTGCACTTCTCAAATTGGGCATTCTTGTCTCCACTGGTCTGCTGGTCCTGAACCCTACTTTGGAGCCAAGGACAATACCTGTGACGCTCAACAATGCTTTCGACAGTGAGATATGCATACCGAGGTCGCAAGGCAATCTCCAGTGGTCCAAAGAGCCAAGAGGATATTTGCCGACGTATGACGATCCGGCCCTGTCTCCGATATATGCATTCTTTAGCGCAGGCGATGATCAGGCACAAGCACCAGCGAACATCCAGGACAATGTTGTCTTCCAGTCCTACGACGTCCATGACAAGACGTTGTCCGTGCGCAGCACGACCGCTGATGTCGACGTCGTTCGCCCTGCACTGGCCTGCGAGGTCGCTGATGTCAAAACGCTAGATGCGAGCTACACCATGAGCGTGAACACTCCTTTCATGCAATTGACGACTGACACATGCGTTGTTGGGGGCGACACCAGTGCCGGCGGCGATCACATATTCTTCTTGCTACCGCAGGGCACCGCTGACACCGGGTGGGCTGTTCACGGGGACGTCCTGCGAGTGCTATGCGACAGATCTGTCAATACCACTGGAGCTGAGGTGCTGAACTCCCAAACTCACTTGGACATTCGCTACGCTTTCATAGTATTCAACGGGTCGGTTTCGTCTGCTCCCGAGACATTTAGCGACACATTCATCGACGCTCCTGAGACGTTCGCTAGCTTGAACCAGGATGCGTCTTTTCAGCAAGTGACTGCTGCTATCTGCAAGCTGGAGTACGGCACTGGGAAGGTGACAATGCTGCAGGACCACGAAAATACATCGGTGGATCTAGAGAATGCCACCTTCGAAGGCCATTGGCAGGCCTTCACTGATCTGATGCTTCAGGAGATCGTGATGTCGATCGTGACCCAATCAAACCCTGACGGCGTCGTCGGAGACGACCGTCTTCTCCGCAGCCTGCCAGAGTACAAGCGGCCTTTGACCACTCAGCTACCGGAAAATGCTACCATCGAACGCTTGCTGAACCCTGAGATTTTAGTAGAGGCCGCTAGTAACCTATTCAGTGGCGTTGCCGCGAGATATTTGCAGCAGTACTGTCTCATGCCGACTCAAGCGACCATCTCGGCCCAGGCCCAGCTGATGGAGGATCGGCTCCACGTATCGCCTGTGTCTATTTACATCATGATGGCCTGCTTTGCTCTTCTAGTAGGATGCGCCATCTCGCTGATCTGGACTTCTCGGCAGAGACTCGTGCCACGAGATCCTAGCAGATTATCGACCTTGGCCACGATACTTGCTCGCACACTTCCTATGCAGGATGTCCTTCAATACAGTGGTGATCTCCGCACTAGTCAAATCACTGAGCAATTACGTAGCTACGAGTTCATAAGCTCTACCGGGACGGACTTCAAGTTGGACGTCGCGAAGGCAACTAGCTCTCCTAAGGTTACGACAACGAAAGAAAAGCCTTTGAAGATCAAGCAAGGCCCCTGGAACCCACTCTCTGCAAGATATTATATGGTCGCTATCACTCTGCTGGCTCCTGTCCTAACTCTCGCAGAAATCGAATTGCTGTATCAAATTTCGCAACGAACCGACGGCATTGCTGATGTCACTGGCTCTGAAACTCAAGCGACATATCTCTCACAGTACATCACGGCTGCAGTCATGCTAGCTGTGGCAACTGCATTCAACTCGCTAGACTTCACGATAGCATCCTTCGCTCCCTACAATCTAATGTGGCAGAGCAACCTCAGCCGTGAGCGTAGCTTGGAAGTCCACATCCTCGGTCGGTTGCCTCCTGTAGCTCTTTGGACTTCGCTCCGGAATCAGCATTACAGCTCAGCGCTCTCGAATCTCTGCACCATTATCGGTAGCGTGCTCACCATTGTATCCTCAGGCTTGTGGGTCATTGATCGCTACGCTGTCACAAAGCAGCCTGTCCAGGCGTCTCTGACATCCACTTGGGATACTCGTTGGCAGAACAGCTCCTGGATAGGTGACGGCGGGGCAGCTGCACTGATGGGAAGCATCGACCTGGGTGGCGCCACAATGCCCTCGTCCATCTGGAATGATCACGTTATGCCAGGTGTGGCTGGCGTACAAATGCTCAAAGCAGGCGACCCTCAGAGCTCAGCAATGAACAACTACACTCTAGAGCAGGCCTCTCTGCGTCCGGTCTTGAGTTGCGAGATTGTCGAGGACAAGTACATCGACATCGAGACTTTCAAGTGGGCGTACAGCGGACCTAAGAACGAAACGCTTCACTTCGAGCCAAACTTCTATCCCACTTATGACTCCGTCACAGCACGGCCGGAACTGAGCTCAACTTGCCAACGTGCAGGACCGGCGGGGAACTTGAGTTACTATACTTACGGCGCTTCGACACAATACGCATTCGGGCAACTCGCCCCGTGGTCTATCGCTGGGGGCCTCAGTGGTGGGGAGCCCGGCTCCACCATGTCTGAAGGCACAGCCGACACGGGCGTGGTCTATGGGGGAGGGGGCTCCACCGTGCCCGAGGACACAGACAACACAGACAACACAGAAAGCACAAGTAACACAGCCAACACAAACGACACGCGCGCGGGCATTGGGGGCTGCGGGAGCAGCGATCCAACTTGCTGCCGCTCCCGCGGTCTTTGTCCCCGGGACTCTACCGCGCCCGAAGACACAGACACGGGCACAAGGAAAGACACCAGCTGGGTGGGACATTTCTTCGATCTGCACCTTGGTCCTTGGACATCTTCGGTGAACGGCATGGACTCGGAGGCTGCAATTGCATGGCATGACCGTGCGACCTGGGGTATCAACGTGCTCTCTGCCCTCGACGTTCCTGCGGACTTCGGAGAGTGGGACTTCAATCGAGGGTCACAACAAGACAATCCAGCTGGATGCCCATCCATTGGCGTCATTTTTGCCCGCATGACGCGCAACGTGACCACGCTCGATGACGTGACTGTTCTTCTTTGCTCACAGCAGATCGAGGAAGTCGGCCTGCGAGTCACATATGACAGCAGCAGTGCCATTTTCCCAATCCTGAACACAGACATCGCACCCGTGCCGATCGAAGGTGCTTCCCGCTTCTTGACCAACGGCACTGAGGGCGTAGACACCTTCCCATACCGCCCACAGACATACACCGATCCCTCCTCGCAAGGCGGTGGCGACGTCGGTCGTCTTCCCTCCTTCTCGCAGCCGAGTAATGCACATGTGCTCGACGATCTCGACGGCCTCTTCCGCCACATCGTCTATCGGCCCAACGGGACCGCTTTGGAAGATATGTTGGGTAAAGCGAACCAGAGCAGACTGATCGAAAGCGTTCAACAGGCTTACTCACGGTACATGAGCCTTGTGATCGACAAGCAATTCCGCCGTAATTTGACCGCAGAAGAAGGCTTCACGCATGTCATCAACGGAACAGTGCAACTCCAGGTCTCTCGACTCAAGATGACGTACGGTTCGAAACTCGCACTTGAGATTATGCTTGGGGTCATGACGCTTCTTGGAGCGATAGCGTTTGTGCTCGCAGACTTGCGAGGCACTCTTCCGAGGAAGCCGACATCGATCGCGAGTGCGATGGGTTTCTTTGCTGGTTCGGACTTGTGCACTGGGTCGAACCCATTGCTTTCGACAGGGCCGCGATGGCCGAGTGAGAAGGAGCTCGATGAGGCGCTTGATGGATGGCTTTTTGCGTTAGGCTGGTGGTCCAAGTCCGTGGAAGCTCAGTCGTCCGGCAACGAGTCAGACAACGATGGCAATGAGAACGCTGAAGCGGCGCGCCTTTCGCAGGAGAGTCGTGGGAAGAGATTTGGCATCGATGTAGGAGTGCTAGAGCAGCTTAGATTGCGGAAGAGGCGAAACTGGTGGAATATTAAGAAGATATTATAGATAGGGGTAGTAACTACTTAAGAATTGCATACTATAAAATTTGAAGTCGAGTCTGCTATATATATTATAAGGTAACCTTATAGGTATAGCGTAGTAGCGTAGTATAGAATAGCCTAAGCTACTAAATATAGGGAATCTAGGGAAGCTTTTATATAAGGCTTTTATCTTACTTTTAAATCTCTTAAACTCTTTATAGCTAGTAGTATTAATAAATATACTCTTATTCTTCTAATATTACTAGCTACTATCTAATCCTTTAGATAATAAGGATCCTATAGTATAAGTATATACTAGAAAGAATTAAAACTTAGTACTAGAATAATTAAGTATAGTTTTATATTACTATTTATTAAGTATTAGTAAATACTATATAATAGTATTATAAATAATACTTCTAACTAATAAATATATATACTATTCTTAGTTATTACTTAACTAATTAGCTATTAATACTACTATATTTAAATTATATAAGAAAGTAATAAATAGATAATATAAATAGTATATCTTAATAATAATATCTAGGGTTAGGGTTAGGAGGGTTAGGGTTAGGAGTTCATTGACTGAGTTCTAAGGCTAGTCTACCTTTACACCTGATCCGATACGTGACAAAATTGCAACCCTTGTTTTCACGAAGGTGTCTTCCAGAGGGGGGGCATTCCGGTGTCAACGCTCCTCT
>Ga0265797_10005711_pt1 | contig 18000 bp, 20 predicted proteins | sample P2T30metagenome_FD_192433 | JGI IMG/M metagenome (GOLD analysis project Ga0265797, IMG submission 192433) | Plant litter microbial communities from East Loma Ridge, Irvine, California - P2 T30 | ecosystem: Environmental > Terrestrial > Plant litter > Unclassified | place: USA: California...
GCCTTGCTCAGCTTTTTGGGTATTTCGAGTTGCTCGGAAGATTTCTCGTCGAAGCATGCATGGTTATCATAATCATTAGGCGTTACGAGGATGTGCCAGTGTTGCAAGGGTCGAAGTCGAATGATTTGAACGAAGTCGCTTTTCTCGAGGGGACTCGACAGCGGTGTACCGCCGAGTACCTGCGACAGAACATCCGGGTCTCAGCAAATCGGATGTGATTGAAGAAAGGTGCCAGCGGTCTATGCCGTCGCCTCCGGAATCTGGCTGCGACGTCCCTTCTCTGCCTCGAGGTTCTCGTAAAGAAGGTACAGGGCCTTCTCATTGGCGTTGGGACCGCCAGTGATGGTGAACATGCGCTCGCCGGTCTCATCATGGGGAGCCTTGGCAATGCTGATGCGGGCACCGGAGGACTTGCGGATCTCGCTAATCTTGCTGCCACCACGGCCAATAATGCATCCAACCATGTCCGCGGGAATGGAGATGTTCTGGGTCTGAATGTCCTCGCCTTCTTCAACAGTGGGCGATCCAAGACCGCTGGCACCGACATCCGGGCGGGCGTTGTAGGACGGAGGCGAGGAGGCAGTGAAATCGGCACCGTTGCCAGTGCGGTTGAAGCTGCGAGGAGCACCGTAACCAGATCCATTGGTTGCACCAACAGCGCCAGCACCCTGGGCGCGGACTGAGGGGCTGTAGAGAACAGTGCCGTAGCCGCGCTGCTCGTCGTCTACAAGGCACTTGCCAATCTCCCAGACAGCCTTCTGGACGCCATCAGGAGTACCCTGGACCTCGACAATGCGCTCTGTAGATTGAGGAAGCATCTCCTTCTGCGCGACCATGCGAACGCCGGAACCATCCTGGATTTGCTTGATCTTGGCACCCTGACGACCGATGATGGTGCCCATCTGGTTGTGCGAGATGAGGAGGCGGACGGCTGTGAGACAGTCAGTACGATTGCATTGGTTCAAGCATTGCGACCTCAAACTTACGGTGAGTGTTGGGGTTGGCGACGACACCACCCATGCCCATCTGGGGTGCGCCCTTGACGAGGCAGTCCGCGACAAGGCCGTAAGCATCAGCAATGGATGCGAGCGATCCAGTAACGGTGAGGACACGGTCGTGGACGCCGGGGACAACCTTGCTGACGCCAGCGCGAACACCAGTCTTGTCGCGAAGGTCGGCGACGTTCTGGCCGGCCTTGCCAATGATCACACCGGCCTCCTTGGAAGTGACGACCGCGCGGAGGGTGAGCTGAGCCTGGTTGTACTCCTCCTCGGTGCGAGGGTGCTCGGCGCCGTCGGTGTTGAGGGAGCCAAGCTGGTCGGCGATGTTATCGACACCGCCGTCAACGGGCGGCGACTGGACGTCCTCGGAAGACATGGCAGAAAGTCGGAGGGATGGGAGAGTTGTGGTGTGGAGGTAGGGCTAGTGAGTGAGGGTGGTCGAGGGTGGTGGTGGGTGTAGTGAGGGCGGTAAAGCTAAGCGATATCCAGTCAGTCACGGCGCGCGCGAAGCTGCTTGCTGCTGGGGAAGTGGGGCAGGGACCTACAGTAGCGGAGAATTGCGAGGCGCGCGGCGTAGAGACGGTGGAGGGGGAGGAACGCGGAGAGGAGAGTCGGCGAGAGGTGCGGTGGCGGAGGTTATGTCGAGGGCGGCAGAAGCATGGGAGGTGGAGGGCGGTGGTGAGGTGAAGGAGAGGGAGAGGGAGAGGGAGAGGTGGAGGGAAGAGAGGGAGGGAGGGCGAGCAAGAGAGGGACGCGAGCGTGTGCTGTGTGGAGTTGAGTTGCAGGGCAGCGACGCTGGTGCTGCTGCTGCTGCTGCTGGAGCCCTTGTTGCTGCTGCTGCTGCTCGAGGGATGCGCGCTGAAAAGAAGGTGCGCCGGGTGCGGGCCGAGAGAGCCCTTTCTCCATCCAGAAGATTGCCCCTCGCTTGCTTGCTTGCAGTGTACTGTGTATGCACATGTGTTCGAGTCGTTATTGACATCGATTATATGTATACATTTATCGTTCGCCACATTGTTGGTGGCGACAATACTTGTTATCAGAGCGGAAATTCGAGTGGTATCATACATTTTATCAAGTCATTTATCCGCAGTCATCAAAGACCCAGCAGCCACCCAGAAACCGACACCATGCCCTCCAGGCATCGTATTGTACCAAAAACCCCAGCACCCAACGCCATCGTAATCAATCATTAAATCGCCACATCCATTATCAACCGCGGTTATGCCCTTGATCATGCCCCTGCCCATGCCCTCCCATAGGCCCCATCCCGCCAGCTCCATGCCCATTCGCAAACATGCCGCCAACGCCCGTCTGTCCCAAATACCCATCCTGCTGCTCATTGAACATCGGTCCCGGCGTGAAACTTCCCATGCCCAAACCTTCCGCCCAATCCCACTCCAGCGTCATCGGCATCTGCCACAAGTCCTGCGGCACGAAAGGCTGCTGGAACGAGGCGCCGAAAGTGTTGCTGCCGCCTGGCGAGGCGTACGAGTTGGGCATGCCGAAGTCTGCAAGTGGTTCGTTCATGTTTGGCGCGTGGAAATTGTCTGGGAACGCGGTTTGTGTGAAATCGCCGGTTGGCGCGGTCGTGGTCACGCCGGGAGGTACCTGGCCCATTTGAGGCGGCGCGCTGTTGCTACTCGCCATGGGCATGGCGAAGGGCGCTGGGTTCCATTGTCCATGAGTCGTCTGAGGAGTCGCCTGTCGCATGGGTTGGTCTTGCAAGTGTTGTTGTCCTGGTCCCGAGTAGGTGCTTCCAGCCTGGCTACCGCTCCAGCTAGCCGGACTTGCAGCGGTGGCACTGCCTGGTTGCGACATGCTTGCGCGGAGTGAAGTTGTCTGCACCGGTCGACGGTACGCCGCTTGTGTCTCGACCTGGATTTGCTCAAGAGTCTTGCCTCGCTCGAGCTCAGCGGAAATTGCACCATCCCTGCGATCCTTCTCCCTCTCGCGTTCTGCTTGCTTTTTCTTCCCACGGCCTCGTACATCGCGTTCGGCTTTGTCGAGCACCACTTTGGCAATCCGCTCAAATTCGGCACAGACCGAGAGCATGCGACGGACCTGACTGTTAGACTCCTGCACGTCACGCTCGAGCATGGTCAGGAAGCTGACGACCGAGGACATGAGCTTGAGGTCACTCCGTGCGCGAACATCTTGTGGGTTTTGCAAGATGTTGGCAAAAAGAGTTACCAATGATGAGACAGGATAGTATAGTACGAGCCTAGATAAACAGTTAGCTGCGGTCAATTGGCTTTGATCACTGACAAGAGCTTACCAGACACAAGCATAGTCTCCCTGTGGTATATATCTGATAAGACCAATGCTTGTCCTCGCTGCATTGACGCACAAGGCAGCGCTCATAAACACTCTCGGGTTTAGTGGTCGGGCATTGAGTCCTTGGATAGCGTAGTCACTAAGCCTGCTACTCCAGTAGCCGTGATGTACGCTCATGCGGTGGATCGTCGTCAGACAATTGTAGTACGCAAAATGCAGCACAACAACATGCATAATCAGTGGGGTATTATTGCCCTTGATCTCGTGCTCCGGTCTGAAGTCAAGCGGGATGCTTTCCTTCCACTCTTCAAGAACTTGATCCAGGTCGCCGATCGTATTCAAAAGCTCGCCATCAGACTGCCTAGCAGCTTTGACACTGTACAGCTGCCTGTAGACGCGACTTTGTATTTGTGCGAAAATGCAGAGTTGGCGGAATAGATTCATAGTCTTCTTGCCATCTGGAGTTTCGTTGACCAGGGGTATACTGCCGACGTTGTCTGGTGGCTCTTCTGAAGGTAGCTCTACGTTCATGTCGTCATCGTCTTGTGCAGGCGGACGACCAGATCGCAGGCATATGTCCTTGTCCAGCATGTATGCGATCCAGAAGACTCGCTTGCGCTGCTCGTTCTCGACTTCGTTCAAATTGAAACCGGACCCTCGCTTATGTAGGCCAATTGAATGACTCAGGCGCGTTGCAGCAGCTACCAAGAAGAATGAAGGTTGCGGATTAGGTGTCCCCTGCAAGAACAGAGCCATGCCGAGAAGCGCTTGTATCGATAAGAGATCCGTATTCCGCATGGTCAGCTCGGTCATCACAGCCATAGCATTCTTGAGATATCCCCAAGCTTGATCGTCCTCTTCCGAATCCACAACGTTGCTCATGACACGCAATCTATGTGCAATAGCGAGGGCGACGTTGAGGGAAGCCCACCAGCCGCTGCCTTCGTAAGGATCCAGAGAGTAATGCTTCTCCACCAGATGCATGAAAGTCGGCTCGTGATATAGTGGAAACATGACGTTAAAGTTTTCAAAGAAGTCCTTGAGCAGGCTGTAGCATTCCTGTTTGCTCGGCAAAGCTTTGAAAACACGCCGACTGAACAAGTCATCGAAGACTTCTGGTTTCCAGTGGTCAAATTTGTGTCCGTCTTCAGCCGCGGAGGCGATCATGCGTTGGAAAGAGCTATCTCCTGTCTTGTTGTTCACCCATTGAATTCCCTTCGGACTGAAGATGGAGAAGCCAGAGGAACTGCCGATGTATCGAGTCTCGCCGGCGGTGTTGGTGATCAAACTGCACATCTGGTCTGCTAGTGCATCGACGTTCTTTTCCTTCTGTGGATCCTTGTTAGACGCATCTGGGGTCGATGCATTGCCGGTGTCGGGACTCGTCACAGGTTGGTTTTGGGGTGTGCTGTTGCTCGGGCTCGCAACAGCTCGACCTGTCACATTCATAGGAGAGGCTTGTGACTGTGGGCTGGTCACATTGCTCTTCGCATTGCTCATGCTGCGCTCCTGTAGCCTCTTCTCCAGCGTCCCAAGATCAGTCTTGCCGCCGTCATCCTCGGCCAGTAACCCACTCAGGCGCAACAGGCTCTCCATACGACCCAATCTGTTTTCCAGTCCCTCGATGTACTTGGCTCCTTTGGGCGGGGCACGCTTCTTCTCCACTTGCGTGAATATGCACTCTGTCTTGTAATTCTCGCAATGGCTGCACTTGGGCATCTTGCCGTCGCACTTGATCTTCTTCTTGCGACACATGTCACACGCCCGTGCGATGCGGCGCCGCTTCGAGTCGCGCATGCCGTCGCCATCGTCCGCAGCGCCGCCGTCGCCGTCGCCGTCGTCATAGCCGTAGTCGTCGTTCTGGTACCATTGCGTGGCCTGCGCGAAATCGGCGCGCATTTCTTGGGGCATCTGCGGCATACCGGCGCCGAACGTCGAGCTGGTGTTTTGCATCATGTTTGGTGGAAGGCCACCGCCCGGCTGGTGGTGGTTGTCCATCTAGCTGGCTTGATCAAGCTGGGTCAAGTTCGAATCGAAACTCTGTTTCGTTAGGCCTTCCGTCATCAACTGCTGCGGCGGCTGCGGATGCCGTTTCGACTACTGCGAGGTATGCGCGCAAATCATCCGCCAAGGCCAGAGTACGGTGGTGTTGGCGGTTTCAATGACATGTGAAGTCCGAATGGTATGGAGGCCGCGGGGAGCGTTAAGAGCCTTGAGGAGCAGCAGTAGTGTCATCCGGTCATGGAACGACTTCTCGCATTCGCACCGAAAACACCAGGGCCCAGCGCAAAAGAGCGATGCACGCCAGGACTTGGACCCTCCAATCGCGCCCTCATTCGCTGCGTCATCTTTGTCAGAAGAGCCAAGGAGGGCTTTCTCTCGATCTCGAACGGAGGGTCGGTGGCTCGGAGGCGCAGCGAACCCGTTCCGAGCCTATCACCGGCCCATGATCATCTAGACCTTGCCTGACTTTATACAGTGGAGAATGAATCCTTCTCTCGGCGAATCAATCACATTTAACTTCTACCAAGACATTGATTGAATGCTCAAGCTGGGCCGTCACCTGCTCTGAGCGTACGGACTTAGTACAGTGGTTGCCTTCGGACTTACCGTAGCATGTGAAGTGCGGACACGGCCGCGAGCCGATATGTGACAGTCCTGTTTCTTAGTAGCCTGCATGCTGTCGACATCCACATAGGAACCAGGGCAGATGCTGCCTGCAAGTGGGGGACCACCACGGCTGCACTTACTATCCGGTGGACGAGATCAAAGTAATCTCTACAAACAATGCTCATATTCATACATCTCTAGCCCTAATACAAAACAAAATATGCTCCCATGCAAACGTGCAGAACCTTAACGAACAAGCAAGCCGGTTCCAGCCGACGCGCAAAAGAGGGAAAGAATCAGAGTTAGTGAGAATGACGCCTTCTGGTATGCTTTGAGGCACTTGTCATGAAATGCCACATTGCATCAATAGCCACGCGGTGTACCAGTCGCACTGTAGGAAGTGCCCAGCGTAGTGGTCTCGCAACTATAGTAGTAGCCGCGATTCCCGTACACATAAGAGCATGGGTAATGGGTGCTGCTGCTGCTGCTGCCGCTGCCGCCGCCGCTGCTGGATGATGTCGTGCTGTTCGGATCGGCCGTGGAACTGCTGGATAGCGAAGAGCTTGTCGTCGAAGTGGTCGTTGAGTCTGAAGACGAAGGAGTGCTCGTGGAAGTGGTAGTTGCACCTGAAGAGGAAGAAGTGGTCGTAGAGGTGGTCGTAAAAGAAGGGAACAACGAGTCGGAGGACGAACTTGAAGTGGCTGATGAAGAAGTGCTTGTAGAAGACGACGACAGCGAGCTTGAAGACGATGTGGACGATGAGCTGGAAGATGCAGACGTGATGCTGCTCGAAGATGCAGATGTGGTGCTGCTCGAAGATGTGGTCGTGGAGCTCGACGATGTAGAGATAGGCTCACTCGAACTCAAAGATGTAGTGCTACTAACCGACGCAGACGTCGAGCTAAGGCTCGCAGAAGTCGTTGTCGCAGAAGTGGAAGACGGGGTTGATGTCACACTGCCAGAGGACGACGTTGAGCTTGTCGATCCATCGCTCGAACTCTCGCTGGACGAGCCGTCCGGGTAGCAGACAAAGTTGATGATGGCAGTGATGTCCGCAGCATCGAACTCTACTTGCACGAGAATGGAATAGCTCAGATTGTCGCAAGCAATTTTCCTCGCCAAGTTGGTCGGGTCGTCGCGTGCGAGAATGATGCCTCTCAGGGCTGTGATGAGGCTCGCTCGGGCTTGGACGATCGTCCTTGGCGGGAAAATTGTGTTGTTCGCCGCAGAAGCACAACTAGAGATTGTCAGAAGAGCGTGATCATGTCCCATGTCGATACTTGCATAAGAGCCTGAACGTAATCTCCATAGTAGCCCATGCTGTCCCATTGGTCGATCCAGTAGTCGCCGACTTCACATAGTTCGTCGTCCTCATCAGATTCGATCAGACCGAGCGCCCACAAAGCACTATCGATGACTTTGATCCAAAAGTCAACGTCATCAGTATCAGCCTGTCGTCGGTAAACAGCGATAGATGAGGAAGAAGATGAAGTCGAGCACGACGTCGAGCTATATCCGCTCGGCCAAGAGCTGGAGCCGGTCGGGTCTGTTGGTGGTGTCGTCAAGCTGTAAGAACTGAGGGTGGAGCTGCTGCTCGACGGAGAAGTCGTGCTGGAGACTGAAGACGACGAAGCGCTACTGGAAGCCGGGGGAATGTACAGTCCACCACACGCAATATCGTAGATGGTGTCTGCAGACAGCTGGAAACCCTGGTACAAGGCCTGATCCAGACCCCGACAAATGTACCGGAGTGCCGGATCGGTATCATCATCTGAGGAGACTTCCAGAGCCACCTTCAACAGAGCCACAGATGTAATAGCATCATCCGTATTTCCATAGAACTGGCCTTGCCCGCCGAATTGACCACAGACCTGGAATTTGAGGAACGTGATATCTAGACCTTGGTCTACTGCTTGGGCATCGTCCAGGTTCTTGCAAGCTTCTTCAAAGTCGCCGCTAGCATTAGAGACAGCCCGAATGGCGAAGATGGTGTTGTCGGCGCATCGCTCGAGAGTCGCAACATCGGTCGTATCGCTGCGGCGGCAAATCGGGTTAACAGCCAAGCCTTGGCAATTCACTTTACCCAAAAGTAAAAGAGAAGTAGCGAGTGTCAGGAAGTAGGCGAAGGACGCCATTGTCTCGTCTGTTGGTTGCAAGAGGCAGCGAGTGGCGTGTTGGTTTGACTCGAAGATGGGTGTTTGTAGATGTTGATCAAGCGGTTGCGATGCCTTCTTAAAGACGAAAAGTCTTCCTACGATGGCAGAAACATGCTACGATGGCTTGACGAGTGCAACATCAGCGTTGAGTGCTCGTGTGTACGAGACATCGTCGGAAGCCAGTCCAGCGATATGCTGCCGTGACCGCTGAATCGATCCGACCTGCAACTTACACATTGCCGACCATTACGGGGTCACGGAAACGACCGTTTGGCAAACTTGAGCACAAAGAGCTGCCATATGCCCCTTTCCGTGAGGCGCATGTCACCGAAGGAGAGCTCTCAAGCCGTGCGTGCTACGATGCAGGTACGAGGGTTGCGAGTGGCTTCTTCGGTGGTCCTCGGCGTTAGCATAGCTACACGATGGCTCAATGCCAGGTATCAGAGAATCTGGAGGATCCTTTGTGTGCAAGATTTGTGTCCAGATATCTCAAGGGAGCTGGAGCTAGACGCGTTTGACAGCTCACGCCTCGGTGCCATTCCAAGAGGTTTTGCATGCACGAGTGTGCTGAGATGTCTCAGTTGAGACTCTCAATCTCAACTGTGCTGGATGTACGAAGTAACATGTACTGCTCGTGCTGTCAAATTTGGGCTACGGTGTCCAAGGGACTGAGTTCTTCGTAACTAGTCGTTTGGTACGTTCGCTTAAGTAAGCCTCCTGCTGATGCCTTAGGCTTCAAATTCCAGGGAGTGACGCAACTATCCATCCCGGATGTTTGTTCTCCGTTCAAGATATTCACGACAATAATTTTTTTCTCGTTTGCATTATTATCATTCTCTAATTCGAAGATCTCGCTCAGTCACCCGCGAGACGTCCACATTCAGCAACTCTACTCCGAGCCCAATAATCCTCGCAGGACCCAAACACAGCCCAACCACAGTTCCAACATGGCGGCGTACGTAGGAGCCAGATCCGGCGAGAGCATGTAACAAAGTGGAACACCTGGGCTGATCTACAAGCTCTTTCCAGACCTCTCACAGCCGCAGAAATTGCGGCCCACCCAGAGTACCCTCATGTTTACTGGGACCTTAAGCCAACCAAGAAGGACTCGATCGATGTGGCGAAAGGTCGCGGAGGTCCTCTGAAATTGGCCTATGAGGTCCACGGGCACGGACCGCGTAAGATTGTGGTATGTTCTTCTGATCTTTTGTCACTCACGTCCTGACGAGGCTTGATGGCGCCTGGAAGTGGCTTGCTGATTGAGATGTTCTTGTGAAGTGGATCATGGGACTGGGCGGTTTCATGAAGACATGGCAACGACAACTCAAGGACTTCGGGCACACCGAGGCCGACAAGTACACATCTCTCACTTTCGACAACAGAGGCATGGGCGAGAGTGGCAAGCCTCTTCTACGATACACCACTTCCGAAATGGCAAAGGATCTCGTCGAGCTCCTAGACCACGTCGGCTGGACGGGGAAGCGTAGTGTGCACGTCGTTGGTATCTCCATGGGTGGCATGATCGCACAAGAACTCGTATGTCTCAACCTCAATTGCAAGCGTTGTGGTTACCCACCTAACACTGTCGTCGTCAGGGCATGCTCATCCCCGAACGCATATGCAGCCTCAACCTCATCTCCACCGCGCCTCGCATCGTCCGCACAAAGCCCTTCTTCGAAAACATCCGCAACAGAATTAACTTGATGATTCCCAAAGCGATCGATGTGCAGATTGCTCACGTCAAGGCTGATTGCTACTCTGCCGAGTGGCTAGCCAGACCTGATGAGACAGAGCCTACCGTTCAGTCTTTCCCTACGAACGGTGACCGGTTTGCGGCAGCCGAGCTTAACAAGCGTTCGTCTCCTGGCGCGTTCACGAGGCAAGGCTTCTTATGTCAGCTGGCGGCAGCGGGATTCCATCATAAGAGTGCTGCGCAGCTGAAGCAGCTCGGTGATGCTGTTGGCCGCGAGCGCATATTGGTGTTCCATGGCACCAGGGATCACATGATCGACTTTGTGCACGCTGAGATGTTGTTCAGAGAGCTAGGTGGCGAGGAAGGAGGCGTGACCAAATCTTTCCATGAAGGTCTTGGTCATGTCGGCCCAGTGGAGATCAGAAAGGAATTCAACGCGATCATTCTGGATCGTATCGAGAAGACTGAAAAGATGAACTAATTCCAATTAATGAAGAAAAGAAGATATGGATAAGAAATTGGTATAGACCCCAAACCTATAATATCACAGCAAATCCTCCATCAAACACCTTTGTACATAATGAAAATTTCTCAGCTCGTCGACTCGAAAGATTGTATAGCCCTCGCGACCCTGGCATGGTTCTTAGCCCTAGCCATCTCAGCGGCAGTGCCTTCAACGCCATCCCACACCGCGAAAACCTTCCGCTTACATCCACGCTCAAGCAGGATCCTGACAGCCGCCAAATGGCCGCGATTCGCCGCCAAATGCAACGGCGTCGCTCCCTCTTCTGCGCCAGCGTTCAGAGGCGCCATGTGATCCAGCAGCAAAGTCAGGGCGTCGACGTGCCCCTTGTGCGCCGCCCAGTGCAACGCCGTCAAGCCCTGTGCTTGCTGCGCTGTGACCTCCGCGCCTGCTTGCAAGAGTATGCGGACGGAAGCCTTTGAACCAGAAGCCGCGGCGTAGTGCAGTGCGGTGTTCTGGTCGTCGTCGCGGGCGTCGACTTGTGCGCCGCGGTCGAGGAGGAGCTCGCACATGGCACTCTGGCCGGTTACGGCTGCTTGGTGTAAGGGCATGAGACCACTGCCAGAGCGCAGGCTGACGCGAGCGCCGTACTTTGAGAGCAACAGGCGTGCGGCGTCGATGTGGTTCGCGCTGATTGCGCACCATAGCGGACTGTAGCCGTCGCGACCGCTGAGCCAGTCCACATCTGCGCCATGAGATAGGAGAGAGGCGAGGGCTTCGACGTTGCCGGCCCACGCGGCCAGATGCAGAGGCGTGTCGCCCTTGGTGTCTTCGGCGCTCATGTCTGCGCCGTGTCTTAGGAGGATGGACAAGCAGGTGCAGAAGTTGAGGTGAGCAGCTTGATGCAGGGGCGTGCGTTGCAGTTCTCCGAAACCTTCATTGGCTGAGAGGCCTGCTTCGAGGAGGTCTGAGAGAAGTTGGGCATCATCGTCGGTGACCGCTTGATACAATGCCTCGACGTTGACATCGCCAGCGGCATTCTCGACTTGCGGCTGAGTGCTTGACTCTTGCACGACTTCTGCCTTCTCCTTGCCCTTCTCTGCTAAGACCACATTGCTCGAGTTCGATGGAGGGCTGTACTCTGGTGGTGGCTCCATCCAGTCTCTAGACTCCATCCCAGGAGTCATGCCCGTTGGGAGAACATCATCCGAGGTCTTGAATATCTGATCATCGCCGTGATCCATAGGAGGCGTAGGCGGAAGTCCGGGCGTGTTGATAGTACTTAATAAGAAATCCAAGGCTGGCTTCTGTGCTCTCAGCTGCTCCAGTCCTTCTTTTCGTTCCTCAGAGCCGGCGAGATATCGCACGGTCGCCTGTAGAGAACTTGCTGAAGCCGTGAAACAAGCCCCCGGGCCTGTCCCTGGCGCAATGGCTCCCGGATTGCTGCATACCGCTGCTTGAATCTGACACAAGCTGGCTGTGATGAGAGAAAGCTCGGTCAAGAGCGCTGTGACTACATAGTCGGAGCCAGATCTGCGCAGTCGATCCGATAGTTTCGCGCAAGAGCTAATAAGGTCCGCCAGCACCGTCAGTGGCGAGTCCGGCTCACCATTGCTCGAGCTGGACCCCTCTGCGTAAATACTGTCGACAGCAACTCGCCTCCTAGGTCGCGGTCGAGACTCTTTGGCTTCGACCTTCTTAGTGGCAGGGGTGCTCTTCCACGCACTGGACACGGCGAAGAAGGTCGTGAACGCGACGCAAGCAACCGTGAAACACGTGGAAGGCGAGAAGATGGAATGCTGGGCATCCATGTTCGGGGTTGCGCCGCCCGTTCACGGCGGCCGCATGGGAGTTCTCCAAACGAGCGTGCGTCGAGATATGATCGCAGTATTCGGCGACACTAGCGACGAGTAGTATGAGTTATGTTACAAATGGGTATGGTGATCTGAGGCAAGGCCTGCTGGCGCCCCGTTTCACTAGCACGGCTTGTTTACTTTCGAGTTGTTGTTGCGTTGCTGGGGGCCTTTAAGGCAGAAGTCGAGGGGTTGGTAGACCACGACTTGAGTCCATCTTCTGACGTTCGAAGCAGGATTGAGGAACGGCAGTTGGGCTTCGACAGAATTGCCGACTCTCAAACAATCATGTGGATCCCTCTCCATCATTCTCCAGAGTCAAATGCTGGGGAAAGTGACACGGCCAGCGACGGCGAGTGCACGGCAGTTGAAGGAATGCCAACGAGAGGCATCCTTCCGCTCTGCCGATATCACAGTAAAAGACCATGGCAGCGAAGGAGGCGGTCAAACAACTCGCAAAGAGACAAATAATGTCGTACCCGAGCATAGTCACAAGACATCGCTACGTACAGTGCCAAAAGCAGCACCATCGAAAAACATTCACAGCACCTTGAGGTCATTCGCCCCAAAACCATCCAGCCGCAGCCCTAGCCAGACGCAAGAGTTGCCGCCGCGCCGAGCCAGTCCACCTCACTCTCTACAAGCAAGAAACTCATATGCCGGTCGTTACCATCTGCCGTTCCTCGTCAAGACACGACAATGTGGGAACACCGAGGCGTGCCGTAGGCCGATAAGCATCGTCCAACGGCTCAGGCGGGCAATGGACAAGCAAGTATAACTACCTTACTATGTACTTCTCGTTTCCTCCTCTCCTGATCTCCCTCATCGCAAATAGAAACTCTTTCCTTTCTTATCTTTTTCTCAACTCCTCCCAAAAGCCAGCAACACTTCAACATGCTGGCCAGCGAGCTGCTCCCACTGATCAAGGCCTATTGGCCTGTTATCCTCGTAGTCGGTGTGGTATTGCGTCTGACTAGGAACAAGTTCCACAATGGTCTGAACAAATACCCCGGGCACCCGTTGGCAGGATACACGAACTGGTGGCGGTACTTCGACGTCCGAGGCCGAAAAGCCCAATGGACGCACATCGATTTGCACAGGAAACACGGCGATATCGTGCGCCTGGGGCCGAATGTATTGTCGTTCGCAGACCCTCGGGCGATTAAGACGATCTACGGTCTTAATAAGGGGATGACGAAAGTAAGAATTCCAGAAACTCAATTATGTTATTGTCTGAGTATCGGTTCCTCACACGAACCTCCAGTCCGAATTCTACCCCGTCCAAGCCGCCATCGCCAAAGGCCGCCCCATCTACTCCCTCTTCAGCACCACCGACGAAGGCTACCACGCCAAGTACCGCCGCTGCGTCAACAGCGCCTTCTCCATGTCCTCGCTCGTCAACTACGAGCCCCTCGTCGACAGCACCACCGACGCCTTCATCGAGCAGACGCAACAGCGATACCTCGAAACTGGCAAGACGTGTGATTTCGCCCAGTGGCTGCAGTTCTTCGCCTTCGACGTCATCGGCGACCTGACCTGGAGCAAACGCCTGGGCTTCGTGGAGAAGAACGAGGATGTCGACGGTATCGTCGCGTTCATCGGAAAGTTCCTCGCATACGCCGGTCCCGTCGGCCAGATGCCGCTCCTGGACTTGGTGTGGCAGAAGAACCCCATCCGCCTCGCAGTAGAGCGCTTCGGCCTGTCGAAGACGGTCTTCCCTGTGACGCAGTTCGCCCAGAAACAATCGGCTCTTCGCGAGAGCGAGATGCAGAAAGTTCGCGAGACCGGCGAGGCCAACGCGACCAGCGGCAAGGGCATCGACCTGCTCACGAAGTTCACGCAAGCCCAGCACGACCACCCCGAATTCATGACCGACCAGCAAGTCCTGTCATCGTGCAACAGCATGGTCTTCGCCGGCTCGGAGACCACCGCGATCAGTCTCAGCAGCGTCTTCTACAACCTCGTCAAGCACCCGAGAGCGTACAAAAAGCTCATGGAAGAGCTCGACGACGCAGCTCGCAGCGGCGCAATCGCCGAGAAGCCGTACCACAAAGTCGGCTGGAAAGAGTCTCAAACTCTGCCCTTCCTAGACGCCGTAATCCAAGAGTCTTTCAGACTCCACCCAGCGCCCGGTCTCATCCTCGAGCGCATTGTTCCACCCCAGGGCATGGATATCCTGGGAGAGCACATCCCTGGCGGCACCATCGTGGGCTGCAACGCATGGGTCCTGCACCGCAGGCCCGAAATCTTCGGAGAAGATGTTGATGAATTCCGGCCTGAAAGATGGCTGGACGCGTCTCCCGCACAGCTGAAAGAGATGAAAGCAACCATGTTCCAGTTCGGCGCAGGCGCTCGGACTTGCATTGGCAAGAACATCAGGTAAGATCCTTTCTTGTACCAATCCCTTCCGATTTGTACTCATGCTAATTGATGCTTCCAGCTTGCTCGAGATCTACAAGCTCGTGCCCACATTCCTCCGAAACTTCGAGGTGGAGCTTGAAACGCCAGGCACGGAATGGCAGACGTACAACGCGTGGTTCGTGAGGCAACTCAACTTCCACACGAAGTTCAGACCCAGAACCGTCCCAGCAGATTCGAGACGCGACAGCTTAGCGTAGAAAAGCTGCGGAGCATTGCAACGATTTGATAGAGCGGTCTCGATGGTATTCAGCTTGGTATTTGAAGCCATCACAGTGGGCGAAAGCCACATTAGCGACTTGAAGGAGGCGTGAGCGTGCGAAGCCGACTCTTATACCTGCACTTTGGCTGGCCGCACAGGCATTCCTTGTCGAGATTCTGCAGACAATATTAGTAAATATACCCAATGGCTACTTCTTCACTTCTGAAGTACTGTCCACCATAAGATAGCACACGAATCATACTTACCCTCCAATAAGTATCCGAGTAATCCACAGTGATCTCGTCTCCAGCTTCGAGTCCTTTCGAAACAAGCACAATGCGCTGCGTGCCAGCCCACATGAAACGCTCGTACTGGCTGTTGGGCTGGCAAGAGTGGTTGACAAAACGCGTGTAGTTGCCCTGTCGGCCTTGCCAGATTTGATAAGAAGCTGACTCCGTCTGTCCGACCATAACATCCAGATTAGACAGCCCAGATGTGATTTGGCCAACGAACTCGCCTATCGCAGCGCCTCTTTCGAAAGGCAGACAAGCGATCAGTCCGTTGTTGCGGCCGTTGGGCGTGCGGTAGACTTGCACCGGGGCAATGTATGGCACAATCTGAGGGTAGAGATTTGGGAAGCAGTTGCAGTTGTTCTCGGGTGGGTCGTCGGATTGCCGTTCGTGGCAGATTTGGCATGTGTGGTAATCCTGGTTGCGGGAGTTGTGCACCGCGCGAGGGTCGTACAGGCCCCATGCTTCCTCGTCGACTTGGCAGGTGTCCAGATGGGTGTAGCTGAAATCCTTGTCCCATTGTTGGTACGTGACAGATAGCGGGGTGGCCTCATTGTTGGGCATGCCGATCACGTAGTCATGTGGATGACCAGTGTACTTTCGTTCCGTAGGCGCGCCGACAATGCCTAGTAGTTGTCTCCAGCGAGGATGGAGCGTGTCTGCCGCGACTTCAAACCTGTGCCTCAGCGCGCGGAAAGCCTGGAAAGACTCATCGTCGAAAGAGACCCGGTATTTGCAGAAACGGTACAATCCCATCCCTGCAAACACAAGAGCAGCCCAGCCACCAGTCTTCTGAATATCGTGGTAGCCACGCCACACGCCCATCTTGTTGCGAAGCTCCTTCTCAGTCCAGTGGAAATCCAGACATGCCTCTGAGATAGTGGCCTTTTTTGCTTTATCCTTGGACATAGTAGCCGACAGCTCATGCAAGCGGTCATCGAACAGCTGAACCCATTTGGCTTGCACAATAACTTCCAGTGATCGGCAAGTCCGACTTGTCTGGCTAAGCTTGCGGGCGAGGACGCTCATCTTGCCAAAAGTGCCACACGTCAGCGAGTTCTCTCTGTACGAGATCTCGCTCTCGGTGTTGGCGAGTAGTTTCGGCTGGCCACTTGACTCAATTGCTTGCCACTGCTCAATGACATCTGTCGGATCCATCTTAATGCCGGAGAAGATACTCTCCCACACGCCTTTCACAAACTTCTGCAGAGACGAAGGCTGAAAGACTGGATTGTCGCCAACGTTCTTCTTGCGCTGAGGAAAAACGCGACCATCGCTTTCTAGCCTTCGGGCAGTGTTCGCCGCAGAGCCAGAAGCTGGTTCTGCATTCGCGGCCACTCTCACTCGAAGACCACCTGTAGCCTTGCGAGCTTTTGATGGATAGTCATCGGCTACTTCCTGTGGCGTCGATACCGGCGAGACCAATGTTGAACGCGGCCGAAAATTGCGAGTCTCTACATCCGGAGTGGGAGCAGGCTCGACAGGCTCCAAAGGTGGCAAAGTCGTCCGTTCAAACGACGCAGGCGCCAGCTGATTATTCACATTCGTACTCCTCGCCGCAGTCAGCGATGGTATAAGAGCAGCCAGATCAATCGAGAGGACCTGCACGGGTAGTTCTTGGCCAGCGGAAGTCGGGTGCCCAAGACTCAGATTACAGTCGAAGCGAAGGCCAGAGAAGTCTGCCGCAGGTGTCCTCTGCAGTATCTGGTTGATGGCGTCCGGCAGGCGCTCAGAGATGGAGCTGGCGAGCTGCCGTGCGACGTCGTCGGGGTTATCGAGCATGATTCGTGTAGCAGGCCGTGTAGCCGGGTTCGTGGACCTATAGCAGGATCGAGAAATGTCCCGCGACTGGTCAGGTCAGGCTGGGCAAGTGAGGCTTCTACTGCGCAGGAACGAGATCAGCCGTATCTGCCGGCTCCATTGCAGTATCCAGTGGCATAGTTCAGCTAACAGCGCGCGGTTAGAAGTGAAAAAGATTGTGTTTTTGGCGGCTGTCACGAGCCTTGAAAGGTGTCGGTACATCCTGCGGTCGATGTGGGGCGTTCTTTCGATTCGACTTTTGGATCGCCTCGCCATCTCTGAGCCATCCAGCCTAGCGCCGTCCTGGAAAGGTGGCCCTGGAAGGCGGACCCGACTCCTACGAGAAACCCTAACCGACTAGAGTTTTAAAGTATAATTAAAGGTATCATTCGCGATATCGCAATACTCTCGATGGCCGAACTCTTTACTAATCGACAACGAGACTAACATACAGGACCGAAACAATGCAACATCTCCTTTGAGCGTCTGAACACCATAGTACCTTCCGTTCCGACGTGCGACTGCATTCGCCAGAGCGGGCCGTTGCAGATATTGCAGATTTGCGTCCACATACGTATACAAAGTGGGCTTCTGGCAGATGACACAAGATGCTTCTCGTTGGCCTGCTTTTCCCGATGCATGCCTGCATGCCCGTTTGCATGCGGCGGCCAGTTGTGGTATAAGCTCCGTAGCCGCAGAGTGTCCCCAAAACACGCACGTGTAGGTCGAATGATACGTCGAAAACATCCATGCATGATAGAGCCAGGGACCAGGGTATTCCACATCACAATGGCATTAGAAATATCATAAGTACGTCTAAGTAATAACAGGCATTGTCGCAACAAAGTACCACACAGTGGCCCAGCGAGCTCCAGCTCTCAATAAATGTATAAGTGTAATCGTCCTGAGAATTCGAGAAACATGCTCCAGAGTCGTAGCAGCTCGTATGCCCGACTTCTCCCAATGCACACACGGGTGCTTCCCTCATATCCCGCAAGAGCCCTGACCGCCAGACTCTACATATCCGGCATCATATTCATATTCCCACCCTGCGTCTGCTGGTCGCTCATAAACAACCCCGCCGCCGCCAACGGTCCCAAATCAAACTGCTGATGCTGATGCTGATGCTGATGCTGCATTACAGGCTCAGGCTGCTGTATCATCCGACTGCTATACGCCGTTGGATACAACAGCGGTCCTGGTATCAACATCGGCGGCGGGCAAGTGCTCCGCGGTATGC